>CEUZ01236053.1_pt1 | contig 98186 bp, 85 predicted proteins | sample 361511 | NCBI WGS metagenome assembly CEUZ01 (sample SAMEA2622822, study PRJEB7988) | marine metagenome | biome: marine biome (ENVO:00000447); feature: surface water layer (ENVO:00002042); material: "saline water (ENVO:00002010), including plankton (ENVO:xxxxxxxx)" | depth 5 m
GGAAGGAGAGTGGATGGTGAACATTTCAGCCAACAACGGCTTCGGCTCCGATAACCTGAATACGGTCGGTGTCCGTCATTCGGCGTTGGACGGGTACGACCCTCTCGATGGCTACGAACCGCCAATGCTACCCGGCGGGGTTTCTCTCAGCTTTCCTCATGACGACTGGGAGGAGCATAGTGACATTTACAACACAGACATCCGATCAGTTCCCGAGGAAGGGCAGGTGTGGGACATGGAGGTTGTCTCCGGCAATCCCGATTTCAACACATGGATCACCTTTGATGGGCTCGAAACGCTTCCGGACGATTATGAGATTTTCCTTATTGACAGATCCACAAAGACAGCCCACAACTTGAAATGGAAACCTGAATACCTTTTCGATGTCGCTTCACCCAATGTTGTCCGCAAACTTCGGTTCGCCGCTGGAAAACGTGATTTTGTACAGTCCAACAGCGGCGGCGTCGATCTTTTCCCTGATGAGTACAGTCTGTCGCAAAACTTTCCCAACCCCTTCAATGCCCAGACATCCCTAATCATTTCTCTCAAGGATCACGCTGTTATCGATCTTGAGATATACAACCTTTTAGGCGAGAGGGTTGCCGTCATGGCTCGGCGTGAAGCGAGACCTTCCGGATACTACACCTTTATCTGGAATGGGAAAGACGGTTACGGGAATCCTGTTGCTAGCGGTGTTTACCTTGCCCACGGCCGCATTACCGGCAAAAACGGTAAGGTAGTCAAGGCGCAGAGCAGAAAACTACTGCTAGTAAAATAGCGCCACGCCAAAACTCACCAAGTTTAAAGTTAGTTAACAATGTTCTTGAAATTGAGTCAGGATATACCTATTGTTAGGTTTATCACACCCTCTGGTAGGGGGAATTTGATAACTTGTCTCTATTCAGAAATAGAGAGGTGAGCTTATGACACTTCTGAAAAAAACGTTCTCCATCTTCTTGGCATGGACAGTTTTCCTGTTCTCATTCCCTGTTACGGTACACGCCCAGGACCGCCTGGCTGTTGCTGTGATGGATCTTGAAGGGAGAGGAATCTCGGCCATGGAAGCGGCCACGCTTACAGATCGTCTCAGATCAGAGATGGTAAACGTGGGTGTTTTTCAGGTGGTCGAACGCGGCCAGATGGAGATGTTGTTGGAGGAACAGGGATTTCAGCAGACAGGTTGCACCTCCGCCGAATGTGCTGTGGAGATGGGAAAACTACTTGGCGTTCAGGCCATGGCTACTGGGAGTATCGGCAAGCTCGGGACTATGTGGACACTGGATGTAAGAATGTTTGATGTTGGAACCGGTGAGATCAGCAAAGTATCTAGCCGGAACTTTCAAGGCGGAGTTGAAGGGCTCCTCGATCTCTTGAAAGTAGTTACGCGCGACCTCGCTGGCCTCCCCGTTGAAGAGGAACAACCAGCAGATGTTGAAGAACAACCGGTAGTTGAAGCGGAAGAACCGAAAAAAAGAGGTGGATTTTTTAGACTCCTTATTCTAGTGGCCATTGGCGGCGGAGGATACTACGCCTACAGTGAAGGGATGTTGGACGATCTGCTTGGAACTGGTGCGGAGGATTTACCCTTTCCTCCTGATCCTCCAACTCAACCGGGTTCGAACTAGGAGGGCATGAAGATGAAAAAAGGGTATATGAACTTACTTCGGTCTCTCTTATTGGTTGCTCTTGTGCCACCATCGATAATGTTTGCGGGCTCCTATGACTTTGAGGTGGGAGATAAGGTTTTTGTTGAAGTCCCTCAACTCAATGGTGAGAACAAATGGAGCATGGAATTTTTTGTAGCTTTCCACGGTGACAGTTGGAAAAATGAACAGGTCTATTTTGAACGATATCCAGGCCCTAACTCAGATATTCCGGATATCTACATAAGATCCCATTATGATGATAGTGGAAGTAATGCAGACATGGTTGTTGAACTTCATGCTGAACCTTATACTACATCGGAGAACCCGCTGGAACTGCGCCTTGCACCATCTGATATTTCTGTTGACAAGTTTAACTGGGTTTATGCCCAATTTAACAATAACAAGCTTGGTCTATTCTGGTCGAACGGGGCAGCTTGGCGTGAAGCAGAGAAAGAAGCCAACGGTGGTCTGCACTCATCAGATGAACCGTTTGAATTTGGTAGTGGAGAGGGTGAGTCACAGTATACTATGGACGAAGTTCACTTTGCGCTTGAAACCAGACAGATAGGGGGAAACAACTTTCCCCCCAAAGCACGCTATGGTCCCATGTCGGAAACGGTGATGCTGTGGCACTTCGATGAGATGAGCGGTAATGTGATTGTCGATGAATCAACTCACGGAAACGATGGTGATATTGACGGCCAGGGTGCCTGGGAGGATAGAGATGCATTCGAAGGTGGCGGTGGTGGACCAGGACCAGGATCGGGCGGTAGGATTGGTGGCAAGGTCTTTTTTGATGGAGATCTAGGTTTTGTTCAATTGCATTTGGGATTGTGGTTTGTTGGGAATCAGGAAAACCCGGATAGAACTGAACACAGAGGAGAAAATACACCTTTTCCTCCAGCGGGGGTGAACTATTCATTCCAGGATCCACAAATCACAGCCAATTCTGGGCCATACTTCGTTGAGGCATTTCTCGATTTGAACAACAATTCTTTTCCCGATGATGGTGAACCTTCGGTATTAGAAGAGGCTTTCACTAATAATAATTCAGAGGCGTTTGTTGATTTATATTTGAGCGGCGCTTTTAACCCACCCGAAATCGTCAATATTTCTCCACCGAGCGATGCCCATGAAGGGGAAGATGCTGTCATCAATGTGGGTATTGCCTCAGAAGCGGGCATTGCCAATGCGACATTTGAGTACATGATTGGTGGAAGCACCTCACTCAGGACTATTGATTTAGGTGGCGAGGAAATGGGCGGCGATTGGGCTGGCACAATCCCCGGGTCTGATATCACTAACAAAGGACTTATGGGTACCATTTTTGTTGAAGATTTTGAGGGGCAAATCGTTGCTTCAGAATGGGTATTCATTAATGTCGGTTTCGATGAAATTTCTATCGGCTCCACAAGCGGTGAAACATACCGGATGATTTCCGTGCCGGGCAACCTCGATGACAAGGCATCTGCTATTGGCGGCCTCGTTACACAGCTCCAAGAAGAAGACAGACCAGATGACGCCACGGAATACAGAACATTTCGATGGAATGGCTCCGACTATACGGAAACTGGTCTGGCTCGCTTGAACCCGGGCGAGGCATACTGGATCATCACCTTGGATTCATGGACACTAACTGGTGGTTCGGGTGAATCTATTGATCTTGAAAACCCTGTTTCAATTTCACTCAAAACCGGCTGGAATCAGATCGGTTCACCTTACAACTTCACACCAAATCTCTATGAGTCGGAAGAGGGAACCGTAGAAAAGTCCTTCTATCGTTATACTGGTAGCGGTTATTCTACCACCACCACCATGAGCCCTGGAGATGGTTACTGGATTTATGCATACTCGTCCACATCGCTTAAGGTGGGATTTGATTCAGGATTTCAGCTGGCGAGAGAATCGGTTTCGAACCAATTTGATTGGAGGGGGAATATTGTTGCCCGAATCAACGGGGTTGATGATATAGAGAATGTTTTCGGCGTAATGGCTGGTGCCTCTCAGACTTGGGATGCTGCTGACCGCCATGAGCCGCCGGTAATCGGAGACTACATCTCTGTCGCCTTTGACAACAGGCACTGGGATGAGCGGGGCGGTTTCTACAGCACAGATTTGCACAGTGCTTCCGCCGAAGGGCATGAATGGCCTTTCCTTCTAAAGACCAACCAAGAAGGGATGGTCTCCCTTGATTTCGAGTGGACGCAGTCCCTACCTTCTGATTGGGATGTAGTCCTCATTGATGCGGTCGCTGGTATTATCAAGGACTTACGAGCTGATCCAACATACGAGATCGCGTGCGCCTGCGACAACTCAGGCCGTAAATTTGTCATCGTTACGGGCCCACCCTCCTTTACTAGGGACGCTTTAGTTGCTTATGATGTCGTTCCAGCGGACTACCGGTTAGCACAGAACTTCCCAAATCCCTTTAATGCTGTAACGACGCTCCGTTTCGCCTTGCCCGAGGAGAGTACTGTCTCAATCATCATCTACGATCTATTGGGTCAGAAGATTGCAACTCTTGCGGATCGGGCTTATTACAGTTCCGGAAACCATGCACTTATCTGGGATGGGCATGATGACCTCGGAAAAATGATGTCCACCGGTGTTTATTTCTACAGAATGGAGGCGCTTAGCGGTGGGAGGGCTGTCTTCCAAGATGCTCGCAAGCTAATAATGCTGAAATAGAAATGCGCAGATAACAGGTGAAAAAATCCTGTTATGTTGAAAAAAAGACCTGACCCCGACCATCGGGGTCAGGTCTTTTTTTATCAATTATGAACGATTTGAATTTGCCCACGTCCTCAGCAAACCGTATTTTAGTCAGTAGGAGGAGATAGATGAGAACCAGGCAAATAGGCGTTCCAGTTGCAATTGCAGCAGTCGGAGCACTGCTCGCTTTCCGACCGGCGGCCACAGAATTTGGAAAGATCACCCTACCTCTCGGGATTGTGGAAGTCCAGTCGGCCAGCGGAACCGACTGGACCCGTGCCAAAGTTCGGCAACCTGTCTTTGCGGGAGACAAGGTTCGAACCAAACCGAAATCACGTGCGGAAATCACACTCAACGGCGGCGGTAAAGTTCGGATTGCGGAAAACTCCGAACTGGAACTGTCGGAAGCGAGCGTCACCCCCATGAAGAAAAACTTCAACGCCAACCTTAACAAGGGGAAAGTGTGGGTTGCAGCCACCGCTGCCTTCGGTGAAAAGAAGAATGTGGCCGTCCGGACGCCCACAGCGGTGGCGGCCATTCGGGGGACCAAGTACCGTGCCAACGCAGACGCTGATCAGAGTGAAGTTCTTGTGTATGAAGGAAAGGTGGACATCAACACACCTGATAATCTTGCTAAGATGCGCCGCGATGATCTGCAGCAACGGCAGCAGCAACAGGGGGGAGCCTCAACTTTTTCCCTGAGGCCGGTTCAGACAATTCAGGCACCCACACAGGTGGCCGGACCCTTCGAGGTGACGCTAGAGGAATGGATCACTCTGGTGGAAGGGATGCAGATCAACCTCCGTGCTGATGGGAAGTACCACATGTTTGAGTTCGACAAGGATGCGGATGCTCAGGATCCGTGGGTCCAGTGGAACAACGAACAGGACACCCAGAGATAGTTCCGTCAAAGCATTGAAAAATGAGGTGACGGACTAATTGGACATGCTGGTTTTTTATCTTTTTACCCACCATAAAACCTCAACATACTTATTTACTTCAAATTATCTTGAATCGTGCCTGAGCTTCTGAAGCGTGTCCTCATCGGTGCCGCCATCGGGCTCGGTGTTGGTATCATCGTCGGTTGGGGGAGCAATCAGATTGCTTTCATAGACGCGTTGCTGGATGGCTACGAGTTTCAGTCTTACGATGCTCGAATGCGGGGAAAAGTTGCTGGTGTTGAGGAGGCCTCTATCGAAGATGTGGTGATTATTGATATTGAGCAGGAATCGGTAAAACCGGTGGAAGATGGGGGTTTGGGGCGTTATTTCAATTGGCCTCAGGCATACCATGGAAAACTCATCGATGTGGTAACAAACTCACTCCAGATCCACTGGGCGCCGCTGGACGGGGAGGTGTCACCGGACTACTATCAGGTCTTCCGACAGGCTCAGGATGATCTTCAAGCGCCATTGGAGTATGTTGGAGAAGCCTATGATGTGATGTACACGATTTCGGGAAGAGACCAATGGGATGGCTACAATTTTGCTATTGCGCCAGTTTACCCTGAAGGACCCTCCCAACAAGCGTATTTTGTCGATTCAGCCAATCTCATCGAGCCGAAAGCGCTCCTTTTTGATATTATCTTTGATCCTGAGAATACATACAATTATCAACTGGTGAATGCGATCACTTCCGCCGGTTCAGTCGAAGACAAGGGTATCGCCGGTGCCGCACAGCAGTTCCTTGTTGACAATGATCCCACTCGTTTTGTTACCGCCACACTCACGAGCCAAAAGACGTATCACGCCCTTGTTTTTGAACAGGAAGATTCCCTCAACTTCCTTTATAAAATGGATAGTGAACCTGACGGCTACGACCGACCCGACCACCTCATCGATATTCCTCTTGAAGATGCTGTGATGCTTCCCACTGGTGATCGAATGGGCAACACCTATGTAGATCTTCTTGCTGCTGCCCGTCGAAACGGCAGTGCCAACTTTCCCCAGGATGAGGACGGCATCATTCGGCGGGCGCCCACTGCCATCTACTTCGAGGGGCCTCAGCACGTCTACCCCTCTCTCGTCATGTCAGCAATCATGGATATTCTGAATATTCCCTCTGACGGTTTCGACTACGATTTCGAAAACAATCTCCTTCGTCTTTCAGATACAACTGACGCAGTGGTGCGAGAGATTCCAATCGATGAGGCCGGGAGAATGTATGTGAATTACTATGGCCTGTTCAAAACGTTCTACTATCTCCCATACATGTATTGTGTCGATCCTAATCTTCTCCCGCCGGACTACTGGCAGGATAAAGTGGCCATAGTGGGCGCCTCTCTTCCGGGTCTAATGGACTTGCGTAATACACCTGTACAGGAGACTTTCGCTGGAGTAGAAATTCATGCCAGCGTCATGCAGTCACTGCTTCAGGATGAGTTTATCAGCACTACAGATTCCAGCACCAATCTCATCGCTATTCTGTTGCTCGGTGTTTTCCTTGGCGCAGTAGTAAGTATCCCACCAAAGCCCCTATGGTCTCTCCCCGTCCCAATTGTCGGTATTATCGGGTGGATACTCTTCGCCTACGCGCAGTTTCTTGGCCAACTCTTAATGTGGGAGATTGTCCGTCCCGTTATCGCTATAGGCGGCAGTTACATTGGCTTCTTTCTCTACAACTTCCTCGTTTCCGAGAAGGATAAGCGATTTCTCAAAAATACCTTCGGCACCTACATTTCACCGGAACTTATCGATCAGATGTATAAGGAGAAGGAGGAGCCTCAACTTGGGGGTAATGAAGGATACCACACTGCATTTTTCACCGATATCCAGAGTTTTTCCGCGTTTTCTGAGAAGCTCTCCGCCGAAGACCTGGTAGAATTGTTGAACGATTATCTTACCGAAATGACGGATATTCTCTTGGATAATAAGGGAACTCTAGACAAGTACATCGGCGACGCCATAGTTGCCTTTTACGGTGCACCGGCACCTGTGGAGGATCACGAATACTGGGGTTGCCTTACGGCGGTCCTTATGCAGAAGCGACTTGCTGAACTTCGTGAGAAGTGGCAATCTGAAGGCGACCGCTGGCCTGAAATTGTCCACAATATGCAGAACAGGATCGGCCTTAACACTGGACCTATGGTTACTGGGAACATGGGTTCGTCCATGCGAATGAATTACACAATGATGGGGGACACAGTCAACCTTGCAGCGCGCCTCGAAGCATCGGCGAAGCAGTACGGCATTTATATTCAAGTAGCGGATGACACCTATAAGGCGTGTAAGGATCGCTTCATCTGGCGTGATCTCGATTATGTCATTGTAATGGGAAAAACCGAGCCAGCGCAGGTGTTTGAACTCGTTGCCGTTGATGGCGATATGCCCGATGGTTATGGTGAACTCCTTCCGGCCTACCACGAAGCGCTGGAACTTTACAGAAATCAGGACTGGAAAAAGGCCATCGATGCATTTAAAACTTCAGATGAACTGGAAGACATGTTCCCCGGCCGGAAAACAAACCCCAGCCAAATCTACATTCCCCGATGCGAGCACTATTTGGAGAATCCTCCTGGCGATGACTGGGATGGTTCTTGGGCGCTCACCAAAAAGTAAGAACTTTTTAGGCCACTCTTTTCCTCCATCTCTTTAATACCCCATTTTTTATCGATGATTTTGGCTTGGTAAGCTTGACTTCGATCTGCTCAGACAGTAGAATTATTCGCGATAAAGTGGTCGAGTGAGGCAGGTGGGTCCGCCGGCCCCCCTCAAGCAAATTTCACTCCCGTCAAAGACTTTAATTTCTACACTTTCCGCTTCGAGCCGTCGTTTTACAGTTGGGTTTCCATCCACCATAATCACTTTTCGCGGTGCAACTGCGAGAATATTGCAGCCAAGCGTTGAATATTCTTCATCTGGAACCTCGATCAGCCTGATTCCACGATCCAGTAAGAGATTTCGAAAGGGTACGGTTAGTAGCGGCGAGTACACAACGTAAAGATCTACGTCGATGGGGCTTACATTTGATAGAAGGTGGAGGCAATCTGACGGACCACGCCAATGGGTAAGAGGAACTGAGATCACTTTATCAACGCTGTCTCCAAGGAGTTCATGGAATTGCTGAATCCCTTCGCCATTAGAGCGGTATCCTTCGCCTACTGCCACTGTCCGTTCATCGATCCAGAGAATATCGCCACCCTCCAAAGTCCCGGGTGGGGTGATCCTGCCAAGAATCGGAAGATCATGCTGATGAAAGTATTCTTTCATGGCCTCCGGTTCAGATTTTCTTGCTCCTTTACCCATGTTGCAAAGAATAATTCCGGCATTCGTCACTACCACTGGATCGTGAGTATAGATGGAGTCGAGACCGGTGTCTTCAGAGTTCGGAAGAAATTGCACAGAGGTTCCGCTTTCCGTGATCAGTTCTAAGAAGCGGTCGTAATCTGCGACAGCTTTCGAAAGGCTTGGAGGTCCGCTGTAGTTGAGATCTTTCCACTGATGAGCGATTTCAGATTGACTCCCGTAAGACTCTTCTGGGCGTTTCATCAGAACACTTTTCAGAGGCCCAACCATCGATTGACTTCGTATCTTTGTCATCTCGATTCTCCTCCGCACCAATCTGCCAACATGTAGGCGAGCACTTTGGTGGCCGTAAAGATCTCCTCTATTTCGATATATTCATTGGCAGCATGAGCGAGACGGACATCCCCCGGACCGTACAGAACAGCGGGCATTTTTGCATGATTTGTAAAGAGACGAAGATCAGAGCCATAAGTGACTCCGCCTATTTTAGATTTGTTTCCCGTGACCATCTCATGGCATCTAGACAACGTTTCAACGAGGGGGTGATCCACCGGCGTCTTGCCCGATTCGAACTGTCCTTCAAACCATTTCACCGATGGCTGAATCTCACGCATCCACGGATCGGCAGCCGCAGCAGTGGCAATCATTTCCTCGAAATCATCTTTTGCTTTCGTCACCGATTCTCCCGGAAACACACCGAACCGCCCTTCAGCCACCAGCTTTTCCGGGACTGTGGAGTGCCACTCTCCGCCTTGAACAGTTCCGAAACTGATGGGTGCAACGTGATTTGGATCATCGAAATATTTACTGGAATACTCTCCATGCCTCTGTTGCTCAAATTCTTTCACGGCTGAAAGGAGCAAAGCAAATTTTTCAACTGCGCTAACACCATCCCATTTCATCGCCGCGTGAGTGGCTTTACCTTTTACTGTAAGGCGAAAGGTGAGGGCGCCGGACTGAATAGGGCATATAGCCAGTGAGGTGGGTTCTAAAATAATGGCACCATCTGCAGTATAGCCCCGATTGAGCGCCGCCAATGTTCCTACACCGCCGGATTCTTCACCTATAACACTGTGAACAGACACATCGCCCTTTAGAGACACACCTGCTTTTGTCACTGCCTTTACGGCAAAAATGCCCGCAGCAAGACCACTTTTCATGTCGCATGAGCCTCTGCCGAAAATGCGGCCATATTTCTCAATGCCGCTCCAAGGGGAGTCTTCCCAAAGTGACTCCTCTCCCGGTGAGACCACATCCACGTGGCCGTTCAAGATAACAGAAGTGCCGCCATCGGTTCCCTTCCAGCGGCCAACTACATCGACGCGTTCATCAGAAGAAAAGCCATCGTCGCTGAAAGCGGGATGCCCCCGTACTTCATCAAAACGGACTGGGAACTGGACCACTTCAGCTCCACACTGTTTAAGTTTTTCAGCCACACCATTCTGAACCTCGTGCTCTTGATCAGGCAAACTGGGTGTTCTCACCAGTTCTTGGACAAAAGAGACAATTTCTCCTTCTAGTGAGCCAACGGCGTCGGCTATTTCATTTTCATATAAGGTAATACTTCAGTTCCTCGATGACCAATAGAAATAGAAGGGAAGTCCGGTTAGTATCAGACCAGCACCTATCGCAGAATCGCGAGGTGCCTCCAAAATAGTGTTCAGCGTTAGCCACAGTGCGAAAAGTATAAAAATTCCAGGAACCCATGGATATCCCCATACTTTGTAAGGACGGTCCATTTCAGGTTCGCGTTTGCGTAGGATAAACACGGCACCTGCCGACATACCATAGAAAATCCAAGAAGCGAAAATCATGTAGGTGATAAGTTGATTAAATGATCCCGTGAACGTAAGAACACTCGCCCATACTCCCTGAAGAATAAGAGCAGTCGCCGGAGTTTCAGTCTGTTGAGATACTGATGCTGCTTTTTTGAAGAAAAGCCCCTGTTTTCCCATTGCGAAGGTTATGCGGGCGCTCGTCAGGATATTCGCATTGTTTGCGCCCAATGTGCAGAGGATCATGGCGAGGGCAATGATTGTCGCCCCGGCTGGACCGAGAAACACTTCCGCCGCATCTGAGGCCACAAGCGTGGACATCGCCATTTTCTCTATAGAAAGCGCTGATATAAACACGCTGTTTGCAACAACGTAAATGACCGTGATAATTATGACAGAAAGGAGGGACGCCCGGGGAATGATCTTCCCCGGATTCTTGATTTCACCGCCAATGTAGCTCACTTCTATCCAAGCGTCATAAGTCCAGAGAATTGCAATTAGTGCAATACCCGCTGAGCCAAAGGACCAAGGTTCAGAAGAGGCGTGAAAGAGATTCTTAGGATCACCTCCCGGTAATAATAGTCCAAGCATCACCACTCCGCCGAAGAGTGCGATTTTTGTGGATGTTAGCAGATTCTGCGTCCACACGCCAGCCTTTATCCCTGCCACATTGATGGCGGTGAGGATCACAATAGAGATCAGAGCAACTAGCTGGATACCTCCTTTATTGAGCGGAAGGAAATAACTGAAATATTCGGAAAATGCAACACTCACAGCCGCAATAGCGGCGGTGTTGATTACGCTGAAAGAAGACCAACCGTAAAGGAATCCCCAGATGGGTCCATAAGCTCTGGTTAGATATACGTACTGTCCTCCCGATCGAGGCATAGCGGCACTGAGTTCAGCTACTGACAGAGCGCCAAAAACAGATATGATTCCTCCGACAATCCAGAGAGCTAGAATTAAAAACGGTGATGCAATTGTCGCAGCAATAGTGGCGGGGACAAGAAAAATTCCTGATCCTAAGATAGCACCGATACTCACCATTGTTGTATCGGTGAGACCCAGGGCGCGCTTCAGTTCAGGCACTTAAAACAATACCAGAAGAACAGTATTACACAGATCTCGGCGGAGGAATACTGGTGGCAGCAGCCAGAAGGACTCTTGTGTTAAACGGTCTAGAGGTCTAGTTTGCCTATCTTATGTTTTCTGAGAATGGTTTTAACCATTTCTTCTACATTAGCAAATCCGAGATCTTTAGCCACGCTACTGAGTTGTCTGGATACACCACTTTTTTTCATGGAAGTTCGTTTTTTTGGTGGGCGACCACGTTTTTTTGGTGTTCCCACCTTTGGAGAAACTTTCTTTGGTCTGCCGACAGATTTCTTTATAGCACTCTTTTTTGGTTTTCTGACTTTTACTTTCGGACGACCGCGTTTTTTTGGTGCCGCTGCTTTCTTAGGTGCTTTTTTCGGCGCAGCATTGGAACCAGCCAAGAATTTTTTTACTTTGGCGAGGTTTTTGCCTTTCGGGGAAATCTTTCCATTTTCCCAGTTAACTACACTGGGGAGGCTGACGCCAAGCTTGGCGGCAAGAGCTTTTTGGGTCATGCCAAGTTTCTTCCTATGTTGTTTAATTGGGAGTGTCATTATTTTTTTCTCCTGTTTCTTAGGTTTCGAAATATGAAAGGGCGAGTACTTAAACATTCGAGCTTATTAAAATTACATTAACTAATAACAAATAAATGCATAAAAAATTATACTTTTTCAGTCGGAAAGTTTTACCTCAAAACGAAAAAATTATTAATAACTTAAAGGAAGTATTATAGCTAAGCCTTTTCTGCCTACCATCGCTATTATCTAAAGGGAGAACTTCAATTCTGTGCGCCAGGGAGGAATCGAACCCCCAACCAATGGATTAAGAGTCCACTGCTCTACCAATTGAGCTACTGGCGCGGTTGGGCTTGCACAAGCAGCGCAAAGTTAGCCTAATCCTCCCCTTTTCACAAAAGTGTGACTTACTCCCATCCAATATTGGTAATGGTGTGACATGTAACACAGACTGAATCATTAATAGGCCGCTATTTTCTGCATCGTATATGCTGATTCGAAAATGTTGTTAAAAAAAAGAATAAATGTTGGTAATATTACTGAAATATATTTACAATCAGCCCAGAAAGGATAGGAAAAAGGTTTATAAACCAAATAGTGATGCTGCAATCTCCCGTCAGACGATACATTCTCAGTAACCTCACTCAGCACCAGAAAGATATTGTAAAGGCAGCCGTGAGAAAGTTTGGTCTTTCCCGTCAGGCTGTTCTACGTCACATGAAAGTGCTTATCCTCGATGGAAAAATCGAGGCGCACGGCAAGACGCGGGATCGATACTATGTTTTGAAACCCCTTGTTGATGAGCTATTCGAATTCGAAATCATCCACTCTCTCGATGAAGATGTGATTGGAAGACGCCACATTTATCCTCATCTAAAAGATTGTTCGAGGAACTTACGGCAAATCTGTGAATATGGTTTTTCCCAGATTATGAACAATGTCATCGTCCATTCTCGGGCACAAAGGTGCAAAGTTCGTCTGCTTATCAATGAGCAAAGCATCAATTTCAAGATTTGGGATAATGGTGAAGAGGGCCTTCTTTCGAGGGTCGCTTCTAGCTACAAACTCGATGATCCACGATGTGCTGCTCTTGAATTGACCAAGGGCAAGATCTCTACTGACTTTGAGCATCATACTGGAGAAGGGATCTTTTTTGTATCACGATTGTTTGATTCAATATCCATCAGGTCCAATGGTCTTGAGTTGATACATAATCAGGCTGATGATAAATGGTTAATTCAAAGAAATGGCAAGCAGGTTTGCGGCACTAGCGTCTCCATGCATATCAGAAGGTCAGCCGAGCAGACGATAGAAGGAGTGATGGCTCGATTCTCAACATTATCCGATGGTTCCCTCTTTGACAGGACTGAAGTGCCGGTAAGCCTTGTACGAGTCGGTTCGGAGACGCTCATGTCCCGGGCGCAAGCGCAGAGGCTTCTCCGCGGACTGAATCATTTTGATGAAGTGACCTTCGATTTTTCCAATATTCAGACAATCGGTCAACCATTCGCCGATGAGATTTTCAGAGTTTTCCCTCATAAAAATGGTGGTCTGGAATTCAACACTATTAACGCTACTCCTGAAGTGGAAAGCATGATTGCCAGAGCCGCAAACGGAAAAAACGGTTATCTGGAAACAAACGGGATTTCTGATGGAGGACAAAATTGATTGTAAAAGACTTAAATATGAGATTGTCCAGCTCATTTTCTTTTTTAATTTCATCGGCCACATCGCGGGGCAGACTAAGGCAGATAATCACACTTAATTTCATTCTTACACCGCTACTAGTGTAGCGGGTATTTTTTAACAGGGAAGGGCCCCGGTCGGTTGTACATGTAACTGACGTGGCGGAGCCATGCTCGAAAGGCGCCAAGAAATGGAAATGGTGTTGCGCGAAAAAATAGAGAAAAAAGAAGCAAGAATCGGTGTAGTGGGTCTCGGTTATGTTGGACTTCCGCTGGCGGTTGAATTTGCCAAAGCTGGATTTTCAGTTACAGGAATTGATATTGATGGAGACCGCGTCGAGAAACTGAGTAGCGGTACCAACTACATCGGCGATGTAGACAGCAACCAGTTGTCAACTCTAGTAACCAAGGGAAAACTAACCGGAACGACAGATTACAGCACTGTGTCAGAACTGGATTGCATTTCCATCTGCGTTCCGACTCCCTTGAGCAAACTGAAAGATCCTGATGTTTCGTATATCCAGTCAGCTCTCGAGCAGATTGTGAAGTATTTTCACCCCAATCTTTTGGTTGTTTTGGAAAGTACTACCTACCCCGGAACTACTCGAGAGCTTATCTTGCCAGCCTTGACTCAAGCAGGAGGAGAAGTAGGGAAGAACCTTTTTCTCTGTTTTTCCCCAGAGAGAATCGATCCTGGCAATGAACAATTCAATCTTAGGAATACACCAAAGATTATCGGAGGTGTTACTGAAGAATGTGGTCGATTGGGGTCATTGCTTTACGGCCATATTGCTGATGAAGTTGTATCTCTTACTTCTCCTGAAACAGCCGAAATGGTGAAACTACTTGAAAACACATTTCGATCCGTTAACATCGGACTGGTCAACGAAACCGCTATAATGTGCGAAAAACTTGGAGTAAACGTTTGGGAAGTAATAGACGCTGCGGCGACAAAACCTTTTGGTTTCATGAAGTTCACCCCCGGGCCCGGTTTGGGGGGGCACTGTATTCCCGTGGACCCTCATTATCTTGCTTGGAAAATGAAAACATTGGACTACCGTGCCCGTTTCATTGAGCTTGCCGGTCAAATTAATACTGCCATGCCTGACCATGTGGTTGGACTCGTCCGTGCAGGACTCAACAAAGTAAGGAAAGCAGTAAACGAGAGCAAAATCCTTCTCATTGGTATGGCTTACAAACGAGATGTTGAGGATGTTCGAGAGTCCCCTTCTCTCGATATTCTCAAGCTTCTTGAGGAAGAAGGTGCGCAGGTGGAATTCTATGATCCTCTCGTTGATGAAATTCAATGGAACGATGAAAAGAAAAATGGAATCACTCTTGCTGATGAGGATCCGGCAGACTATGATGCGATTCTTATTTTGACTGAACAGACAGAAGTGGATTATGATAAGCTTTTGAATTCAGGAACATTGATTGTAGATACACGTAATGTGTACCATGGAACTGACAGCAACAATCTCCTACGTTTAGGTGCTAGTGATGCTCTGTGATTTAAAGGGAAAGTGCCGTATATTTCACAAAGTGTATGAAATTGTTTAGAATTTTCACATTTTGTTTTGTGGCGATGGCGTCAGTCTTAGCTCAGGAAGCAAGTATCAGTGTTGGGACTAATGAAGCGGATAGGCGCATTACTGAAAAACAAGCTGAACTGGAGGAACGTCGGCAGGAGATTGAACTCTTGACTCTTGAAGCCCAGATGCAAGCTCAAAGCCGGGCCCTTCAAGACAGTGTGAGGTTGAATAAGTTTTTTGGATATAGTTTCTTCAGATCTGGCCCCGTTGCCGCTGAAACGGGGAATGCAATGTTTGAAAATCTTCCGGTTCCAAAGGGTTACACTGTTGGTTCGGGAGACAATATTGAAGTTCTATTATGGGGTCAAACACAGTTGCAATCAAGCTATCCAGTTGATCGTGACGGCCGCATTTTTGTACCTGAGATCGGCCCCATTGATGTATCCGGTAAGACTCAAGATGAATTAAGAGAATTCCTCAAAAAAGAGTTTGTAAAGATTTACGCAACGATTGATAGCAAGAAAGATCGAACATATATGGATGTGTCTTTGGGTACTCTTCAGTCTATTAATGTACAGATTGTAGGCGAAGTGAGGTCACCTGGTATTCATACGGTTCATCCGTTCTCCACCGTTGTTACTGCCTTGACTCAGGCCGGCGGTGTGGATACCACCGGTTCTCTTCGCTCTTTACGAGTTATTAGGGACGATGAGCTCTTGCAGGAAGTGGATTTTTATGATCTAATGTTAAGAGGAGAACAGACGACTGAGTTTCGCTTGCGGGAAGGCGACCTTATCATGGTGCCGGTACGGCTTTCAACCGCTACTATTAAGGGCGAAGTCCACAAACCGGGAATCTATGAGATGAAACCTGGAGAAAGCATTAAACAATTGATTGCGTACGCTGGGGGATTAAAGTTCACGGCAAGTTCCGTGGTAGAGCTGCGAAGAACTAGGTCATGGGAAGTGCGCAACAATGATGATGATCCGATCGAAATTGCCTATCTGAACTACAACCAATTAAATCCCAAAGAAATTGTCGATGGAGATGTCATAAAGGTTCACAGAATTATGTCAGTTAGCAAGGAGGTGATTGTGAATGGCCAAGTTAAACGGCCCGGTGCCTACGCCTTCCAAGATTCTTTGAAATTAAAAGATCTGCTAAAACTTGTTGGAGGAATTAATGATGAAGATTTTATTCAATCAGTAAATCCCGAAAAAGTTGATATTATCCGACGAGATCCTAATTCAGATTATAGTAAGGTAATTTCAGTTAAGTTGAGTGATATTCTGAATGATCGGCAGGAGGCAAATATGAACCTGAATAATCACGACCAGGTGACTGTTTACCCCAATCTGAAGTTTTTGCCTGCCAGAACAGTAAAGATATTTGGTGAAGTGTTGCTGCCCGGAGTTTACCCTATACTTAGTGACTTCGAAACGATCGAAAGCATTGTTGTCCGTGCGGGCGGGTTCAGCTCCCGGGCCTTCCCTGAGGGGATAGTATTAACGAGAGGTGGTCAGAGAGTGGTCATCGAAGAGATGAAGAACACGATGAAGCAGGGTGATGAAATCAATGTGCCAGAGAAATCGGATGTTGTTCAGATTTCTGGTGCCGTTTATAACCCTGGACTGATCAGTTATATTGAAGGCCGCTCTGTCAGGGAGTATATCAGTTTTGCCGGCGGGCTAACTCCTGATGCCAATAAGAATGATCTTATTGTGATTTATGCTGATGGTAAGGTGGCACCCCGGCGATTGTACATGAACCCGAAGCCGGCACCGGGTTGCACAATTCAGGTAAATTCAAGGCCGGTCCAGACACCGGTGGAACAGTTGCTTTCTTTTCTTACCGAAACTTCTACGACTATATCTCAGATACTTGCAAGTTATGTTCTATTAACACAAATAGGAAATCTGATGGGAGCACAGGGGTCAGGCTGATGCGTTTTTTGGAACTGACTGATATAATGGCTTCCAATGGTGTTTACTCTCTTGCAGAGATTGCTCGAGAGCTCCGGGTGAGCCCTCAATCTGTCAGTAACTGGAAGGCGAGAGATCGTGTTCCTTATAAGATTGTTCTTGAACTGCAGAACCGTTTCGACACAGCTTCCAATGGTCAGTCCGTTGAAGGTGATGGGTCTGCTCGCATACAAGAAGATTTTAAGCAGCAAGGAACTCGATCCCGCATGAAATTGGGTGAACTCCCTACTTTTCTGATGGAAGAAGAGAAAGTTTTTTCGCTGGCGGAATTCCTCATGCCAGTAGCCCAGAACCTAAAGTTCATTATCAAGTCTGGTGTGGTTATGGCATCAGTTGGCTTTTTGATTGTTCTTGTTTCAACGTTGTTGTCATTCATTAGTCAAGAGGAACCAGAAGAAATTTATGTGACGAAGGCCAAGATTGTTATTCCCGGTGGGATATCGCTTCCCGGAGGCGATGACGGAGGCGGTGCGGCTGGTATTTTGGGGCAACTTGGAATAAATGTTCCTGGAGCTGGAGGGGGTGGTGGCGCATCGCCAACTTCAAGTCTTACCTCTCCCTCACTCTATCCAGCGTTCTTAAGCACACGGAGTTTTGCCAAACGCCTTTTAGGGCAAACGTTTCATACTGAAAAATACGGAGAGCAGACCTTGTTGGAAATTGCGCTTCGCGAAAAAGAGGAAAAACTGAATAAGCAAGGACTCAACCCATGGCAAAATCCGGAAGAGCCAAGTATCTTTGATAGAAATCAGGGACAAGACACCTTGGTGATGCAACATATGGGTGTTTTGGAAGGAATGATTCAGTTTTCTCAGGAAGGCCCGTTCCAGAGCATCACCACCCACGCTATCGAGCCGCAGCTCGCTGTAGAGATTGCTTATGTAGTTCTTGATGAACTGCAGGCTTTTACTGAATATTTTATGCGAGTCGATCTGGACAAAACGCAGACCTTTATTGAGCAGCGTCTTGAAGTGGTTGAGGATGAGTATGAAACACTGGAGGAAGAGATGAAGGTGTTTCTGGAAACTAATCGAGTGATCTCAGGTCATGCCTTGCGGCTGCAGCAGGAGCGACTTACCAGAGATCTTCAAATCTACAAGGGCATCTATACCACCCTCTATCAAAATCTTGAGCAGGTGAAAATTCAGAAAGAGTACGAACTCAGCCCTACAATTCAAATTCTTGACTATCCAATTGCGCCTCTTGCTCCCACGGTGATCAATGATGGGGCTACCACCACTCAGAATCCTGTTTTTATCGTACTCCTTGCTGTGGCAGGTATAGGATTTGGGGTGGTAGTCTCTTTAGCCAAAGGGTATTTTTTTGCTGTGGAAGAAAATGAAAAGACCCGCCTCAGAGATGTTAAAAAAGAGGCTGAGTTAACTCTGAAGTCTGTTTTTCAATCAGTCAAAATAGGCGCATTTTTTAGAAGGAAAAGATCTTTCAGAGATTAAGATTTTTCCTTGATCACACGGTCTTTCAAGGCAGATAATTCCTTATGATTCTTGTCACCGGCACAGCCGGTTTTATTGGATTTCATCTCGCAAAAAAATTGCTTGAAGAGGGGCATGATCTTATAGGTTACGACAATGTTAACCATTATTATGATCCGTCACTCAAGGAAGCTCGCCTTAAAATCCTCAGCGACTGGAAAACGTTCAAATTTTATCGGAAGGATTTAGTGGATGAGCAGGCTCTTGCAGCAGTTTTTGATGATAACAGTCCTAAGATTTTGGTTCATCTGGCTGCTCAGGCTGGCGTTAGGTATTCTTTGGAAAACCCCAAAGCCTATATGGAGAGTAATTCTATAGGTTTTTTCAATATTCTAGAAGCGTGCCGCCAACACAAGGTAGAACATCTCATTTATGCCAGTAGTTCCTCAGTTTACGGTATGAATAAAAAGATGCCTTTCTCAACGCAGGACAACGTCGATCATCCAGTAAGTCTCTATGGGGCGACAAAAAGATCTAACGAACTTATGGCTCATGCTTATTCTCATCTATACGCTATCCCCACAACGGGCCTTCGTTTTTTTACCGTTTACGGTCCTTGGGGCAGGCCTGACATGGCGCTCTTTCTTTTTACAAAGGCGATACTTGAAGGCAAGCCAATTGAAGTTTATAACCATGGCAAGATGAAGCGAGCTTTTACCTATATTAATGATATTATCAGTGGTGTACTAGCTATGTTAAACTCTCCTCCTCAAGCCATGAAACAATGGAACGATCAAACTCCTACACCATCCTCAAGCAATGCACCATTTAGGATATACAATATTGGCAACAACACTCCCGTAAATCTGATGGACTTTGTACAGGCAATAGAGAACAAGCTCGAAATGAAAGCAGAGATTAGATTTAAACCTCTCCAGCCGGGAGATGTTATTTCATCACATGCCGATATTGGAGATATTATCAAGGATTTTGATTACAGGCCAAAAACGAATGTGGAACAGGGAGTGGCCCAGTTTATTGATTGGTATCGATCTTATTACAAAGTACAACCCTGACTTCATTTTTTGAGTTCAAAGAATAAAATAACTGTTGCCCAAATCGGCGTAGGCTATTGGGGCCCAAATCTACTCCGTAATCTGGATGAAGCATCAAAGTTTGAAGTCTATAAGGTTGCGGATATCTCCAGCAAAAGAAGATCTTTTGTTTCCTCTTTATACCCAAAAATAGCAGTGACTGGAAATATTGAAGAGATATTAGATGATTCAAAAATTGAGGCTGTGCTTATAGCTTCACCTGTTGAGTCTCATTATGAACTATCTATGAAGGTGCTTGAGTCAGGGAAACATGTTCTTGTGGAGAAGCCCATGGCCACGATGGTGGAAGAAGTCGATCGGATTGGAGTACTGGCGGCAAGAAACGATCTTATTGCTATGGTAGGTCACACATTTTTGTATAATCCTGCAGTCGGGGCTGTAAAGGAAATTATCGATAGTGGAGAGCTAGGTGATGTTCGTTACATCTACAGCCAACGGGTGAATTTGGGTCGAATCCGCTCAGACGTGGATGCGCTATGGAATTTGGCACCCCATGACATAAGTATTGTTCAATATTGGCTAGGTGAACTCACTCCTATTTCTATTAAACGATCTGGAATGGCTTACGTACAGCCTGGCATTGAGGATGTGTCATTTTTGAATCTGGAGTACCCCGAGAATATTTTGGTGAATATTCACGTAAGCTGGCTTGATCCTAGAAAAGTTCGTCGCATAACTGTAGTCGGATCTGAAAAAATGGTGATTTACGATGATTTGGCTGAGGAGAAGGTTGTTGTCTACAATAAAGGAATTGATCGGATGGCTATTCTAGGTGAGAATATGGACTTTGACTCAATTTCGAATAACAGCTTCAACCACCGTTTAGGGAAAGCCAGATCAGTTCAGATATCTTGGCAGGAGCCCCTGAAATTAGAGATTGATCATTTTGCTGACTGCATACTGAGGAGGACTAAATGCCGAACGGATCCAGAACATGCCCGAAGTGTGGTATCAGTACTTGAAAAAGCATCAGTTTCTTCGGCGGTTGCATAATTCAACGGTTTCACTGATTTGAAAAAGGCACTAATCACAGGAATTACTGGTCAAGACGGATCATATCTCTGTGAATTCTTGCTAGAAAAAGGGTACGAAGTTCACGGTATGGTACGCCGGAGTAGTTCCTTTAATACTGGCAGAATCGATCATCTTTATAATGATCCTAATACATTGAATGAGCGCATGTTTCTCCATTACGGAGATTTAACTGATTCAAGTAATTTGAATAGACTTTTGGAAAAAATTAACCCTCATGAGATTTACAACCTTGGGGCCCAAAGTCATGTTCAAGTTTCATTCGAGGTGCCAGAATACACTGCGGAAGTGGATGCAGTTGGGACATTAAGATTTCTTGATGCCATTAAAGAAGCTGGGGTCCAGACAAAATTCTATCAGGCATCAACTAGTGAACTTTACGGTAAAGTTCAGGAAATACCTCAAAATGAGGCAACTCCCTTCTATCCTCGGTCGCCTTATGGCGTAGCCAAGATTTATGGATACTGGATAATTGTGAATTACCGCGAAGCCTATGACTTATTTGCCTGTAACGGTATTCTCTTTAACCATGAGTCTCCTCGCAGAGGCCCCACATTTGTTACGAGAAAAATTACCCGAGGTGTTGCAAGGATAAAGTATGGAATTCAGGATAAATTACTGCTAGGAAATCTGGATGCTAAAAGAGACTGGGGATATGCGCCAGAATATGTACAAGGTATGTGGCTGATGCTACAAGAGGAGGAACCTGACGATTTTGTAATGGCTACTGGAGAGTCACATACAGTTCGTGAGTTTGTTGATTTAACCTTCAAAGAACTGGAGATTGACTTGGAATGGGAAGGGGAGGGTGTCAATGAAAAAGGGATAGATGAAAAAGGTAATGTCAGAGTAGAAATTGATAAGCGTTATTTCCGTCCCACTGAAGTGGATTACTTAATTGGAGACCCAACTAAAGCCAAAAAAAAGCTGGGTTGGAGTGCACAAACTAAGTTTGAAGATTTGGTAACTCTTATGGCTAAAGCTGATTGGGAAAAAGTTCAGAAGCGGGGATTTTGATAGAGAAAGATTCCAGAATCTATGTGGCAGGTCACAATGGTATGGTGGGGTCGGCCATTGTACGAAGACTAAAAGCTAATGGATTTTGGAATATACTTGTCAAGACGAGGCAGGAACTGAATCTTCTAGATCAAGCTGCCGTAGAGAGATTGTACAAAGAAGACAAGATCGAATATGTCTTCGTGGCGGCCGCTAAAGTAGGAGGAATTCATGCTAACAATAGTTTGAGAGCGCAGTTTATGTATGAGAATCTCCAAATACAGAACAATCTTATCCATTCTTCCCATAAGTACGGGGTACGCAAGCTTCTTTTTCTTGGCTCTTCCTGCATCTATCCGCGTAATTGCCCTCAGCCAATGAAAGAAGAGTATTTGCTCTCCGGAAAGCTTGAACCTACAAATGAACCATATGCTGTTGCAAAGATTGCCGGCATCAAGATGTGTGAAAGTTATTTCCGACAGTATGGGTGTCAATTTTTTTCTTTGATGCCAACTAATGCATATGGTCCCAATGATAACTTTGATCTCCAGAGTTCCCATGTATTGCCTGCCCTCATTAGAAAAATTCATGAGGCCAAGATTAAAAGTGAAAAAGAGATCACTGTTTGGGGGTCAGGAAATCCAACAAGGGAATTTATTCACGTAGATGATATCGCTAGAGCTTGTCTATTTGCCATGGATCTGGATTTCCAACAACTATACGACCAAGGACTAACTCACCTAAATGTTGGAACAGGTAAAGAAATTGGAATCAGAGCATTAGCAGAAATGATCTGTTCAGTTGTGGGTTATTCGGGAAATATCGTTTTTGATGCATCCATGCCAGATGGGACTCTGCGGAAAATGTTAGATGTGTCTAGGCTCAACAAAAAGGGGTGGCGGCACAAAATTAGTCTTGAGGATGGACTAAGTATGACATATGCATCTTTTATCGAGGACAATTCCAATTTAAATCTTTCAAAAACGGAAACTCTTGCAAAATCAAAAATATGAGTTCTAGTCTTGACCCGAGTTCTCAAACTATAGTCATTAAACCAAGATCAGGATGGCAACTCATTGATTGGAGAGAATTAATTGAATATCGTGATTTGTTCTATTTCCTTGTAAAACGGGATGTTCTAGCTATATATAAACAAACAGTTTTGGGCTTTACGTGGGCCATTATTAGGCCTGTTTTTTCTATGATCATTTTTTCATTAGTGTTTGGCGGGCTTGCGAAAATTCCAAGTGATGGTATTCCATATCCAATATTTTCTTATGCGGCACTGATTCCGTGGACCTATTTTTCTGCTGCAATGACCGCTTCAACGCAAAGTTTGATTGCGGGTAAAGGAATATTTACAAAAGTTTATTTTCCTCGTTTGATTATCCCTTTAACACCAGTTTTATCCAAACTGATCGATTTCGCTATAGCATTCATTATACTCTTTGCACTAATGGCTTGGTATGGCATAAGTCCAAACACAAACCTCATTTTTCTGCCAGCTCTAATTTTATTGATGATGTTAACAGCTTCCGGCATTGGTATGTGGTTGTCTGCCATGGCCATACAGTATCGTGATATTCCACAGGGCGTGGGATTCCTCTCTCAATTGATGATGTATGCCGCACCCGTGGTATGGCCTTTATCACTTCTCAAAAACCGATATGGAGAGTCTATTACATATTTATACGGTTTATATCCAATGGTGGGCGTTATTGAAGGATTCAGATCTGCTCTTCTTGGCCATAATCCCATGCCTTGGGAACTAATTTCAGTTGGAACAGTAGCCGCTATATCACTATTTGTTTCTGGAGCACTTTATTTCAGCAAAAAGGAACGCATTTTTGTAGATGTTGCTTAGAGGCTGGTTTTGAGTTCATGAATTCAAATAGATAAGATGTCGGAAGTTGCAATTCAAGTAAAGAATCTTTCAAAGCGGTACCGTATAGGCCTTAAAGAAGAAATTCATGATACGTTTGTAGCCTCAGCCATGGCTTGGCTGAAATCACCTGTGTCGAATTATAGGAAAGTTCATAATCTCTCTTATTTCTCTAAGAATGGAGAATCTAAAGATATCTTGTGGGCATTGGATGACGTTTCGTTCAAAGTGAATAAAGGTGAAGTTATTGGAATTATAGGTGAAAATGGGGCTGGGAAAACAACCCTCTTGAAGATTCTCAGCCGGATAACTGAACCAACTTCGGGTTTTGCTGAAATTACAGGTACTGTAGCAAGCCTACTTGAGGTTGGAACGGGTTTTCATCCGGAGTTGACAGGACGAGAAAATGTTTACCTTAATGGGACGTTACTGGGTATGAAAAAAGGAGAAGTTGAAAGGAAATTTGAAGAAATTGTAGAGTTTTCAGGAGTTGAACAGTTTATCGATACACCTGTAAAGCGGTATTCTTCGGGTATGCGTGTCAGATTAGCATTTTCCGTTGCCGCTCATTTAGAGCCCGAGGTGCTATTGGTTGATGAAGTGCTTGCTGTTGGAGATGCAGCATTTCAAAAGAAATGTCTGGGTAAAATGGATGAGTTGAGTGAAATAGGTAGGACAGTTTTTCTTGTGAGTCACAACATGAATAGTATCGGGAAATTGTGCAAAAGAGCAATTCTATTCAAAAATGGGAGAGTAGATTTTATTGGAGAAACCTCTGAAGCAATTAATCGGTATTTAGATAGTATAGTCTACGATGAAAATCCCGAAATATCTTTTCCTGACAATAATAAGGTTGCCACAATTATGAATATAAAAATTCTCGACCATACTGGTGCCGTGAGTACAAATCTTGAACAATTACAACCATTTTCTGTTGAAGTGACGTACAAAATAAAAAAAGATCTAGAAAACATTTTTTTGTCATTTGTTCTAACAACTCTTAATGGCAATGTCTTTGTTCTCAACTCAAGAGAGGAAGAAGATTTAAGTCTTTCAGGTTCTTTGAAGTCAGCGGGTATTTACAAGACAAACTTGGGATTCCCAGGTGGAGTTTTGAGTGTCGGTACTTATGAAACCCATCTTGGTATAACAAAAAATATCAAACCTTCTATAGATAAGAGAAGAGGCCCATCTTTCCAAGTAATTGACCATTCAGAAGATAATTTCAGATCCAGTATTCCACCGAACAAACGAGGTGTATTATCACTCAGATTGAATTGGAAAAGTCAAAAAGTAAATTCTCTTTAGCGAATAATAAGTTTGACGGATTAAACATATCAAAACAGAATAATAGGTTTTTTAGTGATTTGCGACCAGATCAGTTTGAAAACAAAACTGAAAGTAATACGCAGAATCCTTATGTTGGATATAGTCGAAAGAAACAGTTCCGTCTTATGATTGAACATCTAAACCCTCTTCGACAAGATAAAATTCTTTGTGTGGGAGTAGGTTCAGGTAGGGAGGTGGAGATTCTTGTAGATTTTGTGGATAAAGTATATGGAATTGACATAAGTGAAGGTTTCTTAAATTACTGTTCCAACAAGTTTAAACAAAAATTTGAAGGGCACCTTTTTGATCTTCAGGTCGACAAGATAAGCTATAATGAAAATTATTTTGACAAAGTTGTTTGTATAAATGTGCTTCCATATTTTACCACAGCAGGCATAAACAATTTTTTTCGTGAGATGTCACGTGTTATGAAAAAAGGAGGTCAATTGTTCGTTTTTATGTTGAATTCGAAGTTTCCATTTGCCGGATTATTACAGGAGCAATTGATCAAGAAAAGATTGAATGATTCTAAAGCAATTTATTATTACAGATCACTTAATGATTATATGAGTGCATTTTCGAAATATGGGTTTGTCATTGGGAACTCTGAAGGAGGAGATTTTTATTGTGATATCAATTCCAAGTTTTTGAAATCAGTGTTCCATATTAAATGGAGTCAAGGTTTAATCAGACTTATGGATATTGGTGGGAAAACTTCATTGAAAAGTTATTATAGGAGTCTCTACTTGACTCTTACTAACGAATCATCTAGTTAATTCATTTTTTCAAATACATCTTTATTTGTATTCAGCATTTAAGTATATGAGTTGTTTCTCCTATTAATTTAATTAATTGAACAATGAGCGCTCTTGCCCTTATTCTGAGCAGAGAGGAAAGTGGAAAAGCAAAGAATATATTTATCATTGCCGAAATCGCAAATGCGCATGAAGGTGATGTAGCTAAGGCTGAGCTACTTATCGCATCAGCGGCTGAAGCGGGGGCTGATGCTGTAAAATTCCAGATTTACTTTGCGGACGAACTATTTAACCAAACTCATGCTGAATATAAGAAATATAAACAGAGAGAATGGCCTTTTGAGGTATGGGAGGCACTAGTTGCTGCTGCTCGGAAAAGTGATTTAAATGTTGGTGCAGATGTTTTCGGGCACGCCAGTCTCCACTTGGCCTTGTCTTTAGACATTGATTTCTTGAAGGTTCACAGTTCAGACGTCTCAAACTATTCACTTCTTAAAAAGATATCTCAAGTTTTGCATCCCATAATACTTTCTGCAGGAGGTACCACACCAATCGAATTGGCTAGGGCAATTAATATTCTAGAAGAAGGGGATACTAGTAGCCTTTGTTTGATGTATGGCTTTCAAGCGTTTCCAACTATCATTGAAGACTCACATATATCACGGATACCAGCATTACAAAATATGTTTGATTTACATGTAGGCTTGGCTGATCATATTGATGCTGATCATGAAATGGCCATTCATTTGGCTCTAATTGCACTTGGCTTAGGATGTAGGATTTTTGAGAAACATATTACACTTGATAGATCAGCTAAAGGTACTGATTATTTTTCAAGTCTTGAACCTAACGAGTTTAAACAATTTGTAAACCAGCTTAAATCTGGACTGATTGCATTAGGGTCACAAAAGATTTCAATGGGGGAAGCTGAGTATAATTATCGTTCAAGAATGAAGAAGCATGTAACAGCCAAGCATTTACTTAAATCTGGTACTATTCTTTCTGAAAAAGATCTGCGATTGCAAAGAGTTGAAGACTATAGTCTTGCTCCTGTCCCAATAGATAGTTGGGTTGGTAAGAAGCTTTTAAAGTCCGTAGATAAGGATCATGTGCTTAAGTACGAAGATATTCAACAAAGGGTAGGACTATGTATTATTGCAAGGCTCCAGTCATCCAGATTACCCGGAAAGGCACTTGAAATGATAGCGGGGAAACCAAGCTTGGGCCATCTTTTTGAAAGAGCAATAATGGCAAAGCATGTTGCTGAGCCTGTACTATGCACTACTACAAATGTCGAAGATGACAAGCTAGCAAATCTAGCACAAAGTTACGATGTTGAGGTGATTAGAGGAGATAGCAAGAATGTTTTGTCACGTCTAGTATGTGCAATTGATGATTTTGACTTTGATATTATCCTTAGGGTGACTGGAGACGATATTTTTCTTGACCCGCCTCATGTTGAGTTATTGATTAATCATCTTCGCAAATACAATCTTGATTATGTTTCAGCAAAGGAGCTCCCTGCTGGTACCGAAGCCGAGGCATTCACAGCAGAGACCCTTAAATCCATAGAACGTTATGCTGACGATCTTGATTACACAGAATACTTAACCTACTATGTCGATGATCCAAGTTTTGAATGTGGTCAACTTCCTGTTGAAGAAAAATTTCGAAGAGATTACAATCTGAGCCTAGATACAGAAGAGGATTTATCTCGGTTGTGTAATATTCTTGAATCAATTTATGATGAAAAGCAGCCTTACACTTTGGATCAAGTGATAGAATATATAGATGATAATCCTTCTCTCGGTCTGTCAATTAGAATTGACAGAACAGAGAGTAGAGAAATCAGAGAAAAAACCAAGTTGGATTTTAGTCCAGGACGAATAGAACTGCTAAACTGAAAAGTTGGAATTGAATTTGCCTTTAGTCTCAGTATACATAACTAACCACAATTATGCGGATTATCTTCAAGAAGCCATCGAAAGTGTTTTGGCGCAGACTTTTGAAGATTTTGAGCTGATAATCATTGATGACGGATCTTCAGATGGCTCAGGTGCAATAATTTCTTCATACGAGAATGATAATAGAATTGTCTGTATTCATCAAGAAAACAGGGGTTTGGTTCATAGTAGCAATGTTGCTTTGAAACTTTCAAGGGGCAAATATTTAATGCGTTTGGATGCGGATGATTATCTTGCCCCACAGGCACTTGGAATCCTTGTTTCAGAATTAGAGAAGGATTCGGAGATCGCAATTGTTTTCCCAGATTACTATCTTATTGATAAACAAGGAAATGTTGAAAGCCAAATACGTCGTCACAACTTTCAAACTGATGTTAATCTTTTTGATCAGCCAGCCCATGGAGCCTGCACACTAATTCGTAAAGACGTGCTTGAATCAATTGGCGGATATGATCAAACTTTCTCGATTCAGGATGGTTACGATCTTTGGCTTAACATAGTTGATAAATACCCTATTCGAAATGTGAATCTACCTCTTTTCTATTATCGCCAACATGAAAAGAGTATAACAAAAAATGAAACTGAACTTCTCAAAACTCGCGGAAAAATAAAAGCAAATCATGTTCAGAAAAGACAACTGATGCCTGTTAATGTCGTAGCAATCATTCCTATACGAGGTCAATCCATCGATCCTAGGTCCCACCCACTTAGAAAAGTTGGAGGAAAATGCTTGATTGACTGGACAATTGAGTCTGCTCTTGAAAGTAAACTGATTACTAAAATCATAATCAGTTCCCCGGACTTGCAAGTTATGGAACATGTTAGAGCGAATTATCCTGAGGTAATTTTGCATGAAAGGGAAGTGAAACTTTCACGGATTAATACTGCTATAGAAGAGACGGCTATCGAAGTATTGGATTTCTATAAATCGGATAATAAAGAGCCTGATGCATTGTTGATGCTATATATTGAGTGGCCTTTTCGATCAACCATGTATATTGATAAAGCCATTAATACTTTTCAGCTCTATGATGTTGATGTGGTTGATGGAGTAAGATCGGATAATGATATATTTTATGTTCATAGAGGCAATGGTCTTGAGCTATGGCATAAAGGTCAGAAACTGAGGCTGGAGCGTGAAGAATTATACAGACGCGCGGGGGGGATTCACCTTATTCGTACGAGTACTCTTGTTAATACAAAACATATGCTTGGGGGAAGAATTGGTCATATCTTTCTCGATCAACAAGCGGCGTTTACTATAAAGTCCGATTTGGATTGGGAAATTGCAGAATTAATTGCAAATAGAGTTGAGGAAAGTGATCATGTGGGGGGGTAAGTCAGGAGTTTACCTTATTGCAGAGATAGGCGGAAACCATGAAGGGAATTTTGATAAAGCCAAAGAACTTACTGAACTTGCCTGCAAATCAGGAGTTGACGCGGTAAAACTACAGATATATACAGCAGATTCACTTGTAAGCAAGGTGCAGGATCCGGAACGACATACCCATTTCAAAAGATTTGAATTAACTCCTGATCAACACATCGCACTTGCAAAAATCTGTCAAAGTAACAATGTAACATATTCAGCTTCAGTGTGGGATATGGATGCTTTGGAATGGATTGATCCATACATGGAGTTTTACAAAATTGGTTCTGGAGATCTAACTGCTTATCCGATTCTTGAAACAATTGCGAGAATTGGGAAACCCATAATTATGTCAACCGGCTTATCCACGCTAGAAGAAGTAAAGCAAAGTGTAAAGTTTATAAGATCAGTAAACAGGTGTTATATACAATCTGACTATCTGGCCCTTCTTCAGTGTACGTCAAGTTATCCTTTGCCGGAGTCGGATGTGAATCTTAGGGTCATGGAGACGTTAAAAGATAAGTTTGATGTGACCGTTGGCTATTCTGATCACACAACTGATGCCTGTGCCGCTGAAGTATCAGTAGCCATGGGTGCTGAGATCGTAGAACTACATTTTACCGATGATAAGAATAGGTCATCTTTCAGGGACCATCAGGTATCATTTACCACTGCCGGTGTTAGCAGTTTCATAGCCAAAATCAAACGAATCAAGAAATTACAAGGTTCACCAAACAAAAACCCTACACAGTCTGAAATCAACTCTGGGCATATTAATTCCTTTAGAAGAGGTATCTATGCTAACAAAGATCTGACTTGTGGCGATGTGCTAACCGAATCAGATATTGGTTTGCTCCGACCCAATCATAATCTTGAAACTTCTTTCGAGAATGTTATTGGCAAGCAACTGAAGAAATCTATTCAAAAGCTAAATAAGATCGATTCGGGTGTTATCCTTTAACAATTATAAACATTCTTAGTCCTTGATCTTTCCGAAGTTGGTTTTTGTATAATTACCAATGGTGAGAGATTCTGTTTACTTTTTTGCAGAATACCCAATAGAGTTCGCGATATGGAGCAATTTGGCGGAAACTATACTTGAATTAGATCAGAATATTCGTCTTGAACTCATATTTACTAAAGAGTCTAGAATCAATGGATTTAATCCAGAAGTATTCTTGAACCCATTCAACGCGGTTCATGAGTTAGATTATGTTTCACACGAAATGGGTGGTAGTTGGAGACAAGGATTTACACCGCGCAATATTTACCATTCATTAACAAATGTTTTTCCTAGGGCTAGAAATGTTTATTCACAATTGAAACAAATTAATTTCACTGAAAATTCAGTAGCTTTTACCTATCTGGGGATAACGCTCAATCAGGGATTGTTTTTGAAAACGGTCAAGAATAGACCTGGTGTTGAATCCGTACTATTGCTAAGCGCTGATTCCACACAGGAATCTTCCTCCTTAACAGAATATATTGTTAATTACAGTCAATCTCTTTTGTTAAATTTTTATTTTCATTTTTTTGGTACGGCCTACATGGACGTATTTTGGGCGAGAGTTGGTGAAAGTTTTCAGACAAATACTCGTGAATATGTTTTTCGGGAGAAGCCGGCTGATTATGTATTTCAATCTCATTATCCATTCAGATTTAGGAACCTTCAATCGGGGCAAGTGAAGTTACCTCTCCATTTAAATATGGCATCAAAAAATCCTAACGTGAGTGAATCGATTGTATTCATAGGGCAACCTCACTATTTCTTAGGTGGTTTTACAACTGATGTAGAATCACAGTTTTATGAAAGAATCAATATTATTCTTGATTCTATCAGAGAAGTGCATGATGGTCAGCATCTTATTTACAAATCACACCCAGCACAAACTGAGCGACAGCTTTCCAGAATTAACTTAGATGGTTTTGAGATTGTCACTTCAGGTACAAGTGAAGGTTTATTCAAAGAAAATCAAAGCATATCAACGGTTTATGGATTTTCATCTTCTTCACTCCAAACAGCGCTATGCTATGGAATCAGAGCCTACTATACCTACAAGCTTTTCGATGATATACTGATAAATCTTCCTTCTTCTGTGAAACATAATTGGGAAATTAGGTGGAATAGTGAATACCACCCTGAGATGGTTTTAAATTCACTGGAAGAATGGCAATCAGGGAAGAATATTTATAGCGTCAAAGATATCTCTGAAGAGGTAAGATTAGAAACTATAACACTCTTAAAGAGATTAGGAATAAACAAATTAACAGAGAGTAATGAATCTATATCAGAAGTAAAGGCATTATCGGACCAGAGATGGGAGACTAATTCCTCCAGATCGTCATTTTCCTACGCAATATCAGTGATTTTGTTCATCCCAAGGGTCGTCACGTATTTATTTCTGATTCCAGCTCGAAGCTTTCTCAGCAGATTGAGGTTGCGGCATAAACACTGAATTGATACAGCTCCGGCTGTTGCACAGTCTAATTGTATAGAAAAATAAGACCTTTTAAATCCGTATCAATTATTGCTTTGGGCAATGACGATCATTGGATTGCTCTAGATAATCTATGTCACCTCCTGAGTGAGTTTGATGTAAAGATTTTTACTACAATTGAGTACGTCAAGGAGTTGAACCGACTGGGCTGTAAATACTACTTGAAGCACGAGCTCGAAATAAAAGAAGACTCAGAATCGAAAAGCAACTTTCTGACTCGAATACGTTCTGAAATTGAAAAATCAGATGTTATAATGCTTGAGACCTTACGCACAGAGTTCGAATGGTTTGCAAAAAATCGCTTGAATATCCCGGTCATTCTTTTTGTTCACTGCTTGAATTGGTGGGCGTTTCCCAAAAAGCGTTGGCCATTATTTCGAATACTAAGAAACATAAAGGGAATTCGCTCAAAGCTGACGGTCTTCAATTTAATTCCATCGATTAAGGGCGAGAACGTTTTGAACAGACAAAGAGTTTTGATGAATGTTGATGCATTGGTTTTTCATGACCCTGGGATGGTTGATTACTATTACAGTAATTGGACTCCCCCATTTCACCAGATAGCTGTGATGCCTTACACTTATTATGACCCAGATGTGACCTTGACTATCAAGAACCATGGTTCCGATAACAATAAGGGAGTGACTAAGACGATCAGGTTTATTGTGCCCGGATCAATTTATCAATCCAGAAGAAATTATGATTTGATTTTGGTGGCTTTTGAAGAGGCAGCTAAACAAACCCAAGTGAAAATTGAACTAATTTTTCCTGGTCCATTATTACGTTATGAAAGCAATTATGGATTGACGCTAAAAAAACGGTTTGATCGAATTAATAGTTCCAATTCCAATTTGATGATTCATTATAATTCTGGACGAGAGACTACATCAACAGATGAATATAATGGGTATATGCAATCCTCGGATGTTATAGTCTCTCAGATGCCACTTAATGGTAAAAAGATGTTCAAATACTATGATGAGAAGTATTGTGAATCGACAGCATGTCATTATGCCGACTTAGCGCGTTTTTGCAAGCCTGGAATATTCCCTGGATCATTCAAAATGATTCCTGAACTGGCCCAGATTGTGGACATCTACTATACTGAGAGTGAACTCATAGCAATCATATTAAAGTATACAAATAGGGAATTTCTAACGAATCGCAAATCAAAAGCTGAGAGATTAAGTCGCAAGTATTTTTCCAAGGAGCCTATAATGAGACTATTCTTAAAGCAGATGCTATCAGAACAAGTGAATCGAATTGAAACAACTAAGCATGTAGTAGGAACGGAATGAATAAATACGTTGTCATTACCACTATCAATAAACCCACAGAAGGGATTAAGCGGTTTATTGATAGTGATTTCAAAGTTGTAATTGTGGGTGATCAAAAAACGCCATCGGACTACCGTGACCTTGATGTTGTTTTCCTGGATGTGGGAACACAAAAAAACATGTATCCCCAATTACATGATATTATACCATTTAATCATTATTCGCGAAAGAATCTAGGTTACATCTATGCTGCCTCTGAAGGTGCTGACATGATTCTAGATACCGATGATGACAATATTTTTAATATAGATTCTCTCTTCTCGACGCTTGATTCTGAGGTAAAAGCAACATTAGTGAACTCAAAAACCAAATGGGCCAATGTTTACTCCTTGTTCTCGGACTCAATAGTTTGGCCAAGGGGACTCCCATTAGATGAAATTCATTCTAATCAAATGGTGACAGGAAAGACCATCAATAGGTTTTGTCCAATACAACAGTATTTGGTTGATAATGATCCAGATGTCGATGCAGTCTTTCGACTTGTTTTTAAAGACAAGAGTATTGTTTTCCATAAAGACAAAGATGACGTGATTCTTACTAAAGGGACTTGGTGCCCCTTCAATTCCCAGGCGACTATTTTCTTTAGAAATGCTTTTCCACTTCTCTATCTGCCAACTTCTGTAACCTCTAGAATCACAGATATCTGGAGATCATTTGTTGCCCAGGCTGTACTTTGGGAGCATGATTATGAAGTAGCGTTCAGAAAACCAATTGCTCGACAAGAAAGGAATCCCCACGATCTATTGAATGATTTTAATGAAGAATTTTCAGGATTCGTGCAGAATAAGGATTTGATTGAATTATTAGAGTCCAGCAGTTTCGGGCCTGATGTGAGCACCTCATTAGCTGATACGGCTCTTCATTACCTTTCCGTAATGATTAATAAATCTTTTTTAGATGAAATCGAAAAACCAGTCGCACGATTGTGGCATAAGATGTTAAGAGAAAATGTTCTTGATTCAAGAGTTATTGAATCAGAAGAATATAGTAGATGAGAAAAACAAAAATAATTGTTACAATTGGTCCTGCGACTAAATCAACGTCTCACTTCAGGATCATGAAAGATAAAGGCGTAGATTTTTTGAGAATAAATATGTCACATTCTTCTATTGAAGACTTTTCAAGAGCCTATATCCATGCTAGAGAAGTAGGGATAGATTATATCATAGACACTGAAGGTCCGCAAATAAGAACGGCATGTGCTAGAAGTGATTATATTGATCTTGAATATGGAGACGCAATTAAAATTTGTAGTTATAGCAACTCTGAATCCATTGATGCTAGTTCTGAAAGTTATAAAGGGAGTAAAAGCTCAATATATTTAAATCCTGGCCCAGTGTTGAATCATCTTGTGCCAAGCAATATAATTTATATCAATTCCGAAGGTCCTGTAATCCAAGTTTCAGATACATCTACTGTATCATCCGGCTATGTGCATGGGAAAGTAATCATCCCTGGAAGACTTCATGATAAGAAGGCGGTATATATTGATGGCATCCCAAAGTTGAAATATATGCCTATTCTTTCAAATAAAGACTTAGAAGCAGTCAAATATGGTTTAAAAGAAAAGATTGCGTATATCGCATTATCCTATGTCAGGTCAGGTGCTGACATAGATACAGCAAGAGAAATAACTAAGAATAGCATGCATATAATTTCAAAGATCGAAAGCAGATCAGCGCTACAAAATATTCATGAAATAACAGAAAAATCTGATTTTCTGTTGATCGATAGGGGAGATATGTCGAAAGAAATTCCCGCTGAAAAAATTCCTTTTGTTCAAAGATATATCCTTAATCTTGCAAGACAAAAGAAAACGGATGTTTTTATAGCCACGAATTTGTTGGAATCGATGATACATAGTAAAAAACCTACTAAGGCTGAAATACAGGATATAACTACTACTGTACTTGATGGTGCTTATGGATTAACACTTTCAGCCGAAACTGCTGTTGGAGAGAACCCCATTCGATGTATAAACACGATGAATAGAGTAATTACTCATGTAGAGTCCATAAAAAAAGAAAGTGAAAATTTCATAGCAGAATCTATCCCATATAATTCTGATTTGCCTTCTGATTACTTGATCGATCATTTTGTTCGTTCAACTATTGAGCCGCATGGAGGCCAACTCGTTTCAATTAGAGATATGGATACCGATAATGTTGATTTTAAATCCATGCCGAGCATTGTGGTAGACGATGATTTGGCTAGGGATATTTTTCAAATTTCTATGGGGACATTTAGTCCAATTACTGGATTCATGAATGAGGATGAATTACATTCAGTCTTAAGCAGTATGAAACTTTCAAGCGGTTCTACATGGCCTCTTCCCATTACCTTAGATGTTGATCAAACGGAAGTGGATTCAATTGAAGCCGGTGGGGAATGCTGCCTAGTCAATAAAGACAAAGAACCATTGGCAACATTAAAAGTAAGTCAGATATACAAAAATCAGACTAGGATTATTTGTGAAGCGATTTACGGCACGGATGATCCTAATCATCCTGGTGTTAAAAGCATTTTGAAGCAAGCTCAATTCTTAATAGCTGGGAATTTAACCTCAGTGCATCGAACCCCATCGATTATGACTGCATACGATTATTCTCCGAGACAATTGAGAAAATTCTTTTATGAACAAGGTTGGGGAAAGATTGCAGGCTTCCATACTCGGAATGTGCCACACAAAGGTCACGAGTATTTATTGACTCACACGATTGAAGAAGAATTATGTGATGGCATCCTTGTGCATCCTGTTGTAGGTAGTAAGAAGAAAGGTGATTTCAATTCAGAATACATTCTAAAAAGTTATGATTATTTAATATATCATTGTTTTCCTAAAGATAGATTTATTTTGTCTACTTTCAATACTTATTCGCGTTATGCGGGCCCCCGGGAAGCGCTTTTCACTGCTCTTTGCAGAAAAAACTATGGGTGTACTCATTTTATTGTTGGAAGAGATCATACAGGATTTTCTAATCACAATAATTCTAAAGCATCACAACAGTTACTTTGCGATATTGAAGACCTTGGTATAGAAATCATAACCTTTAATGAGGTTTTATATTCCCAACAACAGAAAAGATATTTTCAATCAAATAATTCTAATAAAAATCATGATTCAAAATCTGATAAACGTATTTCTGGAACAGACTTTAGAAAACATCTCTCTGATGGAGATTTACCTCCCGATTGGATGGTCAGAAATGAGATTTCAGTTCTGATTCGAGATGCTATTTCTAAGGGTAAACCAGTTTTTGTTGAATGATCAGATTTATCTGAAATTTGTTATTCCTCAATGCACATGTTAGTCGGACAGGTGGACTTACCATGTCACACATTCTCAGACGAAATTTTGGTGATAAACACCTTGATATTTATAGTCAAGAGATAAGTAAGACATTCGGTCAGGACAGAGTTAAACCTACGATCGGAATGCTAACGCTGAGCGAACTAGAACAAATTCTAGATAATTATAACCACATTAGAGTTAAGAGTATTTCAAGTCATTGGATCCCGATTCCTGATGGGATCGAACTACTAAAGCAAAGATTTGGTAAAGTAAAAACAATAACATTCTTGAGAAATCCAATCGAAGTGATTGTTTCAAAATTTTTCCATTTTAGATATAGATACCTTAATTCGAAAATTCTTCCTGAACACATGAGATATGATTATAGAAACGATTTGAGTCTTTTCCTAAAGCATTGGGAACATGTTGCAAAAGAATACGCTGTACAAGATCAATGTAGGAATTATACGACCTATTTTTTTGATAACGAAAATCAGGATTCAAATAAATGCCTATCTAGGTTAAAAGGTCATTTTTGGTTTGTTGGCATAACTGAAAGATTTAATGAAGGATTAATAATACTAAAACAAAAGTTTCAAGATTTGAATATCTCATTCAATATTTTCTATGAGAAGAAAAATAAAGGTCCCCAAAAAAAGAGGAAACAAAAAGAATTAATCACAGAACCAATTCTCCAGAATATAAAGTCCAAGAACTCAATGGATTTGAATTTGTATCGTGATATTACTGCGATTTACGAAAAGAGCGTAAAAGATTATCCTGGTTCAATTAATAAAGATTTATTTATATATCAGAAGAAACTTGCTATCTGGCGCTTATGCCAATCATCCTTTCTGAATTCGTCAAATTGATTTGTTCAACGCCTGATATAGATTTGAATTAGTATGTTCGTTTTTGTTCATATCGGAAGAGGTGCTGGAACTACGTTTAGATCTGTGCTTAGAAGAAATTTTGGAGATAAGCTATTAGCAATTCATAGTCATCAAATTAAGGACCACTTTGGAGATGACAGAGCCACGCCTAGCACAAATAATCTTACAGATGATGAGCTAACGGAAATTCTTAATTGTCACACGAATATTGAATGTATTTCAGGACATTTTTTTAATTTTCCAAATCAGTTCGATAATTTTTTGCCCATGACCGTCTTAAGGGATCCCGTCGAAAGGGTTATTTCTCACTTTTTAAGTTTCCGTCGGAAATACCTGCATCTTGGTGTAAATCAACTTCCTGATCATATGAAATATGATTATCGATACGACATAAATCTATTCTTCAAAAATTGGGACTATGTTTCTTCTAAATATGGAGTGCCTAATGGATGTGTAAATCGCCAAACATACGCGATTGATAGTAATATGAATATTAATCAAGCAATTGATAGGTTGAAAAATGAATTTTGGTTCATTGGGCTTGTAGAAAAGTTTGACGAAGGGCTACTGCTTTTGAAGCAGAAATTCAATAAACTTGGCAAATCATTTGAAATCGTATATGAAGCCGAAGATGTTGCCGCTTCAGTTGTAGATGGTGTTCGTTATATGTCAACAAAAAAAGCAATCGAGATACAGAAAAAGGAAAAAGAAATATTAATTAATGATGAAGTTCGTGAAAAAATAAAGGAAATGAACGAAAAAGACTTTGCGCTCTATGAAGAGGCAAAAAGATTATTTAATGACAGGTTGAGTACATATGACGGTGATCTTGAAGCTGACTTATCTACTTTTCGGAGAGAACTTAGGACCTTCAGAATAAAGGAACGTATTCGTTCGAAGGCAATGCATAATCGATTTGGATCCATATTGAAACGGTCTCTAAGAATAGCTAAAGTTACCTGATTATTCTTTCCCAAAAACTTAATGTAAGATGCAACAAGTAATTTCATCCTCTAAAGGTATTGAAGTCATTAATGTGCCCTCATCTTTACTTGAGACTGGTACAGTTCTAATTGAGGTTGAATATTCTTTTATAAGCACTGGTACAGAATTGGCGACACTTCGTGCTTTGGGTTTAGATCAACCCAACAATGAGAGTCGGATATTGTCACGACGTGTTTCCGAGTCTATGGAGTTGGTCAATAAAATCGTTAAATATCTTCAAGATAAGGGAATTAGAAAGACTGTGCAAAGGGTCTTTGCTCGCATGTCAAATAATGAAGTGTCTTACGATCGTCTTGTAACTCTTGGATATTCTTGTTCGGGCCGAGTTGTTTCTGTCGGCCAAGGGGTGAAGGGAATTTCTATTGGAGACTTTGTTGCCTGTGCAGGCGCAAACCGTGCAACACATTCTGAACTTGTGGTTGTACCCGAGAATCTTGTTGTCCATGTACCAGAGGAATGTTCTTTGAAAGATGCTTCTTCAGTTGCTATCGGTTCCATAGCAATGCATGGTTTTAGACAAAGCAATGCACGAATGGGTGAATTCATTGGTGTAATAGGCTTAGGGTTGGTTGGATTAATTATGGCACGCCTTCTGAAGATTGCTGGTTGTAGAGTCTTAGGGTTAGATATAGATGAGGTTAGTGTTTCTCAAGCTAAAAGAATTGGAATTGATTCAGCAATGAGTGACTCCAATTCATTCCAGAATCAGGTTGAAATTATAACTGATTCTATGGGCCTGGATCGATGCATTATAACTGCTAGCTCTGAGTCTGATGAAATTATCGCAGCCGCTATGGATACAACTCGACAAAAAGGCAGAGTTTTAGTCCTTGGTTTTGTTCCTCTTCGCATGGATAAGTATCCTTTTATGCGTAAAGAAATTGAATTTGTGAGTTCGAGTTCTTATGGTCCTGGAAGATATGATTCAAATTACGAAGATCAAGGTCTTGACTATCCTTATTCATACGTGCGATGGACAGAAAAACGTAATATGACAGAATACTTGAGACTTCTTGCTTCTGGTCAGTTTGATTTATCGGAGATTGCCAAAGAAGAAGTTCCATTAATATCAGTTAAAGATGCTTATGATCGCCTGATACGGGGGAAAGCTAAATCTCGAGGTATCTTTGTTAACTATTCTTCTGAAAAGACTTTTAAAGAAAAATCAAAAACTTCAGTTCAGCTTAGATCGAAGCCAGTTAGTGGCAAAATTCGGCTTGCTATTGTTGGTGCGGGGTCATTCGTTCGGGAAATGCATTTGCCAAATCTTGAAAAATTAAGGGATCAGATTGAATTTTCTGCTTTTGTTACAAGAAAAGGTGCAAATGCAATAGAACTTGCGAACCGTTATGGAGCTGAACATGCTTCAACATCCATTGATGATATTCTTGATTTAGATCTTGATGCTGTGCTCATTGGTACTCGCCCTAACAAGCATGCTGAGATGGTACTTAAGTGTATTAGCTCTGGTAAGAACGTTCTTACTGAGAAACCATTAGCATTAGGGTGGGAAGAATTGCATAAAATCAAGGATTTTTATGATTCTAGTGATAAAGTATCACTTCCATTATTGATGACAGGGTTTAACAGAAGATTTTCGCCTTACATGAAACGTATCAAGGAAGCCATTAGATTTAGGAATACACCTCTCATTATCAATTATCAGATGAACACAAAATATCTTCCCAAAGACCATTGGGAGAGAACGGACGAAGGAGGTGGTAGAAATCTAACCGAAGCCTGTCACATTTATGATCTTTTCACTTTCCTTTGTGATACTGAAGTAGATGAAATCTCAGCTTCTTCAATTCGCTCAACTGATGATCATTATGGAAAGAACGAAAATTTTTCAGCTCACATCAGATTTGTGGATGGATCTCTCTGCAATCTCACCTACACTTCTCTTGGCTCCACTGCCTACCCGAAAGAAATCTGCCATCTATTCTTTGATCAAACTGTTTTTTACCTGAACAACTATACAAGTCTTGATGTTTTTGGCCCTATTGATGATCATTTTGAAACAAGTTTTCAAGATAAGGGACACTTTGAAGAAATGGGATGTTTCTTTAGTGCTATTAGAAATAAATCAGATTGGCCAATTCCATTTTGGCATCAAACTCAAGCCACGGAAATCGCACTCAAGGTGGAAGACATAATCAGTAATCATGTATAAGAATAAAAGTATTACTGTTGTTATTCCATGTTATAATGAAGGTACACAAATCCAAAATGTCATAAAGACAATCCCGGAGTACGTTGATAAAATTGTAATTGTTGATGACTACAGTGAAGATTACACAGTTTCAGTCGTTCAGAATCTCGCTCAAACTGACTCCAGAATAAAGCTCATCCGACACACTCAAAATGCTGGATGCGGTGGAGCTTTAGCAACAGGTTATATTTGGGCGAGGGACAATGATTCCGATGTAGCAGTGAGAATGGATGGTGACGGCCAGATGGATCCGGAGGATCTAAAAGATCTACTAGATCCGGTGGTTACAGGGCAAACAGATTACTCAAAGGGTAATCGACTTTATACAGGTGAAGCATTTAAGTTAATTCCTAAAGCGCGTTATTTTGGTAACTCAGTTCTAACTCTACTTACCAAAATAGCCTCTGGTTATTGGCACGTAGCTGATTCTCAATCTGGGTATACCGCAATGAACAGAGATGTATTAAGGTCATTGGATTGGAGGTTCATGTACACTCGTTATGGCCAACCAAACCATCTGCTGATTATGCTTAATGTATTGAACTTTCGTGTTCGAGATATTCCCGTCAAGCCAGTTTACGGTGTTGGAGAGGAATCTGGAATAAAGGTAAAGAAAGTAATTTTTACTTTGAGTTGGCTTCTTTTTAAGAATTTTTTTTGGAGAATGAAGGAGAAATACTTTATACGTGATTTTCATCCTTTAATTTTCTTTTATCTTTTGGGCTTCTCATTTTATTTTTTGACAGCAATTCTTTTTGTGCGATTGTTCTACCGATGGTGGCTGATTGGCTCTATTCCACCGATTAATGCGTTATCCGCGATGTTTGCGTTCATGAGTGCAAGCTTATTTACGCTCTTTGCTATGTGGTTTGATATGGAAGCCAATAAAGATTTAAAATAATAGGCTTCAATTAGTTATTTAAGGTATACAACGCAAGTAATTAGATTTTTTATTATTATAATTATTTGGATGTAGCTTATTGAATTTTAAAAGTCGTAGAGTTTGTGTGGTTGGTGCTGGTAAATGGGGGGAGAATCATCTAAGAGTTCTTAATGGATTAGGAGTACTAAGTGGCATCGTGGAGAAAGATGAATCTAGACTAAAATACTTTGGGGATCTTTTTGGTGAGGTTGAATTGTATTCTTCGCTCAACAGTGCATTTTCTTCATTCTTTGATGGTTATGTAGTTGCAACGCCAGCCTCAACACACTTTGATATAAGTAAGAGGATAATTGAAAATGGTAACCATGTATTGGTTGAGAAACCCCTTGCGATGAGAGTACGAGATGCTGAAGCTCTTAGAGAGCTTGCATCAAGTAAAAGTGTAAATTTGATGGTAGGACATTTGCTTCTATTTCATCCTGCAATTATTAGGATAAAGAGATTGATTGATGAGAAACGAATTGGGAAACTACAATATTTATACAGCAATCGATTGAATCTTGGAACCGTGCGAACAGAGGAAAATATATTGTGGAGTTTTGCTCCTCATGATATATCAATTTTTCAGTTTCTTTTAGAGGCTTTCCCATCATCATTGATTTGCCAAGGGGGTGTCTTTCTTCAATCTGATGTGTATGACACAACCATGACGGTATTAGAATATCCTGGGAATATTGTTGGACATATTTTTCTGAGTTGGTTGCATCCATTCAAAGAACACCGAATAGTGGTGATTGGTTCAGAGGGAATGATTTCCTTCGAGGATTCTTCAGATGATAGAGCAATATATCTTTACGATAAGAAGATTGATTTGATAAAGGGGAATCCCGTGGTTAAAGACGGGAATGCAGAAAAAATTGATTACGAACATAAGATGCCACTAACCGAAGAATTACGTTATTTTGTAGATCACCTGAATGGGGATCCCATTCAGGTGGCAAATAGTGAACATGGAATAGAAGTTTTACGTATTCTTGAAGCCGCAAGCAATTACTTGGATAAAAACTAGTGAGTGAAAAAGACTATTTTCTTCACGAATCTAGTTATATTGATGAAAATGTTAAAATTGGTCATGGAACAAAAATATGGCATTTTAGTCACATTCAATCAGGCTCTCTGATAGGCAAGGATTGCAGAATCGGGCAAAATGTAAATATTGGCAATAATGTTACTGTTGGTAATCATGTTAAGATTCAGAATAATGTATCTGTGTACGAAGGAGTCGAATTAGAAGATTATGTATTTTGCGGTCCATCTATGGTATTTACAAATATCAAGGTGCCCAGGTCTCAATTTCCGCAGCGAGGTAGTAAATACTATCAGAGAACGCTGGTGAAAAAATTTGCTAGCATTGGAGCCAATGCTACTATTTTATGTGGAGTAACAATTGGTAAGTATGCAATGATCGGATCAGGAGCGGTAGTTACAAAGAATGTTCCGGATTATGGGCTGGTGGTAGGTAATCCTGGGGAATTAATTGGTAAAGTAAATGAAAAAGGAAAACGTGTTAATTGAAAATTGCGACAGTAGTTGGAGCTAGACCGCAATTTGTCAAATTGAGTATGGTAAGTAAACATTTAAGAGATATAAATAATGTTGATGAAGTCATTATTCATACAGGGCAACATTTTGATAAGATGATGTCATCAGTCTTTTTTGATGAGATGCGTATCCCGAAGCCAAAATATAACTTGGGTATTAATTCTTTGAGACATGGTGCTATGATAGGAAGAATGCTAGAGAAACTTGAAAGTCTTTTTCTTGTTGAAAAACCAGATTGGGTTTTGGTTTATGGTGATACGAATTCAACACTTGCTGGCGGTCTCTCAGCTGTCAAATTAGATATACCCCTTGCCCACGTAGAAGCTGGTTTACGTAGTTTCAATATGCGAATGCCTGAAGAGATCAATCGTATCCTAACTGACAGGGTTTCAAAACTACTATTTTGTCCAACCGAAACCTCTGTCAAGAATTTAGATAAAGAGGGCATTAAGAATGGTTATGAGAATAGAGTAGTTCTAAGTGGTGATGTTATGTACGATGCATATATGCATTTCAATTCTATTGCAAAGAACACATCCTCTATAATATCAGAACTTGGGCTTGAAGGCTCCCCATTCTTTTTGTGTACAATCCACAGGCCTGAGAATACCAATAATAGGGAAAGATTGGAAAGTATTTTCAATGCACTTAATTCGCTCTGTTCCAATCAGAGAGTAGTTCTTCCATTACATCCAAGAAGCGAGACGGCTATCAATAAATACAATTTAAATACACGTTGTGAACTGATCCCCCCAGTTTCTTTTCTTGATATGGTTGAATTGGTAAAAAACTGTAGTTTAGTTTTGACGGATAGCGGTGGGCTACAGAAAGAAGCATACTTTGCCGGGAAATTTTGTGTCATCTTACGGGATGAAACTGAATGGGTTGAGTTAGTAGATGCCGGAGCGTGTTTTATCGCTGGTGCTAAAAAAGAAGTGATTTTGTCCTTTGTGAATGATCTAATGAATAAGGCAGGTCATTATAATCAGACACTCTATGGTGCTGGAGATGCGAGTTCAGTAATAGTGGAAGAGTTAGTTAAGGGCTAAATCATTTTTCTGAAATGCGGGTTGAATAGCGCTAATTATATCTAACTTAATCATTGAAACTGCTTTTTGATATTGGACATCCCGCTCATGTTCATTTATTCCGAAACTTCATATCCTATCTGAAAAAAAGGAATCAGAATGTATGTGTAGTATCTAGGGATAAAGATATAACAAACCTTCTGCTTGATCATTATAGAATTCCTTACATTTGTTTGTCTTCAGCTAAGAAAGGCTTTATCTCAATGTTCGCTGAATTAATTTATAGAGATTATCAAATGCTAAGACTCCATAACCGAATAAAATTTCATGGAGCTTTTGGAACATCAGTTTCAATTGCTCATTTATCAGCTATAAAAGGGATACCATCCTTTAACTTAAATGAAGATGACGATGATGTAGTACCTTTCTACAGCTTGCTCACTTATCCTTTTGCTCCATCAATCTTGCATCCTCAATGTATAAGATTTAAAAGGTGGAAGGAAAAGAGAGTTTTTTATCCTTCATACCATGAATTAGCTTATCTTCACCCCAATAACTTTGCACCTGATTCAAATATTCTTCGAAAGTATAATCTTGAAGAAAAAAAATATGTTGTAGTAAGGTTCTCATCACTCAATGCTCATCACGATGCCGGGGAAATAGGGATCTCAAATTCTTTATGGCAAAAAATTGAAAGCCTCTGTGAAGGTTTTACAACAGTATTATCTATAGAAGGAGAAATGTCTCATCAGATTAGCCCTTGGGATATGCATCATGTTCTCAGCTTTGCAAAAATGATAATTTCGGATTCACAAACAATGACTGTTGAAAGTGCTGTATTAGGAGTGCCGTCTATAAGGATAAACTCTTTTTTTGACCGTTGTAGTGTATTAGACGAACTGGAAAATAAATACGAATTGACATTTGCATTTCATCCAGACCAAAAGGAAGAAATTCTAAATAAAACATCAAACATATTGATTGATGAGAATTTAGAATATGTATGGGATCAAAGGAAAAAAAGGCTTCTGGATAAAAAAGTTGATTTCAATAAGTGGTTGATTGATTTTTTTGAAAGAGAGTTAAGAAGCCATTTTTGAGTTTTTCTTTAGTATTCAGGTGTTAACAATCACTTTTTAAGATGAACCATATAGTAGGCAGATTTGAGCAATTTTAATAAAATAGAAAAGGATGGTATCAGTGCAGTTTAAGATAGGATTTGATCAATTAGATAAAGAAAGATTGGATTACATGTGGCGTAAAATTTTAGATACCCAGCAATGGTCTGAAGGGCCTTACACTGAGAAGTTTGAAGATAAATGGTCTCATCAGATTAAAAGAAAATCAGTTTCTTTTTCAAGTTGGGGTGGTGCTGCGTTGGCTGCCCTTGAGTATTTCAATGTAAAAGGGGAAACGGTCCTTTGTCCATCCAACACTTTTATGGCCACTCCTCTCAGTGTGGCTAAAGCAGGTGGGAATGTTGAGTTCGTTGACTGTAACAAGAATGATCTTTGCATGTCTTATGAAAATCTCAAGGAAAAAATTAATGAATTTCAACCTGCTGCAGTCTGGGTAGTTCATGTAGGTGGGCATATAGCTTTTCAGATCGAAGAAATTGCTAAGCTATGTAAAGAAAAAGGAATCGTTCTTCTGGAGGATTGTGCCCATGCCCATGGAGCATCATGGAACGGTAAACGTGCTGGTAGTTGGGGAGATGTTGGAGTATATTCATTTTATGCAACTAAAACCATCTCCACTGGAGAAGGGGGAATGCTGGTTACAGAAAACAAAGATTTGTTAGAATTTTCTAAGCTGTATCGGAACTACGGTAAGTTTGATTATAATGTAGAAGGTCTTAACTACAGGATCAGTGAATTTACTGCCGCAATAGGATGCGTTCAGACAGACCGGTTGGATGATATAGTGACCTGGAAAAATGAATACGCAAAAGAACACTTAAACAGCAAATATCAGAACAGAGTAAGATTCCCTGAGGGAATGATTTCTGGATACTACAAATATATTATTTTCGATCGTATAGAAAATTCTACAGGTAAGGTTTATGATGAACCTTGCCATAGAATTATAAAAAAGGGTTATGAACTTCCCAATACCGATTGGGTTGTGGAGAATCATTGGTGCGTACCACTCTACTATAAAGGTGATGAATAGTAATCTCACTTTTTAAATTATAGGAGATATAATAAATGCGTTCAATCGTTACAGGTGGATCTGGGTTCATAGGTTCCCATGTTGTTGATAAGCTAATTAATGCGGGCCATGAAGTTGTTGTTATGGATCACCGCATTAAACCCCATCGCAATGATGTGGAATTCAAGGATGTGGATATTGTTGATTTTTCTTCTGTGCTCGATGCTACAAAAGATTGTGATTACATTTTCCATCTTGCGGCGATGTCAAACGTTAATCATGTTTATGAAAAACCAGTTTATTCGGTTGAATTAAATGTAACCGGAACGGTCAACATTTTGGAGGCGGCTAGGCAGAATAATTGCAAAAGAGTGATATTTGCCAGTACAGTATGGGTTTACTCTGGTTGCAATGGCACTTATGTTAATGAGTCATCTCCTTTTTTTATGCCAGGTGCTGGGCATATATATAGTTCTTCTAAAATAGCGTGCGAATTCTTGATCTGTGACTATCAAAAACTTTACGAACTCCCTTACACAATTTTGAGATATGGTATTCCGTATGGACCAAGAATGAGAATGGAATTGGTAATACCTATTTTTCTGAAAAAAGCGTTTGGCGGAGAACCACTCACAATTTCTGGGGATGGTAGTCAGTACCGAAATTTCATTTATGTTGAAGACCTTGCTGATGCACATGTTTTGGCTGTCAGTGAAAAGGCTAAAAATGAAATACTGAATCTAGAAGGTATGAGAAGAATTTCGATCAAGGAAATAGCTGAGACTATTGATACTCTTTACGAAAAGGATGTGACTATTGAGTATATCGATGCACGCCCAGGCGATTATGAAGGTAAAGAGGCATCCAATGACAAAATAAAGCGATTATTGAATTGGGAACCAAAGATTGATTTCAAGGAAGGCATGGAATATACTCTTGAATGGTTCAAGTCTATATATACTTCGCAATGATTTGAGTATTATACCCGCGATGCTTTTGTGAGGATATGTTTTCTTCACAAACCAAATGATCCTTACATACTATCCCGTGCTCGATATTTTGTGGATAGAGGACATCAAGTCTATTCGATTTATTTTGAATCGAAAAAATTGGGAGCTCACAAATCTATCGGATGGTGTGAAACTAGATCTTTGGGAAAAAGCAGCACATTTTATTCAAAATATCTTAACCGCTTTCTTTATCCTAAAAAGATAAAAAAATTTACAAGAGATCACGAAATCGATATTCTTCATATAAATGGAATGTTAAACTCTTTCTACTTACCCTTTTCTCGTGCGAAAAAGCAGGTAATCGAAAACCAGGGGTCTGATGTACTCAGAGCACCGGATCTTTATCCCGTGATTAAACCTCTTTATCGGTTTTTTTATCGTTTTGTTGATGCCGTTATACAAGATTCGAAGGTTGCTCAAAAAAAAGGGTTGTTACTTGGCGCGCCCTATGAACTAAACGAAATAATCGAAATTGGTGTTGATTTTCGACATTTTAATCCAGATTTTCATAGAGGTAAAGCCAGAGATAACCTGGGGCTATCAAATGAAGCCAAAATGGTCTTTTCTTCACGTGGCATGGAGGATTTATACAATTTGGACATCGTCCTAAGAGCAATACCAATTGTTATTGAATCAGTCATGGAAGTAAAGTTTGTATTTGCTTGCAATGTTTCTGGCTTTATGGAAAAGTATGGCAGATTGATACATGAACTAGGAATTAAGAAGCATCTGATTTTTACAGGACAAATCGATCATACTGAGACAATGCCATTTTATTGCAGAGATGCGGATGTTGTGATATCTGTACCCTCTTCTGATTCCTCTCCTGCATCCGTTTACGAAGCGATGGCGTGTAAAACTCCGGTAATAATATCAGATCTACCTTGGTATCAGGGTAAATTTGATAGAGATGGTGATATGATTGTTGTACCAGTCAGAAACGTGGACAAACTAGCTGATGCGATTATTCAAGTCTTAAGTGGCAGAAAAAAGGTAGATGTTGATTCCGCTTATGAAAATATAATTAAAAATATCAATTTTGAAATTGAGAATAAAAAACTGGGACAGCTATACAAAAAGATTCTACAATAGCTTAATTTGTTTTTCCACGGCCAATGCGCTTATAATATTTCTTCTAACTTGTGTTAGAGACATTTTTCTCTGATCCTTGTGCTTGGCGATTCTGGTTTTATTTAGGTTAAAAGGGTGGCACAAAAAAGAATACTTTTCCTAATTGGTAATTATGGTACTGGTGGTAAGGAACGCCAACTTACTGAAATTATAAAGAGATTGTCCACAGATAAGTATGAGACTCACTTATTTATGAAGAATGATGTCTCATATTATTTTAACTCAATTAAAAGCCATTTGACATCTTACCATTGTTTAGACAAAAGTAATTTCAATGTTCTCGATATAATGATTCTTTCACGTTATTTAAAAGTTGTGCGCCCAGATATTGTATTCAGTTTTTCTACAACTTTGAGCCATTTTTCTCTTTTCATAACATTATTGGGGCAAATTAATTATCGACTAATTAATGGTAGCATAAGAGATGCTCCAGTTAAACATAGTATTGATCATAAACTTGAGAGGGTTTTATATCACCTTTATAGAGAAGTCGTTGCCAATTCTATAGCGGGATTAAGAGCGTTTAATCAACTGAGACGTCACGGAAGACATGTATTGTACAATGGTTTCGATATGGATAGAGTTCCATCAGTCTCGAAGCAAGTTTTGCGAAAACAGCTTAATCTTCCAGATCAATTTATTGTTGTCATGGCTGCACGTATGGATTCTGATAAAGATCAAAGAAGTTTTATACTAGGAGCATATGAAGCTTTGCTTATTGATAGTGATATTGTATTCCTGTTGTTGGGGGATGGAGAAAAAAAAAGAGAGTATGAGTTAATGGTCCAAACCCTGGGCATTCAAGACAAGGTTTTATTTATAGGAGAAACACAGAAGGTAGAATCATACTTATTAGGGGCGGATGTTTCAGCACTCTTGTCGGCGCCTCATCATGGAGAGGGCATCGCTAATGCAATCATAGAGTCATTGGCCTGCGGAACTCCTGTGATTGCTACTGATAATGGAGGAACAAGTGAAGTTATTATTCATGATGAAAATGGTTTTCTCATTCCTAATGGTGATTTCAAAGCATTTTCGGAGAAAATAATCTTACTTAAGGATGATGTCGACATGGCGAGAAAATTTTCAAAGTCTGGATTGAGATTAATTAATGAGAAGTTTAATCAAACACGAATGATTCAATCCTTTGAGAACATACTTGAAAGCTAACTCGGCTAAGCTGATAGATTAATAGATAGTAATGATACTCAAGTGCAAAGCCCTATTCCACCTGATTAAAATCCGAGGAGCAAGCTACATAGCCTATTTAGTTTCTGGGTATTTGATTCCTCAATTATTGAAAAAGATATATTTAGTTTTTGCTGAAGGAATCTCGTTGTATGGGTTAAAGCGCTACTACTACTTTGCTTTAGCGATTGTTGGCGTTTCTTTTTTCCTTTTATGTTCGGTATTTATTCAGAAAACGATGACCAGTATCTTTGTTTCATTTTTATTGATTTTGGGTATTCTTTTAATACGTGCTTATCTGAAGAAAGTTCAGCTACAAATTATGTTGCAACAGGCTCAACATATGATGGAAGAAGGGCGGTGCTTAGATAAAATTAAATTTGTTACAACTACTTCTGTAGGCATTACTCAAGATGATATTGAAATGATAAAAAAGTATAAGGATGAAACGGATGAGGTTATTCTTGCTGAGATTGATAAAAATGGTCGCGCTTTCGATATCTTTGGTGTTTTGGGTTTTCTGAGTTTGGTTAAAAAGGAAGATTTTATTCCGAAAGATCGCTTCAAGTTGAATGTGGTTCTTAAGGACAATTATGTGCTTGTATCCAAATCTTTTGAAGGTGATAATGTTGCGTTCATTCATGAGTGGTTCTTTCTTTCACTACTTCAGTTAGAGGCGAATGTACCTGCTGTTTGGGGGGTTGATAAGTCAAGAACCGTAATCTATATGAATTTCATTCAAGGGAAATCGCTCAATGAAATGATTGCTGAAGCAGGTGGAGAAGTTCGACAAAGTGAATCTTTTATGAGCTCAAAAAATGGAAACTATATACGCGATCAATTAGAAGTAGACAGAAGTGCCAGGGTTTGGGGTAAGCGAATTCTAGATGATGATATATTATCAGAGTTGAGTCGACAGTTAGATTTGATTCATTCTAAAGGAATTGTTGGAGTAAACATAAAACCAGGAAACGTGGTGATATCTAAGATTGATGGGAATCCATACATAGTCGATTTTCACAGCTCAAGGCACAAGCACGTAGGCACTTTCATTTGGCGTTTACTTAGGGACAGAGATAGGCTTGTTGCCAATCGGCGGATTGGATTAAATCTACTTACGGAAAAAGTAGTCAATAATCATTTGATTAAACTAAAGAATCCTGATTATCAGATTGATAGTAACGTTTATGCACCAATCGATTTTGGTGAAGGGCACGCGATAGGTGCTTTCTGGAATGTCACTTCAGGCACAGGTCGATGGGAACAATTCATGAAAAAAAAGATGCCGTCCCTAAAGGGGAAGCGAATCTTAGACCTTGGTTCGAATAATGGATGCATGCCACTGATGATGCTCCAGGCCGGTGCCCATGAGGTTATTGGTATAGAGTTGTCTTCACATTACGTAAATCAATCTAACCTTGTGAAAGAAATTTTTGAGTGGCGTGATTTAACATTCTATAACTTTAAACCAGAGTCGGGGAATATGCTAAAAATTTTGGATAAAGATTATGGTGAATTTGATCTCGTCACTGCGCTTTGTACTCTTTACTATTTGAATGAAAATGATATGATAAGATTGGTTAATCATATATCACACATTTCTCACAAGATGGTGGTGCAAGCTATAGAAGGGAATGTTGGTTCACAGGAGAATCCGGATAAACCAAGGAGGGCATCTGTCGGTTTTTTGATTAATCTCTTGCGTAATAATGGTTTTGAGAGAGTTAGCGTTTCTAATTATGACTACTATGACCCTAGAGGGTGCAAAAGACCAATTTTGATTGGTGAACGGGACTGAAGAACAGGTTATAACATTTACTATTGAATGATTGATCTATCGGACGAACTGACAGTTTTTATTGTCTCAGCTGGAGAAGACACGTATAATGATTGTGAACAAGCACTATCCAATCAGGACTGTGTCTTCCGTATAAAGCATATCAAAGATGTGTTTCCTATGAGTAATGCATTTCAGGCTATGCCTGATAATTGTGAGACCAAATACTTTGTACAGGTCGATGCCGACATGATACTTTATCCAAATAGCATTAGCACGTTATACAAAGAGATTCAGCGATCATCACCTCTTACATACATGGTAACTGGCAGTCTCCAAGAAAAAGGCTTTGGAATTAGGGGACATGTAAAATGTTGGAAGAAAAGTGTCTTTCGATGGTTTTCATTCCGAGATGTTAGGACGGTTGATAGAGATTTGTATAAGCGATTACGCTATTTTGCTTTAAGGCAAAAAAATCTCTCAAAAGTCTTAGGAGAACATATCCCAAGACACTCTTCATTCTCTTCATATCTCAAAAGCAAAGGTGATATTGAAAAATGGCGATTTCTTAAAAGGTCACCAGTACGCGGGGAAAAGACATCATATTTGGCCATTATTCCTCGGAAGAAATTACGTCTTTGTGCTATGGACAATTTGTTAGAATTCCTAGAAGGCTATCCTGACAGTAAGCATCAGCTTTTGGGCACCTTACTGGGAGCTCTTACTCATGAAGAGAGATTCCGACGATCAAAAGATATGAACTATGAGAAAATTTTGTTTGATAAGGTTCTCCATGTTTTTCAACAGTCTGGAGATTTTCCACATATTTCAACTAGTCTTAATGGTAATGTTCAAATCAAAGATCTTTTTGTTGAATGCTATTATCATTCTAAGAATTTGAGCCCAGAGATAAGGAAGGATCTAGCCTATGGCATTATGAGAATCTATTGTCCTAGGATTGCGTCAGCTGAATCAGCTAGTGACCTTCTAAGGCTTCTGGATAAGTAATTGACGGTTTCAGTGTATATTAGAGAATGAAGAGAAAATCAATTGGACAATAGTGCATTCGCTTTTTTTAGTATTAGAAGTAATATCTGTCAATATAGAAATGAGTCTAATTTGCCGCAAAAAGAGGTGTTCTGATGAATCCTATATTACAAATTAATGGAAGAAAAATCGGCGTAGACTACGACCCTCTTGTCATTGCGGACATCGGTATTAACCATGGCGGGTCACTTGGTGTGGCAAAAAAGATGGTTGATACAGCTATACAACAGGGAATTGAAGTTATAAAACATCAAACGCATATTGTCCATGATGAAATGAGTGGCCAGGCAAAAAGAATTATTCCAGGCCACGTAGGGAAATCCATATTTGATCTTATGGATGAGTGTGCCCTTAGTGAAGAAGAAGAGAAAGAATTAAAGAATTACGTTGAAAGCAAAGATGTGATATTTCTAAGTACTCCCTTTTCAAGGGCCGCTGCTGATAGGCTCGAATCGTGGAATGTGCCTGCATACAAGATTGGTTCAGGGGAGTGTAACAATTATCCTCTTATAGAGCACATCTGCGATTTCGGAAAACCTATTATCTTGAGTACGGGAATGAATACCATTCAATCAGTTGGTAAAGCTGTAGCCATCCTCGAAGAACACGGAATATCCTATGCCCTTTTGCATTGCACCAATATTTACCCCACTCCTCCCCACTTGGTCAGACTAGGTGCTATGGTTCACCTTCAGGATGCTTTCCCCAAAGCGGTTATTGGTCTTTCTGACCATACCACTTCGAACCATGCCTGCTTTGGAGCTGTTGCTTTGGGAGCAAGTATTCTTGAGAGGCATTACACTGACAGTATCGATCGTAAAGGTCCCGATATCGAAAACTCCATGGATCCAAAGGCTGCTAGAGAATTGCTAGAAGGGGTCAGTATTCTTAAACAGGAGCGGGGTGGCAGGAAAACCCCAGTTGAAGAAGAAAAGCCAGTTATCAATTTCGCATATGCTTCTGTAGTCTCAATTGCAGATATAAAAAAGGGTGAAATTTTTTCCAGAGAGAATATTTGGGTGAAACGGCCGGGAACTGGCCCGTTGTTTGCCAATGATTATAAAAATATTTTGGGTAAAGTTGCTATGAAGGATGTAGATACAGATTCCCACATAGAGTCTTCTGATATCGAGAATTGGGATTAGTTCAGCTAAATCTCATTAAAATATAAGAATCATCTCCAACAATCCTCGAAAGATTCTCTGTGTTACTGGAACTCGGGCTGATTACCCTAGAGTGAAAAGTGTCCTTAAGGAAATAGATTCGAGGGAATCTCTTCAACTCGATATTCTTGTAACCGGGTCTCATTTGCTTCGTGAATATGGATATTCAATACAAGAAATTATCGATGATGGTTTTTCTATATCCGGAGAAGTGTCGATGTTTGAAGGTGATTATGATTCGCCATATGGAATGGTAAAAGCCGTTGGTCGGTGCACCTCTGGTATAGCTGATGTTTTGAAAGAGTTGAAACCGGATTTAGTTCTTCTGACTGTAGACCGAGTGGAAACTCTGGCGGCTGCCGTAGCCGTCAGTCTAATGAATTTCCCCATTGCCCACATTCAAGGCGGCGAGGTTACAGGTACTATTGATGAAAGTATACGCCATGCTGTAACCAAGATGTCTCATATTCATTTTCCTGCTACGGAAGATGCGAAAGAAAGAATCATAAGAATGGGTGAAGATCCTTCAATGGTATTTCAAGTTGGATGTCCCTACATCGATATTATTAATTCATTAAAGAAAAAGACCAAGAAGGAACTGTCCTTGGAATATGGTTTTTTAGCAACCAAACCACTTATTATATTTACTCAACACCCAGTAACAACTGAATATGGTTCTTCATCAGAACAGATCAAAATCACTCTGGATGTCCTAAAATCATTTCAGGAATGTCAGGTAGTTGCTTTTTCGTCCAATACAGACGCGGGAGGGAAGGAAATCATTTCATGGGTAAAAAAAGAGAAAAATTTCTTTCATATTTCCAATATGCAAAGTTCAGACTTCCTAAGTTTGATGGCCTGTGCTGATGTTATGATTGGTAATTCATCGGCAGCTATCAGAGAAGCGCCTAGTTTTCATCTTCCTGCTGTAAATATAGGTTCAAGACAGCAGGGTCGACTTCGGGCTGAAAATGTTATTGATGTCGATCATGAGACAACGGCCATTGAAAATGCAATCAAAATGGCACTTTACGATCACAATTTTGCTTCAAAACTTAAGGATATATCCAATCCGTACGGTGATGGAAAATCAGCTAAGAGGATCGTGGATATTCTGACAACAATTGAAATCACTCCTGAGCTTATCCAGAAACGCATCGCCTATGCCTGATCAGTATAAAAGAGTACTTGTGACGGGTGGTGCTGGTTGTATCGGGATGCCTGTCTGCCGACAGTTACTTGAGACAGGCTGCGATGTTATCTTATTTGATCTATATGAACAGATAAGGCTTGTTGAAAGTAAAATCGACAAAGACATTGAAGTTTATTATGGCTCAGTATTGGATGATTCTAGCATTCGGGATGCCATAAGGGGCTGCGATGGCGTGATTCATCTTGCTGCCTATCTTGGAGTTCGCAGGACGGAAATCAACAATTTAAGATGCCTAGATATAAATATTAATGGCACTAGGAAGGTGTTGGACGCATCGGTTCTTTCTGGTGTGAAAAAAATTGTTTTTGCATCCTCATCAGAGGTATATGGAGAACCGCTTACTAATCCTGTTAAAGAAACAGATTTAACGCAGGGGAAAACTGTCTATGCTATAAGCAAACTTGCTGGTGAAGAGTTGATCAGAGCTTATTCTGAAGAGTATAGGAATCTAAGCTATACGAATTTGCGTTATTTCAATACCTATGGTCCAAATCAGATTGCCCAATTTGTGATACCAAAGTTTATTCGGAATGTTGCCTCAGATAATCCACCAATTGTCTATGGGAATGGCATGCAACAGAGATCCTACTGCTATTCTACCGATACTGCCCAAGCTACGGTTTCTGCACTTTTTAATGACGCATCAAATGACCAGGTCTTAAATGTTGGGAATAGTGAGACGCTCATTTCACTTAATGATTTGGCTGAAATGGTAATAGAACTGTGCGGAAAAGATGGCAAGGTGAGTGTTATGAGGAAAGATGGTTTTGCGGGAACGGATCGGTCAGCAAATCGGGAGATTAATGTCAGGTACTGTGACACTTCTAAAGCAAAAGAGATTTTGGAATTTGAGGCAAAGGTATCGCTGCGCGATGGAATAAAGAGAGTAATCAAGCACGGTGTGATCCAACCGAAGTGGGCAACTTCAGAGAGAAACTATACCATCGATGATTCATTGTAGAATATGGGTGTTCTATGTATTATACCTGCTCGGGGAGATTCCAAAGGTATCAAGAAAAAAAACCTCCAAAAAATTGGAGATTTCACCCTTATTGAACGTGCGTTATTCACAGCAATTGGCTGCAATTTTATTGAAAGGATAATTGTTTCTACTGATTCGAATGAAATCATTGATCTCGCAAATCATTATGGAAACTATGCTCCCTTCAGGAGGCCGGACAAACTTGCTACCGATGAGGCGGGCTCACTTGGCGTAATTCAGCATGCCTTGGCATGGGCGGAAAAAGAAGATAGTAAAATATATGACAAAATTGTTTTGTTGGAGCCGCCCTCACCTTTTCGTTTACCGAAACATGTTCAAGAAGCATTGAAGATCTCAATTAAATCAAATGCCACGAGTGTAATGTCTGTTGTAGAAGTTGGTGACTATCACCCGATAAGAATGAAAAAAATGAATGATGATGGTGCTTTAAAAGGAATTCTTATGCAAGAACCTGATGGATTTCGTCGTCAGGATCAGGAGGCGGTTTATATCCGAAACTGTGCGGTTTATGTTTTTTCGCGTAAAACGATTATTTCTGACCATCTTTGGGGTGATTCACCTTACGGTTACTTGATGAGCCGATCTTTGTATGGTATTAATATTGATGAACCCATTGATTTAGTCACAGCTAAAGCATTTTATAGCGATATTAAAAAAAAGAAAAAAGAGTTAAAGAATATTGAGTATATACCATTTAATTAAAGATATGATTATATAACTTATACTATTTTATGTGCGGATTATTCTGAGCAATCATTAACTGGAATTATGGTTGCTTATATTTCATTTAGGTAAGGAAGCTGTAGATAATAATTAGTGACTTTCTTTTTTCAAAAGCTGAAGGATTCTGATTTTTCAAAGATTCACCTTCTCGCCTAGTTGTGAAGTTGTTATTTCGGATTGAATTCAGAGACATATAAAATAGAGGTTTATGTCAAAAAAATTATAAGAAATATAATAGGAACAAAAAATATCCATAAATTGAGGACAAATATAAATAGGAATTTAAGATCACTTTTTAAACCAAACACTTCAGACGGAATAAATGATATTTATAAAACCATTTCTGAAAATGATGCTCATGTATTTTTCGGTTATTATGATAGTACACCTTTTAATTCAAACGAAACAAAATTATTGGCTAACATTGCTCCATTCATAAATAAAACTCCTGCATCAAATAATTATCTTAAAATAGGCTATTACAACTTAGATGATTATCAGTTAAAGTTTCAAAAAGTCGGAACCAGTTATACATGGTGTTGGCAACAAGGATGTCGTTTACAATGGTATCCTGATAGTAGTCATGAAATTATAATTTATAATAATCTAGTTGATGGACAGTATGGTAGCATTGTGCAAGAAATTTTAACAGGTAAAACTATGAGAAAATATCCGATACCTATTTATGATGTTTCTAGAAATGGGAAATGGGCGTTATCATTAAACTTTTCTCGTTTACAACGGCTTCGTCCCGGTTATGGATATGTAAATATGGAAGATGAAAGTCAAGAGGAATCTGTTCCAAAACACGATGGTGTATGGCGAGTTAATTTGGATACAGGAAAAAGTGAATTATTACTTTCACTAAAAGAAATCTCAGATTTCATGCCTAGAGATTTGAAAGGGAATGACCATTACATAAATCATATTTCCATAAATCCAGCAGGTGACAGATTCATGTTTTTTCATTTATGGGAATGTGAAGGTAAAAGAAAATCACGTTTATTAACATCAAGCATGGAGGGAACAGATCTCCATGTTCTTAATGATGAGGGTCATGTCTCCCATTATTCATGGAAGACAAATAGAGAATTGTTAGTTTTCGGGAGTCACAGAGGAAGCGGAACACATTATTATTTATATAGAGATCAAAGTGATACAAAAATGATTATTGGAAAAGGACTCCTGATTGAGGACGGACATCCTTCTTTCAGCAAAAATGGAAGTTTTATTCTTACTGATACTTACCCAGATAAGTATGGAGATCAACATTTGGTTCTTTTTGATGTCAATGATCAAAAACTTTATGAAGTCGCAAATTTTTTTAGCCCAGTAAAATATAGAGGAGAAGTTCGCTGTGATCTTCACCCACGCTTTAGTCCATCAAATCAATGGGTATGCGTTGATTCAGCAATGAGTGGCAAAAGAGAAATGTTAATAATCTCACTGGAATCTTTGGAAAGATATTTTTTATGAAAGAACAAGCTAAATGTTGATGTGAAAATATTAATCCCGGTTGAAACTAGTAATCGTGAATTATTATATAAACTTTATTTATGTCACCTTTTGGTATTGAAGGGGTTTCATTGCTATTTAGGTCGAAAAAGTTCAATTTATTATCTTATTGAAGAAATGAGAGAATATATTTATCTTGATAAAGGATACCATGAAAATGTATCAGATAAGTTATATGAACAAATAAAGGATAATAGAGGAATAATTATAAATTTGGATGAAGAAGGAGCCGTTGACTATCCTGATAATAGCACGTTATTAAACAGATACTCAGCAAAAATGTTTGAAAAAGTTGACTTCATTTTTCTTTGGGGCAATAATCAATACGATTTAGTTAAAGAAAGGATAAATAGAAGAAATAGAGTAATCGTATCTGGTCATCCCAGGTTTGAATTGTTGAAAAATAAATATCATATATTTTATGAAGAGGAAGCTAATAGAATAAAGAAGAAATATGGTAATTTTATTCTTATAAATACAAACATGGGATTCGGGAATAATATCCGAGGGGATAGTTTTGTGATTAATAATTATGGAGTCAGATTTAAAAATATTAAAAGAATAATTGAATTTGACAAAAATAAAATCAAAGTCATAAAATCTCTCGTTATGAAACTTGCTAAAGATTTAGATAAGAAAATAGTAATACGGGCTCATCCCGAGGAAAATATAAATTATTACAATGATATAGTAGATCATAATAGTGTGAACGCAGTATATGAAGGTTCTGTAATTCCTTGGCTGATAGCCGCAGAAATGATGATACACCCTGATTGTACTACAGCCATTGAATCACTTATGTTAGGGAAAAAGTCAGTATCATACCTTCCACAATATTATGATGAAAATCTTGTCACAAAACTACCATTAGAAGCTAGCTATAAATTTAGTGATCCGGATGAATTAATGAGGTTCATAAATAATAAAATTTATCTCGATGAAGATATAAAACTGGATGAATATAAATTTTTACATGACAATTTTTCTTTTTTTGAGGATTCATCTAGGAATATTGTCAATAATATATCTCAGCTGATCAATCAGTCATATTCAATTAAAGACAATAACTTATTAATTAATCAAAGACTCATATTGATTTATAAATCACTTAGGTCAATGATTAGAAACAATAAGTCATCCATGTTAGGTAATAATAAGAGAAAAGGGTTTAATTATTCAAATATTAAGAATATAAAAGAACAATTCAATAATTTCAATAACGAATTCAAACATGTTTTATTTAACAGAATTTCGAATGAATTGTTCTTATTTTATCATGCGAGTTGAAGGTCCCTTTAATAGGCATTGAAACCTATTAAATTATTACATTTCATAAAAAATTAATCTTAATGAATTTCTTTGCAAACAATAAGTTTTCAACTTTTGTGAGTTGGTTGATCTTTTAGATATTTTAATATTCATTTCAGGGTAATTATCATTATTACAAAGAAGAAAATATTCATTTATGTCAATCAAGGTTTTGCAGTAAGATATCTCTTGCGATCCGATACTTTGAAAACTATAATCAACAAATCGACTCAAATTATTATTATATCAAATAATGGCAAGGAAAAAAAGTTTAAAAATTCTTTTGAATTTGATAATATCATTTTCGAAGAATTTAAGTATTCTTCTTATGACCAATATTTAAATAAAAATCCTTTCCAAAAGGTTCTTATTTCCTTACGTGCATACATTTTAAACGGTAAATACGATACAAGAACTGTAGATGATTTCAGAAGAATTTTCTTGGAACAAGGAAGGTTAACAAAAGGAAACGGGATTTTTAGACTGATCTATGGATGTTTCTGGGAAACTATAACGTTTCTGTTCAAGTTTTCTAAAAGTTTACGAAAGCTTATTATTTATTTTGAATCACTATTATTCTCTCCTTCATTTCACAAAGAGTTATTTCAAAAATATTCTCCTGATCTCGTTTTAGTTACAGCTCTTTGCGGATTCAAACATAATGAACTTTTTGCGCGCGAAGCCAAAAAATACGGTGTCCCAGTATGTTGTGTTGTTTTAAGCTGGGATAATACCAGTGGAATGGGAATGCCAGGATATATTCCTGATTATGTTATTGCTTGGACCGAAAACATGAAAAGAGAACTTATTGAGCTCAATGATATTGATCAGAAAAAAATATTTGTTGGAGGAGTTGCGCATTTTGATTCATATTACAAAAAAAATACTACTTTAACTAAAGATCAGCTTTTTCGGCAATTAGGTCTTGATACAAATAAAAGGACAATTTTTTATGCTACTAAGTCACCAAAACGTTTTCCATGGGGACCCGAACTTTTAGCGGATTTAGCAAAAGCTATTAGGGATGGCCATATTTATTCTGATACTCAAATATTAGTACGTATTCATCCATTACACTATCGGTCAACCAATGCGAAAATTATATTTCAAGATATTTTGGATGAATATGATAAAGTTGCCGCTGAATACCATTCTGTTATACTTAACAAACCATTGACAGTATCACAAAAAATGGATTTTGATCTTTCTGACAGTGAATCAAAACTAGTGTCATCAATCCTAAAACATTCTGATCTTATGCTGAATATGTTTTCCACTATGGTTATAGAAGCAGCAATCTTTGATCTGCCAGCTGTGAATATTTGTATCAGGGAAAGATGCAAGGTGGATTTTGGCAAATCGCATCAAGATATTATGGTAGATTATTACCAAAGCCATAACCAGCGGGTAATTCAGACAGGAGGTGTTAAAACAGTTTTTACTATGGAGGAACTTTATTCAACCGTTAACGAGTATCTAGATAGCCCAACATCAAATGAGACTGGTCGCAAAAAAATTGTGATTAATGAGGCCGGGCCGTTTCCAGGGAATGCCGGTGAGATGATTGGGCAGCATATTTTATCGCTTTTATAAATATTAAAGTCTTGGAAAATACTATCCTTAAATGAAAGAAAAAGTTCAGATAGGAAAACGAAATATTGGCAAAGAAGAGCCAGTCTTCATTATTGCTGAAGCCGGTGTAAACCACAACGGGAAACTTGATCTTGCAAAACAACTTGTATTAGAAGCAAAACGATGCGGTGCTGACTGTGTAAAATTTCAAACTTTTCAAGCTGAACGCGTTGTTACAAAAAATGCTCCTAAAGCGAACTACCAATTAAAAACCACCGATTCTGTTGAATCTCAATTCGAAATGTTGAAAAAGTGCGAACTGAAAATGGAATATCACAAAGAATTAATAAAACTTTGCGCGAAAGAAGATATTATCTTTTTATCTACTCCTTATAATATCGAGGACGTGGATTTTCTTGATTCACTAAATGTATCTGCATTTAAATTGTCATCAATTCATGTGGTGGAAAGTTATTTTATCACTTATGTGGCAAATAAAGGCCGACCCATTATATTATCAACGGGTATGGCAACTCTAAGTGAGGTTCATCTAGCTATAAAAACAATTCGAGAAACAGGTAATGAAAATATTTTATTACTCCAATGTACAACAAATTATCCTTCTCGGCATGAAGATGCAAATCTACGTGCTATGCAAAATATGGGTGATATATTTGATGTCATAGTTGGTTATTCAGACCATACCCAAAACAATACAGCTTGTATGGCATCAGTTGCACTTGGAGGGAAAATACTGGAAAAACATTTTACATTAGACAAATCTCTTCCTGGTCCGGATCACACATCCTCTGCTGATCCTGATGAATTTTACAAACTAGTTCAAAAGGTTAGAGAGACTGAGATAGTATTGGGTTCGAATAAAAAGCAACCTTGCGAAGTGGAAAAGAAAAATGCTATTGGTATGCGACGTAGCCTTGTGTCTAAGATTGACATAGTAAAAAATGATGTTATAACTGAAAGTATGATAACTTTCAAAAGACCGTCTTCAGGAATTTCTCCCAATGAAATAGATAAAATCATAGGTAAGAAAGCCTCCGTATCGATACCAATTGATACCCTTATTGACTGGAATATGGTTCAATGAAAAATAATATTCTTGTTGTTGGTGCCGGTGGACATTGTCGTGTTGTTCTATCTATAATCTCACATTATAAATCTCTCGATGTTGTAGGTATAGCTGACAGAAAAAAAGGAAATACGAGTGAGCAGATTTTAGGTACGGAAGTAAAATATTCTTGGGATGATTTTCAAACTGTATATGATCAAGGTGTCGCTCAAGCTGCAATTGCGGTTGGGGATAATGAGGAAAGAAAGAATCTTATGATTCGGTTAAAAGAAATTGGGTTTACGATTAAATCATTGATACACCCCACAGCATTGATTGATAATAGTGTTAAAATAGGTTCAGGAAGTACGATATGCATGGGTGTAAAAATAGGCCCGTTAGTTACTCTTGGAGATAATTGTATTATTTATACTGGTACTATCATAGATCATGAGGTTGCTATAGATGACAATTGTTTTTTAGCCCCGGGGGTGTGCATCGCGGGTAGAGTAAAGATAAATAGTGGGGCATTTCTCGGTATAGGATCAAGAGTAAAAGAAGAAGTTACTATAGGGAGGGATTCTGTCATTGGGGCTGGTGCTGTTGTGATAAAAGATATTCTTCCCAATCGTGTCGTTGCTGGGATTCCAGCAAAGGAATTATCTTGATTTTTGTTACATCTTCATCTATTAAGTCAGACTATATCCTAGAATCGGTAAACGAGCTCGCTTCTCTTGGAATATCAAACATTGAATTGAGTGGAGGTACGCAATACCAGGGTAGTCCGATAAAAGACTTGAAAAAACTTCAAAATGATCTTTCTCTGAATTTTTTAATTCATAATTATTTTCCACCATCAAAAAAAGATTTTGTTCTAAATATTGCAAGCCAGGATGATTTCGTAAGAGAAAGAAGCATTGATTTTGCTAGGTCCAGTATTCATTGTGCGACACAACTTGGTTTGTCCTTTTATGCAATGCATGCTGGATATCTAATAAATATGAAACCTCCTAAACCTAAAGAGGATCACTTCGTTATGACCCAATCGCAAGTGATGGATCGTGAGGAAGGAGAAAAAAGAATGTTCGATTCTTTTGTGAAGATTAACGATTTTGCCAGAGGAAAGAATATTCGGGTAGCTTTGGAGAACTTATTTCCCATTGAATCTTCTCCGGAATGTTCCTTGCTAACCAAACCTGGTGACATCTTTAAATTTTTGGATCGTTTTGATGATGAAAAAAATGTTGGTTTGCTTCTAGATTTAGGGCATTTGCTTATATCGTCAAATTATTATGGTTTTGATAAAGAAATATTCCTAAAAAAGTTGAATAAATTCTATGCGGACAAAATTTTTGCTATACACCTTTCTGGGAATGATGGAAAGATAGATTTGCACTGTCAATTGCATAAAGATTCGTGGCAACTGAAAGCTCTTAAAAATATTAATCTGGATGGGGTTCCTGTCACTTTAGAGCTTAGAAACCTTGGTAAGAGTATTATACTTGATCAATATAATCTGGTGAAACGGGAACTTGATATTTAAATAATGTTTAGTGATTATAAATCAATAATGGTCAAAAAAAATGACACCATTACTAAGGTGATGGAAACTATCAACGATGTTGGTTCAAGAATTGCTTTGGTAACAGATGATAAAGAAAGATTAATTGGTATTGCTACAGATGGCGATATAAGACGTTCCTTTCTTGAAGGTCATGACCTAGGAGATGCAATTGGTCTCATTATGAACTCATCCCCTGTTGTGGTTCATGAAAACTATGATCGATTAGAAATGGTTAGCAAGCTAAGTGATAAGTATAAAGAAATACCTGTGGTTAATGATGAGGGAAAAGTTGTCAGTCTCTTGACCTTACAGGATAAAGAAATTTTTCTAGATATTAAGTCAATGAAAGTATGCGTATTAGGTCTTGGATACGTAGGTTTGCCGCTGTCGTTGGTTTTGGCTGATCAAGGATTCAAAGTAATTGGCTACGATATAGATCAAGCGCGTGTTGATCAGTTGAATGAGGGTTTTATCCCTTTTCATGAACAGGGTTTAGACTCATTTTTCCACAGACATTTGGGAGGCCAGTTCTCTATTTCATCTGATTTAGGTAGTGTTGATTCCGACATTTATATAATTACAGTAGGGACGCCCATTGATGATAATACCAAGACCCCAATAATTGAGTATGTTGAAAGTGCTGCCGATACTATTGGAACAAAAATTAAATCAAATAATCTAGTCATCCTCCGATCAACGGTCACAGTAGGCACCTCGCGAAACATAGTTCTAAATAGGTTAGAGAAAAGCTCAGGACTCAAGGCCGGTAGAGATTTTTCTCTGGCCTATGCACCAGAAAGAACGATTGAAGGTAACGCCATCAATGAGATACAGGAACTACCACAAATTATCGGTGGATTTGACCAAAAAAGTACTTTGTTTGCCGATCAATTATTTCGTGAACTAACCTCAACCATTGTCGATGTAGGCTCTTTAGAAGGAGCTGAAATGGTAAAAATACTGAATAATACTTTTCGGGATGTCAAATTCGGATACGCAAATGAGATGGCACTAGTTTGCCGGGAGCTTGGGCTAGATGCGGTGAAATTAATTCAAGCTGCTAATTTGGACTATAAGAGGGATGAGATCCCGATGCCGAGCCCAGGAGTGGGTGGCGCATGTTTAACGAAAGACCCGTATATTTTAATTAATTCGTGTAAAGATATTGATGTTCCTACTGAGATAATTCGCTATTCAAGGATAATTAATGAATTAATCCCTAGGAGAATTGTAGATGATATAATGCAGGAAATAGAAGCACTAAATAAGAAAATTGATTCACTAAAAATTTTTCTGATTGGTTTTGCTTTCAAGGGAGATCCAGAAACATCAGATATTAGAGGTTCCACAACGATAGATGTATTAAACTTTTTTCAGGATAAAGGAATACAAGACAATTCCTTTTACGGTTATGATCCGGTTGCCGTGAACGATGATATCCGTTCTTTAGGCGTTAAGCCATCATCGTTGGAAGAAGGTTTCAAGAATGCTGACATTGTACTAATTATGAATAATCATAAAAGTTATAAGAATATGGATATTTTCTCTTTACTTGATTCTGCCAGTAGTGATTGTGTTTTCATGGATGGTTGGTACACTTTTGACCCTAACGATATAGTTACAATTAACAGTATTAAATATATTGGGGTGGGGTGCCGCATCTAAACATAAATAGTTTGGGTAAAGTGTTAGTAACCGGAGGTACAGGGTTTCTAGGCTCTGCTTTGGTAAAAAGATTGGTTGATGAAGGTCTTGAAATACGTGTTCTAGATAATAACAGTCGCGGAAATCTTGAAAGAATGAATGGCTATATGTCTCAAATAGACTTTATTGAAGGAGATGTTACTTCTTTAGATTGTTTTATGGAAGCTTGTGAAAACATTAATACAGTTTTTCATCTGGCGGCAATTAACGGAACTGAAAACTTTTATAGAGTACCTGCTCAAGTATTGGGAGTTGGAGTTAAAGGTGCATTAAACAGCCTTGATGCAGCTGTTGAATGTGGTATAACTAATTATATAGTCACTTCTTCATCTGAAGTTTATCAGGAACCTAGTCATCTGCCTACCACCGAAAAAGAGAGAATTATAATCCCCGACATTCACAATCCAAGATTTTCTTATAGTGCGGGAAAGATAATCAATGAAGCTCTTGCTATTCACTATGCTCCTGAAGCTTTGAGAACAATTATTTGCCGTCCCCACAATTTTTTCGGCCCGGACATGGGCAAAGGGCATGTAATTCCGCAGTTTATTCTGAGGATGAAAGAGTTGAGTAACGATTTCACCAATAAGAAAATTGATTTCCCTGTACAGGGGACGGGGAGTGAAACCAGATCTTTTTGCTTTATTAGCGATGGTGTTGAATCCATTCTTGTTGCTTCAGTTAATGGGGAATCCAGAGAGATTTATCATTGTGGTACCGGGAATGAAATTCCTATTGCGGAGCTTGCGATTACAATTGCAAAAATGTTGAATCTTGAAATTAATATTATTCCAAGCGAACAGTCTTTAGGAGGGACTAAACGGAGATGCCCAAGCATTGATAAGATTCGAAATATAGGATATGATCCGAAAGTTTCTATGAATGAAGGTCTTAAAAGCACAGTAGATTGGTATTTGAGTACAGAAAATTTTTGAATCGACATCTAAAATTGTTATTTGATAGGTATTTCTTCGAATAGCCTTAATCTCGCACGAATATTTAGTATAATCCTTAACATTAAATAGGTTTTTGCAAATGAAAACAAGATACATACCTGTAGCAAACCCCTTAATAGGAGAAGAAGAGGCCCAAGCGGTTTATGAAATCGTTAAATCGGGCTGGGTTAGCATGGGGAAAAAAGTAGAGGAATTTGAACAAAATTTTGCTGAATATATAAGTTCAAAGTATGCCATTGCGGTTAATAACGGTACTACCGCACTACACCTTGCATTAATAGCAATGGGAATCAAGAAGGGAGATGAAGTGCTGGTTCCTGATATCACATTTATCTCTACTGCCAATGTTGTCCTATATGAGAATGCAAGACCAGTGATTGTGGAGTGTGACCCGAAAACATACAATATATCATTAGAGGATGCTGAAAAACGGATAACTGGTAAGACAAAAGCAATTATACCTGTGGATATGAATGGTATGCCTTTTGATTATGAAGAGATTTTCTCATTTGCGAATAAACATGGTCTTAAAGTGATTGCTGACAGCGCCGAATCTTTGGGTGCTGTTTATAGAGGCCAGAAAACAGGTGCTGTTGCACCAATTCACATATTTAGTTTTTTCCCGAACAAGAATATTACTACTGGTGAAGGTGGTATGATCACAACGAATGATGATTCATTGGCGGAACAAGTCAGAAAGCTACGCAATCAGGGTCAGGATTACCGTTATCATCATGTAATGTTGGGTTACAATTATCGTATGATAGATATATTAGCGGCAATGGGTATCGAACAGCTCAAAAGAATTGATCATATTATAACTGAGAAAAATAAAATCGCACAAAGGTACTCTATTGAGTTTGCTAATGATCCTTTCATTTCTCAACCGTTCTTACCTGATTACGTTGACCAGCATTCTTGGTATATGTATGCTGTATCCTTGAAGGAGAATATTGATCGAGATTATGTGGTAAATGAGCTTAAAGAAAAAGGGATTGACACAAGGCTCAGCTTTCCTCCGGTTCATCTACAACCATATTACCAGGACAAGTTTGGTTATGATGATAATTCTTATCCGGTAAGTTTAAAAGCCTGGAAGCAGCTTATTGATCTTCCTATTTGGGTAGGGCTCAGTGAGGAAGATCAAAACTACGTAATTGACTGTTTAAAAGAAATTGTACATCAAGTTGTCGATGGATGATAATCTTTTTCATTCACAGGTTTAACGATATAGATCACTTAACGCCCATAATCTACAAGATTGCTAAAGAAACTCAAGAAAAGGTGCTAGTCTTATCACTAAACCCTTTTCTGGAAATTAATAAAGACTTCAGATTACTTTATTTGATCGATGAGACTGATGTAGATATTGATATATTATATAATAAATATTTTCCTAAGTTTTTTTATAGAATTATAGGACTATTTTGGGGCACAGGAGGAGGGAAAATTCTACTAGTTCTAAGAAAAACAATAATTTCCCTTTTCCGATTGGATATAAGTTCAGTAATTGCAAGGCTTTATAATGATAAATGGGTAATGGATTTTTTTGCAGCTATAAAACCTAAGTTATTGGTTTTTGACCATGCCATTCGTCCGGGAATTTATAATGCTACATCACTTTTAGCTATTGCCAAGAACTTATCCATACCTACCGTAGATCTACCTCATGGAATATCACTATATATAAGACATCCTAATGCCTGGGATAAAGCAAGGTTTAACTTAGTTAATTATCGCAAGGATCATATGGTGCTTCAAACTCAATGGTGGAAAGATGAACTTGTTGAACATGGATTAGATCTTAGGAATGTTTCGATACTTGGAAGTGCGAGATTTTGTGATGAATGGACAAATATCTTACACGATATAATCCCACCGGAGCGCTCTTTAAGTTCTAGAGGTTTGGATAAGCTAAAAGTTGTTTATATGGAAGTCGCAGCTGTAAATGACGTAAAAATTAATTTGATTGAAGAAATGATTGGAAAAATTTCCTCTTTAGATTTTGTTTCCTTAATTATTAAGCCACAAACGCGGGGTGGGAAAACGTTTTTTTCTTTACCAGACAATATTTATGTCGCAAAAAATGAAAATTCTGTTAATCTCATCAAATGGGCTGATGTTGTAATTGTAGTTTTCACTAGCATACTAATCGAAGCACTCATTCAAAAAAAGTCCCTTATTTATCCCCGATATCTACATAACAGAGAAACCATATATGAAAAATTTAATTCATGCTGGGATGTGGGTAGTTACGATGAATTAGAGAGTGCTCTATATAAACTAAAGGATGAGCCAACGTACAGGCCTTATTCAGATTCAAGTGTTGAAGACTTTATGGATGCTGTAGTTAATAATGGTCCCAGTAGACGAGATGTTTTAGACGGGTATAAGAATTTCCTCTTGAATATCGCAAACTAAGTTTTACAAAAACTATATAATATTTATCAGTCTATTATATTAATAATAGCATTCCTTGGAAGATGAAAACAAATCCATATCTTTATCTATCCATGATTCGAAAGTTGTTGTACGTAATGGACGAATTTTAATATTATACTTAATCTGAGTGGCTACAGTGATTAAATAAATTAAAAAAGGAATTTTGTTATAATGATTCTTGGTATTAAACAGAATAAGTCTTACACAGTTGGATCCTGGATTACGATAGGTCACACAATCATTGCTGAATTGATGGCTGATGCTGGATTTGATTGGCTTTGCATTGATATTGAACATAGTGTAATTGACTATCGCGAAGTGCAAGAGCTCATTTCGGTAATTCAGAGTAAAGATGTTATCGCTTATGTCCGTGTTGGAGAAAACAATAATCGTATAATAAAAAGAGTATTAGATGCTGGAGCTGATGGTGTAATAGTTCCGATGGTCTGTACTAAGACAGATGCTGAGAAAGTTGTCAATGCCGTTAGATATCCGCCTTATGGGAAGAGAGGTGTGGGATTATCGAGAGCTCAGGGTTACGGTTTTGGATTTAATGAATATCTTGATAAACAAAAAGACTTAGATATTATTGTCCAAATAGAGCACATTGATGCAATACATAATTTGAAGGAGATTTTGAGCGTAAAAGGTGTTAGCGGAAGTATTATTGGACCGTATGATTTATCATCATCACTTGGGAAAATAGGAAATTATGAAGATTTTGATGTAAAAAATGCATTGTCTAATTATGAAAAAATCTCACTAGAAATGAATATTCCAATGGGATATCATATTACAGATCAAAACATTGGAAAATTTATTGAAATGCATAAAAGAGGATATACTATTTTAGCTTTGAGTTTTGATGCCATGTATCTTGGTACAATCCTAAGAAAAAGCTTAAAACAAATCAAATCTGGAATGATTTGAAAACTCTAGGTATAATACCCGCCAGAATGGCATCAAGCCGCTTTCCCAACAAACCTATGGCAAAAATCAATGGGATGCCAATGATTGGACATGTATATCATAGAGCAAGAATGTGCAAAAATCTTTCAGATGTATACGTGGCAACTTGTGATAAGATAATTATTGATTACGTTACATCTATAGGGGGTAAAGCTATTTTAACAAAAAATACTCATGAGACTGCGAGTGAAAGAATAGCTGAAGCATTTCAAATAATTAACACTTCAAATCTAATTAGTTATAATAGTATTATGTTGATACAAGGTGATGAGCCACTATTAAATCCCATTGTATTAGATGAAATGATCGGATTTCACAATAATAAATCATCAGGTGGGATTACTAATTTGATATGTGAGATTAACGATATCGATATATTTAATGACCCGAATGTTGTAAAAGTAGTGAAAAATAAGGATGGTAGAATACTATATTTTTCGAGATCAGCTATTCCATATAATTTTAAGGGAAAAAATAAAATATTCAAATGGAAACAAACAGGACTTATCCTGTTTGATATTCAGGCGTTAGAAATATACGCAAAATATAATATTTCAGAATTGGAAAAAGTTGAATCTGTAGATATGAATAGAGCATTAGAAAATAATATTATTATCAATGCATATCCAGTTAAAGAAATGTCTCATGCGGTTGATATACCAGAAGATATAATAATCGTAAGTGAATTAATGGTAAAAGATATTTTGACAAAGTTATACTTGAATTAAGAATTAAATGAAATTAAGAGCTGGAATAATTGGCTACGGAGTTGTTGGTAAAAAAAGAAGGGAAGTGATTGATGCCAATGATGATTTGCAGACAATATGTGTTAGTGATTTAAATTTTAAGTCTAATGGTATATTTTCTGATGGTGTAAAATATTACAATAATTATAATAATGTTTTTGAACAGGATTTAGATGTTGTATTTGTTTCATTGCCAAACTATTTAGCTGCTAAAGTAACAATTCTGGGTCTTGAAAATAATTGCCACGTTTTTTGTGAAAAGCCACCTTCAAGGACAGTGGAAGAGTTGCAGGAAGTGATAAAATGCAGTGATAATAATCCTAATCTAAAATTGAAGTATGGTTTTAATCATCGGTATCACGATTCAGTGAAAAAAGCTAATGAAATAATTGAATCAGAGCAGCTGGGTGAAGTAGTAAGTATAAGAGGAGTTTATGGGAAAAGCAGCATTATACCATTTGGATCAGGATGGCGTTCCGAAAAAAAGTATTCAGGCGGTGGTATCTTAATTGATCAAGGTATTCATATGTTGGATTTGGTAAGATATTTTTCCACTGATTATGAAGAAATTCACAGTGTAGTTACAAATGATTATTGGGGTCACGATGTTGAAGACAATGCTTTTGTTCTTATGAGAAACAAAAAAGGTCAAGTCGCTTTATTACACTCAACGGCTACTCAATGGCAACATCGTTTTAGAATTGAAATAATATTAAGTGAAGGGCTTATAGAATTAACTGGTATACTTACCGGTTCGAAAAGTTATGGGTCAGAAACACTTAAAATAATAAAGAGAAAAAAAGGAGATAGTTCAGGAGCACAAAAAGAAAAGGTATATACATTTTTAGAGGATAATTCATGGCAGGATGAAATAAATGAATTTTCAGAATGCATCAAGAATAATACCCCAATATTAAATGGGACAAGTCATGATGCTCTTAAAGTAATGGAAATGATAATGAATATATATAAATCTGATAAATATTGGTGGAAAATATTTAATCAATAATAAATAATCATTAAAATTATGAAAACTTAATTATCTTATTATTCGAATCAATAAAAGTGAAAATGATAATAATTGACTAAAATTATAATAAATATTACATCCACCCTATCAATATTAAATATTTTACAATTAGGTACATGATCAAAGAATTACGTCTTGCAATAAAATTAACTAGCGATGTTGTACACCTGTTGAGGGAAAATTATATGCATGATGCGAAAATTATCAATTCTATTGGAAAAGATATAAAAACTGATGCTGATCTTGCAGCTAACGAGCATATCCATAATGAGTTAACAAAAACAGGTATTAAAGTAATTTCCGAAGAATCTGAAAATAAATCTTTCAATATAAATGAAAATCAATGGATTGTCGACCCAATTGATGGCACATTAAATTTCTCAAGAGGTTTTGGTATGGCGGCAGTATCAATATCGTTATGGGACAACGGTTTTCCACTTCTAGGTGTTGTAAACAATATATTTTATGATGAACTATTTTATTCATCCAGTAATAATGGTTCCTTTAGAAATGACAAACGAATTAACGTATCCTCAATTTCAAAAGCCAGTAATGCAATTATTTGTACTGGCTTCCCCATATCAACCAATTATTCAAATAATCATTTATATAATTCAATTATGAAAGTCAAGAAGTACAAAAGAATTAGAATGCTTGGTTCAGCATCTTTAATGCTCTCATATGTAGCGTGTGGGATGTTCGATATTTATATTGAAGATAATATTTATATATGGGATGTTGCCGCGGGCCTATCATTGATCAATGAGGCCAAAGGTCGATATTTTATAACTCAGGGAAATTCAGTTCTAACATTTGATGTTAAAGCATCTAATTCATTATTGGATATTGGTTGTTGAACTAAAAATTATTAATCAATGAATATTTGGAAAAACACTTCAACATTAGATGGATTTGATCTTGGTTTAAACTTTACAAAATCAAAAAATAACGCTGAGATTATTCTTCTGGGTTCAAAAATTTTTGATTTAGATGAGTTTCCTAAATTAAAAGCCGTATTTCGTGCAGGAGTAGGTAAAGAAAACGTTCCTGAAATTGAGGCAAGAAATAAGGGCATTATAGTAAGATTTCCATCTAAAGAAACTATGAATGTACTTTTTGAAGAAACTGCACATTATACATGTGGTTTAATATTAAGAATGTTGTATTCAAATATTGGTTCAATAGAACCATGGCTTAAAGAATCAAGACGCAAGTTATCTACTAAAAAACTTTTAGTTATTGGAACAGGAAATATTGGGAATCGAGTCATTTCTTTAATGAATAATTTTATGACTGTGATGACATTTGATATATTGAAAAATAGAAATTCTCAGCTTAAACCCTTGATGGAGCAAGCTGATTGTGTGTCAATTCATATACCAATGAATGACCATAATCTATCTTTCATAAATGGTGAAAAATTATCATGGATGAAAGAAGGGTCAACTATAATCAATACTGCGCGTGGCGCAATTATAGATGAAAATGCTCTTTACTTAGAAATCAAAAATAATAGATTAAAGGCTGCATTCGATGTTTATTGGGATGAGCCTTACGTAGGGAAGTTAAAGGAATTTCACCCTGATAAATTTTTGATGACTCCACACGTAGCAAGTACATGTGATGAATTCTTGATAGGGTGCAGAAAAGATCTAGATGTATTAATTAAAGAATTTGATTAATGTGATTCAAATGGTCAATTATGAATACAAATGTTTATTTTTTAGCAGAAAAAAAATTTGAAAAAGTGATTTAATGAAAGAATCTGATATTCGGTCCCAGAAAATGATGAGTGAATACTTACGTTTGGCATCTATAGATGCGGAAAAATTTTTCAATAGAAAAGAGCGGACGGAGATTCCTTGCCCAGCATGTGGCTCAACTAGCGGATCTTTTGAATTTAAAAAATATGAATTTGACTACGTTTCCTGTGGTATCTGTGCTTCACTTTACCAGAGCCCAAGACCACATTTGGACACATTTAAAGAGTTTTACAATAATTCTCCTTCATCCAACTTTTGGGCTAAGAATTTTTTCCCTTCTGTAGCTGAATCTCGTCGAGAAATTATATTCAAACCCAGAGTAGATCAATTGGCTAAATTTTGTAATGATAAACATTTCCACCCAGGAACCGTTATGGATATTGGTGCTGGTTATGGAATTTTTCTTGAAGAGTGGAAAAAACGTTTTCCGAAAACACGATGCATCGCTGTTGAACCAGCAAAAAATATGGCTGCAATATGCAGAAATAAAGATCTAGAAGTAGTGGAAGCTTTCGCTGAGGATGTAGAGAGTCATGTTCGAATTTCTGATCTGGTAGTGTGTTTCGAGGTATTTGAGCATGTGCACAATCCAATTGAGTTTGTAAAAACGCTATGTCAGTTTACCTCGAACGGTGGCTACCTAATGATCAGTACTTTAGGTGTGGATGGTTTTGATATTCAAGTTCTTTGGCAAAATTCAAACAGTGTTTCTCCACCTCACCACATCAATTTTTTTTCCATAAAAGGGTTCAAATCCCTTTTTAAGCGTATAGGCCTTGAAGATATTACTATTTTGACTCCTGGTAAACTTGATGTTGACATTGTACGAAATGCTTATAGGAAAGATCCAAAGGTACTTAAAGATCAACGCTACTTAAAGGAATTACTGGCTGATAAATCTAAATCTGAGGCGTTTCAAAATTTTCTTAGCGAAAATTTGATGAGTTCTCACACGTGGGTCATTGCGAAAAAAAGTTAATTTTCAAAATAGAGCTTTCAAATTCTTCTGTCTAAGTTGCTTAAAAACTTTGTATGACAAATAAAGAAGATTATAACTGGGATTTAATCATCAAGCCGAATACCGGTTGGTTTGGATTTCACCTAGGCGATTTACTTAAGTACCGTGATCTGATCTATTTGTTTGTTAAGAGAAATTTTGTGACTTTTTATAAGCAGACCATTTTGGGACCATTATGGTATATCATCCAGCCGCTCATGAATACCGTGATTTTCACTGTCATTTTTTCAAACGTGGCGAAAATTCCCACCGATGGAATTCCTCCATTTCTTTTTTATATGTCTGGTACTGTGATTTGGGGATATTTTTCTACATGCTTAAACGGAACTAGCAACACTTTTGTAAAACACGCCGCTATTTTTGGGAAAGTATATTTCCCCAGATTGACGGTGCCTTTTTCTGTAGTGATAACGGGATTTTTTCAGTTTGGCTTGCAGTTTGTCATATTTTTGGGGTTCTATTTTTATTTTTTAAGTAGTGGTGCCGAAATAAAACCCAATGTTTTTATCTTGACACTTCCTCTCATCCTTTTTCAGATGGCAATACTAGGATTGGGAGTAGGAATATTAATATCCTCGTTGGTTACGAAATATCGTGATTTGACTTTTGCCATGACATTTGTTGTTCAACTGTGGATGTATTTGACCCCAGTGGTATACCCACTTACACAAGTTCCTGAAAGATTTCGCACGATCTATGTTATGAATCCCATGGCTTCAATTGTGGAATCTTTTCGAGCCGCTTTCTTGGGAGAAAGTTCAATCGAGCCCGTACACATTATGATCAGTGTCAGCGTGACTGTCTTCATATTTTTTCTCGGTGTCATCATGTTTAGTAAAGTTGAAAAAACATTCATGGATACAGTCTAATTATGGCCAGGGTAATTAGTATTGAACATTTATACAAAGAATACCGATTGGGAGTTATTGGTCATGGAACGCTGTACCAGGATCTTCAGAGTTGGTGGGCTCGTATGCGTGGGAAAGAAGACCCCAATTCAATCATAGGACATCAGAATCATAGAAGCCGTAAAGACCGAATGTTAGCTCTTGATGATATTAATCTAGACATTGAAGATGGAGAAGTTTTGGGGATAATAGGAAGGAATGGTGCTGGAAAATCTACCTTGCTCAAGATCCTCTCTAGAGTTACGGCTCCCTCTAGCGGGACAGTGAAAGTGAAAGGTCAGCTTGCTAGCCTGTTGGAAGTTGGTACTGGGTTTCATCCAGAACTTACTGGTCGTGAGAATATATACCTTAACGGTGCAATTAACGGAATGGATAGAGCTGAAGTCACTAGGAAATTAGATGAAATTGTTGATTTTGCTGGAATTGAGAAATTTCTTGATACGCCTGTTAAGCGATATTCATCAGGTATGTATGTGAGATTAGGATTTTCGGTTGCCGCACATCTTGAATCAGATATTTTGGTTGTTGATGAAGTATTGGCTGTTGGTGATATACAATTCCAAGAAAAAGCTATTGGTAAGATGAGGGAAGTATCTACAACTGGAGGACGCACGGTTCTTTTTGTTAGTCATAATATGCTTAGCATAAAGCTATTGTGTACTAATTGTATACTCTTAAGTGAGGGGGAAATAACTCATATTGGGCAACCCGAAACTGTAATTGCACATTATGCGGGGCTTAAGAAGAAAACTCTTAGTCAACCCAATAGAGAGTTCGCTGAAGAATCCTCTAAGAAAATGAAGATTCGTTCAATAAAGGTTGTTGATAATCTTAATAGACCATCATCTCAACTAGAGCAAACCGAGCCATTCAAAATAGAAATATCCTACGATATAAATGAAAAAGTAAAGGTTTATTATGTCAATATTCAATTGTTCAGTGGAGAATTTTTACGTGTTGAACAATCCAAATATTTGGTTCAGGAGTTTGATGATCCTGGTTCATATTCTGTGACGGTAGAATTCCCAGGTGGAATTCTATCTTGTGGTATATATGGTTTTTGTGTTGGTCTAGTAACTGAATTAGGAAAAGAAATAATTGACATTTATGATGTTAGGGAAGAAGAAAATCCAATTTGGTTTAGCCTGGTGGATACGTCCAACAAAATTACGGATAATAATGCAATATTATCTATGGACCTTAAATGGTCATTAAGAGAAGACGTTGATAAAGTTAAGTTTGATTGAGCAAAAGTTAGTTTCCCATCGGTTGAATAATTTTTGTTGACACACTATTAAAAAAGTGTTAATAGCTCCCTGCATGATTAGATGAATAAAGTATTACTCATTGGTGGTGAAGGTTACATTGGGAATATTGTCGCCCATAAGTTATTGCAGGACGGATTGATCGTAACCTCATTTGATAATCTTATTTATAAAAATCATCAATGTGTATTCAATAAGTATCCTGATGAAAATTTTTCATTTGTTTATGGCGATATGATCGATTCTGGAAAACTGGAAAATGAAATAGAAAATACAGATGCCGTTGTCCTATTGGCTGGTCTTGTAGGTGATCCCATTACAAAGAATTATCCACAAGCATCCGCTTTGATCAATGATCAGGGTGTGAAAAATGTCATTGATTTATGTGCAAAACAGAATGTTGAAAAGTTTATTTTTATATCAACCTGTTCAAATTATGGGCTCATTCAAAGCGATGATCTTGCTGACGAAAATCATGAATTGAACCCTTTGTCTCTCTATGCTAAATCAAAGGTGAATGCGGAAGAGTATATTCTATCTTTAAAAGATAAGACAGAAATGAACCCCACAGTATTGAGGTTTGCAACAGCCTTCGGTTTATCACCGCGAATGCGTTTTGATCTAACAGTAAATGAGTTTACTCGAGAACTTTTACTTGGGAATGAGCTTTTGGTTTATGATGCTCACACCTGGCGGCCTTACTGTCATGTGCTGGATTTTGCTCGGCTAATTCAGATAGTAATCGAAGCACCAGCCGAAAAAGTCTTATTTGAAGTCTTCAACGCTGGTGGCGAGGCCAATAATGCAACCAAACAGATGATTGTGGATTATATACTTGAAAAAATTCCTGATGGAAAAGTTCGACATAAAAAACATGATTCTGATCCACGAAACTACCGGGTAAGCTTTGATAAAGTGAAAGAAACTCTAGGATTTGAACCCAAATATACAATAGAAGATGGTATTGCTGAGCTCATAGATGCTATTAAGAACCACGTTTTTGATCGTATTGATGAAAATCCCAACTTTTTTGGTAACTATGAGATCCAATATTCTACTAATTCATGAATAGCTACTTACCATTATCAATACCGTGCTTCGAAGGAAAAGAATGGGAATATGTCAAGGAATGCATTGACACTTCTTGGGTCTCTTCGGCTGGCAAGTACGTGGATCTGTTTGAGGAGAAAGTTGCCGACTATACAGGATCAAAGTATGCGGTAGCTTGCATGAACGGTACGTCAGCTCTGCACGTCAGTTTGAGATTGGCTGGTGTTCAACCCGGTGATGAAGTGATAGTTCCTACTTTGACATTCATCGCTCCTGTGAATGCAGTTCACTATAATGGTGCTGAATCGGTGTTTATGGATGTCGATGAATACTATAATGTTGATGCTGAAAAGACAATTGAGTTCATCAAAAAAGAGACGGTCTTCAAAGATGGATTTACATACAACAAGCGTACGAACTCACGAATTAAGGCAATTGTCCCCGTGCATGTTTTTGGAAACGCGGCTTGGCTTGATGAACTTTTCCAAGTAAGCGAAGAGAGGAATATCGTTGTAGTGGAAGATGCCGCAGAGAGTATGGGTACCCGCTACATCAGCGGGAAGTTTTCGGGGAGACACACTGGTACAATTGGCAAGTTCGGTTGCCTGTCTTTCAATGGTAATAAGATCATAACCAGTGGTGGAGGAGGGATGATCTTGACTAGTGACATTGAACTGGCTGAAAAAGCAAAATATCTTGTGACACAGGCCAAGGACGACCTCGTGCGCTACATCCACGATGAAGTAGGTTACAACTTCCGACTCACCAATATCCAGGCGGCTTTGGGTGTGGCTCAACTGGAACAACTGCCAGAATTCTTGCAACGGAAAAAAGATATTCACCGCCAATACGTTAATGCGGTGGATCAGATAGAAGGGCTGACCATCGTCTGCGAGCCGAACTATGCCGTAAACAACCACTGGATGAATCTCTTGCAGATCAACAGTGAGACTTACGGAGCGGATCGGCGAACTCTCATATCCCGGCTGGATGAAAACAGCATAGAGACCCGACCAGTATGGGGCCTGAATCATCTGCAGAAGCCATACCGGGAATATCAGAGCTATAAGATTGAAAAAGCGCAAGATATGTTAAACAATAGTCTCTGTCTGCCTTCATCTACCAACTTGAATGAGGGCGCAATACAAAAAGTGATAGCTACTCTAAATGGATGAAATTATTCTCATTGGTGCCGGAGGACACGCCAGATCCTGTATTGACGTTATTGAACTCACTGGTTTCTACAAAATTGTGGGGTTGGTGGAAAAGGATGGAGCAAACGTTAATGAGAATCTGGACTATCCCATTATTGGAACGGATGATGACCTTCAGGATCTTAGAAACAAATATGCATTTGCCCTAGTTACGGTCGGACAGATCAAGTCACCTATGACACGGATCAGGTTGTTTAGAATACTATCAAATTTGGATTATAAGCTGCCGGTGATTGTGTCACCTAGATCTTATGTGTCTAAAGATAGCAAGATTGGCCCCGGTACCATCATCATGCACGACGTAATTTTGAACGCAAATGCTAAAGTCGGCAAAAACTGCATCATCAACAACAAGGTTTTGATTGACCATGATGCTGTTGTGGGTGATCAATGCCATATCGCCACCGGCGCTATTGTGAACGGTGAAGTAAATGTAGGCAGTGAAAGTTTTATAGGCAGTGGGGTGGTTACCAAACAATCCATTGTCATAGGCAGCCGTTGTGTAATCGGGGCGGGTGCAGTAATAAAAGCAGATGTTGAATCAAATCAGGTTATCAAGAATTGAGTAAGCCGAAGACAACAATCATAGTCGAGGCTGGTCGTGAACGTTCAGGTCATTATCACCATACTAGATGAGCTGGGCGTACAAGTGGTTTATTCAGATCATGCCTTAGGTTGATACTCCCCTTGCCGCGGCGGCTATGAGGATCCACCGTAACTGAAAAGTACCTCACTTTGGGGACCCGTACCTAGCCTGGACCCGATCAAGTCGCTAGCTTGGAACCTCAAGTACTAAAGACCATGGTGATCGCCATTCGAAATTTTGAACAAGCCATAGGAGACGGCATCAAAAGATCCAGCAATAGTGAGAAGAAGAATGTTCCTGTGGTTGGGAGATCTATTGTTGAAAAAAATCAGTAAATGAACGCGTAATATTATCTGAAGAAGATTTACGTTTTAAAAAACCTCGAACAGGATTATTATCAATGATTTGGGATAAAATAGTTGGTTCCTGAGCAACTAGTCATTTTGAAATGGATGAATTACTAACAAAATGAAGAAAGTATGTGTGATAACGGGTACTAGAGCGGAATACGGTCTATTGCACTGGCTGATGGAGGGCATTAAAAAATCATCAGATTTAGAACTACAAATCATTGCCACGGGCATGCATCTTTCCCCAGAGTTTGGCCTCACCTATCGGGAAATCGAAAAAGATGGATTCTACATTGATAAGAAAGTGGAAATGCTGATCAGTTCCGACACACCAATCGGTGTGAGCAAATCTATGGGCTTAGGGATGGTCGGTATCGCTGATGCTTTAGATGCTTTAAAATCTGATTTGGTCCTAGTCCTTGGAGACAGGTTTGAAATTTTTTCCGCAGTTGCTGCAGCGATGATTGCACGCATACCGGTCGCTCATTTACATGGGGGAGAAGCAACAGAAGGACTCATTGATGAACCGATCAGGCATTCTATAACCAAAATGTCCCATCTTCATTTCGTGGCTACGCAAGAGTATAAAAATCGAGTGATACAATTGGGGGAACAGCCTAACAACGTTTTTTTGGTTGGTGGGCTTGGTATAGATAACATTGTAAAAATGAAACTTTTGGGCAGAAAAAAACTGGAAGAATCTCTTAATTTTGAATTAGGTGAGAAAAATTTACTAGTAACATATCATCCTGTAACTCTCGAGAAAAGTACGTCTGAGAATCAAATGAAAGAGCTCTTGTCAGTTTTGCATGAATTAAATGATTTTCACGTTATTTTTACTATGCCTAATGCAGATACGGATGGTCGCATTCTTTTCAAACTTATCGAAGGTTTTGTAAAAAATCATCCCCGCTCTAAAGTTTTTACCTCCCTTGGACAGTTAAGATATCTGTCCTGTATCAAGCATGTGGATGGCGTTGTTGGAAACTCCTCTAGCGGTCTTACTGAAGTGCCTTCATTTAATAAAGGAACAGTAAATATAGGAGATCGCCAGCGAGGCAGGTTAAAAGCAGACAGTGTGATTGATTGTGAACCAAAAAAGTATTCGATAAAGAATGCTATAGAAAAACTCAATTCAATTGATTTTCAAAAGGATTTAAATAATGTAGTTAACCCCTACGGTACTGGAGGAGCTAGCGATGCCATCGTTAAGATACTAGAAGATTTATCTTTTGATGATATACTAAAAAAGAAATTTTACGACTTGAAGTTGAAATGAAGATAGTTTTCATAGGATCAGTAAAGTTTTCAGAACGGTGCTTAAAAAAGATCATTGAAATTGATGTAAAGCCTGCTGGAGTTTGTACGCTTGAAGAATCCCTTATTAACACGGATCATGCTGATCTTACCCAACTGTGTAATGAAAATAATATTCCTGTCAAATACACGCATGATATCAATTCAAAAATAAGTATTAACTGGATCAGATCTCATAATCCCGATGTAATATTTTGCTTTGGCTGGTCACGTTTGCTTAAACCTGAATTGCTCAAAATTGCACCTCATGGCGTAGTGGGATATCATCCTACTGAACTGCCAGAAAATCGTGGAAGGCATCCGCTCATCTGGTCGCTTGTCCTGGGTTTTGCGGAAACCGCTTCGACATTCTTCTTCATGGATGAGGGGGCTGATAGCGGAGATATCCTATCTCAAAAACGAATTGAAATACTTGAAAATGATGATGCCGGAGATTTATACCGGAAAATGACCGAAACAGCGCTTGGCCAGTTGGAAGAATTTGTTCCCGCACTGGTATCAGGACGCTATGAAAGAACGCCCCAAGATCACAGCAAGGCCAATACTTGGCGCAAGCGGGGGAAAAAGGACGGGGTAATTGACTGGCGGATGACAGCCAGATCAATTAACAATCTTGTCCGTGGATTGACAAAACCCTACATAGGGGCACACTTTGAATTGGACGATAAAATTATTAAAGTGTGGAAAACTAAAATTATTAGAAATCAGAAAAAGAATATTGAGCCAGGAAAAGTATTAGTTGGAGGAACAGGAGAGATTATTATTAAAACTGGAGAAGACTCAATTTTGTTAAAAGAGACAGAACCAATTATAAGTCTAAAACGAGGAACTTATCTATGAAAGTTTTGGTCATTGCCCCACACCCTGATGATGAAACATTGGGCTGCGGTGGTACTCTTTATCGTCATAAAAAAGAAGGGGATGAACTGTACTGGATAATTGTCACCGGGATCAGTGAAGATACAGGTTGGTCGGAATCAATGGTAAAAAAACGTGATAGGCAAATAAATGCTGTTTCAGAAAAATACAGATTTTCAGATGTCTTCAATTTCCGCTTACCTACAACTAAAATAGACACCTTGCCACTAGCTGATTTGATTGCCAAGATAACAGACGTCTACAAAAAGGTAGAGCCGGAGATCATTTATATGCCTTTTTCTCACGATGTTCACACCGATCATCAACTTATCGCCAAGGGAATACAGTCCACTTTCAAATGGTTTCGTTTTCCCCATATAAAGAAAGTATTGATGTATGAAACGCTATCTGAAACAGAATTGAATTTCATAGAAAATAAAGTATTTCGGCCCAACGTGTTTATAAATATATCAGATTTTTTGGATGATAAAATTGAAGTGATGAAAACTTACGAAAGTGAAATGGGCGATTTCCCCTTTCCGCGAAGTGGAAAAACTATGCATTCGCTTTCAGCCTTCCGCGGAAGTCAGAGTGGTTTTGAAGCTGCTGAGGCTTTTGAACTGGTTTACGAAAGAAAATTGTGAAAGACATCATAGTACAATCCAATATTACTATCCGTCAGGCCATGAAAAAATTGACTCAGATAGGCACAAAGTGCCTAATTATCACGGATGAATCAAAAAAGCTTTTGGGTACGTTAAGCGATGGTGATTTGCGCAAGACCATTCTTGGAGGAACGAACTTCGGTGATTCAATAGAAAATTTTTATCAGAAAAAGCCTACGATGTTGTTGCAAGACGAATACAGTCTGGAATATGCAAGGAAGCTTTTTATTCGCTATAAATTCGATCTTATACCAGTGGTGGATAATGAGGGGGTACTCCGGGATGTGCTGTTTCTAGAATCCGTTTTGAAAAACGGGGATCAAAAACAGGAGGGGAGGCTGGATGTTCCCGTGGTCATCATGGCTGGCGGGAAGGGGACGCGCATGGAGCCTTTTACCAAAGTCCTGCCCAAACCCTTAGTGCCGGTCCACGATAAACCCGTCATCGAGCACATCATCGAGCGGTTCACGGATGTGGGCTTTGGAGAGTTCTACCTTACAGTGAATTACAAAGGGAAAATCCTGAAGGCCTATTTCGAGGAACTTCAACCGGACTACAAGGTCGATTTTATCGAGGAACGGGAGCCCTTGGGCACGGCCGGAAGTCTACGCTTTCTTGATGGAAAGTTCAGTGGGCCGTTTTTTGTTACCAATTGTGATATTATCATAAAGACCGATTATGCCAGTCTCTACGAATTTCACCAGAAAGGTGGCTATGATATAACACTCGTTGCATCAGCGAAAGAGTACATCATTCCTTACGGTACCTGTGAGCTGAATAGTGAGGGGCACTTATCTCACATCAATGAAAAACCCAGATACGATTTTCTCATCAATACAGGTCTGTACGTTGTAAATCATGATATGTTGCAGCTCATTCCCGAAGACAGCTTTTACCACATCATTCACTTAATACAAGAAGCCAACAAACGCAAGAAGAAGGTGGGTGTGTTTCCCATCGATGATGACGCATGGATCGATGTAGGCCAATGGTCGGAATATCGTCGGGCTGAGGATAAATTAATTAAATAAAGATGAAAGGAAATACCCATGAATGACATACTCAAAGGCAATTTTAAGGTAAAGAAAAAAGTATTAGATGAAGAAAATAAAAAAGATGTAGATGAGCTTGAGGAGAGATTTGAAAGGGAGGCTTTAAGCCGTTTGGGTGGCTCAATTGCATATGTTTCTAAAAGAAAAGTACTCTGGGAAGAGAAGGATAAGCTGGATGTCAAGAAAAAAAGAAAAAAGTCAAAATAACTTTGATTACAATGAACTTGGCTTAAGACTCGTTAATCAAATGGATCGGTTGACCTTTGACCGGATCGGTCAAGAGGTTATTCAGAACATAAATTATAATCAGCACAAACTTAAGTATGGTCAATCAATTGCAAAGCTTAATGATGCGATTGGTCCATTTGAGAATGCTGTTATCATTGCAGCTGGCCCCAGTATTAAGAAAATGGATCCAATCTCTGTGATTAAAGATAAGGAGTTCAATGGTAAAGTAGTAGCAACTGAAAGTGGTTTGTACTACTGTCTGAAAAATGGAATAGTACCTGATTTGGTAGTAACTATTGACCCTCACAAATACCGTATTGTACGTTGGTTTGGGAATCCGAATCTCACCAAAGAGGAATTGGAGAACGATGACTATTATAGAAGGCAAGACATGGATGAGACATTTTCCAATGAGCGAAAGACAAATGACGAGCTCATAAATCTAATCAATGATCATTGTAAAGGTATGCCAATTGCACTATCAACTGGTTCTTCGAAAGCCGTTGTTGATCGAGTAATATCAGTCGGCATGGATATTTATTGGTTCAACCCTATGCTAGATGAACCTAATATTGATGCCAGCCACACCATGGCAATACATAGACAAAATAAATTACCGTGTGTTAATTGTGGTGGTAACGTAGGCACGGCTGCATGGATGATCCTTGATGCGGTTCTTACCGCAAAAAGAATTGCTCTTACAGGCTTTGATTACTCATACTATATTGATACAAGCTATGTTCAAACGCAGTATTATAATGATGCAGTTGATATATTTGGTGAAGGAAACTTAGATGAATTTTTCACTAAGATTCACAATCCAATCCTTGATAAGTGGTTTTATACTGATCCTGCCTATCTCTGGTACAGAAACTCCTTTCTTGAAATGGTAATAGATGCAAATTGCGTGACATACAATTGCACAAATGGGGGTATATTGTTCGGCGACAACATTATTTTCTGTAGGTTGGAGGAATTTCTTGAAGAATGTGCTTGAGATAGGATCTTTTTTACCTTTGTAGAGGGGTATAAATTCTTACGGTAGTATCATGGCAAAAGTACTTTTTATAAATCCAAGAGTAAGAGAAGAGGATGTGCCTAGGCATGTACCGTATGGCATTGCACTATTGGCATCAATAGTGATGGAAAAGGGCCATAGTGTTCAAATCTATGATGAGAATGCTTGGAGAAAGTCAGACACTCTACTGAAACAAGTCCTTAAAGCTGATGATTGGGATGTAATTGCATTGGGAGGTATTACAACCGCATATGGCAGTATAAAAAAAATAGTGGGTATTGCACGAGACATCTGCCCAAAGAGCAAAATAGTTCTAGGCGGGGGTGTTTTGACTTCTCTACCACAGGAAATAATGTTTTGGCTTTATCAGGTTGATATTGGTGTCATTGGAGAAGCCTTCAATACTTTTCCTGAATTATTGGATATGATTGATCGAGGTGGGAATGAATTTTGGGAAATCCCCGGTACAATAACAACTGACAAAAATGGTCATGTAAAAATTGCACCTATTAGAGAACTGATAGAAGACCTAGATAGTTTACCATACCCAGCATGGGATTTATTTCCATTAGAGGAAATATATTTTCCAAACAGTCAAGTGTTGTATTCGGAAGAGGGGATGTTAGCGAAGCGCCGACTTGATATCAATGCCAGTTACGGTTGCTCCCTAATATGCCGATATTGTTATCATTTAGGTATTTCTGGGGACATGCGATATGAAGATTCCAATTCGAATAATGGGAATGAAAAGAAAGTAGTATTCGACGAACCTGGAAATTATACACGTAATATTCGATACCATAGCCCAGAGTATATTACTGAGATGGCAAAGTATATGTATGATAAATATAAGATTGACTTTATTGGTTTTCTTGATGAGAACCTAATGACGATGGATAAGTTTTCAGGCCGCACATGGATGAAAGGTATTTGTGAGGGTTTCCATGAAAAAGGACTTGCTCCAAAGTATGGGAAAAATAATAATAGAACCTCCGGAGTTCATTGGAGCGGTACAAGTCACGCCACTTTGCACACTCCTGAAATCTTGAAAACAATGCGTAAGGCTGGTTGCTCGCATCTTGTATACGGTTACGAGTCATTTTCTCCACATGTAATGAAGACTATTGGAAAGGGAGCAACACCAAAGACAAATATTCGGAGTTTCTTTAATACTTTAGAAGCAGGGATTAGACCTATACCGAATCAAATTATTGGCTTTCCCAATGAGGACTTTGAATCTATTTATCAGAATATGGAAGCTTGGAAAACTTTGGGAATAGTTGTAAAACCATTCTTTGCAACCCCATATCCGGGCTCGGAATGGTTTACCGTATACCGAGAACAGATTGTGGAGCAATACGGTGGTAATTTAGAAGAGTTCATTCTTAGTTTGGGCGACGCAACATCTATTACAGCTATAATATCTCATAATTTCAATGCTGTTGAATTATTGGGGTTGCGTGAAATGATGGTAAATGACGATATAAAAGGCATTAGAAATTATGAAAAAATTTGGAGAAGTCACCAAAATATAGCTGATGGGAAACCGTCAACCATATTTTCTAAATGAAAACAATAATTAAAGTTTAAGCCTCAACTTTTTCCTTTATAATTATATGATAAATGAACTTTCAGTACTAGCAGTAATACTTGCTAGGGGAGGTAGTAAAGGACTTCCCAAAAAGAATATTTTACCCTTGGGAGGTAAACCATTAATTGTTTGGACAATAGAAGCAGCCAATAAATCTAAATATATTGATAGATGTATTGTCTCAACAGATTGTGAGACGATAGCAGATGTTTGTCTACATAATGGAGGTGAAGTACCATTTATGCGTGATGCTTCCCTAGCAACAGATTCGTCTAATTCTAATGAAGTCATAATGGATTCGATATATAAATTGGACAAAGAATATGACTTCGTGATCTCTTTGCAACCAACTTCTCCATTGCGAGAGACTGAAGACATTGATAATGCTCTTGAAATCATATGTCAAAAAAACGCTCAGGCATTAGTATCTGTTTTTGAATCGTCCAAACCTGTTTCATGGCATCATACTTTAAATGATCACGGAATTATAGAGCCAGTTGTTGGTTCTATTGATAAGCCAAATAGGCAAGATTATAAAAAAACGTTCTTGCCTAATGGAGCCATATTTATAGCTAGAGTAGAGCATTTTAAGCATGAAAAAAGTTTCTATTCAGAATTTACCTTAGGGTATGAAATGCCGATAGAAAGATCTGTTGATATAGACAATAAATTTGATTTTTTGATTGCGTCATGTTTGATAAATATAGATAAGAAATCCAATCATAAATTCAAATAAGGGACAAAATTATTTCTTATGCACTTCTTATGAACATGTTTTCTTTGTAATTGATGCTATAGAGAAAGATAAGAAATCTATAGTTCTAACCAATAATTATGCTTTGAAAGAATTTTTCGATCACGTTCACGTAAAAACTATGTACTTTAGTGGCGTTAAAAAAATTTCTAGTAATATTTTAACTCTAGTTCAATCGCGATTGAGAATAAGGAACTTAAGGCGAAATTATATTAAAAATTTAAAGACAATACCTAGAGATACTTTGTACATTCTATCATTGAATAATACAGTACAGAACGTTGGTCCTGACATTTATCTCATTAACCGATGTTTTAATGGTATTCAAAAGATAATTGTGGATTTATCAGCAGGCAAATATGATTTGCTCGGCAAAAACAATTATTTAAGATTACCGATAAAACTAAAGCTTATTAGATTTTTAGATATGGTTATTTTTAAAGCGAAATATAATTATGCAGTTAATAGTGGAAAAATATATGCCCGTTTTGGACAGAAATCATATAACGATAGCAAAGTGAAAGAAATAACTATTAATGGGAATAAAGAAAAAATAGTTGATAGAGTTATTAATAAAAATAGAACGTATTTTCCAGCTCATTGCAATGACATGATCCTCGCGGATTATAATTATTATAAAGTTCATAATATTTTATTAGAAGATGTTGTCCGTGTATATAAAATGGTTTTCTCCTTCAGCAAAGATTTCTTTGTAAAAAATCACGCTTTGCCATTTGGCTCAATGGATGATCGTTCAAGAGTTTTGAATAAAATAACATCAAATGAAGTGAAATTTTTCCCAAATTATATTCCATCAGAATTGTTGTTTCCGAACGTTAAATCATCAGTCATTGGTATTTCTTCTTTGTCTTTGATCCGGGCTTCGAGGCAAGCTCATTTAACTGCTGTATCATTAATACATTTGCTCAACTGGCAATCAATGAGAAAAAAGAAAATTTATTTAGATTTTTTGAAAACAAACAATGTAGGAGAAATTATATATCCGCATACTTTAGAAGAATTAAAAAATGTTTTCTCATAAATATCCCGATAGCATAAAATTGCCAATAATCTTCAAGGCAAATATTCTTGATATATGCTAGCATTAATTAACTATGTTAAATAATCATTAAGTTTTCAAAAAGATTTACTTCATCTATGTCTAAAAAAGTATTAATAACTGGTTTTACTGGAATGGTTGGATCTCACTTAACAGATTACCTTATTAAAAAGACAGACTGGGACATTCATGGTATGTGTCGATGGCGTAGCCCTCTTGATAATGTTGAACATTTAATCCCCAAAGCCAATTCTGGTGATAGAATATTTTTCCATTACGGTGATTTAACCGATTATGTTTCATTGCAAAAAGTGATTGAAAGTGTAAGACCTGATTATGTTTACCATTTAGCTGCTCAAAGTTATCCGCAAACTAGTTTTAGATCTCCAATAAATACTTATGACACAAACATTCAAGGTACAGAAAATTTTTTGGAGGCTATTAGGCAATGTTCTGATTTAGATCCATGGATTCACGTCTGTTCATCTTCTGAAGTTTTTGGTAGGGTTTCAAAAAAAGAAATTCCTATAAATGAAAAATGTAATTTTCATCCAGCTTCACCTTATGCTATTTCAAAAGTTGGTACTGATTTGATTGGTCGTTTTCATGCCGAAGCATATGGCCAAAAAGTTTTAATTACCCGTATGTTTACACATACCGGTCCCCGTAGGGGTGATGTATTTGTGGAATCTACCTTCGCCAAACAGATAGCTATGATTGAAGCAAAACATATAGAGCCTGTTCTTAAAGTGGGGAATCTTGAATCTCTAAGAACTTTTTCTGATGTCCGTGATGCAGTCAGGGCCTACTATATGCTATTGACAATAAATCCTATTCCCGGGGAATATTACAATATTGGTGGTGATTACACCTGCAAAGTTGGTGAGATGCTTGACTATCTTTTATCTATTTCTACTGTTAAAAATATCAAAATTGAAGTCGACGACAAACGTTTGCGCCCAATTGATGCTGATTTGCAAATACCAAATACACACAAATTTCGTAAACATACGGGATGGAAACCTCGTATATCTTTTAAACAAACCATGAAAGATTTATTGCATTATTGGCGTGAGAAGACAATTAAAGGACATTTTTTCCTCTCAAGGTAAGACACTCTTAATAAAAAGATGTATAGTAGCGTTCAATTCGACATACTACCAATTAGTTTCGAAGTCATTATAGGGGGGGGAATTATTAAGTGAAGATTCCTGAATATCTTAAGAAAGTTAGAAAAATAACAATAACTCCAGATCAGTTAATTGATTTTGAAATAAGGGTAAAAAATAAATATGAGAAAGGAGAAGTTAAAGGCCCTATACATCTTGCTGGAAATAATGAAAATGAATTGATAACCATTTTCCAATATATACATGCTGATGACTGGGTATTCGTTCCTTGGAGAAATCACTATCATGCATTGTTGCATGGATATGATAAAGAACAACTATTTAATAGCATTGTTGAAGGTCGAAGCATGGGTACCAATAGCTTATTCCCGAAATTTTATGCATCTTCCTTGGTTGGTGGCATTATACCTATAGCTCTTGGTGTGTCTTTAGCTATTAAATTAAAAAATCATGACACTAAAGTATGGTGCTTTGTAGGAGATATGACCATGGAAACTGGAATTTTTCATGAAGCATATAAGTATTCAAAGAATTTTCGTTTACCGATGCAGTGGGTTGTTGAAGACAATAATATGAGTGTTCATACTCCTACCGATGTGGCATGGGGTAAAAAACAAAATGTTCCTGATGATGTAATCTATTATAAATATGAAATGAAATATCCGCATCATGGAACAGGTAAATGGGTAAATTTTTAAATGAATTACGTTCAAGAATTAATTAAGGCCATGTCATGGCTTGCTGATAAAGAAGACACTTTATTCCTTGGCCAGGCGTGCAAGTTTTCAGGCCACGCAATATCAGCCACTCTTAAGGATGTGCCAATAGAAAAGAAAATTGAGCTACCTGTATTTGAAGAAAATCAACTAGGTATATCAACAGGATTGTCACTGGAAGGATTTACAACTATTACCATCTATCCTAGGTTTGATTTCTTCATTTTATCTCTTAATCAACTTGTTAATCACTTAGATAAGATAAATGAAATGTCAAAAGGCAAGATGAAGCCTCGAGTAATCATTAGAGTAGCGGTTGGATCAAAAAATCCGATTAATGCTGGCCCTCAACACACTCAGAATCACACGGAAGCAATTAAGTTAATGTTAACTTATGTTGAAATTGTTGAATTATTAGATCCAAAAAAAATATTTGATGCATATGTGCATGCATATGAACGGGCAGATTCGAAACCTACATTATTGATTGAACATAGTGAGTTATATGGATAAAAGTAAATATTCTTGGTCCCTAATTAATAATAATATTAGTGATAATGACAAAGAAAGTTTGTCTAATTTTATATTAAATAGTGATCGTTTTACAAATGGTCCCAAAGTAAGAAAATTTGAGGAAATATGGTCTCGTTGGTTAGGTGTAAAGCATAGTGTAATGGTTAATTCAGGTGCGATGGCAAACTATTTGTCTATTGCAGTGGTGAAAGAATACAAAGGTTTTGAAGGAGAAATTATAGTACCACCTATAGGTTGGGTATCGGACATCTCATCCGTATTGAATCATGGGTTTATACCCGTTTTCTCTGATGTCGAATTAGGCACACTTTCACTTAATTATGAATCAGTAAAAGATGCGGTGAATGATCGCACAATGGGTATTGTTATTGTGCATTGTTTGGGCTTTGATGCTATTTCAGAAAAATTGATCAGATTTATAAAAGAAAGGAATTTAATTTTTATTGAAGATTGCTCAGAATGCCATGGGGCAAAACATAATAATGATAAATTGGGGACATTTGGAGACATGTCATGCTTTTCATTTTATTATGGGCATCATATGACAACAATCGAGGGCGGGATGGTTTGTACTAATGATGATAGCATTTATGAATTGTTAAAATTGTACCGGTCTCATGGATTAACAAGAGAAGCTACTGATTCTCTTAAGAAAAAATTTTCCCAAGAATATCAAACATTAAATCCGTTGTTTACTTTTGCCGTGCCGGGCTATAATATAAGAAGTACAGAAATAAATGCTGTACTCGGACTTGAACAAATAAAAAGACTAGATTCAAATATAATTCAAAGGAGAAGAAATCTTACCCTTTGGCTTGATAATTTAAGCCCAGCAAAATATTTTACTGATTTTAAAATTAAAGGGAACAGCAGTTTCGCATTGCCTCTTATACTCTTAGAAAAATCTGAGACCGTGTTTAAAAATGTCCAAAATGTTTTACAGAATGAAGGTGTAGAATTTCGTGTTGGAACTGCTGGGGGTGGTAACCAGGTTCTCCAACCTTATTTACAGAATTACAAATATAAGGTCGTTGGTAAGTTGAATAACGCTAATCATATCCATCATTATGGATTGTATATAGGTAATCATCCAGAGTTAAAGGAAAAACAAATAATAAATCTTTGTTCCAAGCTAAATGAGTGTTGATTTCAAAAGTAAAAATATACTTGTAACTGGTGGCACTGGAATGATTGGAATACCCCTAGTAGAAATATTATTAAATAAAGGTGCTAAAATCCGTATTGCATCTCTTGATGACGCATCTCGAGTACCGTCGGAATGTGAGTTTGTAAGAACGGACCTCCGATTTTTTGATCAGTGTTTAAATGCATGTAGAGATATTGATTATGTATTTAATTTGGTTGGCATAAAAGGCTCCCCAGAAATGACAAGCAAACAACCCGCCACCTTTTTTGTTCCTACATTACAATTTAGTATAAACATGATGGAAGCTGCCAGACGACAAAAAGTTGAAAAATATCTTTTTACTAGTTCTGTTGGAGTTTATGCACCAGCGGATGTTTTTTATGAAGATGATCTATGGAAAACTTTTCCTTCTCCGAACGATAAGTTCGCTGGTTGGGCAAAGCGCATGGGGGAGTTGCAAGTGGAAGCTTATCGAATCGAATATGGATGGAATGATATATATATTGTTCGCCCGGCAAATGTATATGGTCCATGGGATAACTTCGATCCCCAAAACTCTATGGTTATTCCTTCTTTGATTAAGCGTGCGGTTGATGGTGAAAATCCTTTAAATATTTGGGGTGACGGTTCAGCTATACGGGATTTCATTCATTCCAGAGACTGTGCTCTAGGAATGATAGAGGTCTTTGAGCAAGGTATTACAAAACCAATTAATTTGGCGAGTGGGAATGGAGTGAGTATACGGCAAATTGTTGAAACTCTTGTGCAGATGATTGAACCAAAGCCAAAAATTGTTTGGGACAAATCTAAACCTTCTGGTGATTTTAGTCGTGTTATGGATACTACTCGTGCTAAGTCCTATGGCATAGAATCTCGTATCTCGCTTGAAGATGGGATTCGTGAAACACTCGAATGGTATATGGCCAACAAAAAGAATGTTAATAATAGATATAATCCTTTCAAGGAATTTAAAAGATAAGTTCCGTATCAATCCTGAATGGCTAAAAATTTAGGTACTGTCATCATAACTGGAGGCAGTCGAGGTATAGGAAAGGCCTCAGTTTTGCAGATAGCTGAGCTCGGTTATGACATTGTTTTTACTTGGAATTCATCTAAACAAAAAGCTGAAGAGGTTCTTAACGAGATTTCTTCAAAGGGTATAAGAGCAAAAGCTATAAAGCTTAAATTAGAATCTGACAGAATTGAAGAAAAATTTCGTGAAATTGATCGTTGGGTGAAAAAACCAATTTGGGGACTTGTAAACAATGCCGCGATTGATGGCGGCAGAACTCATTTTTCTGAGAGATCATTAATGGAATGGAAAGAATTATTTCAGATCAATTTCTTTTCGCTCATTGAAATATGCAGAGCCGCCTTCCAACGTATGGCATTTTCTGAAGGTGGAACTGGTGGATCAATCGTTAATCTTAGCTCTCAAGTTGTGACTTATGGAAGTAATAAGCTATCTGCATATGCCGCATCCAAAGGTGCGGTGAATGCTCTGACAATTTCAATGGCTAAAGAATTGGGTCCAGATGGAATTCGAGTTAATGCGGTTAGTCCCGGATTGATTGATACAGTTGAGAATAAGTCTAATAATAGATATCTTAAGTCGAAAATTAAGCAGCTACCACTTGGTCGACCTGGTTCTGCTCAAGAGGTAGCTGAAGTCATTACTTGGTTAATTTCTCATAAGTCCTCTTATGTTAGTGGATCAATTATTCCTGTTCATGGAGCAAGATAAATGGAAAAGATTTTGATTTGTGGTGCTACAGGTTTTATTGGTAGAAACTTAACCGAAAATTTTTCCTCTCTTAATCGTTTTGATGTGCATGCTGTCTGGCATAAACGTCCACCCTCCATGATTAAGAATGTCACATGGCACCAATGTGATCTCCGTAATCCAAAAGATGTGAATCGCTTGGTTGCTGATATGGACATTATAGTACAAGCGGCGGCTACTACATCTGGCTCGAAAGATATAGTCAATCGACCGTACATTCATGTAACCGACAACGCGGTGATGAACTCTTTAATCTTAAAAGCCGCGTTTGATAATGAAGTGAAGCATTTTGTTTTTTTCAGTTGTACTGTTATGTACTCATCATCTATGGAACCTGTTTCCGAAAAGGGTTTCGATGGTTCAAAAGCATTGCACCCAAGTTATTTTGGTGTTGGATGGACTAAGGTTTATATTGAAAAGATGTGTGAATTTTATTCTAAAATGGGACGTACTAGACATACGGTTATAAGGCACTCTAATGTTTATGGCCCTCATGACAAGTTTGATTTGGATCATAGCCATGTTTTCGGTGCGACTATTAACAAGGTAATGAGTGCTAATAAAAAAATAAGTGTGTGGGGGGAAGGCAAAGAGAAACGTGACTTACTATATGTTGATGATTTGGTTTCTTTTGTTAAATGTGCTTTAGCTAAGCAGAAAACCCCATATGAATTATTTAACTGTGGATTGGGGAAAGCAGTTTCGATCCGCGAGTTAGTTGATATGATAGTGCTGGTGTCAGGGAAAGTTTTGGATGTAGAACATGATCTCAGTAAGCCCTCCATCAAAACAAGTCTTTTCTTGGAATGTAGTAAGGCAAAAGAAATCTTAGGTTGGGAATCACAAATCGGTCTAGAAATGGGCATTGAAAAAACCATAGAATGGTACCGCAGTAATTTTGTTTCCAATGCATTGGAATAATTATAATGATAATTAGTAGAACGCCTTTTCGCATATCATTTTTTGGCGGAGGGACTGATTACCCAGCCTGGTACGAAAAACATGTCGGTCGTGTAATCAACGCTACAATCAACAAGTATTGTTTTATAACTGTTCGTTATTTACCGCCATTTTTCAAATACAAGCACAGGGTTCGTTATTATCTCCATGAAGAAGCGCAGACACTAGATGAAATAAAGCACCCTTCGGTGAGAGAGTCTGCAAAGTATCTTAAAATAAATAAAGGAATTGAAATTGTGCACAATGCAGATCTTCCAGCTCAGTCAGGGTTGGGTTCAAGTTCAACTTTTACTGTAGGACTGCTGAATGCTTTATATGCCATGAAAAATTATATGCCTACTAAAAGAGAGTTAGCTTTAGATGCAATCCATGTTGAGCAGAGCCTGATCATGGAAAACGTTGGTTCGCAGGATCAAACTGCAGCGGCATTTGGTGGTTTAAATAGAATTACTTTTAATGGGGGAAAGGATATTGAGGTTGAGCCAATTATTATTTCCGATAAAAGACGAAATGCATTACAAGAAAATCTTATGCTATTTTTTACGGGGTTTGCACGGACAGCTTCTGATATTGCAAAAACTCAAATTGAGATAACTTCAAAGAAAGAACAAGAATTAAATAGAATGATGGAAATATGTGATGAAGGATTAAAAAGACTGACGGACTCAAAAGAATCTCTGGACAAATTTGGAGAATTATTAAATGAACAATGGAAATTAAAGCGAGATCTTACAAATAAGATTTCAAATGAAGATATAGATGATATTTATAATAAAGGGATAAACGCAGGTGCATTGGGTGGGAAACTTTTAGGTGCGGGCGGTGGAGGATTTATGTTGTTTTATGTCCCCAAAAAGAACCAAGAAAAAGTTAAAAATGCCTTAAGTGCAAAGCTTTTTGTGCCAATCCGTTTCGAATACACAGGATCAAAAATTATATATTACTCTCACAATGACAGTGAAGATTAAGAAAATAGATTTATCAAATATTGATACAGTTATTCTTGCCGGAGGTTTTGGTACTCGACTTCGTGGACTCATAGATGATAAGCCTAAATGTATGGCGAAAATTAATGGAAAACCCTTTATTGATATCCTTATTGATAAATGTATGGATCAAAGATTGAAAAGATTCATAATATGTGTGGGGTATCTTAAAGAGCAGGTTATTGAGCATTTAGACACAAGAAATGATTGTAAAATAATTTACTCGAAAGAGGAAATACCACTTGGGACAGGAGGTGCAGTAAAGAATACCGAAGGTAATATTTTGAGCAAGGATTTTTTTGTAATAAATGGTGATTCATACTCTGAAATGGATTTCGCATCTATGTTGATGAGTCATAAAAATAATAAAGGTGTAATAACAATAGGTATTGCAAAACAATCCGACAGTACGGATTTCGGTACAGTTACGTTTAATAAATCATTGAGAATTACAGGTTTTTCAGAGAAAGGTAAATTTAAAAATGAATATATAAATGCAGGTGTATATCTATTTAAGACTGATGTTTTTAAAATAATGCCTAAAAAACAAACGTTTTCAATCGAGAAAGATTTTTTTGAAAAAATTTATGAAGATCAATCATGTTATGTATTTACAAAAATTGATAATTTTATCGACATAGGAACTAAACAAAGATATTATTCTGCGCATGAAAACATAAATTAATTATGAATTTTCTATTTTATCAAGAATTAATATTTAGAATTAATTGTCAAATTAAAGGAGTTTATCATTGTGAATAAGACCGCAGTTATTACTACAACAATTAATGTACCAAAATTTCTGGATGGAATTTCAGAAAATGCTATTAAAAATAAGCACTCAAATATTTCTTTCTATATTATTGGAGATAAAAAAACTCCAAATGAAGCTGTAGAATATTGTAAATCACTAACAAAAAAGTTTCCTTATGTTTATTTGTACTATGACATTGATCAACAAGAAAAACGCCTTTCTAAATATCCAGATTTATTAAAAATAATTCCTTATAATAGTGGAGTAAGAAAGCTTTTGGGGAATTTTATAGCAGTTTTGGATGGTGCTGATACTGTTATCCAAATAGACGATGATAATTTTGTAACAAGTGATGATTTGATAGGATGTCACAATGTGGTTGGTAGTAGCGTCGATATAGATTTATACCATTCAGAAAATGGATGGTATAATGTATATACACCATTAATTGAGAAAAATAATATTCCATTTTTCCCACGTGGATATCCATGGTCTAAGCGAGATTATGATAACCAATATAAAATAGAAAAAATTACAAAAAGTGCAAGAGTCGTATTAATCAATGGTTTAGTATATGAGGATCCTGATATTGATGCTATATCACGGTTATTTTGGCCTATAAGGGTTACCGGCATCAAGCCTGGTTTTAATAGAAGCTTTGGTTTAAATCCGGGTACTTGGTGCTCCTTTAATAATCAAAACACATCTACTTCTTCTGAATTAACTCAAGTATTCTTTACTCCTCCTTCGGCTGGGAGGAATTCTGATATTTGGACGAGCTATGTTATCTGTAAACTTGTAGAGCATTTTTCAGATGTTGTTGCTTTTGGTAAACCATTTGTAAATCAAATACGGAATGTTCACGATTTATGGAATGATTTGCAAGATGAGTTGTTGAACAATATTGCGACAGATAGATTCATTTCATTGCTTAGATCGATAAATCTAACTGAAAAATCATATAACAAAGCTTTAAATGAACTAATTAAGAAATGTTTAATTCAACTTAATAAGTCAAAATACGAAATTCCTGATCGGCAGTTTGAAATGATCAAACAATATTTTATTGAATATGATGTGTGGTCGAAATATTTCTTGCAAAAAAGTAATTAAAATTCGAATTATTATTATGCCGATGAAATTATTCAATGCTTATTGATCGTTTTAAAAATTTTTCTCGGAAAAGAATATCATATATACTTCCGACAAAAAATAGGGTTAAATATTTAGAAGAATTCTTTTCTTCAATCCCTGCCTTAGTGAATTCTGATGATGAGCTTATTTTAATAGATGGTTGCTCAACGGATGGTACTAGAGAATTAATAAACAAAAATTCAAGTTTGATAGATATATATCTTTCTGAAGCAGATCGTTCGCCTGCTGAGGCATTCAACAAAGGTTTTTTGTTGGCAAATGGTAGATATATAAAAATACTACATGATGATGATGAGTTTTTTCCCGATGCGATGGAGAAAGCTGTAGCAGTTATGGATAAAGAACCGTATATAGATGTACTTCTTTGCGGAGGTACACGCTCTCGTCAAAATAATAATTATATCAGTGATGTCTATGTTCCTGAAGGAGTAAACTATGGTGAAAATGTCAAGAATGTTTTTCAATATACCGGCTGTGGTACGGGTTTGTTTATTAGGAGAAGCTCCTTGGCAAGAATCGGTATATTTGACACAACATTTGTCCCAATAGATATAGAATTTTTAGCTAGGAGCATTAGTTTAGGAGCGAATGTTAAGTTCTGCCGCATTAATATGTTTCATCACATTGTTCATGAACATAGTTCAAACGTAGTTTTAAAAGATAAAATTAGAAATGATATGATTTTATTAAGAAAAATATATGGGATTGAATTCAGTCCTGATAGTTGTCTAGATATACCGGGTGAAATTTCAAAATATTTTTGTAGAGTCATCGGGCGAACAAGTACAAAAAAAAGTTTAAAGAAATACCAATTCACTGGTACTGCAAATTGGGATGGAGGTTTTAGTTAGTCTGAATAATAGCTTTTCAAGCTGAATTAATGAGAATAAAATGAAAGAAATTATAATTGATGGTGTTGTAATCAACGATGACTCAAACAGTTATGTAATAGCTGAGATTGGCCACAACCACCAAGGCAATTTGGAAACATGCAGGCAAATGTTTGAAGTTGCTGAAGAATGTGGAGCTGATGCTGTAAAGTTACAAAAGAGGGATAATCATGCTCTTTACACTGAAATACTTTACAGTCAACCTTACGATCATCGGAACAGCTATGGCAAGACATACGGTGAACATCGTGATTTTCTGGAGTTCGGGAAGAATGAATATCTTGAGCTCAAGCAGTATGCGGAGGAATTAAATGTTGCTTTTATATCTACACCCTTTGATTACTC
>CEUZ01227223.1_pt1 | contig 97446 bp, 83 predicted proteins | sample 361511 | NCBI WGS metagenome assembly CEUZ01 (sample SAMEA2622822, study PRJEB7988) | marine metagenome | biome: marine biome (ENVO:00000447); feature: surface water layer (ENVO:00002042); material: "saline water (ENVO:00002010), including plankton (ENVO:xxxxxxxx)" | depth 5 m
GCAAGCCGCCCATGAAACCAGCAGCGAAGCCTATGAAGACCTGCTGGCGATCGAAGATATCGGCCCCGCCGTTGCAAAAGATCTCATCGCCTTTTTCCATGAACCTCACAATCAAGACGTTATCACAGATTTAAAAGCCGCTCTCACCATTACGCCATACGAAGCGCCCAGCAGCGCAAGCGATCATATCTTTAACGGGAAGACCCTTGTTTTCACAGGAACATTGCACCAAATGACACGCGCCGAAGCCAAAGCCAAGGCCGAAGCCCTAGGTGCAAAAGTATCAGGATCAGTTTCAAAGAAAACAGATTACGTCATCGCAGGGGATGACGCAGGGGCAAAATTGAAAAAAGCAAAAGACTTAGAGATAAAAACACTCACCGAAGATGAGTGGATCAGCATGGCATCATAATATTGTTATAACGACGCTCGAGCAGCGAGAACATCTGCCTTTTTTAGCTTTTCTAGTCGGTCGATCACTTCTACCAATTCATCAGGGTAATTACGGCGTTCAACAAATTCACCGCCGCCCGCATTACGGGTCATTGATCGTTCTAACGCAGGCAAAAGAAGTTCCGCAATAGCAACATCTTCTTGCTGAATAGCCATATCCAAAGCAGCAAAAATGCGGTCGCTTAAGCGGTAAGAAGTTTGAGATTTTTTTAACATGAAACCCTTATAACGTAGAAATATACACTTATCAGTCTAGACTAATTTTCTTAACAAGAGAATAAAATTTATTCAAATATTCATCGCGATATGCATCACATTCCATCCATATTTCATGGCATGCATCCGGAAATGACACCAAATCCGCCTGCGAAAGTTGACCCGTAAAATGAGCGATTTTCTCATTATCAACAAATTGCTCATGCCCTGCCATAAAAAACAAACACGGCATATCTATGCGTTCACGTGACAGATCATTTTGCAGATAGACACATGATCTATGCGCATCATACAGCCATTGATGCGTAATATGGCCAACCTGTAAGGCCTTGTCTATTTTCATCCAGTAATTATGAACGGCCGCACGCCCCGCATCCGAAGAAAACAAAACATCACTTTGGAAATCACGACTAAACGGATCCCAATCACCGCCCATCGGCGCATAGGCCTCTGGCCACAAATGTTCTAAGCCATATGTTAATGTTTTCGCCATAAAACCTGGCACATGCGAAAACGCATGCAATCCAATCAACGGCGCGCAAAAGGCCGCGCCCTTAAACACACCAATATGCGCCTCAAGATAGCGCAAACCAATATTCCCGCCCATCGAGTTCGCCATCATAAAAAAGGCACTCTCTCGCGGTGAGAAAGGACTATCTTCCAAAACTGCGTTCAAATCTTGCGCATCAACCTCAAACCCTTGAGAGTGACGCTTATGCAGATTGTCCAAATAGCGCGAAGACTTCCCCTGACCGCGCCAATCTACGACCAAAAACCCATAGCCCTGCGCCAAGCAATCACGCGCAATTTCAAAATACTTTTCACAAAATTCGCTAAGACCAGGAAGAACGACAACGACCTTATCAACAGCGGCTTTCCCCCTAGGCAAAGCATAACCGTAACGCATCTCACCCCACTCTCGGGGGAGCATCCGCCACTGCCACGTTTCCGGCATAGAAAAGCGTTCAGGCAAAGTTTCAAAGGAATGTGTATGCGTCATAAAGTATTAAAATGGTTATACCGCTTGCGGAAAAGCGCAGTTTTCAGTAGAATCAAGCGCGTAAACACCCTGCGCGCCCCCTTATTATCACACACATAAAAGCACCTCATGCCTAAAAGTTCAAAACAAAAAGTTATTTTTTTCACGAGTGTTCTGGCACTAATGAGCCTCAGCACAACACCCGCAGACGCGAAAACTTTATCCGAAGCCATTTCAAGCGCATGGAAAAATCATCCCTCCCTTAGCGCCGCACAAGCCACTGTCAATTACAATAACAGCGACGTTAAAGAGCAATATAGCGCATATTTCCCGCAACTCAACGTATCTGCTTATGGTGGCCGCGGTTTTGGTGATAACGCAACCTCACGTGGCCTAAGCGTCACACGCGGCGAAGGATATTCTAACATGTGGGAAGGTAATGTCGCACTGCGCCAAGGCATTTTCGATGCTGGCGGCCGCGACAGCCGTTATGACGCCGCAAAAATGCGCGAAGATTCAGCGCTATTAACTCTGGAAAGCGCAAAAGACGCCCTCGCACACAGCGTAACGCTCAGCTATCTCGAACTTATACGCGTCTATCAAACGCTTTCTTTTATCAAAAAACACCGCGCCAGCATCAATGATTATATCGCCCGCATAAAACATGCCGTTGATAATGGTGCCGCCGACGAGGCCGAATATAAACAAGCCCTTGATATCGCTTATATATGGGAAGATCAGTACACCGCCAATCAAACATTGCTTAACACGGCAAAGGCCACCTATCTCGAAGCCGTAGGCGAAATGCCCGAAGGTCACATTAAAACGCCGCAAATCACTGAAGAAACATTCCCGCAATCACTTGACGCGGCCCTTGCACAGGCGACAACGTTCCATCCTGAGCTATTACGCGCCGAACTTGACGAAAAAGCCGCCGAACATGGCATTGACACCGAAGAGGCCAGCCTTTTCCCCACGCTTGATGGTGAATTATCATACCTGCAATCAGAAAAACGTGATGTTTTGGGCGGCGAAGTCACAGATGCACGCGCTCTGGTGCGTATGAACTGGGCATTCGACACAGGCGGCAGCGGCAAGCAGCGCATCGCCAAAAGCAAATATAAGCTAGCCGAAATGCAGTCCCGCACACGCGAATTAAAACGCCAAATTCAGCGCGGCGTTCGCCTTGCCTATGCAGAATATGACGGCGCAAAAGCGCGCCTTGTAACACAAAAGAAACGTCAAAATTTGGCAGAAAATCTACTGCAAACCAGTCAGGAGCAATTTGACGGTGCGCGCATTAGCTTGCTGCAATTATTACAGGCGGAAGACCAGCTATTCCAAATGATGCTTGAAAACCTAAACGCGCGTAATCAACTGCGCGTCAGCCAGTTTAACATTCTATCTTCTGTCGGAATTGCGCGCTCATTGGTTACGCCGATTACAGCGCCAAAATCACAAGCCACTCCACCTGCGCACACTGCACAAAACAACCCAGACAACACTGTCCATGCGACTGAAAAATTGGAAGGCATCGACGCCCCAGAAGCAGCCGCCACATCAACAAGCGTTGAACCCACCTCAAACTCCATTGACATTGCTGCCGAAGATTTGCTTGGCCATCACGTATCCGATGACGAAAACCGTATCACAAAAATCAGCATGACCTCCGGGCAGGAGGCCCTCAATGGCCAGTGATAACACGCCGCCGCTCAGCTCGCTTTCCGCAGAAAAACCCGCCGCTGATACCACTGCGCAGGTTGATCCCCTGCTTACATGTCTGACATATCTAACCCGCCACTATGGCCGCGCACGATCCCCGCAAGGCATTCTAGCTGGCCTGCCCTATGATGATAACAATATGGGGCCCAAGCTTTTTTGCGAAGCCGCCGAAAATATCGGCATCACAACCAAGGTCAAAAAGCACCGCGCACTAAAATCCATTAAACCTGAATTGTTGCCCGTCACCATCACGATGAAGGATGAATATGCCCTCGTCCTAATGGAGTTTTTAGACAAAAAAACAATCAAACTTTATGACCCGCAAAGCGATAGCATCATCCAAAGACAAGTCAGTGAAGTGCAAAAGCAATTCAACGGCTATCTGATCCTGACGCGCCCGGGGCCAAGCTTTATCAACCCCGAAACTGTGACGCACCAATCACCGCACGACCAAGGCAAAGGCCATTGGTTTTGGGATGTCGTCACACAAAATAGCGGCCTTTACACCATGGCCATTCTTGGCGCGATTTTTATAAATTGCTTCGCACTGGTCAGCCCTCTTTTCATTATGAATGTCTATGACCGCGTTATACCCAACAACGCAATCGAAACAGGTTGGGCGCTTGGCATTGGCGCGCTTAGTATCTATGGCTTTGACATGATCATGCGCATTTTGCGTGCCTATCTCATTGATTTTGCAGGGCGGCGCATCGATATCATTACTGCGCACCGTATCTTTGATCAGGTCTTAAACATTCGCATCGCCAACAAACCACGATCCAGCGGCGTTTTCGCAAATATGCTGCGCGATTTTGACAGCGTCCGTGATTTCTTTACCTCGGCGACCATAACCGTATTGGTTGATTTGCCTTTTACACTGTTCTTCCTGTTTGTAATCTACAGGCTAGGCGGCGTCATTGCATTGGCACTGGCGGGATTAATCATTGCCGTCTTTATCATCGGTCTTTTGATACAAATACCGCTGAAACAAACGGTAAAAAAGGCAACAAAATCCTCCGAAGCCAAGCACGGCATGCTCATCGAAGCGATCGCAGGGCTGGAAACCATCAAAACTATTGGCGCGGACGGTCTGATGCGCGCACGGTATATGAGCCTTGCAAACGAAAACTCACGCCACGGACAGACCTCACGCTTTTGGTCAGGGCTGGGCGTTCATATTGCATCCTTCTTGCAGCAAAGCGCCTCAATTATTGCGGTTCTAATCGGCATGTACCTTGTCCGCGACGCACAAATGAGCATGGGCGCACTGATCGCCTGCGTTATCTTGGGCGGACGCGCCATTGCGCCAATCGGACAAATCGCAGGCCTAATGACCAAATACCACCACGCAGGCAGCGCTCTTAAAACAATTGATAATATCATGCGCCAGCCCGTTGACCGCCCAGATCAAAAAACATTCCTGCAGCGTAATGACCTGACAGGAAAAATTGCATTGGATCATGTGCATTTCTCATACCCTCAGGTTAAAAATCTGGTCTTAAAAGACATCAGCCTCTCCATAAACCCGGGCGAAAAAGTCGCCATCATTGGCCGCGTCGGATCAGGCAAAAGCACCATCGCGCGCTTACTGATGGGACTATACAGCCCCAATGACGGCACCATTTTGTTCGATGATACCGACATCCGCCAAATTGACCCCGTCGACATCAAAAAGAACGTTGCCTATATCTCGCAAGATATCGTCCTGTTCAGCGGATCTGTCCGTGATAATATCGCCATGGGACACCCACACGCGACCGAATCCGACATCCTTGCCGCCGCAAAAGCCGCAGGCGTCGACGAATTTGTGTCGCGCCATCCAATGGGATATGACGCGCCAGTCGGCGAACAAGGCCAAGCCCTATCAGGCGGACAAAAGCAATGCATCGCCCTTGCCCGCGCCATGATCTCGCAGCCCAATATCCTCATCTGCGATGAACCAACAAACGCCATGGACTCGCAATCCGAGGCACGCTTCCGCAATTATGTTCAGGCACACACACAAGACAAAACCCTTGTGATGATTACGCACAAAATGCACATGCTCAACATGGCCGAGCGTATCATCCTGATGGACAAAGGCAAAATCGTCATGGATGGCCCGCGCGAAGCCGTCCTCAACGCCCTAAAATCAGGCAAGGCAGAAGGATTACAAGCATGAGCCAAATCCCAAGCCAGAAAAACAAAGACACCGACTTCATGAGCGAGCTTGACGCCGCCGCGCACATGCGCCCCGCCATGCCAGCGATCTTAATGATGCTCACCATCATGGCGATGTTTACCTTTGTCATCATCTGGGCCAGCAAATCTGAAATCGAAGAGCTTACCCGCGCACAAGGCCAAGTCGTCCCCTCGCAAGATATTCAAATCGTACAAAGCCTTGAGGGCGGCGTACTGGAAGACATCCTCGTCACCGAAGGCGAGCAAGTCACCCAAGGGCAAATATTGCTGCGCGTCAGTGACGTGCAATTTGCCTCGAAGGAGCGCGGCACCGAGGCCAAATTCATGGCCCTTCAGGCACAAAAGGCACGCCTGCGCGCCGAAATCAACAGCGCCCCCTTCAGCGCCGCATCCAACATCACAGACAAATACCCGCAAATTGTTGCCAATGAACGCGCCCTTTATAATTCCCGCATGAAAGAACTGCGCGGAGCGCACCAAATTTTAGATGATCGCGCCGCCAAAGCACAAGCCGAAATGAACGAAGCCGACGCACAAATCAACCGCCTTAGCGATAGCGCCACATCCTTGCAAGAGGAACTGCGCATCACACAAGATCTGGTTAAAACGCGCGCAGTGCCAAAACTAGAAGCCCTGCGCCTAGAGCGCGAATTAAACGACACACGCGGACAAATCAACGCGCAGCAAGAACGCAAACGCGCCCTTCAGGCCGAAAAACGCGGCGCACTCAATGAAAAGAAAAACATCACTGACCGTTATCGCTCCGAAGCGCTTAGCGAGCTTAGCGACGTCGAAACACAGCTTTCCGCCCTGCAGGAAGAACTTACATCAATCGGCGACCGCGTCCAGCGCACAGAAATCAAATCCCCTGCTGATGGCATCATCAACCGCATTGCCGTTAAAACCATCGGCGGCGTTGTCGAGCCTGCAAAACCGCTGGCCGAGATTGTCCCGCTGAGCGATGCACTGAAAATTGTTGCAAAGGTCACGCCAGAGGATATCGCATTCCTGCGTCTAGGCATGAAAGCCAAGGTTAAAATCACGGCCTATGATGCACAAAAATACGGCTCGGTTGACGCAACCCTTTCGCGCATTGGCGCCAACAGCATCAGCGACGGACAAGGCAATGTCTATTTCGAGATCGAAGTCAAAGCCAGCAAAAATTACCTTGGCACCGAAGAAAACAAACTGCCTATCATGCCCGGCATGGTCGCCGCCGTTGATATCATCACTGGCAAGCGCACAATTTTATATTACCTTCTCAAACCTTTGATGCGCGCCCGTGAAAGCATCTTCACCGAGCGTTAGGACGCCGCGCCTATGTTAAAACTTCTCAGCAAAGCTTACATTCGCATCCTTATTCTGGCCGTGTGCTTAGGCTCGATGATCATCAGTTTGGATGAAACCACAGGCATCAAAATGCGGATCAGCAACCTCGTCTTCGAGGCTTATATCAAACTCAAACCCCGCCCAGCTGACGACACAATCATCTTCGTCGATATTGATGATGCATCCCTTGCACAAATCGGACAATGGCCATGGCCGCGCACCATTTTATCAGACATGATCCAAAGCATCCATGACGCGGGCGCTGCGGCGATTATCTTTGATGGCGTACTGGCTGAACCTGACCGCACATCGCCGTTGCATATCGCAGGCTTGCTAGGTGATGATCACCCTGCCAAAGAGGCCTTACAATCCCTGCCCGACAATGACGACACCCTTGCCCAAACAATTAAAAATGTCGGCAATTTTGTTGCAGGATTTTCACACGGATCCAACCCGCAAGCCCCGATCCTTAAAGGGCGAATCCTTGCAAAAAAAGATGTCAAAGCCTACTTCATGAACCCGCAGCAATCAGGCATGCCGCCTTTTAAAACAACTGCGCAATTTTTACGCCCCCTGCAAAAAAATGCTGCTGGCAACGGCAGTTTCATGGCCTCACTTGACCCAGACGGCGTCATTCGCAAAACAACGCTGCTGTTTCATAATGGTAAAAACCTGTACCCATCCCTAATACTCGAAGGACTGCGCGTTTACGAAAAAAACTATAAGGGCTACGTCAAATTAGACTGGAACGAAGCCTTCGCACAAAACCCAATGCAATCACCTTTCTATGCCAAGTTTGCAGGGCGTCAGATCCCCATCAGCCACGAAGGCGATATGTGGATTCACTACCGCCCATTTAAACGCAGCGAACAAATATCGGCGCGCAAATTCATCGACAATAATCCGGACAATCCGCGCCCTGACCTCACAGATAAAATCGTCTTCATCGCATCCGAAGCCGAAGGCCTAAAAGATCTGCGTGCCACGCCTTTGGGCAACATTGCAGGGGTCAAAGTGCACATGAACGCGCTTGAGCAAATCTTACAAAACGCCTATCTCACACGCCCGCCGCGGGCACTGGACTATGAATTTTTTGCGGGCATTGCGGCAGGCACATTAATTGCCTTGCTTTCTTTTGCCATTAACCCTGCGTGGTTATTGCTGATTACAGGATCAATTATCGGCGCGGCCTTTGGCGTGTCATGGCATTTATTCACCGCGCAAGGGCTATTGCTTGACCCTGTAACGCCCAGCCTTATTGCGTTGATCATCTTTATTATCGCCTCGGCATTAGGCTTTTTAAAAACCGAAGCCGACCGCAAACATATCCGCGTCGCATTCGGACATTATATCTCGCCCGAATTCATGCGCGAGCTCACCGGCAATCCGGATAAATTACAATTAGGCGGCGAGATCAAAGACCTGACCATCATGTTTACGGACATCCGCAAATTCACCAGCATCTCTGAAGGACTAACCCCGCAAGAACTGATTGCCTTGATGAATGATTTCCTTACGCCGATGTCGGATTTGGTCATGCAAAACCGCGGCACAATTGATAAATATATGGGCGATGCGATGATGGCCTTTTGGAATGCGCCACTGGATGATCCAAAACATCACCGTAACGCCTGCCGCGCCGCCCTTGGGATGCAGGCCGCGCTTGAGCCCATCAACCAGCGCGTTGCCCAACAAGCCGCAAAAATCAACAAAACGCCTGTTTTGCTGCGCGCAGGCATTGGCATTAACACAGGCCCTTGCGCCGTCGGTAACATGGGATCAAAACAGCGCTTTGCCTATTCCACCCTTGGCGATGCGGTTAATTTAGCCTCTCGCCTAGAAGGACAAACAAAAACCTATGGCGTTGGCATCTTAATTGGCGAAAGCACCTATCGCGAAGTGTGTGATTTTGCTGCGCTTGAAATGGATATCATTCAGGTCAAAGGCAAAAAGCAGCCCGTGCATATTTACGCCTTGCTGGGCGATGATAATGATGCGCTTGATGCGAACTTTCAGGCGCTCAGCGCCCATCATGAAAAAATGCTGCAGGCCTACCGCAACAAGAATTTCGAAGTTGCCCTTGCTGCGCTCGATAAATGCCGCGCATTCGATCAATATGGCCTCAACGTCACCTATGATTTATATGCCAAACGCTGCGCTGAATTTATCCTGAACCCGCCTGCCCCTGATTGGGACGGCGTATATGTGGCAACATCGAAATAACGGTTAAAGATAAAAGCGCCCTAAATATAATGCTTTTGCGCGGCGGCCAGTAATTCATCCTCGGGCATGGGGCGGGCGTAATAATACCCTTGAACCATCTCGCACCCCAGATCACGCAGCATCATGGCCTCTTCGGCAGTTTCTGCGCCCTCGGCAATGATGACCATCTTCATATTCTTGGCCAGCGCAATAATCGACTTAATCAGCGCCATCGCACTTTCATCGGCAAACATGTCCGATACAAAACTGCGATCAATTTTCAGCGTATCAATTTTAAAGTGACGCAAATAAGAAAGCGACGAATATCCCGTCCCAAAATCATCCAGCGAAATATGCACGCCTGCATCCTTTAATACCTCAAGCGCATCTTGCGCGCGTTCAGGCTCGCCAATTAGGGTGCGCTCGGTAATTTCCACATGTAATTGATGCGGCTGCAATCCTGCCTCACTAATGATCGAGGTCGTCATACTGACAAAATCAGGCTCCATAAAATCACTGCTGGCAAAGTTCACACTAACAAACAGCTTCCCATGATCGCCAAGCTCTTTTTCCAAACGTGCCAACATATGCGCCGATTCCTCCAGCGCCCATTTGCTCAGCTCATAAATCGCGCCTGTTTCCTCGGCCACAGGAATAAATAAAGACGGATAGATAAAGCCGCGCTCAAAATGGTTCCATCGCATCAAAGCCTCAAACCCTGCGACTTGCCCGCTTTGCGTGTCGACAATCGGCTGATAATGCAAAAAGACATCACCCGATTTCAAACCATCGCGCAGCTCTTCCATCAGTTTTAATTTCTCCATCTCGGTATTCGCCTTAGAGAAAATAAGCTCCTGATCTTCAATCTCTTGCTGAGATGATGGTTTTACAAACAGACCAAAGCGCTGCATCGCATCGCGGTAGCGCGCCAGAACAACCTGCGTCATCATACGAATAATCGGATCGGCGCCATCTATGCGGCGCTCAAAATCACTTTCGGTAATGGTCAGAAATTCACAATCTTCCAGCGCGCGTATACTTGCCGTGCGCGGGCCTTTATCAATCAAGGCCATCTCGCCAATCATTGTCCCAGGGCCGCGTGTACCGATAACTTCGACATTGCCATTTGGCTTGGTCAATGAAATTTCAACTTGCCCCTTTTCAATGATATACGCGCAATCACCAGGCTCGCCTTGCTTAATAACGACAGTTCCTTTACGAACCTCTTTACGATTTGAACCCGAGCTTTGATCTGATGACATACTGCGCCTTCCTCACTAATAATGCTGAAAAAGGGTATCATATTGCCCGAGAAAATAAATAATTTTATCAAATAATCCGGCGACAATGCTTGACAACGCATATCAAAACCGTATAGCTTGCGCCCACCTTAAGAATTTTAGATGTGAAAGTTAGACAAATGAAAGTTGCCAACTCACTTAAGACATTGAAAAAGCGCGACCGTAACTGCCGTGTTATCCGCCGCCGTGGCCGTGTATATGTAATCAACAAAAAGAACCCACGCTTCAAGGCGCGCCAAGGTTAATTGTCGATTCGTACAATGCATACGATTTCAAAGCCCCGCCAAATTTGGATGGGGCTTTTTTACATCCACAATGATGCCCTTTTACAAAAAAGACAAAAATCGCGCGCGCGTGTGGACAAGTTTTTTACGCCTTCAATATTTGGCTTGTATTCCCCTGCTCCTCTTATATAACTAAAGCATGTTTTCACGCATATTTGGTTTTATGTCGAACGATATGGCAATTGACCTTGGAACGGCCAATACGCTTGTTTACGTCCGCGACCGTGGCATCGTACTGAATGAACCTTCAGTCGTTGCGATCTCGACCGTGGGCGGGAAAAAGCAAATCCTTTCCGTCGGTAACGAAGCCAAACAAATGCTGGGCCGCACCCCAGGCAGTATCATCGCAACCCGCCCTTTGCGCGACGGTGTTATTGCTGACTTTGAGGTTGCCGAGGCCATGATCAAACACTTCATCCGCAAGGTACATAACCGCCGCTCTTTCGTATCACCGAAAATGGTGATTTGCGTGCCATCTGGATCAACAGCCGTTGAACGTCGCGCTATCCAAGAATCAGCCGAAAGCGCAGGCGCAAGCGAAGTTTTCCTTATCGAAGAACCTATGGCGGCGGCAATCGGCGCAGGCCTTCCTGTGACCGAGCCCACAGGATCAATGGTCGTTGATATTGGCGGCGGCACAACCGAAGTTGCCGTTATTTCCTTAGGCGGCGTTGTTTACGCGCGTTCAGTGCGCGTTGGTGGTGACAAAATGGACGAAGCCATCATCGGATATATTCGCCGCGTGCATAATCTGCTAATCGGCGAAGCCACTGCCGAGCGCATCAAAAAAGAAATTGGATCGGCATGCCCGCCAAGTGACGGCGAAGGCCAAACCATGCAAATTCGCGGCCGTGACCTGATGAACGGCGTACCAAAAGAAATCGTCATTACCGAACGTCAAATGGCCGAAGCTCTGGCCGAGCCTGTTGGCCAAATCATCGAAGGCGTCAAAGTTGCACTTGAGCATACCGCCCCAGAACTTGCCGCCGACATCGTTGATAAAGGCATTGTCATGACAGGCGGCGGATCACTCCTAAAGAATTTGGACTTTGTCCTGCGCCACGCAACAGGCCTTGCCATCACTTTGGCGGACGAGCCTTTATCATGCGTTGCGCTAGGTACTGGACACGCACTGGAAGAATACAAAACACTGCGCCACGTGCTAGTTGACCGATAAAAGACGCCTCCTCCACGCGAACGGTCAAAGGATAAAACCGTGAAGAAGATACGCCTTTCAAAAAAACGATTAACCGTTACCGCGTTTCTCAAGGCACGCTACGCCGTCTTCTACATTTTCTTTATTGCTGCGGCTGCGATTATCTTGGCAATCTCCCTATCTAAGCCTAGCGCCTTTGAAACACTGCGCGCCAATGCCATTGATACCGCTGCCCCTGTGATCGAGGCCATAAACGCGCCCATCAATGCCGTAACCAATGCGGTTCACGACATTACCAATGTTTTAAAACTGCGCGAAACAAATGAAAAGCTCAGCGCAGAAAACCAAAAACTGATGCAATGGTATCTTTATGCGCAAACTTTGGAATCAGAAAATAGTGCCCTGCGCGATCTTGTTAAAATCAAGAACCTCCCGCCACTGGGTGAACACGAATCCATCAGCGCCGCCATCCTCAACGACACCAGTAATGATTTCGCCAAAAGTATCCTCATCAAGGCCGGCGCAAGTGACGGCGTTCACAAAAATGCGATCGCAATTTCCTCACGCGGGCTTGTCGGCCAAGTGATCGAGGCTGCCGATAATACGGCGCGCATTTTGCTGATCACGGACATCAACGCGCGCGTTCCTGTTGTCATCGAACATAACGGACAGATGATCCACGCGATGATGAGCGGCCAAAACGATAACGCCCCTATCCTCAGCCACGTTGCCAGCCAAATGGCGCAAAAAACGCTGCGCGCGATGGAAGGCGCGCACATCATCACCAGCGGCGCAGGCGATCTCTTCCCCTATGGCTTACCGGTTGGCACGCTGAAAACAACCCCCAAAGGCACCTTGTTTGTTGAGCCTTACATGAAACGCGGCGATTTCTTATTCGTCCATGTCCTGATGTAAGAAGAAAGGCCGCGCAAACACATGACCCTTGACGAAGAACCACTCGAAACCCGCATCATTGAATTTGCTCAGCTCCTCTTACCTGTGGGTTTGATGACGATCTTGCTTTTGATCAACGCGGTGGACACCCCCTTAACGCCGCAAACAGCGCTGCGCATTCCATTTTTCATGATGGGCGTTTATTATTGGGCATTGTTCCACCCGCCCCTTATCCCGGGTTGGGCGGCCTTTTGCGCAGGCATTATCATTGATCTTTTCACCCTTGCACCGCTGGGTCTTAGCGCCTTTATCTTAACAGGCATGCAAAAATTGCTCATCACCCAGCGCCCCTACATCATCAATCAACCCTTCTGGATTATCTGGCTGATCTTTACGATTTTATATACCATCACCATCGCCTTCAGCAGCCTGTTTTACGACGGCATGTTTTTCACCGTCTTGACCGATTTAAAAATCACCACGACCATATTGATTAACGCGCTGGCCTTTCCGCCCGTTTATTATCTCCTCAACCTGTCCTACAAGGTCATGATCAGACCGCCACCATCCCCGTTAGAGCGCGGACGCCGCCGCAAATTGATCGTCAAGAAAACCCGCTATAAAAAAGGAGGCCTATCCGTATGAGCAGCCTCCTCAGCAACGATAATGTTGATGACCGCGAAGACTTTACCCGCCGCGCCCTCATCGTTGGCATCGCACAAGGTGGCCTACTGGCCGTCCTCGGCACGCGCCTTGGGTGGCTGCAACTGGCCGAAGGGCAGCATTACCAAATGCTGTCTGACAAAAACCGTATCGACCTGAAAATGATCGCCCCCAAACGCGGCGAAATTTATGACCGTAACGGCACAATCCTCGCCATGAACGAGCAAAATTTCCGCGCGCTCATCACTCCTGAGCAAGCTGCTTCACCTGAAATCGCACTGAAAAAATTAGGCGAGGTTATCACGCTTAGCGAACGCGACATTGAAACGGCGATGAATAACATTAAACGCGTTGCAAAATTCACCTCGGTCGAGGTTAAAGACCAGCTCAGCTGGGAAGACCTTGCGAAAATCGAAGTGCGCATCAACGATTTACCTGGCATTTCAACGGACACAGGCTTGATCCGTGAATACCCCCTCGACAAAGCAACCGCTCATATCATCGGATATGTCGGCGCACCAACACAAGACGACCTGCGCAAAGACCGCCTGTTTACCCTGCCGGGATTTAAGGTCGGCAAAACGGCGCTTGAGCGTCACTTCGACAAAAAACTGCGCGGCGAAGCTGGTCTCATGCAGGTCGAAGTCAACGTCACAGGCCGCGAAGTGCATGAATTAAAACGTCAAAATGATACGCCCGGCGATACGCTGCACCTGACTATTGACGCGCCCTTACAATCATTTTTACAAGAACGCCTGTCACAAGAAACCAGCTGTTCCGCCACGATCATGGATGCGCATTCAGGCGCGATGTATGCGATGGCGTCACACCCGTCCTTTGATCCCAACCTGTTCGTCAAAGGCATGCCCACAAAGACATGGGATAATTTGCTAAAAATGCGCGGTAACCCCCTAACCAACAAGGCCGTGGCAGGACAATACCCGCCCGGATCAACCTTTAAAATGATCACCGCGCTGGCGGCGTTAAAACATGGGGTAACCACCCAAAATAAAACCGTCTATTGCCCGGGACATTACGATCTGGGGCAGCAGCGCTTTCACTGCTGGAAGCATGCAGGCCACGGGCACGTCAACCTTGAACAAGCCCTTGCGCAATCGTGCGACACCTATTTTTACGAGCTTGCCAACGAAATCGGCATTGATAAAATTGCTGCAATGGCGCGCCTGTTCGGTTTAGGCCAATCCTTTGACCACATCCTGCCCGAAGCCCGCGCAGGCATCGTCCCCGATAAAAACTGGAAAATGGGACATATGGGACAAACATGGCGCCCAGGTGACACTATCGTATCCAGCATCGGACAAGGATCACTACTCTCCACGCCGCTTCAACTGGCGGTCATGACCGCGCGCATGGTCAATGGCGGCAAAGCGGTCGAGCCTTATCTCGTCGAACCACCTGCAGACACGCCCGCCCCCAAATGGGATACACTGCCCATCAAGGCCGAACATCTTGCGCTGGTACAAAAAGGCATGAATAGCACCGTCAATCACGATGACGGCACCGCATATGCATCGCGCATTGAAAACCCCGATATGGCCATGGCAGGCAAAACAGGCACATCACAGGTCAAACGCATCACCATGGCGCAGCGCGCCGCAGGCGTCAAAAACGAAGACCTCCCGTGGGAGCAACGCCACCATGCCCTTTTTGTTGGTTACGCCCCCGTGCATAGCCCGCGCTATGTCTGCAGCGTCGTGGTTGAACATGGCATCGGCGGATCACGCACCGCCGCACCTATCGCGCGCGATATCCTTGAAAAGGCACAAATAATCGCCCCGCATCTTTCCAACAAAACGGAGCGCCCATCATGAGCATTCGCATCGAAGAAGATCGCGGCCTATTATCAAGACTGCAACGCATTAACTGGCTGATGATCGGGCTGATTACGGCGCTGGCCTCTATTGGATTTGCGTGCCTGTATTCCGCCGCAGGTGGCAGCCTCTCGCCATGGGCCTCAAGACAAATGATGCGCTTTGCCATCGGTTTGGGCGCAATGCTGTTTATTGCCATGATGCCAACGCGCTTTTGGTTTCGCATGGCATGGCCATGCTACGCCGCGGGGCTGGTTTTACTGTTAATCGTTGAAGTCATGGGCCATATCGGCATGGGCGCGCAGCGATGGATCAACCTTGGTTTCATCAATTTACAACCCTCAGAAGTGATGAAAATTGCGGTAATTATGGTGCTGGCGCGCTATTACCATCTGACAAGCCGCTATCACGTCAGCGAATGGCACAGCCTCATCACACCTGCGATTATCGTCTTCGCGCCCGTGTGCCTTGTGATGTTTCAACCTGATTTAGGAACGGCGCTGATGATTATTATGGGTGCGGCGGCCATGGTCTTTATCGCAGGCGCACCATTTCGGTGGTTTGCCTATGCCACAGGCGCGGTCATTGCCATTATTCCGCTTGCATGGCATTTCATGCACGATTACCAGAAAAAGCGCGTCATGACATTCCTGAACCCTGAATCCGACCCACTGGGCGCGGGATATCACATCATGCAATCAAAAATCGCACTTGGCTCGGGCGGGATCAGCGGCAAAGGATTCCTTGAAGGATCACAAAGCCGCCTTAATTTCCTGCCTGAAAAACAAACAGACTTTATCTTCACCCTATGGGTGGAAGAATGGGGGCTGATCGGCGGATTAGCGCTTTTGCTTTTATGCGGCATTATTTTCATTTACGGCGTTTGGATTGCCCTACAATGCAAAAATAAATTCAGTCGCTATCTCACCCTAGGCTTGATGATTAACTTCTCGCTGTATGTCTTCATCAATACAGGCATGGTGATGGGATTATTGCCCGTTGTCGGCGTACCACTGCCTTTGGTGTCATACGGCGGGACATCGATGCTGTCATGTATGATTGCCTTCGGCCTGATCATGAGCTGCGAGATTGATCGCAGCCTCAAAATCAAGGCGATTTAACCCCAAAAAACGCCTGTTTGATTCGAAAATCGCCTTAAAAATATCCATTTAAATTCAAAAACTTAAGCGATAAAAAATGCAAAAATTTGCATCTTATTTTTTTCTTATGATATTCTGCGTCCAAGACCTGCGAGGGGGTATATTCTCGCCGGTTATAACCAGAAGCGCGCGAACACACCCATTGACCGCGTTTCTTACAAGGCTTGATACATTAACGACCAACGATAGAGGGTTCAGTGAACAAGCCAGAAAGAAGATGGGTAATGTATACGCTAGTATCAAACGCAATGACTTGCACAACAGGACCTAGCCTATAAGCCACGCCAAACATGGCAACAGGGGCTGTATAGGGGTTCATTTCTTATATCATCCACATCGCTAAAGGTTTCATAAACAAGCGCACGGACGCGAGGAAGCTCTGCTATTCGCCCCTGTCTTTACCAATCCTAAACCATTCAACAGTACAATCATGTCACAATAGAGGTATGAAAATGGAACAAAACCTACGTAAAGAATATAACGACATCATCAAAAAAGGCGACGCCTTTGCTGGTGATCCACGCAAATCAATCATGCGCCGCGTGCGTCAGGGGAAAATCCCCGCCATCCAATCAACGGATACAGGCATCGCAGGCGACGTCACAGGCTTTATCCTGAAATCACCTGATAACACGTTTAATGCGTTTTATAATCCGCGCAAGGTCAATGTCGATGACGTTGGACGCCTATCTGAAAAGGCCTTCCGCAAATTCTACAGCCCCGCGCTCAGCCTTGTAAGATGGACAGCGTGGCTGCGCCCTAATCTGCGTGAAGACGGGATCAAAAACCTGCGCGCAATGGATCTGGATAGCTTCAGCTACATGGAGCCTATCTTACATTACTCGGACAGTTTAACCCTGCAACATGTCGAACCGCTCTTCTTCGGCAGTGAAGCCTATCACGGCGACGAACATGCAGATGATGAAACGCATCACAGCCCGTGCCATAAAATCTTGGTCGCATCCAGCAACCTGAAACAATTTGCGGCCAAAATCAAAACCGGCAGCCTCAGCGCCGCCGACCAAGATACCTATAATGCCATTTTAAAAATGCTGTATGATCAACAAGAAGCCATCCGCATGCGCATGACCGACATGCAAGGCAAGCTAGAAGACGCATTGGCAGAGATCGACAAGATCAAAGTCGACACCAAAAATAATGCGCTCAAACGTGCCCGCGTCAAAGCCATGCGTCAGCATTTTGCACGCCTGCAAAAACAGGGCCTACAACTCTTTAAACATACCGAGGCCGCGCGCCATAAACTGCACGCACTGGGCAATGGCGCAGATGTGCCTGCCGATCAATTCGCAGAAAAACTGGAAACCATCGGCAGTGAACTTGAACATAAACTGACGGCTACGCGGCGCAGCGCCGAAGATCTTGCCGACATGGCGCACGCACGCCTAACGCGTAAGGTTCGCTTGAAAAATGAGGATGACAAATACGCGTGTGATAAAAACGCCGCTGCCGAAGATTATCGCCGCCTGAAACTGGGCATTGATATGCTCTTCGTGCCAGATACGCCGCAAACACTTGGCGTAATCAAACCACAAGACAAAGACCACAACGCCGAGAGCTTCTTTTGCAAACTCGTCGAACATGGCCTAACAGGCGCCTTTGATGATGAAGGCAACCATATTCCTGTTTCAAAACGCGGAGCACATTACGGCAAAGACTTGGCCGAATTTGTGGCGAAACTTTACGCCCTGAACAAACCAGAAGATGCGCTTTATGGTGTCAAACTGTTAAAAATGGCGGAAGGTAAAGAAAACTACCAAATGTTCCAGCCAGGCTTTAATGACCTCGTCAAACAGTATCTGGCAACCTATTACGGGATCAGCGGCGATGCCGTTGAAAATAATCCGCACGCCAAATTGTTCCTAGATCGTGTGCGCGATATTGCCACCGCAGATGATCACAGTCCTCTCATTTTCGGGCCTCGTGATACTGCAAAGCAATATTATAAACGCGTGCGCAATTATATCTATGGACGTATGTACCCGTCATCAGACAGCTTTGTGGCGATCCCACTGCATATGGAGATGATCCAAAAACCACTTTTCAGAGCGCGCGGTGGTCTTTTCGCTTACCTCACGGGCGGTGAATTAGATGACATCAAAAACGCGAACCGCCCCGCTAAGGAAGGCAGCATCCTTGAACAAGAATGCGAACTTTATATCAAACGCACATGGTGGTGGCGCAAGCTTACCGAAGAAGAAGAAAAAGCCGAACTGGATAAAGATGGCAATAAAAAGAAACGCTTTATCCTAACGCGCCTGCGCCGCGGCTATAAACGCGCGCCGTTTTGGGCAAAAACGCCTGTGCGCCTTGCACAGCTTGCGGGAATTGGTGCCTCGGCCGTCTTGCTAACCGGCGGACTGGCTAGCCTGCCAATGCTTGCAACGCTTCCGATTTATGCCTTGGGCGCAATCGGGGCAATCAATTACACCAGCAAAGCCGCGCGCAATACGTGGAAATTACCCTTGGTCAATAAACCCATCAAATTTGCCGCGAAATGGGCGTTAATCGCAGGCGTAACCGCTGGCGCGGCTTATCTGGCATGGCCATTCCTGCCCGCCGTTAGCGCATGGGCAATGGGCGTCGCCATAGCACACCCCATCACCGCAGGCATTATCGCCGCACCGTTTTTGGCCTTGCCGACAATTAAAATCGGCACTATGGCCGCGCGCCTGATCAAAGGCAAATCAGCCGATGCCAATAAAAAAGTGACTTTCGAGACCTTGCGCGAACTGGAAGGCAGCAATGAAAGTGATATCATCATGCTGAGTGAAGATGACGACTTCTTACCATCTGACACGCCCGAACCAGATGACATCATCGTCCTTGATCTGGATGCGCCCATGGGCACACAAGGCACCAGCACCGGTGATGACGACGATGACACACAAAATCCGCATATGGACCGTACAATCCACGATTTCATGGCACGGATGGAAGCACGCGACGAAGCCTTTATGGAGCGTATGGAAGAAATATTTAACGCGCGCCGCTCGCAAAGCAATGCAACGCCCGAGCAAGATGCAGATGGTAATAACGCACCGCCGCAAACATAGGCGCATCTAACCTCAACACCAAAAAAGGGCCGCACACCACCTGATGTACGGCCCTTTTCAATAGAGATAATGCACAAAAAAACTATGCAGCCATAACGCCTTTTTCTTTCAAAAACTGCTCAAGCTCGCCGGTTTCATACATTTCGCGAATAATATCGCAACCGCCAACAAACTCACCCTTCACGTAAAGCTGAGGGATCGTTGGCCAGTCTGTAAATTCTTTAATGCCTTCGCGGATTTCATTATCCAGCAAAACATTCTCATCCTTAAAAGGAACGCCCATTTGTGACAAAATCTGCACAACCGCCGCAGAAAATCCGCACTGAGGAAATGCTGCCTCGCCCTTCATGTAAAGGACAACATCATGCCCATCGATTTGTTGCTGGATGCGTTCTTTGATAACACCGTTCATAATATAAAACTTCCTTCCTAATTTATTCTGGTACAGCCGTTTGAATAGCAAGCGCATGTAACTGGCCGCCAAGGACGCCTTTCAAGGCCTCGTTCACCATTTTATGCTGCTGCACGCGGCTTTTTCCCGCAAATGCCGCCGACACGACATAGGCCGCATAATGATCACCGTCACCGCGCAAATCTTCAATGCGCACTGTCGCATCGGGAATATGCTCGGTAATAAGCGTTACTAGTAATTTTTCATCAACAGCCATAAGACTACTCCATATAATGCGCGTTACGATTTTGACAACTGAATACGTGCCTGTGACAACGATTCGTCCAGCTGATCGTATAAATCAACCATGTTATACGCAAGTCCCTTTTGATCCAGATCCGCGCAAACCTTACGCAAAACATCTTCAAAGCCTGGCTCTTCTAAATTGGCTTCAACCACAGTGCGTGCATATGTCTCAGCATCAGCGCCATCCAGCCCTAATTTCTCTGCAATCCAAAGTCCATATAATTTGCAAGTGCGTGCCTCAACCTCAAAGCTATGCTTTTGCTGAAATGAAAACTCTTTCTCCGACAGATCGCGACGATCATTAAAATCAGACATAATAGTTGTTCCTTTCTGTAATTCTTACCGATTCAACATTGGCAGAGAATGTAAACTAATGCTATAGGAAAGAATAGCTTATGTTATTTTATGACAGGAACAATTATGACGAAACGTAAAAAATTATACGAGGGTAAGGCAAAGATTATCTATGAAGGCCCAAACGCCGACACAGTTATCCAGTATTTCAAGGATGACGCGACTGCCTTCAATGCCGAGAAAAAAGACACGATCGCTGGTAAAGGTGTCCTCAACAACCGCATTTCTGCGCACTTGATGACAAAGATCGAAGAAATCGGCATCCCAACGCATTTCATTAAATCACTGAACATGCGCGAGCAACTTGTCCGCAGCGTTGAAATCATCCCGCTTGAAGTTGTCGTGCGCAACGTCGCAGCCGGATCTTTGTGTAAGCGCCTAGGCGTCAAAGAAGGCACACGCATGCACCGCCCGTTGGTTGAGTTTTATTACAAAAAAGACGAACTGGGTGATCCGCTCGTTGGCGAAGACCACATCATCACTTTTGATTGGGCTGACCCTTATGAGCTAGAAGAAATGGTTGCGATGGCATCACGCGTCAACGATTACCTTAGCGGACTTTTCTCGGGCATTGGCCTGACGCTGGTTGATTTCAAATTAGAATTCGGCCGTATCTGGGGCGAACATGGCGAGCTTTATATCGTCCTTGCCGATGAAATCTCTCCTGATAACTGTCGCCTATGGGACAGCAAAACTGGCGAGAAAATGGACAAAGACCGTTTCCGCTTTGATCTTGGTGATCTGGTTGAAGGATATCAGTATATCGCCGAAAAATTGGGATTGATCCCCGAAGGCGGCATCATCAAAGGCGGCAGCATCAATGAACAACTGGCCGAGCGCCTAGACAACATTGAAAACGAACTTGCCGAGCGCCGCAAACTCCGCGACCTCAAAGCCGGCAAGCCCCGCAAATCATAAAATAAAAACAAAACTACATGCTAAGACAATACCTTAGCATGTAGGCAAATTTTTCCTATTTTCGCGCGCTTCTTATTCATGTTATGATGAAAGTATAAGCAAGCAGAAAGCTGAAGACGCGAAAGGAAGAAATCCAAATGGCTCTTGTCATTGACCTAAAACCTGGTGAAAAAATTCTGGTTGGCGATGCCGTCATCACTAACGATGGCCAGCGCACACGCCTCCATATCGCAGGTGAATCACCCATCATGCGGGAAAAAGATATCCTGCAAGAGCAAAACGCCAACACGCCTTGTAAAAGAATTTATTTCCTAGTGCAGTGCATGTACATGGCGAGCAATCCCGAAGACTATCACGACAGATATTTCGAACTGGTCAAGGAAATCCAGAAGGCTTCTCCGTCCAGTTCAATCTTCTTCATGCAAATCAACGATCACATCATTGCCGAGAATTATTACAAGGCACTGAAAATCGCCAAACAACTTATCAACCACGAAAAGGAGCTCATCGACCATGCCACACAGCAGCAAACAACCACCGGCTAATCCTCACGCTCAAGCTGCCTCAGCTTACGGCTCCAATGCGCAAAAACACACGCCAGATCAACGCGAACTTGAGGCGCGCGTGTTGCTAAAATCTGCGAAAATGCTTCAGGATTTGCGTGATAATATCGATGACGCCAACAGCGAACAGGTCGAAGAAACACTTAAATACAACCGCCAAATCTGGATTATGTTCTATGACACCGCGATTGAAAACACGGGCACAGACCACACATCCGAACTGCGCAGCAACATTATCAACTTGGCTAACTTTATTTTCAAACGTGAAACCGAGGTCTTAGCCAAGCCGACCGCGCAAAAATTGGATGTTTTGATTAACATCAACCGCGAAATTGCCGCAGGACTGATGGGATCACCAGAAAAAGCGTCAGAATAATACAAAAATTTTAAAAAGATTACGCCTGAACAGAAACGTTCACGCCAGAAGATGCCTGCGCACCTGATTGCGAAGCCGACACAATCGCCGCGCTCACCGCATCAGCCGACGGCGCACGTGATGGCGTAGATTGCGACTGATAATCTGATGACACAATTTGTGCCTCAGTATATGTATTTGTGGATTGCGCAGAACCCTGATCAGAGCTTGCACCTGAAAGTTCAGCCTGCTCCACGCGTTCAATCTGGCGTTGTGCTTCTGCTTGACGCTGACGCGCCGCCAAAGTCTGCTCAGATGGGAATTGTTTCAAAACATCGCCTGTATCCGAATCGCGGATCTGCAACACGGCTTTATTGTAATCATTATTCACATGGATATACGGGCTTACATATGGAGCCTGCGGCGCAGAAACATCAGCTTCACCCAAAGCAATGCGCGCCGAACTTGCTTGTTCCGCGTTTGGGCGCAAAAAGGGCGCATTTGATATCACTGAATTAACAGCTTCTAACATGGTTACATTCCCTAACCGTCTTTTAAAAAACCAAGGCTTTCAGCTATTCTCGCCTCCAGCAGTCTTTAAAAGATACAATACCTTATTATCACTGTACCGCACTTTAATGCAAAAGTCAAGAAACATGCATACCAGCGGTTGTAAATACATAAAAATTTAGGCTTGCTCAAATCTAGCGCATTTCGCTTTAAAAAGGCAAATTAAATAAAATTATCCACAAGCAATAGCAAAAAGTAAAAAAACCGTTTATACTTATAAAGGCAGAGCGTGATGATTCACTGCATCTTCCCCCTTGCGGATTCTCTTCGCAAAAGGATTCAAAACAAACAACTAAGGTACCAATATCGTGGATAGTTTTCTAGAAACACTAAAGCACTTAGGACCAGCGCGCCTCGGAATCATGGGCGCAATCATGCTGGGCCTCATCATGTTTTTCGTCTTCATCTCTTTCCGCGTGAGCGTCCCCGAGATGCAATTACTCTACGCTGACCTCTCCAGCATGGATTCAGGCGCCATTGCCGCAAAACTGGAAAGCGAAGAAATCCCCTATGAAGTCAACGCCGACGGCAGTAAAATTTTCACATCCGAAGACCAAATTGGCCGCGCGCGTATGCTCCTTGCCGAGGCTGGCCTGCCAAATGGCGGCTCAATGGGCTATGAGATTTTCGATAAAGATTCTGGCTTTGGCACAACCAACTTTGTTCAAAACATCAATCAAGTCCGCGCACTAGAAGGCGAACTTGCCCGCACCATTATCTCACTAGACGGCATCCGCAGCGCCCGCGTTCACCTTGTCCTGCCACAACGTGAACTGTTCAGCCGCGAACAACGCCAAGCCAGCGCAAGTGTGTTCCTGGGCATAAACCCGGGCATCAAACTAGACCGCGAAAAAATCGTCGCAATCCAGTCGCTAATCGCAAACGCAGTGCCCGATCTGCAATCTGAAAGCGTTTCAATCATCGACAGCAACGGTAACCTGCTCGCAAGCAGCGAAAGCTCAGGCGCAAACCTCATGAGCGCAAAAGCAGAAGAAATGCGCCTCAATCACGAACGCCGCCTGATAGAAAAAATCGAAGATCAACTTAACCGCGTTGTTGGATACGGCAAAGTCCGCGCCACTGTTACGGCGGAAATGAACTTTGACCGCATCAGTATGAATGAAGAGCTCTACGACCCAGAAGGACAAGTCGTACGCTCAACACAAGTTACAGAAGAAAATAGCCTCGAGCGCGAATCACAGGCCGAAGATGTCTCTGTCGGCAATAACTTGCCCGGCGTCAATGGTGACCTCCTCACAGACACCCAGCCAAGCGCCGAAGACAACCGCGTTGAAGAACTTACAAACTATGAAATCAGCAAAACTATTCGCAACACAATTCGCGAAGTCGGCGAAATCAAACGCCTGTCTGTTGCTGTTCTTGTTGATGGCCGTTATTCAAAAGGCGAAGAAGGCGAACGCATCTACGAACCGCGCACGCAACAAGAAATTGATCAAATCACAACCCTCGTACGCAGCGCCGTAGGCTTTGATCAAGATCGCGGCGACCAAATCGAAGTCGTCAATATGCAGTTCGCGCAAATCGATACAAACGAAGAAGCACTTGAAATGAACCAGATTATGGGCTTCGACAAAGACAAACTGCTTGATGTTGCCGAAATCATGACTGTTGCCATCATGATTATCCTCGTCATCATCCTCGTGCTTCAGCCAATGGTGAACAAACTACTGGAAACTGCGCCAATTCGTGAAAATGCCGACAGCCTTGAAAACGAACTTCTCAGCGCCTCACCGATGGCCCCAGCCCTCGCTGGCCCAAGCACCGCACAGGGCGGAGAAGATATGGATGAACAAGAAGAAAGCCTCATCAATATTCACGGCGTCGAAGGTAAGGTTAAAGCATCATCCATTAAGAAAATCGAAGAAATCGTTGATAATTACCCGAAAGAAACACTGTCCGTTATTCGTAGCTGGATGTCACAGGAGTAATCATCTAGTATTATGAACATGAGAGCACGCGAAGATTACAGAACATTAAACGGAACCGAAAAGGCCGCAATTCTTTTGCTCGCCCTCGGTGAAGAACAATCTGTTAAAATATTCGAACAAATGGACGAAGATGAAATCCTCGAGATTTCTCAAGTCATGGCAGGCCTTGGTAAAGTCAGCCCCAAAGTTATCGAGCGCCTCTTTGTCGAGTTTGCCGAACAAATGAGCTCAACCAACACACTGGTTGGATCGCACGACAGTACAGAACGATTACTCCAAAAGGCCGGCATCGGAACAGAGCGCATCGACGCCATCATGGAAGAAATTCGCGGCCCTGCTGGACGCACCATGTGGGAAAAACTTGGCAACGTAAACGAGGAAATCCTCGCCACATTCCTGCAAAAAGAATATCCGCAAACTGTTGCAGTTGTTCTTTCTAAAATCAATTCTGACCACGCCGCGCGCGTGCTCGCCATGCTGCCCGAGACTTTCGCGCTCGAGGTTATTCATCGCATGCTGCGCATGGAAGCCATTCAAAAAGAAATCCTCGAAGAAGTCGAGCGCACACTTCGCACCGAGTTCATGACCAACCTTGCGCGCACAAACCGCCGCGACAGTCACGAGCTTATCGCCGACATCTTCAACAACATGGACCGCACTGCCGAAGCGCGCTTCTTGGATGAACTGGAAAAATCCGCGCCAGATTCTGCCGAAAAAATCCGCTCGCTCATGTTCACGTTCGAAGACCTTATGAACCTCGACCCCGCTGGCATCCAAACACTGATCCGCGCCGTCGACAAAGACAAGCTACCTGTTGCCCTCAAAGGCGCAACCGAAGGCATTCGCGACCTGTTCTTCTCGAACATGTCAGAACGCGCAGGAAAAATCATGAAAGAAGACATGGCCGCAATGGGGCCTGTTCGCCTGCGCGACGTCGAAGAATCGCAACAATATATCGTCAACACTGCCAAAGACTTAGAATCACGCGGAGAAATCATGATTGCCGCTGGCGGCGACGACGACGAGATGATCTATTAATCCTTTATAATACGATCACAACAAACACAGCGCTAAAAGGTGGCTCCGTTGACCAACGAACCGGAAAAATTCTTCTTTAACCTTAACAACTTCGACAATGGCTACGTTGACCCTCTTGCAAAAAAGAAGGCCGAAGAAGAAGCCTTACGCCGCACCGAAGAAGAAGCAAGAAAAGAAGACTTGCCCCCGCCGCCGCCTACATTTTCAGAAGAAGAACTCGAAAATGCAAAAAAAGCCGCCTTCGAAGAAGGTCGCACTCAGGGCAAGCAAGAAATGCGTGAAAAGCATGATCGCAACCACCAAAATACGCTCAATCAAATTGCCGCTGGTCTGCCTCAGCTTATCGCGCAAGCTGCGGAAACCCAGACAAACCAACAATTAGATACGCTGCGCCTGTGCCTGACAATATTTGAAAAAATCTTCCCGCATTACAGCCGCGAACATGGCATGCACGAACTTAGCGCCGCTATTCGCGACACACTCAAACAAACAAACAGTGACCTTATCGAAATCACCATGCACCCTGATAGCCTCAAAGCCATCGAAGATGACCTAAAAACGTTCGATAGTGACAGCACGATAACCTTGACACCAAATAACAACATCGAACCCGGAAATTGCACGATGAAATGGCGCAATGGCGGCGCAACACACTCCCCCGCTGATATCAGCGAACAAATTCACGCCATTTTGACACAAACAATTGAAGAAAATGTAATAAATCCGCCGCTTGAGCAGATTGAGGATTCACCTGCCCCCCAAGACTGTGCTATGATAGAAAGTGATATAAAAGAACAAAACACTGCGGCACCAGATAATACCACCGCCCAGCCAGACGATGATGATGGAGAATCCTAATGACGGATGACAACACACCAGAAGATGAAAGCGTTAACCAAGATGCCATAGACGACATCTTTGGCGATGATGGCGGCGGCATGAATTTACAGGAAATTGATGATCCTAACGACCAAGCCAACGCAGAATCACCATACAAACATGGCGAACCTATGGCGCAAGATGTCGCGGCAATTTACGATATTCCAGTTCAAATCTCCGCCGTTCTTGGGCGCTCAACCATGCAGGTCAGCCAGCTGTTGAAACTAGGACGTGGCGCGGTTGTTGAACTTGACCGCAAAGTCGGCGAGGCCATCGATATCTACGTGAACAACCGTCTGGTTGCCCGCGGCGAGGTTGTCGTCGTTGAAGACAAGCTTGGCATCACCATGACTGAAATCGTGAAATCAGATCGCTCATAGGCAAAAACAAGACAGACAACATGGCAGAAAACAGCCCCCTTCCAAAAGGTAACTCTACTGCGGCGCTTAAGGCGTCACTGCCCAGTGTGTCTATTCCAATGCCACGCCGCACGGCCGACTATGCCACCATTTTAGGTTTAACCTTTGCCGTATCTCTTATCTTTATCGCTATTTACATGGGCGAAAGCGACGCCAGCTTCTTCAACCTGCCATCCGTCGCCATCGTTATTCTTGGCACAATTGCTGTAACCGCAATCTCGTATACTGGCGAAGAAATCCGTCAGGCAGGCAGCATCATTACACAATCCTTAATGCGCCGCATTTACGAACCACAAAAGGTCGCAACCATGCTGCTGGATTTGGCTGTGGTATCGAAAAAGAAAGGCATCCTTGCCTTATCAGCCTACGAAGACGAAATCGCACGCGATAATTTCCTGCACCGCAGCCTTCAAATGGCAATCGATGGGCAAAAGCCTGCAGATATCGATTTTATCCTATCACAAGAAATTGCCGCACGGATCGAACGCCATAAACGCTCGGCCAGCATTACAAAGCGCGCATCAGAAACCGCGCCTGCAATGGGGCTAATCGGAACGCTTGTTGGCCTTGTGCAGATGCTTGCCAACCTGGAAAGCCCTGAAACCATTGGCCCCGCCATGGCTGTTGCGCTCTTGACAACCTTTTATGGCGCTATCCTCGGCACGGTTGTAATGGCGCCCCTTGCTGGTAAGCTGGACAAGAATTCACAAGACGAAACCTTGATCAAAAACATGATCCGCCTAACCGCCATTGCCGTGGCACGCCAAGACAACCCACGCAAACTGGAAATGGAGCTTAACTCCGCCTTGCCACCACAACACAAAATCAAATACTTCGACTAACATCAGTTGACGAACACATAAAACAGGATACATAGTAATCTCATGCGCTTAATGGTTATTGGACATCTTAACGGACAAATCGCTCAGGCAGGTAAAATCGCCTTGCAGCGCGGCGCAAAGGTCATCCACTGCGAAGACACGGTCGAGGCAATCGGCGCACTCCTGAACGGACGCGGCGCTGATTTGGTGATGGTCGATGTGAAACAAAAAATCGCCAAATTCGTACAAGATCTGGAAGACGCACGCATTCACTTGCCCGTCATCGCATGCGGCGTTGATAATGATGCACGCGCCGCAGTTAAGGCCATTCAGGCTGGCGCAAAAGAATACGTCCCTCTGCCGCCTGATGCGGATATGATCGCCGCCATTCTTGAGGCCGTCAGCGACGATAACAGCGCCATGATTGCAGACGACCCTGCAATGAAACCCATTGTCAATCTTGCCGATAAAATCGCACCCAGCGAAGCCACTGTGATGATCACTGGCGAATCCGGCACGGGTAAAGAGGTCATGTCGGCCTACATCCACAATAAATCAAAACGCAAAGACGCCGCCTTTATCGCCGTAAACTGTGCGGCCATTCCTGAAAACCTTTTGGAATCAGAACTGTTCGGCCACGAAAAAGGCGCCTTCACTGGCGCGACTGCGCGCCGCATCGGTAAATTCGAAGAAGCCCACAAAGGCACACTCCTTTTAGATGAGATCAGCGAAATGCACCCGCTTTTGCAGGCAAAACTGCTGCGCGCCATCCAGGAAAAAGAAATTACACGCATCGGGTCAAACGCCGCAGTAAAAGTTGATGTGCGCATCATCGCAACATCAAACCGAAACCTCGAACAATCGGTGCAAAAAGGCGAGTTTCGCGAAGATTTATATTTCCGCCTAAACGTCGTTAACATTCCGCTGCCAGCGCTGCGCGAACGCCCAAGCGATATTCCAAAGCTTGCACAATTCTTCGCCGACAAATACGCCGATGCCAATGGCGTTGACCGAAAAAAGCTCAGCCCCGCCGCCATCGAAAAAGCCAAAATGCACAGCTGGCGCGGCAACATCCGTGAACTCGAAAACACGATGCACCGCGCCATTTTGATGTCGATGCAAGATGAGATCGAGCCCGAAGCACTCCTCATCCAAAACAGTCAGTTTAACCAAGGCGCAGGCACTGCCGCGACACCCAATCAAGCGCCAAGCGCAACAGACGTGGGCAGCGCCCAAAACGCGCCCACCGCGCCAGCAGAAACAGCCCCGACTGCAGCGCAGCCACTCAACAACCCACAAGCCGTCGAAGGCCTTGTTGGACGCACGATCGCCGACGTTGAACGCGATATGATCATCGACACGTTAGAACATTGCCTTGGCAACCGTACCCACGCGGCCAATATTCTGGGCATTTCTATTCGTACACTTAGAAACAAGCTCAACCAGTATAAAGATCAAGGCCACGACATCCCTGCAAGCTAGTCCAGCTTCAGATCCCTCTCGCGGCACATGTACCCCGCACGTTCAGCACTCTAGGCCACACATAATGTCAGATCACCCAACACAACCACATCATTCACGCCATGACTGGATGAAGTTCCTGTTGCTTCTTGGCATTTTTGCGGGGTATTTCGGCTATCTCAGCTGGGAATATGATCTTAAAACAGGTGGCATTGTCGCTGCCATCACGTGGAGCTTTTTTGTCCTGTGCACGCCCATCGCTGACGCAGGTTTTCTTCTGGATTTCCCTGTGCGCATGATCACGGGCATCAAAATGTTCTTCATTGAATTCATCGTCTGGGCATTGGCGCTTGGCATCAATATGATCGCCCTCACCTACGCGCCCGCAGCCTATGAAACAAATCTACTGACCAGTACATTTCATACGCTTCTGACCACGCCTTGGCCGTATTGGAGCATCATAATCCTATGCGCGGCCGGAACATTCCTGTCTATTCATTTAGGCGATGATATCATGGACGCACTCAACAACCGTAAAGACACAAACACCGTGACGCACTTTAAAAAGAAAATTGCGGTAATGGCATGCTTAATCATCGCGATCATCGTGATCTATTACGACTTGATTAAGACCCTCAATATTGAAATGCCAAATTAATATGCAATGCCTATTTCGGCGCAGGCTCGACAATCAGAACAGTGCTTTTCGCATCAGTAACGCACACACGATCACCTGCACTCAGCGCCGATTTAGCCAATATTGACCAATAACTGTCATCCAGTTTTTGTTGAACCGTATCGCCCGCAGGCACATCAACATCGACAGAAAACTCTCGCCCGACATATTGCGCCGCACGGTTATTAAGCAATGGCTCATCACTTTGCAGACCAGTCGGATTCCCTTTGCGATAGATTGACCAGCCAACAATACCAGCAATCGACAAAATAGCCCATGACGCAATTTGCGCTTGCCACATCAAGTCAGGAACAACAAACAAGGCCGCCCCAACCACTGCCGCCGCCGTGCCAATACACAGTAAAAAGTACGCACCAACAAAGGCAAGCTCAACCACCACCAGAACGATTGCAACACTCAACCAGTGCCAAGGTTCCATCACTTCAAGAACAGAAACAAAATCGGTCATAATTGGCCAAACCTCCTATTTCGCAGTTTTCTTAGTCGCAGGCGCCTGCAATGACTTTGTTTGCTCGCCCAACAATTCAGCGATACCGCCCAATGACGCCATAACGCCAGAAGCCTCCAAAGGCATAAAGACAAGCTTTTGACTTGGCGAGTTCGCAAAGCTACCAATTTGCTTCACATACTCTTGCGCGACAAAGTAATTAATCGCCTGAATATCACCTTTTGAAATGGCCTCAGACACCATTTGCGTTGCCTTGGCTTCGGCTTCTGCCAAACGCTCGCGCCCTTCGGCCTCGCGATATGCGGCTTCTTTTTTACCTTCAGCTTCTAAAATAGCGGCCTGCTTTTCACCTTCCGAGCGCAAAATTTCAGACTCTCTATGGCCTTGTGCCTCAAGAATATTCGCACGCTTTTCACGCTCTGCCTTCATTTGGCGCGCCATCGAATCCACAAGATCACGCGGCGGTGAAATATCTTTGATTTCAATGCGGGTCACTTTAATGCCCCAAGGCTCGGTTGCTTCATCAACAATCTGTAGCAATCTTGCATTAATGCTATCGCGCTCGGACAGCAATTCATCCAAATCCATCGACCCCATAACAGTACGCAAATTCGTCATCGTCAAATTCAGCACCGCGCGCTCCATCTGGTTCACTTCATAGGCCGCGCGCGCCGCGTTTAACACCTGATAGAACACAACGCCATCAACCTGAACAAGGGCGTTATCTTTTGTGATAACCTCCTGCGAAGGAACATCCAAAACCGTTTCCATCATGCTCATCTTCGCGCCGATACGATCAACGAATGGCACAATAAAATGCAACCCAGGCTGCAGCGTCACGGTATAACGACCAAAGCGCTCTACGGTATATTGATAGCCCTGCGGCACGGTTTTAACCGCTGATGCGACTAGATAAAGAGAGAACACAAGTAAAATAAGAACAAACGGATCCATAAGAAGCCTCGAAATGATTAAACCAATAGTGCGTAGTATTGCATGATTCTTGGCATCTTGGTAAGATTTACCCAGTAATTACACACAAGCAGCGATCGCTCATACGTCCATGGCAACAAATCTACCCTCAACGCAAAGCGCAAGCGCGCCTGCCTCCGCCTCTGGTGGGGGTGGCATGATGCGCGGCAGCATGAATAATTTGATGCGCTCAGACGTTCTGTTTGCATTCGGCATTATTGCCATTATCTTATTTATGCTCGTCCCCATTCCAACAGGATTGCTGGACTTTGGCCTGTCTGTATCAGTGGCCTTTGGCGTCCTGATTTTGATGACAGTTCTGTTTATTCAAACGCCGCTTGATTTCTCGACCTTTCCAACTGTGTTGCTGGTATCGACCTCTTTACGCCTTGGCCTAAACGTCGCCTCGACGCGCCTGATCCTGGAAAACGGCCACAACGGGCGCGACGCGGCAGGCGCAGTGATCGAGGCCTTTGGCACATTCATTATCAAAGACAGTTACATCATCGGTGCCATTGTTTTTGCCATCCTTGTGATTGTAAACTTCGTGGTCATCACCAAAGGTTCTGGCCGTATCGCCGAAGTCGCGGCGCGCTTTACCCTTGATGCGATGCCGGGCAAGCAAATGGCGATCGACAGCGACCTTTCCGCAGGCATGATCACTGAAGAAGAAGCCAAAAACCGCCGCAAAAATCTTGAGCAAGAAAGCACCTTTTTCGGCGCAATGGACGGTGCGGCAAAATTCGTGCGCGGTGACGCGATTGCAGGCCTTTTGATTATGTTCATCAACATTATCGGCGGCATCATTATCGGCACAACCACCCAAGGCATGAGCATGGGCGAAGCGGCCTCAAACTATACAATCCTGACAATCGGTGATGGCCTCGTCAGCCAAATCCCCGCCCTAGTCGTTTCTGTATCGGCGGGTCTTTTGGTATCAAAGGCTGGCGTTGAAGGCTCTGCCGAGCAAGCCTTGTTTGATCAGCTTGCGCGCTATCCCCGCGCTATTTTCATGACCGCGGGCCTGTTATTCGCACTAGGCATCACGCCGGGCATTCCCTTCTTCCCATTCTTCGTCTTGGCATCTGCAATTGGCGCGATTGGCTATTACGCGACCAAAGCACAAAAACAGCGCGAAGAATTCGAAAGCCTTTCTCCTGCTGGCGGTCAAGCAGGCGCGCCTGCCGCAATGGGCGCAGACGGCAAACCAGCCGCCCCTGTCGCGGAAGAGCCTATCTCCGCCGCGCTGGCCATGGATATTATCCGCTTAGAGCTTGGCTATGGCCTATTGCCTCTCGTCCAAGGGGATAGCCCAAATAAACTAACCGACCAAATCAAAGGCCTGCGCCGCCAATTGGCCGAGGATATGGGATACGTTCTGCCATCTGTACGCATTCAAGATAACCTGCAATTACCTGCAAATACTTATATCGTGCGCATCAAAGAAATCGAAGCCGGACAAGGCGATGTCCGCACAGGTATGCTGATGTGTATGGACCCGTCAGGCACATCTATTGACCTGCCGGGCGAACAAACGACCGAGCCCACCTTCGGCTTGCCTGCCACATGGATTGATGAGAAATACCGCGAAGAAGCCCACTTCAAGGGCTATACCGTTGTTGATGCCCCTACCGTCATCACAACGCATATTACTGAAATCATCAAAGACAATATGCCAGATTTGCTAAACTACGCCGAAACGCAAAAGCTGCTGGACGAGATGCCAAAAGAATACCAAAAACTGGTCGCAGATGTGATCCCATCGCAAGTCACAATTGGCGGTCTGCAACGTATCTTGCAAAAATTGCTGGGCGAGCGCGTGTCGATCCGCGACCTGCCATCTATCCTCGAAGGACTGGCCGAGGCCACAAACTACACCAAAAACATCAATTCCTTGACCGAGCATGTACGCTCACGCCTCGCGCGTCAGCTATGCAACGCCAACAGTAACGCACAAGGCGTCTTGCCACTGGCGACCCTATCACCGCAATGGGAGCAAGCCTTCACCGAAGCCTTAATCGGCGATGGCGAAGATAAGCAGCTCGCCATGGCGCCAACACATTTGCAGGAATTTATCAAAGTTGTACGTGAAAAATATGATCAGTTCTCCGCCGAAGGACAATCGCCAGTCTTACTGACATCTGCGCCGATCCGCCCTTATGTGAGATCAGTGATTGAACGTTTCCGCCCGCAGACCATTGTGATGAGCCAAAACGAAATCCACCCTAAGGCCCGCATCAAAACAACAGGCATGGTTTGAATATCCTGTTTAATGAAAAACAATATCCTTAGGTGGTAGAATATTTTCAATATTTGCCTGCGTCTGAGGCGTAGCCGTATTGCCCTGCAAGCGCGCACGATCCTCATTAAACTCTGCAATACTTTGCTCGGTCAAATTGCGCACTTTCTCAATCACAGTCGTATCAATCTGGCCTTCTGCTGCATCCAAGACATGCTCTAACCCTTCGCGGAAAAATTCAAACGTCACTGCATAGCGGCGCAGATGTAATTGTTGTTCAGGTTTATGATACTCATCCGAGCAAAATTCCCATGATTTATTAAAGACTTCTTCTAAATGCTCATTTGCTTTTTCAGGCCCTACCGCAACTGAATGCGATAAAAAATCCTTACCGATTTTATCAATCAGCTGCTGATGAAAATTCGGCAATTCTTCAAAAGGCTTTTTAAGAATGTCACTATTGATGTGCTTTTTACCACCTCGCGTCAGCACAACCGCAGGCGTCACAGAACCCCTAATAGATTCGACCCCTTTTTTAATACCATTAATCTGCTTCGCTTCATCCGAGCCATAAGGCGATACAGTCTTGTCTGCGCCTTGATTAAAATCTTGTGATTGTCCCATACAAGACCCCTCAATTCTTATTACACACGTAAAAAATTACCTGCGATAAACTATCACAGGCAATATTGTTATGTAAACAAAAAGATAAATATAAGCTTAATACAGCGTATTAGGCTTGTTTTTAACTGCGTCTATTTTAGCTGCTGTAATCTCAATTTGCGTTTTCATGCGCAAACGATCACCCTGCGTCGCAGCAAGATCAAGATCAGCGCTCAGCTTATCCATCGCCTTTGTCAAATCTTCCACTGTGCCAAGATCATCAACATCAATGGCATCTTCTGCCAAAACGATGCACTCTTTACCCGCGACATCGGCAAAACCACCTGTAATAAAAATGTGGCGAGGCTTTTTTTCGTCCAAAGACTGCATATACAGCTTCACAACGCCGTACTTAAGGGAAGCCACAACCGGAACATGGTCTGCACCGACACCGAACTCACCCGCTTCACCTGGCATCACAGCCAAATGAACAGGCTCTGACACCAACTTTTCTTCTGGTGAAACGATTTCGAATTGCAATGAACCACTCATGACTTAACCCTTTATCTTTATTATCTCTAAACCTGCGTTACGCAGCCTTAGCAGCCATTTCTTTTGCTTTTTCTACAGCTTGGTCAATTGAACCAATCATGTAGAACGCAGATTCTGGAAGGTGATCATATTCACCATCACAAATCGCTTTAAAGCCTTTGATCGTGTCTGCAAGGTCAACAAATACACCAGGAGTACCTGTAAAGACCTCAGCAACATGGAATGGCTGAGATAGGAAACGCTGAATTTTACGGGCACGTGCCACAGTCAGCTTATCTTCTTCAGACAATTCATCCATACCCAAAATCGCGATAATGTCTTGCAAGTTCTTGTACTGTTGCAAGATCTGCTGAACTTTAACGGCTGTTTGGTAGTGCTCATCACCGATGATACGTGGGTCCAAAATACGTGATGTTGAATCCAATGGATCAACCGCAGGATAGATACCTTGCTCGGCGATCTGACGGCTTAGAACTGTTGTTGCATCAAGGTGCGAGAATGTTGTCGCAGGCGCAGGGTCAGTCAAGTCATCCGCAGGAACGTAAACGGCCTGTACAGATGTAATCGAACCCTTTGTTGTTGATGTAATACGCTCTTGCATCGCACCCATGTCTGTAGACAATGTTGGCTGATAACCAACCGCAGAAGGAATACGGCCAAGAAGCGCTGATACCTCGGCGCCAGCCTGTGTAAAGCGGAAGATGTTATCAATGAACAAAAGAACGTCTTGGCCTTCTTCGTCACGGAAATATTCCGCCATCGTCAAAGCAGACAAAGCAACGCGTGAACGTGCGCCTGGTGGCTCGTTCATCTGACCGTAAACGAGGGCCGCTTTTGAATTTTCTGAATCGTGGGCTTTAATAACGCCTGAATCGATCATCTCGTGGTAAAGGTCGTTACCTTCACGTGTACGCTCACCAACACCAGCAAATACAGATACACCGCCGTGACCTTTTGCAATGTTGTTAATCAATTCCATGATCGAAACGGTTTTACCAACGCCGGCACCACCGAATAGACCAATTTTACCACCTTTTGCGTATGGGCAAAGCAAGTCTACAACTTTAATACCTGTAACAAGCTGCTCTGTCTCAGTTGCCTGATCAGCAAAAGCAGGTGCTTCGCGGTGGATAGGCCATGAAACTTTTGATTTCACTTCTGGACCTTCATCAATCACGTTACCTGTCACATCAAAGATACGGCCCAAAACTTCTGCGCCAACTGGAACAGAAATTGGCGCGCCCAAATCAGCAACTTCTGCGCCGCGAACAAGACCATCAGTCGAGTCCATCGCAATGCAGCGTACTGTGTTCTCACCAAGGTGCTGAGCAACCTCAAACACCAATTCTTTACCATCGTTTTGTGCGCTCAAAGCATTCAAAATCGCAGGGACTTGACCTTCTTCAAACTGTACGTCAACAACCGCACCCAATACCTGAGTAATGCGGCCGATTGCTTGATCGTTTTTCTTTGCTTTTGCCATGATTTCCTCTTTCCTTAAAACCGTTAAGTTATCTCTTTATCTTAATACTGTTATCTATAGTGCTTCGGCGCCCGAAATAATTTCGATCAATTCTTTCGTGATATACGCCTGACGTGCGCGGTTATACTCAAGTGTAACCTGCTTAATCACATCACCCGCATTACGCGTTGCATTATCCATTGCCGTCATACGCGCAGCCTGTTCACCAGCCGCACTATCCAAAAGCGCGCGGAACAATTGCACGCCAATATTACGTGGCAACAATGTGTTCACAATGCTTTCTTCGTCTGGTTCAAACTCGTAAGGCGCGGCATGTGGCTCGCCATCTGTTGTTTGCAAGTTCTCATCAACAGCGTTCAGCGTATCAGCTTGCGCAATTGCATCATCCATTTCAAATGGGATCAATTGCTGCGCAGTTGGCTCTTGCACCATGATCGATACAAAGTTGCTGTACACAAGCGTACACACATCAAAAGAACCCGCATCAAATTCAGAAACAATATAATCACGAATAGCCTGCGCTTCGCTATATTGGATGCGTTTTTGGCTTGTGATATCAAAGAAGTGCTTGATAATCAAAGGCTTCATATCTGTGCGCAAAGAATCATACCCTTTACGGCCGATACAAACGATTTTCACCTCTTTACCAGCTTCTTTCAAAGCCAGAACGCGGCGACGTGTTTCTTTCAAGATGTTTGCGTTAAACCCGCCGCAAAGACCGCGGTCAGATGTCACAACAACCAACAAATGCACATCATCAGAACCAGTCCCTTTCAACAAAGGCGAGCTATCCTGATCGATGACAATATTATGCGTCACACGCGCAAGCGCACTTGCCATGCTCAGCGCATAAGGATGTGACTTTTCCGCTTGCTCTTCAGCGCGGCGCAGCTTACTTGCAGCCACCATTTTCATGGCTGCAGTAATTTTTTTAGTCGATTTAACCGATTTAATACGGTCGCGATAATCTCTTAAGCTTGGCATTTTTAATTATGGCCTTTTCCTAAAATTCCCTAATTATGCTGCTTCTTGATCTGAGATCGCGTAGCTCTTTGTGAAACCATCAAAGAACTTCATCATATCTTCGATCAATTTATCATCCAATTTCTTGTCGTCGCGGATTTGCTCAAGCAATACTTTACCATTGGCACGGATGTGCTCTAGCAAACGGTGCTCATAGTTCACAACTTCGTTTTCTGGGATGCTATCCAAGAAACCTTTTGTACCAGCAAAGATCACCATAACCTGCTCTTCAACAGACAATGGAGAGTACTGAGGCTGACGCAATAGCTGTGTCAGACGCGCACCACGTGCAAGCAATTTTTGTGTCGCAGGGTCAAGGTCTGATGCGAACTGTGCGAAGGCTTCCATTTCACGGTACTGAGCAAGCTCAAGCTTAATCGTACCAGCAACCTGTTTCATCGCCTTGATCTGTGCGGCAGAACCAACACGTGATACAGACGCACCCACATCAATCGCAGGGCGGATACCTTTTGCAAACAAACCTGTTTCCAAGAAGATCTGACCGTCTGTAATCGAAATAACGTTTGTTGGAATATAAGCAGAAATATCACCTGCTTGTGTTTCAATCACTGGCAAGGCTGTCAAAGAACCACCGTCATGTGTTTCTTCGTTCATCTTCGCCGCACGCTCTAGAAGGCGTGAGTGAATGTAGAAAACGTCACCAGGATAAGCTTCACGGCCTGGTGGACGACGAAGAAGCAATGACATCTGGCGGTATGCAACAGCTTGCTTTGACAAGTCATCATAAACTGCCAAGGCGTGAAGACCGTTATCACGGAAATATTCACCCATCGCGCAACCTGTGTATGGCGCCAAGAACTGCATTGGCGCTGCATCAGATGCAGTTGCGGCAACAACAGTTGTGTATTCCATTGCGCCTTGCTCTTCCAATTCACGAACAAGCTGAGCCACTGTTGAACGCTTCTGACCAACAGAGACATATACGCAGTATAGGTGTTTCTTGTCGTTCGATGCTTTGTTCAAATATTTCTGGTTAATGATTGTATCAACAGCAACGGCTGTTTTACCTGTTTGGCGGTCACCAATGATCAATTCACGTTGACCACGACCGATTGGAACCAGCGCATCAATCGCTTTAATACCTGTTTGCATTGGCTCGTGAACTGATTGACGTGGAATAATGCCAGGCGCTTTAACTTCAACGCGCTTATATTCAACATCCTTCAAAGGACCTTTACCATCAATTGGGTTACCCAAACCGTCAACAACGCGGCCAAGCAAACCTTTACCTACAGGCACTTCAACGATCTTACCTGTACGCTTAACGATGTCGCCTTCGCAAATTGCTTTATCTTCACCCAAAACAACCACACCAACATTGTCAGCTTCGAGGTTCAAAGCCATACCTTTAGTGCCGTCTGGGAATTCAACCATTTCACCCGCCTGAACATTGTCCAGACCATAAATACGTGCAACGCCGTCACCAATAGACAGCACCTGACCAATTTCAGCGACGTTTGTTTGTTCGCCAAAATCAGCAATCTGCTTTTTCAAAATGTTAGAAATTTCAGCTGCTTTGATATCCATGGTGTTACGCCTCTTTCTTCTTGTTTAATGTTTCTACATTGTCGTTAGTGTTATTCAGTGTTCTCTTGCTCATAGTCGTTTTCAAACGATCCAAACGACCAGAAACAGAATCATCAATACGCTTTGACCCGATTGTGACGACCAATCCGCCAATCAGGCTCTCATCAACGCGTGCATCCAAAATGATATTTTGCCCTGTTGCATCAGATAGCGCCTTGGCTAGCTCTTTTTGCTGAGCGGCTGTCAATGCATTGGCAGTTTCAACTTTTGCAACGGCTTCGTTACGCTCTGCCGCCAACATCTTTTCAACGGCCTTAATCATGTGTGACAGCAATGACAAACGTCCATTGCCTGCAAGCACATTCAAGTAATTCAATGTAATTGTCTGAAACTTCGCTTTCTTAGCCAGATCCGCCAAGACCGCCTGCTGGCGTTTAGCACTGATCGAATCAGCCGCGATAAAAAACGCAAAATCTTCTGATTCGCTCAGCATTGTTTTCAAAGACGCCAAATCGGCCTCTACCTTAGGCAAGGCTTTGTTTTCTTTAGCCAATTCAATCAAGGCACTTGCATAACGCTGTGTCAGTGCCGAAGAAACCATACCGCTTTGAGCCACAAATTTATCCTTTTGTCTTTACAATCTTTGCGCAGGGTTTAGCACACAGCCACGCGCGTGACAAGAGTCTAAAGTCGCAGAAAGACTCATTTTTTTGCCCTTTTGGCGCTCAGGCCGCGGATTCCCGTCAGCAGCTTTTCAGTGCAACAACATACCCTGCACAACAAAAATTTGACATAAAACAAAAAGAAGCATAAAACCCCCGCCATGACAAAAATTCATGACGCCGAATTACTGGATTACTTGCAAACACTGCGCACGCACCCTGACGATAGAATGGTGCGCGTACTAGACACTACGCCCCAGCAAAGCGACCGCGTTAAAATTGTCTTGTGCCTGCGTAAGAAATTCATGAACGCCGCGATCATGCCCTCAGAAAATCAGGCGGCGATCTTAAACGCACAAGGCGATCTAAATCCAGCAAATTGGGCCGATGGCATCCCCCTTAAACAAAAAACACTCGACCCGTGGCATAAGCTCGGCGATAAAAATTACCTGCTTCACACAAGCCTAGGCACAAAAAACCCAAAAATACTTGCAGCAACGCCGCCTAAAATCGCACAGGACGAACGCCTGTTTCTGGAAACATTCTTATCCGATCCACTGGTTATACCACGCATCAAAGGCAAACAGCTTATAAAGATGGCACCCGAGGTTCGCCAGCATCTGATAAAAAACATGCTTGCCGTGCGGTGCTATATGTTTCATGCCAAGCCTGGTGATAACCTAGGCCCGACTTTTAACTGGCATACAGATAGCGGCATCTCAGCACATACAGTTCTATTCAAATCACCGATGGAAATCCAATCCAGTGAAAACAGCACCACTATACTGCGCCCCAAAACAGGACAAACCATCGTCTTTAACGACAAGCTTCAGCATCGCTCAAGCCCTGAAGTAGCGCAGCATGGTCAATTTGCGCTCGATCTTTCATTTTACGAATAAGGCTCTAGCCCTCATCATAAAAAAACTGCGCCCGATATATCATCACGGCGCAGCCCTTCAATCATATTAACGAGATAACATTTCTATAAAGCGCGAACCGCAGGCTTCACTGCAATGCGTCCTGCATCATGCGTCGGAAGAACGCGCGCTTCGTGGCTTTCAGCCTGCAAAAATTCTCCAACCAGATCCATCACCTGGTCACGCGGCAACGCACTGTCGAGCTCTAACGTTTGCGTTTCAGGCGTATATAAAGGCGCCGCACCACCATCACGAAACTGTGCGGCAAGACCTTCAACCATTTGCGCTGGCTGGTCACCGTAAATTGTAATTTTTGAAACCTGCGTCATAACTGTTCTCCTTTATGTTATTTGGCATATACCTTTGGTTAGGCACGGCTCTTTTAAAACAACTATCAAGAGAAGCGCAAGCTTTTTCTTTTCATAAGATTGCGCTAATTTTCTACATAAAGCTTTGCGGATCAATATCAATGATAACGCGCACGGTCGAGGGCACCTTAATACTATTAACCCAGTCCAAAACTGTCTTTTGCAAATTGATAGTCTTTTCCGCCCGCACTAATAAGCGAAAACGATAACGCCCGCGCAAACGTGCCATCGGCGCAGGCGCGGGGCCAAAGGTTTGCACATTGGCCTCTTGCGGGGCAACGCGGGCAAGCGCCTTCGCCACGCCCAGCGCTTGTGCCTCATCACGGCCAGTAACAATAATGCCCGCCAGCCTTGCAAAGGGCGGCATGTGCGCTGCTTCACGCTCGGCCGCTTCGGCTTGCAAGAAGGCATCACGCCCCGCCGCGGCCAAGGCCTGCATAATGCGGTGCTGCGGCATATAGGTTTGCAAATACACATGACCAGGCTTCTCCGCACGACCTGCCCGCCCCGCAACCTGATGCAGCAATTGATAAACGCGCTCACTCGCGCGCAGCTCTCCGCCTTGCAAGCCCAAATCCGCATCAATCACGCCTACCAAGGTTAGATCGGGGAAATGGTGACCTTTGGCAACGATTTGCGTGCCTATAATAATATCCACCTCTTTGCGGCGGATACGCTCCAACAGCGTGCGCAGCTCATCTTGGCTATCCGTTGTATCACTCGCCAGCACCATAACGCGGGCGTCAGGAAAGCTTTGGCGCACCTCTTCTTCAATGCGTTCAACACCGGGGCCACACGGCACAAGCGAACCTTCATCGCTGCATGATGGGCATTGTTTGGGCACAGATACGCCAAACCCGCAATGATGGCACTGCAAATGCGCACCACGCGCGGTTTTATGCTCCACCAGCCACGCCGTGCAGCGCGGACATTCCATGCGGTGACCACACGAACGGCACAGCGTCAGCGGCGCATAACCGCGCCTATTTAAAAACATCAAGGCTTGCTCGCCGCGCTGAAGCGTATCCATCATCGCCTTTTTCAACGACGGCGCGATAAAATTGCCGCTATCAGGTTTATCCTCGCGCAGATCAACCAGATCAATCTCTGGCATTTGCGCCCCGCCAAAACGTGCTGGTAATATTAAATGCTCATACTTGCCGTCCCACACATTTTGCATCGTCTCCAGCGACGGCGTCGCCGACACCAATACAATTGGAAATTGCCCCAGATGGGCGCGAACAACCGCCATATCACGCGCATGATAACGCACGCCGTCTTCCTGTTTATAGGCAGGGTCATGTTCTTCATCGACAATAATCAAACCCAATTTCTGATACGGCAAAAACAGGGCCGAGCGCGCACCAACAACAACGCGGCTTGTCCCTTGTGCAACCCCGCGCCAAGTCAATCGGCGCTGCGCGGCGGTTAGCCCCGAATGCCACAAGGCAGGATAACACCCAAAACGATCGTTAAAGCGCTGCAAAAAGGCATTCGACAGCGCAATTTCAGGCAATAATAATAAGATCTGCTTACCTTGCTCTAGCGCCTTGGCGATGGCCTCGAAATATACCTCGGTCTTACCCGCGCCCGTAACACCGTCCAGCAAATTACAATAATAACCGCCATCGCCAATTTGTTCGCACAGGCGCTCGGCCACGTCTTGTTGATCTTCGGACAGGTCAACCGCTCCATGCTTATAATTGGGCGTTTTACACGGCACAGGGTTAAAAATATCAACCTGCTTTAAAAAGCCCTTATCGCTCAGCCCCTTCACAACCGATGCGCTGCATCCGGCGACCTCCGCAATTTCTGATGCACGGCGAATTTGCCCGTCTGCCATCACATCCATCACTGCGCGGCGCTGCACGCTCAGCTTTGCCTTTTCAAGGCGCGCATCACTCACACCATCGGCCAATTGAAACCCGCGCGCTGGCGCTGGTGGCTCAAGACCTGCAGGAACGCTAAGCGCCATTTTCAAAACCGATCCTATCGGCGCGGCGCAATATCGCGCAGCCCAACTGATAAAATCGCGGTGCACTTTGCGCATCGGCGCGGCGTCATAACGATCGATAATATATTTCAGTTTTTCGGGCTTCACATCGCCAGCGCCCTGCCCCCACACAACAGCAGGCACTTCACGCCCGCCAAGCGGCACGCAGACATAATCGCCGTCTTGCACGTCCATGCCCTCTGGCACGCCATAGTCATAGGCCTTATCCACGGGATAGGGCACAAGAACGCTGCGCACCTCTGACGGGGGGCGGCTATCTTTTTTCGGCGCGGGGCCTAATTCTTCATCTTGAAATAATGAGTCCATACAGGTATCTATAAATACATCGCCAACGGGGCGATTCCCTATCCTTTATATAGAAAAGTTATACAGTTATGAAATTTTTTGTCGATACCGCAGACATCCATGAAATCGAAGAATTAGCAGCAACAGGCCTGATCGATGGCGTAACAACCAACCCATCCCTCATCGCGAAAAGCGGCAAAGAATTCGTGCCACTGATCAAAGACATCTGCAAAATCGTCAACGGCCCAGTCAGCGCCGAAGTCGCCGCAACGGATTTCGAAACCATGCGCAAAGAGGCCGAAGTTCTGCGCAACATCGCAAACAACGTCACAATCAAAGTTCCTCTAACGCCTGCGGGTTTGAAATTGTGTAAATTACTGTCACACGATGATACCAAGGTCAACGTGACACTATGCTTCTCGGCGGCGCAAGCCATCCTCGCGGCCAAAGCTGGCGCGGCGTTCGTATCACCTTTCGTTGGTCGCCTTGATGATATTTCCATGAACGGCATGCAACTGATCGAGGACATCGTTAAAATTTACAAAAACTACCCTGCCTACAAAACAGAAGTGCTTGTTGCCTCAATCCGCAGCCCCATGCACATCACACAGGCAGCCAAAATGGGCGCTCAAGTTATCACTGCGCCGCCAAGCGTCATTCAGCAATTGTTCAAGCATCCTTTAACGGATCAAGGCCTAGCCGCCTTTGTTGAAGATTGGAACAAATCAGGTCAAACGATTTTAAAAGATTAGGGATTCAAAAGCATGGCCAAGCTATGCTAGAATCACCAAATGTCTGAAGAACACCACACTGATTCTGATACGCTGAAGATCACCACACAAGATGTGCTGGATTATCTGCGCGCTCACCCCAAATTCCTCAGCCAGCATCCAGAGGCCATAGACCTTCTGAAAGTGCCGGGCATGTCACAAGGCAAAGGCGTTGCCGATTTTCAATCCTATATGATTGAACGCCTAAAGTCCGACAAGGATGAAATCGAGCAAACAACGCGCGAAATCATCGCCAATGCGCGCTCGAACATGAATAACCAGCAACGCATCCACAGCGCCGTTTTGCGCATCCTCGAGGCCTGCACATTCGATGACTTTATCCAGTGCCTCACCATGGATCTGGCAAACATGCTGGACGTTGATATCGCAACCCTGATTGTCGAGGCCGATGGCCAGTCCATCCCCCATATCAACACATCAGGCATCCGCATCCTGCCCGAGGGCACAATCAATAACTGGATGGGCGACAGCCCCGTCATCATGCAAGACAATATCAGCGGCATCGAACCCATCTATGGCGGCGGCGCAGCGCTGGTACAGTCGCAGATTTTGCTGCGCATTGATATCTCACTCGACACGCCGCCGGCTGTCCTTGCCTTCGGCAGTCGCGATCCAAATATGTTCAGCGCCGATCAGGCAACCGATCAAATCCTGTTCCTTGCGCGCGTCATCGAAAGGGCCTTTCGTGCATGGCTGTATCTACCGCACATGGCATAAAGCAACATATCCTTGCCTTGTGCGCACAAGACCTGCGTGCGCAACTGGAAAAGTGGCAAGATTACTTACGCTTTGAAAAGCAAGTATCCCACCATACGCAGCGCGCCTATTTCAGTGATATCACGCATTTCATCACCTTTATGCACGAACATATCGGCGGCGCGCCAAGCCTTGCAACCCTGTCGGATGCAAAAATCCGTGATTTTCGCGCGTGGCTCTCGCGCAAGGCGATTGACGGCACATCCAATGCATCACGCGCCAGATCATTGTCTGGCATTAAAAATTTGCTGCGCTGGCTAGATAAAAACGGCATCGCCCATAACGCAGCAATCAGCAATATGCGCAGCCCCAAGCTACCGCACAAATTACCCAAACCACTGCAAGAGCAGCAAACATTTAATCTGTTAGAATCCGCAGGCTTGCTCGAGAAAAAAGACTGGATCGGCGCGCGTAATAATGCGCTGCTTACCCTGCTGTATGGATGCGGTTTGCGCATAAGCGAGGCTCTCGACCTGAATATCGGTGACATACCAGTCGCAACCAATCAACTGCGTGTCCGCGGTAAAGGCAATAAAGAGCGCATCACCCCAATCATCCCTGCCATCCGCCATAGCATCGATCAGTATCTATCGCTGTGCCCTTATGATACTGGCAAGGGCGCACCACTTTTCAAAGGCGCGCGCGGTGATCGCCTCAACCAAGGGGTCGCACAAAAGGCGTTGCGCGATCTACGCGCTGTGCTTGGCCTACCTGAAACGGCAACGCCGCACGCTCTGCGCCACAGTTTTGCCACGCATTTGCTGCAAAATGGTGCAAACCTGCGCGAGATTCAAGAGCTCCTCGGCCACGCATCGCTAAGCACCACTCAGCGCTATACCGAGCTTAACGCGACCGAGCTGATAAATATTTACAAAAACGCCCACCCGCGCGCATAGATCACGGCGCAACAAAAAAAAGCCGCGATAAACGCGGCTTTTTAAATACTTATCTGACATTAAAAATCTTAGAACTTTTTCGTCAAAGAAACGAAAACACGGCGATCAACATCAGGCGATACACTTGTCTGCGTATTTGCACTCAACAGTTGCTGACCATGCAAAGCCACTGTCACATCATGCTTATCAAATGTATAAGCAATGCGTGCATTCGCACCGACATAATCATCAACATCTTCTTGTGTAAACGATGTAAAAATCGAACCAGAGTATGGCTGCGTTTCAGATACATAATAGAACAGTGCATCAGCTTCCCAAGAATCTTTTTGATAACCAAGATTCAAGTTAATTTGATGTGAAGGATTAGATTCATCGTATTCTTTTGCAATCGTTAGAGAATTTCCAACATGACCATTATTAAAATCATCATCAATCTCTTGGAAAATATAACCAACACCCCAATTGAAGTTTTGTTTATATGTACCTTCCAACGCTAACTCAACGCCATACGAAGAACTATCACCAACGTTATCGCTCATATAATTTGCACCTGAAATATTTCCTTGAATGGTTTTCACATCCTTCGTCTTATTCAAAAATACAGCAGAGCGAAGCAAACCATTTTCAATCGCATCAAGCTTACGATCCCATGCAAGTTCATAATTCGTAACAACAGCTGTATCCAAACGAGGCTGACCTCCAATCAGGACAGCACCGCCAGCCGCATCTGCATCCACCCCGAACTCAAGCAAACTTGGCACTTCCAAACCTCGCGCTGTACTCAGGCGAAGTGTATCTTTCTGCGAGGGCTTAAAGACAACGCCACTGTTATAACTAAATTCAGTGAAGCTTTGATCGTAATCACTATCCGAATATGGGCTACCCGATGTAAAAGGCCCTGAATGATCTAAACGAAGGTGATCGGCGCGCAATGCGTTATTCCATGACCAACGATCATCGATATTCCAATTCCACATACCACCAAGGGCATACACTTCATATCCAATTTTTGCACCATCCGGCATCAAACTTCCTTCAAGTTCATTTTCACGATATTCACCTTGAACACGCACAGTATGCTGCGGGTTCAATTGAATAACATTCTCCAACTGAGCAACGAAAACCTCGTTAGATGCTTCAGTAGTCGAGCTTGTGCTTTGAAAATCAAAGTTCCAGTCTAGGAAGTTTTTATAAACATTAGCCTTAATCAAACCATAGTCACTATCCACTTCATAAGAAATTTTAGCAGCCTGTGTTTCAAAATCATTATTGACCGCTTCACCAGCAGAAGACATACCACCCGCTTTATTCGTATTGCTTGAGAGCTCAACGCGCAATTGAGAAGAATCATCCAACTGGAACATTGTATCGACATTCACAGATGCACTGTTTGGGTCATGAAAACCTTCGGAAAATGTCGCAGCAGAATTACGTGCATTATCAAATGAATCGGCCTTCATCAAAGAGCCCGAAATACGTGTCGCTGCAGAATCTCCCAAAGACAATGTTTGAACATAATGCGCCTTACCATAACTGCTTGTGCCGACAGTAACACCCGCAGACGCAACATCGTCATACAAAGGATTAAACGTCACAATATTGACAACACCATTCACAGCATTGAAACCAAATAATGCTGTATTTGGTCCTTTTACAACCTCAATCTGACGAATTTCTTCCAATTGAACAGGAATAGATGCCCAATCAGTATAACCATAATGATCAAGATAAACTTGACGACCATTAACAAGCACCAACAAACGTTGTGATGCATGCTGGTTATACCCACGAATAGCAACATCGTAGTTTTCAGCTGTTTTTTGAACAACGCTCACGCCGTTAACTTGACGCAAAACTTCTGGGATATTGACAGCACCACTTCGGCGAATATCATCCTGTGTCAAAATTTCCATCGACACTGGCACCTCTGACATACGCTGAGGCTTACCCGTAGCTGATGTTGTTACTGGTTCACCAAACAATTCTTCCATTGTTGTATAATCAATACTTTGCGCAGACACAGCGCTAGACATTGCTGTCAATGCCACACATGATGCGCTTAATAATAAAAACTTATTCATTATATTTCCCTTTTCTCTCTTCACTTTATTATGCATTTATTTCTTGGTAATCATCATGCTGAACGCTGAGGCAAATTCAGTACCTGTCTGACCAGCTGCAGCCGTACTCACCAAAATATCAACACTTGGCTGAGTTTTCACGACCATAACACAACCAGCACCCAGACATGCATCATCAGTCGATACAGTCAAACCACCGTTTGATGCAGCCTTACTTAATGCTGCCCCATACATCGACGAGGCGCCACGCGCCACAAAAATCACAGGCGATGTGGCCGCCGATACAGAAGAGATTTTCTTACCTGTTAATTTAACCTTGGAACCAACACCAGAGGACGTCAAAGAAACAACTTCATCCGCATGCGCCGCAGAATCCGCATTGCCAGCATCATATAAAACATCCATAGTCACCGCGCCAGACGGCCCACCATTAATAAAACCAATCGCCTTTGAAATCGTTTCAAAATCTTTCACCGTATCAGCAGAAGCTGGCATAGCGCCAAGCCCAACCAAAGCGGCCCCCGTTAACATCAAAATTTTTCTTATATTCATGAATGTAAGTCCTCAAAGTTATAAAATACTGCATTCAAACACATGCGTATTGTGAACAAATGCCTGTGGAAGTTTGTCTATTTTGTGTTAGAATGTAAAGACGTATTTTTTTTACCCTCTACTATATGCACTTCATACCACTGCAAGGACTGCGCAATATGATCAAATTAAAAGACATCCCACTCTTCATCAAACTCTTGATACCCGTATTCATACTCTTCTTCCTGATTGGTGGAATTCTCTATACAGGCAAGATCAACAGCGACAAATCCATCGCTGTGCAGCAAAACCTGACATACAATGGTATTACAAAAACCGCACAAATTGGCTTGGTTTTAGAAAAATTTCAAACTATTGACGGTCTTTTTTATCGTTACCTTATCAATCAATCGACTGGAAATCTGGAAAACGGCGAAGAAAAAATGGCCGCCCTGAAACAAGACGCGATAGCACTGAAAAGTGATCTCGTCAAATTAGCAGACAGCACAAGTGATCCAGAAAATATGGACAAAATCACAAAACTAATCGAGCGTTTTGACACCATTGTTATTGGCGCCAATGATGACGGCATTTATGATGTTGCCATTCAAATGATGGCGCTTGATGTTGGGTTTGTACTAAAGGGCATTTCTCATTACACAGAAGTTTACAACGATTTCATCGTAACCCTTAAACATCTTAAAGATGATATCAAAGAAAATGCAAAGCGCATCGCCTACGACAGTGAACAAAGCATCAAAAAGACACAAAGCTTATCACTCCTCGTCAGCCTCATTGCAAGCGCAATAACCCTTACACTTGTGATCAGTGTGATCTTTATTATCGTTAAATCCATCAAAGAAATTTCACAAACAACTGGCGCACTGGCAGAAGGTGAAATTAACGTCAACATCGAACGTCTCGAGCGCAAAGATGAACTCGGCACAATCGTTACAAGCCTGAAAAAGTTCAAGGAAAATCAACTTCAGGTACAACGCCTCACTGAAGAGCAATCTCGCCTAAAAGAAGAGGAAGAAGCCAAACGACAACAAGCAATGATACAGCTAGCCAATGACTTTGACGAACAAATCGGCAGCCTAGTTAACTCATTAACATCAGCGTCCGGCCAACTGCAAAATACCGCAGAAACCATGAGCAACATTGCCGAGCAAACGTCAAACGCCAGCAGCACCGTAGCCAACTCTTCCGAAATCGCCAGCGCTAATGTTAACGCCGTTAACGCCGCAATGGAGGAAATGTCAGCAAGCTCAAACGAAATCACACAACAAATCACGGGCGCACGCGCAAGATCAAACGACACATCAGCCAACGCGAAAAAAGCAAATGATACAGTCGGTAACCTCAATGACCTTGTCAGCAACATTGGCGAAGTTGTCGTTGCCATTCAGGACATTGCCGAACAAACAAACCTACTCGCTCTCAACGCAACCATCGAAGCAGCCCGCGCTGGTGAAGCAGGAAAAGGGTTCGCCGTAGTCGCGGATGAAGTCAAAAAGCTGGCAAACGAAACAAGCAAAAAAACAGAAGAAATTGGTAGCCGCATTTCAGAAATTCAAAGTGCCACAACTGACTCTGTATCAGCAATGGAACACATCATCAGAAACATTTCAGAAATCGATGAAGCCGTCACTGGCGTATCAGCCGCAGTAGAAGAGCAAAATGCAACAAACACTGAAATCGTACGCAGCGTTTCCGAAGCTTCACAAGGCGTTCAGCAAGTAACTCATACAATCCTAGAAGTTCAACAAGGCGCAAGCGAAACTGGCACGTCAGCAGACCTTGTGCTTAACGCCGCCACCGAAGTTGCAAAACTTTCAGAAGGGTTAAAAGGATCCGTCGAAAGCTTCCTTGCACAAATTCGCAAAAATTAACGCGGCACCACAAACACAAAAAAGGCTCGCCCCATAACCGAGGCGAGCCTTTTCTTAATCTCTATCAACTGTAAAATATTGAATTAGCCAACAATCTCTTCAGGCTTAAAGAAATAGTCGATTTCAATTTTCGCGTTTTCAAGGCTGTCTGATCCGTGAACTGAGTTCTCGCCGATGCTGAGTGCGAATTCTTTACGAATAGTGCCTGCATCTGCTTCTTCAGGGTTTGTTGCGCCCATCACTTCGCGGTTTTTCAAAACAGCATTCTCGCCTTCCAAAACTTGAACAACAACAGGTTCGCTGCTCATGAACTCTGTCAATTCACCGAAGAAAGGACGCTCTTTGTGAACGGCGTAAAAGCCTTCAGCTTGCTCTGTTGTCATGTGAATACGTTTTTGCGCAACAATGCGAAGACCTGCTTCTTCAAGCTTTGCATTGATCGCACCTGTTAGATTACGGCGCGTTGCATCTGGTTTGATAATAGAAAAAGTACGCTCTAGTGCCATGGTTTATATCCTTATAAATTAAAATCCGTGGGGTTCGTGCGGCCTTTATACGGCCTCGGCGCATGTCATGCAAGGCAAAATATTGCCGCGCACATACGCACCTAAACATGATCTTTTTCTAATGAAAGACGTTAACCTGCCAAGGCGGCTTCGATGGCGCTGACCGCGTCATTGGCGGCATCTGGGTTCGGGCCGCCAGCTTGCGCCATATCAGGACGACCGCCGCCGCCCTTCCCGCCCAGCGCGGCTGATCCTACGCGCACCAAATCAACGGCGCTTACGCGGTCGGTCAAATCATCAGTAACGCCAACCACAATCGACGCCTTACCGTCATCCGTTGCAACCAGCACAATAACGCCCGATCCGATCTTAGCCTTCAAATCATCAGCCATAGGCTTTAGATCCTTGGCAGGAAAACCGCTCAGAACTTTGCCGGTAAATTTCATGCCCGCAACATCCTTGATATCGTCATTGGCACTGCCGCTATTGCCGCCGCCCATCGCAACCTGACGACGCAGATCAGAAACTTCTTTTTCTAGTTTCTTTTTCTCATCCATCAATGCCGATACGCGCTGCCTTAGCTCGGACGGTGTTGTTTTAAGGGCACTTGCTGCCTCTTTCAACGTCTGCTCTTGGTCTTCCAAATATGACAGCGCGCGCGCGCCAGTATAGGCCTCAATGCGGCGAACCCCTGATGACAGTGCACCTTCCGATACGATTTTCAGCAACCCAATATCACCCGTACGGCGCACATGCGTACCACCGCAAAGCTCGATCGAGAAAAGCTTGCCATTGCTAAGGTCTTCTGTACCCATCGACACAACGCGCACTTCGTCGTCATATTTCTCGCCGAACAAGGCCATCGCACCGCGCGCACGTGCACGCTCAAGGCTCATAAGGTTTGTGTTCACCTGCGTATTGGCGCGAATTTCATCATTCACAATCGTTTCAACAGCGATAATTTGCTCAAGGGTCAACGGGTCAGGATGCGACACGTCAAAGCGCGTACGCACATCATCTTGCAATGATCCTTTTTGCGCAACATGATCACCCAAAACGCGGCGCAACGCAGAATGCAACAAATGTGTTGCCGAGTGATTAGCGCGAATTGCTGCGCGGCGATCATGATCCAAATCCATTTCAATCGCGCTACCGATGCGCATTTCGCCTTCTTTGACCTGCGCGATGTGTGCATGCAATTTACCCAGCATTTTTTGCGTATCCGTAATAACGGCTTGCGCACCTGATGCAGCAAATGTGCCTGTATCACCAACCTGACCGCCCGATTCCGCATAGAACGGCGTCTGGTTTGTAATGATAATGCCTTCTTCACCAGCCTTTAACGCATCAACGCGCTGACCATCGCGGATGATCGCGCGAATTTCGCCCTCGGCTTTCTCGGCCTTATAACCAATAAATTCCGTTGGCCCAACTTCATCCAGCAAATCAAACCAAAGCTTATCGGTTGCAGCATCGCCCGAGCCTTTCCACGCGGCGCGCGCTTGCTCTTTTTGTGCGTTCATGCAGCTTTCAAAGCCGTCCATATCAACGCCATAGCCTTTGCCGCGCAACGCATCTTGCGTCAGGTCAACTGGGAAGCCATACGTATCATACAGCATAAAGGCCGTATCGCCGGGAAGTTCGTCCCCTTCGGCGAAATCAGCCGTCGCATCATCCAGCAATTTCAAGCCGCGATCCAATGTTTGCTTAAAGCGGCGCTCTTCACTGCGCAAAGTTTGCTCGATCAATGATGCTGCACGGTTAAGCTCAGGATAAGCCTGTGCCATCTTGCTTTGCAATGTCGGGAACAAACGGTGCATCAATGGATCTTGTGCGCCTAACAAATGTGCGTGGCGCATACCGCGGCGCATAATGCGGCGCAAAACATATCCGCGCCCTTCATTCGATGGCAATACGCCCTCGGCAATCAGAAAAGATGCTGCGCGCAAATGGTCTGCAATAACGCGGTGCGATACAGATTGCTCGCCATCCGGATCAACGCCTGTCAGGTCGGCAGAATGCTCGATAATATCGCGGATCAGATCAATGCCATAGTTATCATTGCTGCCCATCAATGTTGCGGCCATACGCTCAAGCCCCATGCCGGTATCAATGGATGGGTTTGGCAAATCAATGCGCGTATCAGGGTCAATTTGCTCATACTGCATAAAGACGTTGTTCCAAATCTCGATAAAGCGATCACCATCTTCTTCTGGTGATCCTGGTGGGCCGCCCCAAATGTGATCGCCGTGATCATAGAAAATCTCGGTACATGGACCGCACGGGCCAGTATCGCCCATCGACCAGAAGTTATCTGATGTCGGGATACGAATAATTTTACTATCGTGGAAACCTGTAACCTTCTTCCAAATGTCAAAGGCTTCATCATCTGTGTGATAAATCGTCACGCATAGTTTTTCCTGATCCAAACCAAAGTTCTTGGTGATCAGCTCCCACGCGAACGAGATCGCATCTTCTTTAAAATAATCACCGAACGAAAAGTTCCCCATCATTTCAAAAAATGTGTGGTGGCGCTTTGTATAGCCAACATTTTCAAGATCATTATGCTTACCGCCTGCGCGCACGCATTTCTGCGCTGTCGTTGCGCGCTTATAATCGCGCACTTCTTTGCCTGTGAATACGTTTTTAAACTGGTTCATACCCGCATTAGTGAACATCAATGTCGGATCATTTTCCGGCACCAAAGACGATGAAGGCACGATTTCATGCCCCTTATCCTTGAAGAAATTCAAAAACTCACTGCGAACATCATTGACTGTTTTCATTTGGTAATTATCCTCATATACTTATGCGCTATCGCACAGGAACGAACACTATATGCAAGAACTCATCGCCTTAGCAACCCATTTAGCCGACGAAGCCGGAATAATTGCCCGTGAATATTTCCGTCAGCCCTTTGACATCCAGCGCAAGGCCGATCAAAGCCCTGTGACCATCGCCGATCAAAGCATCGAAGCCCGCCTGCGCGAGATTTTACAGCGTGATCGCCCGCAAGACAGCATCCTTGGCGAGGAATTTGATAACATCCAAGGCACCAGCAACCTCACATGGGTCATCGACCCAATTGACGGCACAAAATCCTTTATGATGGGCCGCCCAACCTTCGGCACGTTGATTGCTCTTTGCGAAGACAGCAAGCCCATCCTTGGCATCATAGACCAACCGATCAGCAATGAACGCTGGATCGGCGCGAAAGGCCACCCCACCACATTAAACGGCGTGCCCATTCAAACGCGCAAAAATGTCACGCTTGATACCGCCGTCATGGCCAGCACTACACCTGAAATGTTTGATACGCCTATCTATGAACGCTTTGGCAAGCATCGCTTCGCATGGGGCAGCGATTGCTACGCCTACGGCTTGCTCGCCAGTGGTCATGTCGATTTGATCCTAGAAGACGACCTTAAACCCTTTGACTTTGCTGCGCTCAGCCCTATTATCGAAGGCGCAGGCGGTTTGATCCGCGATTGGCAAGGCAACCCCTTAACCCTTACATCAAAGGGACAAGTGATCGCTCTTGGCGACCCTGCACTTTGGAACGCAACACACGCACACCTGACGGAGGCATAATCTATGCAATATTGGCTGGTAAAATCAGAACCCAACAAATGGTCATGGGACCAACAGACCGAAAAAGGGGTCGAGCATTGGGACGGCGTGCGTAATTATCAGGCTTCCAACAATATGAAGGCCATGAAAATCGGTGACCAAGCATTTTTCTATCACTCGAACATTGGCAAAGAAATCGTCGGGATCGTCGAGGTTGTCAAAGAATATTACCCTGACCACACCGATGAAAGTGGCCGTTTCGGCATGGTTGATTTCAAGGCCGTAAAACCACTGGACACGCCAGTGACCTTAAAAGAGATCAAAGCCAACCCAGACCTGCAGGATATGGCGCTGATTAAACAATCACGCCTGTCAGTTTGCCCCATCCAAGACGATGAATGGCAAACTATCCTCAAGCTCGGCTTTAAGTAAACCCTGCCCTCACAAGCGTAAATATGAAAACACAACTATAGATTGGTTGCGCGCACGCGTAAAAATCATCTATGGCTAATATGTATCCAGGATTAACGGACCTTGATGCATAACGGTTTAGACAAAATAAGGAACGCCACGGATGACACCACACTTATATCTTTTCTACATATAAACGACAAAATTAAATATTACATAACGCAAAAAAACTTGACTTTAAATCAGAGTTATGGAATATAAACACGCCCCCACGAGAACAAGAAAACGGTAAAATAATGAGTACACTGATAACATCGCAAAAAGATCAAACAGAAACAATTTTATACAGCCCTATTGAGAATAAATTTAATGAACAAGGTCGCGATGTTGTCTGGTTCAAACCAGAACATGCAAATGATACAGGGGCCGACGTCAAAGCATCAGATATTAATAGCGGCATCTTCGCCTTCGCGGCAGATGATCCTGATTTTGTTGATGAACACGGCCATGTCCTGCTTACAAACGTCTTCAATCATAATGCAAAAGACAACCGCCCACTAACACCTGCCGAGCGTCAAGAACACCTTCAAAAGGGCCTGACTAAAAAATGGCCCGCGCTCAAACGTGCCAACCACCATCAGGTGACGCATATTTTGCACGCCTCAGGATCAACCGTTAAAGTGAATGAGCTGCGCCAAGCCCTTCAACACAACGATGTTAAAATCAAACTGATCGGCAGCGCACTTGGCTACACCGTAGAAGATTCAAAAGAAACACAAGATAACGGCGCTGAAATCACGCAAGATAAGATCCTGATCAGCATTGAAAATGAGATGGCAACGCTGAAACCTTCAGAGATCGAGGAAGTCCAAGCAAGCCTAGACGTCAAAAACTTCGAAACCACAATCGGTATCAGTGATGATCGCAGCGTCCTGCTTGATCCTACTTTGCGTCAAAGCAGTGTATGGGACGACATCAGAGACTCCGAAGTTTCAGAGGTCAAAGAAGCGTTCCAAGACTATCATGATTTCCCAGGGAAACGCATGAAAGAAGTCATGAAAGCCTGCGGCGGCGCCATCAATTTTGCGGATCGTCTTCAGGCGGCACACGCCGAACTTAACGCCAAGGGCATTGAAACAAACCGTGATGTTTCATTTGGTGTCTGGGTTTTCGCCAAACCACTCGAAAAAGATGTCACCGCGCTGCCGAATGCGGGCGCGTATTTCTATCAACAAATGAACGGCGCAGAATTCATCCCCGTCACAGACGAAGACCGCCTCGCCGCGAGCAAGGGAAAAACATTTGACGTTGATCACTTTGTCGTCGCAGCGCAGCATATTGGCCTCGTTGATAAGAACGGCCTTCCATATACGCTTGCAAACCTACGCAGCGACAAAACAAATTTCTATGCCGAAGACCACCCCATTGCCCAAATCATGCACAAAATTACGGACCTTCTGCAAGTTCCTATGCTGGATGATCCACAAAACTGGGACCCTGCACGCATTGCAAATCCGAAGGCCACTGCGGCAGGCGGACACAAGGCCCATATTTCAAAAACAAAGAAATTAAAAAAAGGCCCTGAACAAGGCAGAAAAAGCACATTATACCACCTCACCCCCGAGAAAAAGATCAACACAATCAAGAATATTGAAAGGGCTTACCTCAAAAGCGATGCCCTGATTGTGCCCGCACAAGATTACAGCCACATGCGCAAAATTGATGCACTCTCACTAAAGCTCACACGCAGACTTATCGTTGATGGTCACTTGGCACTCTTCCATGCAGGCAGCTATGTCGCCAGCGGATGCCCGCTCGTCATTGCGCAAGACGCCCTAAACGAACACAAACATCATGCCAGCTTCTATAACAGCGGCGCCTCTGCGACGCACCTTATGGATGTGGTCAAAACCTATGATGGCACAGCCGCAAGCCTTGCACGTACATTAAAAAGCGCTATTTGGGATCCAGAGGCTTACAAACCGCATGAAAAGCGTAAAAAATTAAAATACGATTTCATGACCGAAGACGAGCTTTGCAACACAATTGGTATTTCAGACATCTCAGAACTAGGCACAACAGTTGCCGTTTTAGGCGGCGCAACAACCGAACTACCCTCGGCCATGAAGCAAACCGAAGATATGGCCTATGAAGCGGCTAAACAAGGCATAACGCTTCTACATGGCGGTGGCTCACGCGGCGTAATGGGCGCGATTATGAAAGGTGCGATCCGCGCCTACAACGAAGGGTATCGTGATTTTAAACAAATCGCGATTCGCACGCCAATCGTATCTGCTGCTGAAGGGTCTATGGCTCAATTCCTAGAGAAAAACGACCTCGACGTCACAAAAGGCGATATCAACAGCGACTATTACAGCTTCATGGACAATCATATCCATGTCATTGAAAAGCCTGCATTTGGCGTGCGCCAAGATGCCATTTTGCGCTTTGCCCAAGGTGCCATTGTGATGCCAGGCGGTCACGGCACAGCATACGAAGACGACCACATCAACAAACACAATGTTGAAGTCAAACGTCGTGGGTATGGCGTCTTCAAAGGTGATGATGTTGCAAATACGCGCCTTATTGACAAACACATCATCAATGTTGATGGATATTTTGATGACTACATCGAAACACTCACCCCTGAAGAACAATCTTTGATCGGACAAACAGTCGGCATAAACGCAACAGAAGCCCTCATGCAGATCAAAGAAAATCTGTCACAGCAAAAACACCTTAAAGGCAGACGCATACTACTTCCTAGAGTGGGGCACCTCCCCTCACTCTAGAAATTTACCTCGCATCAGAACGCCCTGAAAAGAAAGTTGAAAGACCCCCTTTTCAGGGTTTTCTGAAAAATATATACTAAGAATTACGAAAGTGATTCTATTTTCCCTTAGTTTTTGTTAACACTGCCTCATGCGGCTCAAATCTTTTTACGCGAAAACAATGACAGAAGCGATGCAAATGGTCCGTGACGCGCTCGGCGAAGACGCCGTGATCGTTGCGACGCGCGAACAACGTGATGGTAACATTCACGTAACAGCAGCTGTCGAACCGAATTTTGAAATCAGCCGCGGCAGCCAAAGCGCCGCAGGCGATGATTGGTTGCAATATGATGACGAAGACGAAGAAAGCGCCATCGCCGAAGAAATCACCGAAGCCATGCTTCGCCACAACGTTCCCGAAGACGTCATGGATAATATCATTTCATGCGCCACTGTTGTTGGTCTAGATGACCCCGGCCAAGCCCTGAGCGCCGCGATCGAGCATTTATTCCAGTTCACACCTTTACCGCAAACACGCGTTAACGCACCTATCATGATTGTCGGCATGCCCGGCGCGGGAAAAACCCTTCTCGTTGCCAAAATGGCCGCGCGCAGCGCCATGAACGGCCTAAAGGTTGGCGTGATCTCATGCGATACCGTGCGCGCCGGCGGAGTAGAACAGCTCGGCGCGTTTACCAAGCTCCTGAAAATTGACCTCAAACGTGCAGGCGACGCCGCGCAACTTAAACAAGCTATCGCCGCACTTAAGGGATGCGATCAAATCCTCATCGACACACCGGGCATCAACCCATTCAGCAAAGATGACGTACGTATGCTGGCGCGCCTGATGAACGCAGCACCGATGAATACATATCTCGCCTTACAGGCAGGCACAGACACCGAAGAATGCGTCGAGCTTGCCCGCATTTTTGCCACCATCGGCGTTCACAGTATGATCCCTACGCGCATCGACATCGCGCGCAGATTAGGCGGCGTCTTGGCCGCCGCGCATAACGGCAACCTCACCCTCGCCGACGGCAGCAACACACCCAAGGTCGCAAATGGCCTCTTTGACTTATCCCCACATGGACTAGCACGCCTAATAATGCCGCGTGCTTTTCGTGGACAAACACAACCAAATTCGCATAAAATGCCTGCGTCAATGCAAGGAAAGCATTAACGCGGACAGGAAGACTAGGTAACAATGACTGACTTAACCATGAAAGATAGAAAAACAGCGCCTGCTCCCACTTTTCGACGTGGTAACAACATCATCGCTGTCGCCAGTGGTAAAGGCGGCGTTGGTAAAACATGGTTTTCAATCACACTTGCGCACAGCCTAACGCGCATGGGCAAGCGCGTCTTGCTCTTTGACGGCGACCTTGGTCTTGCCAATGTTGACGTACAATTAGGCCTCATGCCAAAGCGCGACCTCAACGACGTTATTCGCGGTCGCCTCAGCATCGATAAAGTCATCCAAACATACGAAGAAGGCGGATTTGACATCATCGCCGGACGCTCTGGTCAGGCATCCCTCTCTGCCTTGCCAAGCCAGCGCCTTGCCATTTTGCGTGACCAACTTCTCGACGTGGCAAGTAACTATGACGTTGTCATTTGCGACCTTGGCGCAGGTGTTGACCGCACAGTCCGCACATTTGCTGCCGCCGCGACGCGCACTGTTCTCATCACAACGGACGAGCCCACATCATTGACAGATGCCTACGCCTTTATCAAACTTGGTAACGCGGCAGGCATGTCCAAAAACGTCAGCGTCGTCATCAATATGGCCTCCAGCATCAGCGAAGGCGAAAAGACTTACAAAACCCTTCTCAAGGCGTGCGAAAACTTCTTACGCCTAACGCCCCCACTTGCTGGCATGATCCGCGTTGACCCCAAAGTCAAAGAAAGCATTCGCCATCAAACGCCGCTTCTGATCCGCTCGCCAAACACGCAAGCCGCCGAAGACATCAGCAAAGTGACAAGCTTCGTCCAGCGCTATCTTAACGAAGCACAAAAGGCAATGGCCGGACAATAGGCCACCATTATGAGCGATATCACGGGCGGCAATAACGACACCCAAAGCATCCTCGTCACAAATCAGCAGCGCGCAGCATCCGCGGATAAATCCACGCAAAAGGCCACAATCGACATCTTGCCCAAAGAAACGCAAGAACGCCTGCAAGCGCGCATTGAAAAAGCTCAAAGCACACAAGGCGAACGCCAAGCCCCCGCAAGAACATCGGTTAAAGGCGAGGTTATCGCCCATGATCCAGAGGATCGCGGACGCTATACCATCAAAACCGAAGATGGCGACATCACACTGCGCACACAAAATCCGCGGCAAGAACGCCCCGCCATCGGACAAAGCGTCCAAATTGACATCCCCGCGCAAGGCGAAGCCCCCGCGCAACAAACCGAAGTTTATATCCGCCCACAATCACCTGCGCCGCAAAATCTTGATACGCCGCGCGTCAGCGCAACGCCCGTTGAGGTCAACATCCCACTGCCCGAAGACACCGCACAGCCAATTCAACCTACCCCTGATACCGCCGCACTCTTGCGCAGCATAACAACCTACATCACCCCCATTCCTGCAGACACGTCCATCATCCCCTTTGATGACCCGCAGTCGCCATTACCGCCTACCACGCCGCAAAACACCACTTTACCAGCGCCCAGCCAGACAACCACCGCGCTTATCACACAAACAGAAATCCCTTCAACGCAAACAACGCTCAGCGCGCCAATAAACTTGGCCGCGCCGCCCATTACACAAACATCACTGGCCGATATAACCGCCCCGCAAGACGCAACAATCCCACAACTGCCCGCAGCAATTGCCAACTTTACGGCGCAACCATTACTCCTGCTCACGGCGCAGCAAATCAGCACGCCGAACATCCTGCCAACAACGCCGCAGCAAAACGCACAAAACAGCATAAAAACACAAGTGACCGTACCGCCCGAGCACATCATCCCCGCGCCCAATACTGCACAACAAAGCGCACAAAATCTGATCACAACGCAGGCAAGCATCACGAGCGCGCAGTCAACAAGCACGCCGCAACAAACAACGCTCACAACCATTAATATCCCAAGCGCCGCTATCGCGTTCAACGCACCTAGCGCGGCAAGCGGCCCTGTCATCAATGACATCCACGCTTTGCTCTCCAACCACCGCGCAGAAGAAAAACCTGCAACATGGCTAGGATTCGCCAAGCAGGTCGCGCAAAAAACAAGCGCACCAACCAAAGAGAGCACAAGACCGCAGCCCATCCTCAGCATTTCACAAGGCGAAAACACACCGCACACTTATCGCAGCATATATGCGGCAAGCACGCATGCAGGCGCCGAAAACAATACACTTTTCCTTATGCACACCGCATTGCCCGCCAGCGCGCCAAGCGGCGCCACCCTCACCATAACGCCGCAGGCTCAAACATCTGGCGCATCAGAAAACATCACCCTGCCAAACATACCATCTGGCACGCCTGCCCTGCCTATACTCGCCCCGATCCTCTTTAATGCGCAGCCATGGGATACGCTTAACGCGCTACACCAAACCCTGCAGCAAGCCGCACCACAAAGCGCCGCCATGCTCGCCAGCGCTGCGCCAAATACGGGCAATCTATCGCAAATGATGCCCGCCGCCCTGTTCTTCATCAGCGCCATCAAAGGCGGCGACATTCAAAACTGGATGAGCGAAAAAACAGTAGAAATCCTAAAAAAAGCAGGCAAAGGCAAGGCACTTGCGCAATTCACCCGCGAAAGCAGTGCGCTCAGCCGCCTCGCTAGCGAGCCCAGCGGCGATTGGCGCACACACGCGCTGCCCCTTTATCATGATGGCACGTTTCATAAAATATTGCTGCACGCACGCCAAGATGCACCATCGGACGATCAAGATACCCCCAAAGGCAAGCTCACACGCTTTATCTTTGACCTATCGCTCAATCATATTGGTCCGCTGCAACTAGACGGCCTTTTTAAAGGTAACCGCCTTGATGTCATCCTGCGCACCGAACAGCATTTTTCACAGAATATGCAAGCCCACATGCGCCGCCTTTATAAAGGTGCGCTCGACCAAACACAAATCAATGGTGATCTGTCCTTCCAAAATCGCGCCGATAGCTGGGTCACTATACAAGAGGATACTAGCAAAACCTTGACACAAAACGCATAATTAATGCATAAACATGCATCAATAAACCAAAAAGGTTACGTATATATCTTTTTTACCAATTTTTAATAACTAAACGCTAATATACCCCTATGAATAGGGACGAAATTACAAAATGGCCATAAAAAAACTAAAACGGGCAGCATCAGCATTCTTCGGCGCAACAGGGCAAGAGCCAACTTGCGGCCCTTCGCTTGAACGCCTACGTAAAAATGCGGAAACAACGCGCTCTACAATGGAAAAATTCGCCAGTCAACTTATGCGTTACGGCATAGGTATTAAAGGCGAAGATGTCATGGGCCCGCAACGTTTTAGCATGGGCAACATCAAAGGCGCGGAACAAACTTCCCGCAAAGTTTACAGTCAATTTGACGGGGACAGCCGCAAAGTCAGCGATCCATGCCGCAGCCAAATCTACACACACTCCCCGAAAGAGTTAGAAAAACTGCTCAAATTCCTAGAAAAAGAGTATGACTACACTGAAGAGAACTTCCACCACCGCGGCGACCGCACCCCAGGACGCAGAAGTCAAAAGGCAGGTCTTTGGAACAATGTCGAAGTCCGCACAGACAACGGTGAAATCAAACGTTTCAAAGACCACATCACAAACCCTAAACGCTGGGGATGGATGGGCTTAACACTGCACTTAGAAACCAAATTAAACAATAACGAATGGGGAAAATTTGAAATCCAAGTTTTTCCTGAAGGCATGCGCGACGCATACGATGCAACGCACGCCGCGTACGAAGAAATCCGCACAGACATTGAACGCTGGGAACAGGCTTGCGAAGACGCAAAAGAATCTGGTCTATCTGGCGACATTCCTATCGAAGAGTATTTTGCAAACGAACCCAAGATCCTTAATACACTCAACCTGATTATTAACCTGCACAAATCTGCGGGCGAACAGTGCGGCCTTCATAAGCTTCGCCAAAAGCTAGGTGGACCTGACTTCCCAAGCCTTAATACCGCATCGCCAAAACAAGAAGGGGACGACGAGGTCGAACCAATTGAGGGCTATAGAGTAGGGCCACCTAAACCTGAACCCAAACCAGAAAAAGACATTGAAGTCCCCAAAAATTTGCCCTTTGATGCGACGCTACAATAAAGAAAACGCACAAAAGAACAGAGCGACCATAAAGCCGCCCTGCACACTTAATCAATACACGTGATATTTTACGTTTTACGAACTTGAAACAGCCGAAAGTACCATAATCATTTGGCGGCCTTCTAATTTAGGCTGAAGATCAACTTTACCGACATCGGCAAGTTCTTCTTGCATTTTCTTTAGCAAATTCAGGCCAATATCCTGGTGCGCCATTTCACGACCACGAAAACGCATGGTCACCTTCACCTTATCACCGCCCTCTAGGAAACGGCGCGCATTACGCATTTTGACCTCATAGTCATGCTTTTCAATGCCAGGGCGAATTTTAACTTCTTTAACGTCCGTAACTTTTTGTTTTTTACGGGCTTCCGAAGCCTTTTTCTGTTGCTCGTATTTATACTTACCAAAGTCTAAAATTTTGCATACAGGTGGCTTCGCATGCGGAGATATTTCAACCAGATCCAATCCTGCCTCTTCAGCCAGCTCAATCGCTTTAGGAACCGACATAACGCCGATCATTTCACCTTCTGAATCAATAACGCGAATTTCTTGCGCACGAATTTGTTCGTTTACGCGTGGCCCATCATCTTTGGCGGGTGGCTGTGGTCTACTAATGGTTAAATCTCCTTCAAAAGAATTAAATATATTTATCTGTGTCTATTAATACGGCGCTTTGGCTTCCTGTGCAAGGGCTTTAATCGCCTCGTCAAGCGGATCGACATTTTGGTTTTTCGAACCTAAACGGCGAATGGCCACTGTTTTATTCTCGGCCTCACGCGCACCCACAACAAAAAGCGCAGGTACTTTGGCGACGGAATGCTCGCGCACCTTATAGTTAATCTTTTCATTGCGCGTATCAATCTCGGCGCGAATACCTGCAGCCTTAAGCTTTTCCAAGACCTCTTGCGCGTAATCATCAAAATCACTGGTAATCGGCGCAACTACGCACTGCACAGGCGCCAGCCATAACGGCAACTTACCCGCGTAGCTTTCGATCATAATACCGATAAAGCGCTCAAGCGTACCAAGAACCGCGCGGTGAAGCATCACAGGGCGGTGACGATCACCATCCGCGCCAATATAAGACGCGCCCAAACGCTCTGGCAAGACGAAGTCTAGCTGAAGCGTTCCACACTGCCAGCTACGGCCAATGGCATCGCGAATATGAAATTCGACCTTAGGCCCATAAAATGCGCCCTCACCCTCTTCTTCTTCAAACTCAAGGCCGCTGGCGCGCAACGCTTCACGCAAGCCTTCCTCGGCCTTATCCCAAGTCTCATCACTGCCGGCCTTATTTTCTGGGCGAAGCGCCAAAACAACGCGTACATCTTCAAAGCCCAAATCATCGTAAACTTGGCGAACAAGCGCGCAAAAAGCGACAGATTCAGACGTGATTTGCTCTTCCGTACAGAAAATATGCGCATCATCTTGTGTCATCTGGCGCACGCGCATCAAACCGTGCAGCGCGCCGTGCGCCTCATTACGGTGACAGCAACCAAACTCTGCCAAACGGATTGGCAGATCCTTATATGATTTAATCCCTTGGTTAAAGACCTGAACATGCGCAGGACAGTTCATCGGCTTCAGCGCCATCAATTTCTCAAAAGCTTTTTCGCTGACAACTGGCTGCCCTTCTTCGCCTGATGGAATTTCATCAGGCACGACAAACATATTTTCGCGGTACTTACCCCAGTGACCAGACGCTTCCCACAATTTGTTATCAATCAATTGTGGCGTTTTAATTTCCTGATAGCCATGATCTTTCAAACGGCGACGAATATAGCCCTCTAATTGGTTATAGATCACAAATCCTTTTGGATGCCAAAAGACAGAACCTTGCGCTTCTTTTTGGAAGTGATACAAGTCCATTTCCTGACCAAGCTTACGGTGATCACGCTTTTCCGCTTCTTCCAGCTGCGTCAGATACGCCTTCAATTCCTTATCATCGCGCCACGCAGTCCCGTAAATACGGGTAAGCATCGCATTATCACTATTACCGCGCCAATACGCGCCAGCAACCTTCAACAGTTTAAATCCAGTGCCGACTTGTTTCACCGTTGGCATATGCGGGCCGCGACATAAATCGAGCCAGTCACCCTGACGATAGATTTTAATCTCTTCTGTTTCAGGCAAATCACGGATCAATTCAGCCTTATACATTTCACCTTTATTCGTGAAATATGCAATCGCCTCGTCACGATCCCACACTTCGCGCTTAAATTCTGCGCCGCGCTCGACAATGCGGCGCATCTCTTTTTCAATGGCTTCCAGATCTTCGGTCGAGAAAGGCTCGTTCCGCGCGAAATCATAGAAAAAACCATTTTCAATGTTCGGGCCGATGGTCACCTGCGTACCGGGGAAAAGCGTCTGAACAGCCTCGGCCATTACATGCGCGCAGTCATGGCGAATAAGCTCAAGCGCTTCATCGTCCTTACGCGTCACAAGTGAAATCTCGGCATTATCGTTAATCGGCAAAGAAAGGTCGCTTAACTGGCCATTGATATAAATCGCCAAAGCGGCTTTCGCCAAAGATTTTGAAATATCTGCGGCAATATCCATGCCTGTAATGCCCGCCTCATAAGAGCGAACTGCGCCATCTGGCAATGTTACTTCAATCATATGCTGTTTTACTTGTGTTTGCGTCATGTTAAAAATTTTAAACGGTTACCGAAAGGGCAAGTTAACGCTCATTCATAGCCTTATCAAGCGTTTTGATGAACGGTTTCATCAGATATTGCATAACCGTTCGTTTTCCCGTCAAAATATCAACCTGCGCAACCATCCCCGGGATAATGGGCAAGACCTCACCCTTGCGTTTAAGCTCGCGCTCATACGTGCGTAATTTCACGCGATAGAAACTATTGCCCTGATCATCGGTGATCGTATCGGCCGAAATATCCAAAACCTCGCCCTTCAAACCGCCATAAATCGAAAAATCATACGCCGTAATTTTCACAACGGCCTGCTGCCCCGGATAAATAAAGGCACGATCAGCCGGACGAATGCGCGCCTCGACTATCAACTGATCATCTTTAGGAACAATCTTCACCAGATCCTCGCCCGGACGAATAACGCCGCCAATCGAGTTCACTGAAATATCCTGCACTGTACCGTTCACGGGCGAGCGCAGCTCGGTTCTTGTCTTACGCTCTTTCAAGGCAGAAAGGCGCTGCTTAATCTCGTTCATCTCAAGCAATTTCACTGCAAGCTGCTCTTGCGCTTTGGCCTTGGCGGTTGATTGCACCTCGCGCACACGTGCCTGCGCCTCACCCACGGCAGAGCGCGCACGTGGCAAACTGGTCTTCGCGCCATTCAGCTCGGATTGTTTTTCTTTGATACTGCGCTCAAGCTGCAAGAGCTCAAGCTGCGGCGCAGCCCCGCGCGCAACCAATGGCGCAATCACATCACGCTCTTCTTTTTGCAAACGTAAAACGCCTTCAATATCGGCAATGCGCGTTGTCAGTTCTGTCACCTCTTGTTCACGTTGGCTCAGTTGCTGGCGCACGATATCAAGTTGCCCGCGCACTTGCTGACGATTGGCGCGAAAGGCGTTCATTTCTTCAACAACACTTTCAGGCGCACCCTCTTTAACCTCCTCAGGGAACTGAAAACTATCCAAACCAGAGGCCTCAGCCTGCAATCGCTTAATCGATGCCAGCAAACCTAAGTAACGCGCGCGATTTGCGCCCAAGTCAGATGACGCCTCAATATCACTCAGCCGTAGCAAAACCTGCCCTGCCTCGACCTCATCGCCTTCGGAAACAAAAAATTCTTCAACAATGCCAGCATCTAAACTTTGCACCGATTGAATATCACTCGACGGGATAACTTTACCGTCACCGCGCGTCACCATATCCAGCGTCGCCCAACTAGACCACAACGCAAAAAAGATAAAAAACGCCAATATACCAAGTAAAATCATATGCCTAGAGGCAGGCATATTCTCATCAACATCAAAATAACGTTCTACTGTACGGGCCACGCTGTTACCAATCCTTTGTGATTTCTTAGACTTAATTTTCGCAGGACTGAGCGCGCAAATCAATAGCTATATCTCAACCCTATCAAACAATTAGCTTTAGGGTGTTGTATTCGATTCGCATTTTCTATATAAATGTAAACAGCATTTGCGTTTATTTGATTCATCAATCTCCAGTTCTGGAAATTCTATCTTCACATATAAGGATTTTAAAAGTGTCTAAAGGAATCTTATCTTATCTGGCTTGCGCCACAATTTTGTGCAGCGGCGCCGCTCTTCCTCTAACAACAGCCCACGCTATGGATGAAACCGCAGCGCAAAAAACCGTAGCATCCAAAGATGTTCGCGAAAGCATCGGCCAGTCTATCCGCGAAGCTGTGGCATCAGGCGTAAAAACAAATCCTGAATATAACGCCATCGCAGCCAGCCGCCGCGCGACAGACCAAGAACTTCGCCAAGGCTACGCGCTTTATAGACCATCCCTCGATCTCAGTGCGGACACAGGCTACGAACTGACTGACGATTCAACAACGCGCACAATCACTGGCGACGATGAGGAGCTATGGCGCTCTCAGGCCAGTTTGACACTAACACAAATGCTTTTTGATGGTTTCAGCACAAAATACGAAGTTGAACGCCAAAAAGCGCGCGTCACATCATCAGCGCACCGCGTACGTGAAACAACCGAACTTGTCGGCCTTTCTATTGTCGAGGCGTACCTGAACGTATTGCGCCAGCGCTATTTGTCTGCAATTTCACAAGAAAACGTGAACGACCACAAAGAAATTCTAAACCAAATTGAAACTGGCGTTGACGCTGGTCGCTCGACACAAGCTGACCTTGAACAAGCCCGTGCACGTTTGGCATCTGCCGAAGCGGCGCAAGCAAACGTGCTTGAATCGCTTGAAACCGCTGAATCACAATACTACCGTGAAGTCGGCGCCGAGCCTGGTGCGCTCATCATGCCAACAGTACCTTACAGCGCACTCCACACAGCGCTAGAAGACGAAATCACATACGCACTCGCTAAAAGCCCAACACTCAGCGTGTTCGAAAGTGATATCGAAGTTGCCTACGCCGAGGCGCTAGGCACACAATCAACATACTACCCGCAAGTTGACTTGCAAGTTGCAGGCACTTACGCAGATGACATCGGCGGAGTCGAGGCCTACGAACGCGGTGCTAGCGCCCTTGTTGTTGCGAACTGGAACCTTTACCGCGGCGGCGCAGATGTTGCACGCGAACGTGAATTCCGCTATCGCCACGAACAAGCCAAAGCACAATACTCAGAAGCCGCACGCGGCCTCGAAGATGAAGTACGCCGCACTTGGGCCGCAATGATTGCCGCAGGCAGCCGCGCGGAAAAATACGACAACCAAGCCAACGCAAACGAAGAAGTCGTCGCGGCTTATAAGGATCAGTTCACATTGAACAGAAGAACACTTTTGGACGTTCTTGATGCTCAAAACGAATTGTTCGTGTCAAAAACAAATAAAATCAACGCTGAATTTGTCCAAATGTTTTCAGTCTACCGTCTGGTCGCTTTGCGCGGAGAACTCCTCAGCGCCCTTGGCATCCCATCGATTGATGCAGATCTGACAGAAACAGCACAAACAGAGTGGCAAGAAATGAGAAAAATGAAGGCACGCTAAAACACGGCTGCCCTTCATAACAAAAAGCGCATAGCCACCAGATGATGGATATGCGCTTTTCTTTTCTGCACCACTCGGCTTTTAGAAAGCTGATCCATGGCGTCAAAAAAAACAAACGATAAAAAGACTAAAAAAACCGCAGAAGCCGAAAACAAAAGCGCCTCTGTCAAAAGCAAGTTCAACGACCTGCCTGAAGGCTGGCCCTTGCAAGCCGACCGCCTTGCGATCGAACACCCTCTTTTAGAATCCCTGACGATTGTCGCAGGCCACTATGGCCGCAGAACATCGATTGATACACTGACTGCAGGCTTGCCACTATCAAAAGATAAACTCATACCGTCAATTATTATTCGCGCGGCTGAGCGCGCAGATCTGAACGCGCGCCTTGTACAACGCTCTCTTTCATCGTTAAAACAAGTACCAAACTTTCCTTGCGTACTGGTTCTGGCCGATGGCATGTCATGCATCCTGTGGGAAGCCACAAAAAAAGGATACGTCATCCAGTTCCCAGAAACGCCCGATGAAAAAGTCACGCTAAGCGAAAAAGATCTCAAACAATATTATACAGGTCAGGCCTTTTTCGTGCGCCCGATCGCGCGCAGCGATGATCGCGCAGGCCCCGCAGAAATCGACACAGGCCGCAGCTGGTTTTGGGGTGCACTTTCAAAAAACAAGGTCATCTACGGCGAAGTCCTTGCCGCAGGCGTGATGATCAATATTTTCGGCCTTGCCGGATCACTCTTCGTCATGACGGTCTATGACCGCGTCGTCCCAAACAACGCGACAGAAACCCTATGGACGCTGGCCATCGGCGTTATGGTCGTCTATCTGTTTGACTTCATCACAAAGAATTTACGCTCCCATTTTTTAGACTGGGCAGGCCGTAAAGCTGACGTCGAAATCTCAGCATCACTCTTTGAGCAAATCCTTGGCATGACCATGGCCGCCCGACCGGCCAGTGCGGGCGTTTTGGCCAGCAAAATGCGCGAGTTCGAAAGCATTCGCGACTTCTTTACCTCCGCCACGATTGTGACGCTCATTGATGTGCCTTTTATCGCCCTTTACATCGGCTTTATTGCCATTATTGGCGGCCCTGTCGCCTTCGTTCCGCTGGCAGCCATTCCATTGATCGTGTGCGTGGGACTGTATCTGCAAGGCAAACTGAAAAAAGTCATCTCAGAATCCCTTTTGGAAAGTGCGCTCAAGAACGCTTTGCTCTTCGAAACATTCACTGGCCTAGAAACAATCAAAGTCCAAGCCGCCGAAAGCTACACCCAGCGCAACTGGGAAGAACTCAGCGAAAAAGCCTCTCACACATCCGTAAAAAGTCGCGAGATAGCCACTTTTGCCCAAAACTGGGCCGTCTTTGTACAGCAAATGGTCAGCGTCTGGATCGTCATTGTTGGCGTCTATATGATCGCAGACGCACAGATGAGTATGGGTGGCCTGATCGCCTGCGTTATTCTGTCTGGCCGCGCAATGGCGCCCCTTGCACAGGTCGCGGGTTTACTGACCCGAATGAGCCAGACCAATCAGTCTCTTGATCACTTGGACGAGATGATGAAAGCCCCTGTCGAGCGCCCCAAAAACAAGCATTTCATATCAAAAGATCACTTCGCTGGACGCATCGAATTTCGCAATGTTGTCTTCCATTACCCTGGTCAAAGCATGCCAGCGCTCAACGATATCAGCTTTGCCATCAACCCTGGCGAGCGCGTGGGCATTATTGGCGCAGTAGGATCGGGTAAAACAACGATTGAACGCTTGCTCCTTAACCTGTTCGCACCAGACAGCGGCAGCGTACAAATTGACGGCACTGATGTCCGTCAAATTGAACCGGGTGATTTGCGTCGCAATGTGGGCGCAGTCCAACAAAGTCCGCAATTATTTTACGGATCAGTGCGCCAGAACATCACAATGGGCCACGAAACCGCATCAGACCGCGCGGTCTTACGCGCCGCCGAAATGTCGGGCGTTTTAGAATTTCTTGCAGAAACCTCTGCAGGACTAGACACTCCGGTCGGTGAACGCGGAGAATCCCTTTCTGGAGGCCAGCGTCAAGCCATCGCGATTGCGCGCGCCCTGCTCTATGATCCGCCAGTATTGATTATGGATGAACCAACGGCATCAATGGATCCCGCTTCCGAAAACCGCTTGCGTAAACGCCTATCAAAACTATGCGAAGGCAAAACGACAATCATCATCACCCATAAAGGCTCAATGCTTCCCTTGGTCGACAAATTGATCTTGATGGATAAAGGCAAAATCATTGCCTTTGGCCCGCGTGATGAAATCATCCAGAACCTGCAGGCGCGCCAATATGGCTCAGCCGCAGAAAACACGCAGACCTAACCACAGCAAGACGTAGGCTCAGCGCATTATCGCAATCACAAACCGTATTCCGGTTTCGTTCATTTTATGGTATGATCTTAACCATATCGTAACGCCCTCGCGCGTATAATAATAAATACACGATAACGAACAGACAAAAGCCGCCAACCCGCAAAAGCAAACAACACAGATGAGCTACTTCAACTTAACCCTAAATCTCAGCGCAAGCTTTACGACAGATGCGCCTTTGCTTGAGATCATCTTGGATGGGCAAGTTGTCGGCAGTTATTCGCTGGCCAGCGGCGCACAAACACTAACCGCTGCCATCCCCATGAGCGGAAATTACCCTAGCAGTTTTTCACTGCGCTTCAGCGACAGTTACGCCGAAGGTGGCCGTTTTGTCACCGTCAGCAGTGCGACGATCAACGGATATGACACTGGCTATGGCGGCGCAACGCTGTATAACGGTAATAGCTCGTCAGTCAATGTCAGTGGCTACCAACACATCTTTGGTCGCGATAGCAGTAATATCCTTGCGCAAAACCCACTAACTGACTCAGACAATAATGGCGTGATCAACGGCACAGATGGCGACGATTCAATCGTTGGAAACGATCAAGAAACACGCGTGAATGCGGGCGATGGTGATGACCAAATCATCACAGGCAGCGAAACCGACCACGTTTACGGCGGTAACGGCAATGACGTTACCTATGGCGGCGACAGCAAAGACTGGATCTACGGTCATGCTGGCAGTGATACGCTAAATGGTGAGGCTGGCGATGACCGCATTTACGGTTTTGAGGATGACGACGTACTCTTTGGCGAAAGCGGCAACGATAATCTTTATGGCGGCGAAGGCAGCGACATTCTAGATGGCGGCGCTGGCCTGGACGAAATCTTCGGCGAAGGCGGCGATGATACAATCTATGGCGGCACTGGCGCAGATCGCCTTTATGGCGGCGATGGCACCGATACGCTTAGCTACGAATTCGATAGCAGCGGCGTAGATATTAACCTCAATAAAAATACCGTTATTGACGGCAATGGCGACGAAGACCAAATCGATGGCTTTGAAATCTTCGTTGGCTCTCTTTTCGATGACAGCATCATCGGCAACGATGCAGACGATATTTTCTATGGGAATGATGGCAACGATTTGCTTTACGGCAAAAACGGTAACGACACCCTGTACGGCGGCGATGGCAATGATGATTTACGCGGTATTTCTGGCGACGATACCCTCTATGGCGATGATGGCGATGATACCCTATCGGGCGGCACAGGCAATGATACGCTGTATGGCGGATCAGGCCTAGATACCATCGCAGGCGGCACTGGTGACGACATCATATATGGCGATGATGGCGACGACGCCATTCGCGGCGGCCGCGGGGCTGACACCATCTATGGCGGTGCAGGCGGCGATACCGTCTATGGCGGCAGTGAATACAACACCATCTATGGTGAGGCAGGAACAGATCTTATTATCGGCGGGGCCGATGGGAATTACATTGACGCAGGCGATGATAATGACCGCGTTTACGGCGCCGAAGGGATCGATACAATTTATGGCGGCGACGGTGATGATGAATTAAACGGCGAGGCCGCAAACGATGAAATCCATGGCGGCAATGGCGATGATACAATCTATGGCGGTCAAAACTCAGACACGCTTTATGGCGATGCAGGTAATGACACCATCGCAGGGGAAAGCGGCCATGACACCATGTATGGCGGCGCAGGCAATGACGCCATCACAGGCGGCGGCGGCAATGATAACATCTATGGCGAGAGTGGCGTAGATTACATCTACGGCAACGAAGGCGATGATACCATCGATGGCGGCGCAGGCAATGACCGTCTGTATGGCGGCGATGATAACGACACCATCAGTGGCGGCGATAATGATGATAGGCTTTATGGTGAGGCCGGTAACGACACGCTCAATGGCGGCAATGGCACAGACATCCTAAGCGGCAGTGATGGTGACGACACCCTAAACGGCGATGGCGGTAATGACACATTAGAAGGCGATGCCGGCGCAGACACATTAAACGGCGGCACGGGTGATGATACAATTTATGGTGGCACAGGCGATGACATTATGGATGGCGGCGATGATGACGACATCCTGTACGGCGAAGATGATGACGACACCATGCGCGGCGGCGCTGGCCTCGATACATTATATGGAGGCACTGGTCACGATACGCTTTACGGTGATGACGACAATGATAAGCTCTACGGGAATGTCGGCAACGACACCCTCTACGGCGGGAATGGCACCGATGTCTTAAGCGGCAGCACCGGCGATGACTTCCTCTATGGCGAGGCTGGCGATGACACATTAGAAGGTGACACAGGCGCAGATACACTCGATGGCGGCGCAGGCGATGACACACTCTCTGGCGGCATTGACAATGACACCATCAATGGAGGCGATGATAACGACACCATCTATGGCGAAAGCGGTGATGATACCCTCAACGGTGATGGCGGCATTGATTACTTATACGGTGACATCGGCGCCGATATCATGGACGGCGGCGCAGGGAATGACTTCCTATATGGCGGTGACGATAACGACACCATGAATGGCGGCGATGACAACGATAAACTGTACGGAAACACCGGCGACGATATCATACGTGGAGGCGCTGGTACAGATAGCCTCTATGGCAATGAAGATAATGACACGCTCTATGGCGACGCAGGCGATGACCGCCTAGAAGGTGGTGACGGCAACGATACGATCTATGGCGGTGATGATAATGATGAAATCTATGGCGGGAGTGGTGTCGATTATCTATATGGCGAAGCTGGCAACGATACAATCTATGGCGAAGGTAGTCGCGATTACATCTATGGCGGCGATGGCGATGACATCCTTTATGGCGACGGTGGCCTAGATCGTCTCTATGGTGGCAACGGTAATGATGCCTTATACGGCGGCAACAACCCCGATACGCTCAACGGCGGCGATGGCGTCGACACACTGTCTGGCGGAGCGAGCGCTGATACATATGTGTTTGATAATATTGACGGATCAGAAGATAAAATATTGGATTTTGTTTTAGGATCGGGCTCCCAATCTGATGCGATTGATATTTCAGATATTCTCATTGGCTTTGATGGATCACAAGACATTAACGACTTTGTCGAGCTTTATGTCTACTCCAGCACCCGTACAGATTTCCGTGTCAACGCGGATGGCTCTGGCGGCGGCTGGGTCAGCATTGCCGAAATTCAAGCTGATCTTACCGGAACAAGCGTTGATGACATGTATAACGACGGCAACATTATCGCACTATAATCGCACTATAATCGCACTATCACGCCACAAATCACCCAATAAAAAACGGCGCACTTCCTGATAAAGCACGCCGTTTATGATATTTCCAATAGGTTACAGCCTAAAACGCCAAACGCGTAACTGTGTTAATCTGCGGCAGATTTGCAACCTTTTCAAACAGATCATCTGGCAATTCTTGATCCAAAGAAATCAAGCATACGGCCTCGGAATCACTTGTACGGCCCAAACGGAAGTCCGCAATATTATGACCTGCATCACCAAGCAACGATCCAACCGCGCCAATCAAGCCAGGCTTATCCTTATTACGAATAAACAGCATATGCGGCGCCAAAGCAGCCTCTACAGGCACGCCTTCAACTTCGACGATGCGTGGCTCTTTACCAGTGAACAACGTCCCCTTCAAGTTACGCTCGCGCTTATCCGTTTTAATGACAAGATTAATCATCGAACGCCAATCTGCAGATGACCCCGTATAAGTTTGCGAGATTTTAATGCCGCGTGCTTCTGCGATTTGCAAAGCATTGACCATATTCACACTGTCCATTTGCGCGCCCAAAAGATGCGCAATCAAAACGGATGTAATCGGGTCTGTATTAACCTCGGTCACTGTGCCGCAATATTCAATTTGAATTTCTTGAATCGCATTTTCAGTAATCTGACCTGCAAAATCACCCAATTGCTCGGCCAATTTCAAGTATGGCTTCAAACGCGGTGCATCTTCCGCCGAAATAGACGGCATGTTCAGCGCATTTGTTACCGCGCCTGTTTTCAAGTAATCGCTGATTTGCTCGGCAACTTGCAAGGCCACATTAACCTGCGCCTCTTTTGTTGACGCGCCAAGGTGCGGCGTGCAAATCACTTTATCATGACCAAACAAGGCATTTTCCTTGGCTGGCTCGACCTCAAACACGTCCAGCGCCGCGCCTGCAACCTTACCACTGTTCAGTGCATCCAAAAGATCAGCTTCAACAACAATGCCGCCGCGCGCACAGTTAATAATGCGCACACCATCTTTCATTTTCGCGATCGTGTCTTTGTTAATCAAACCGGCTGTATGCTCATTTTTCGGAACATGCATCGTAATAAAGTCTGCGCGAGAGAACAGCTCATCAAGCTCAACCTTCTCAACGCCTAACTGTGTTGCGCGCTCTTCTGTTAGGAATGGGTCAAATGCAACAACCTTCATCTTAAGACCAACCGCGCGGTCTGCGACAATCGCACCAATGTTACCGCAGCCAATAACGCCCAGTGTTTTGCTGTACAGCTCAACGCCCATAAAACGTTTCTTTTCCCACTTGCCTGCGTGCGTGCTTTCATTCGCCTGTGGAATTTCACGCGCTAAGGCCATCATCATCGAAAGCGCGTGTTCCGCTGTCGTGATCGAGTTCCCAAACGGTGTATTCATTACAATAACGCCCGCCTCTGTCGCGGCAGGAATATCAACGTTATCAACTCCAATACCAGCGCGGCCAACAACCTTCAAGTTTGTCGCAGCTTTAATAACCTCTGGCGTGACTGTTGTTGACGAACGGATCGCCAAACCATCATATTCACCAATAATTTCAAGTAATTCTTCCGGAGATAGCCCAGGTTTAAAATCAACCTCGACCCCGTTTTGTTTAAAAATATCCACCGCGAGTGGATCCAGCTTATCGCTGATCAATACTTTTGCCATCTATATACTCCTATTGTTGTCTTGTATAGGTAACAGGCCTTTAGAAATAAGCGCCTTCACAGTAAAAGTAAAGCAAGGAAAATGAAATTAAATTTGACATAAAAATTAATTATTCATATATTGCGTATCCACATCAACATTTGAAAGCTTCATAAAGTGAACATATTAAAAAAATCCCTTTGTACCGCTGCACTGATTGGCGCATTTCAAGTCACTGCTACCGCGGCCGACCAACCTGAAAATAAAGCGCATACACCAGAGCCCACATCGCTTAGTCAACTGTGCAAGGCCTTCACTACGACCACCGAAGATATGTACGCTAAATATGTACAGCGCGCTAAAGAACAAGGCACAGATGCCAAAAGCTATGAGGACTTCATCTCACAAGACCTCAATGCCGGCGATGCCTTAAAACAATGTCAAAATTCCGATACAGAAAAACCACAAGACCAACAAAAAGAAGCACCTAAACACCATAAACCCCGTGATGCGGCGCAGCTCTTTTATGTATAAAAAGCAACTCACAAACAGAAAAAGCCGCACAAACGTGCGGCTTTCTTTTTATAAACATACTGCGTTTTAAACGCTTAAGCAGCTTTCGCTTGCTGCGCCTCTGTTTTGGCCTTTGCATACGCCCAGTCCAGCCAAGGCAACAAAGCCTCAACATCTGTTGGCTCTACCGTTGCGCCGCACCAAATACGAATGCCTGCAGGCGCGTCACGGTGCATCGCCAAATCATAACCAACTTCCAGTTTATCAAGCTCTTTCAAAAAGCCTTTCACAAACGCTGCGCGGTCATCCTCGGCATAGCTTTCCAAAAACCACGGGTCATTCACAATCACACAAATTGATGTACGCGAGCGCACAGCTTCATCCTCAGCAATGAATGTTGCCCAATCAGATTGCTCAACCCATGCTTTGATCGCATTATAACTGGCCATAGAACGCTCTTTAATTTTAGGAACGCCGCCGATGGACTTAACCCAACCCAGCGCATCCATAACATCCGCAACCGCAAGCATGGACGGCGTGTTAATTGTCAAACCTTTGAAGATACCCTCAACAATTTGGCCTTTTTTAGCCATTCTAAAGATCTTAGGCAAAGGACGATTATCAGGCTTGTATGTTTCCAAACGCTCTACCGCACGTGGGCTTAGAACAATCATACCATGACCGGCTTCTGACCCAAGAACTTTCTGCCAGCTCCACGTCACAACATCCAATTTATCCCATGGCATGTCATAGGCAAAAACGGCTGAGGTTGCATCACAAATAGTCAAACCTTCACGGTCAGATGGAATCCAATCACCGTTTGGTACGACAACGCCCGCTGTTGTGCCGTTCCATGCGAAAACCGCATCACGCGTGCCATCATAAGCATTCAAATCAGCAATCTCACCATATGGCGCATTAAACGTGCGCACATCGTCCAGTTTCAAGTGATTAGTCACATCGGCCATCCACGCCTGAGAAAAGCTCTCCCACGCGAAGCAATCAACGCCGCGCGCGCCCAGCATACCCCACATCGCCATCTCAACCGCGCCAGTATCAGACGCAGGTACAATGCCAATACGGTAATCATCAGGAATGCTCAAAAGTTCGCGGTGCAGGTCAATTAGCTCCTGCAATTGTGCCTTTGCCGGCGCCGAGCGGTGAGAACGTCCAGCGAGAAAATGACTCGCCACCGCCTCCAAACTCCAGCCGGGGCGCTTCGCGCATGGCCCCGATGAGAAACACGGGTTATGGGGTTTTTGTGTGGGTTGTTGCACTGTCATTTTATCCTCGTAAAATCTGTTTAAGGTCAAAAAAATAAAACGCTGTTTTTTCATTATGAAACAGCGTAAGAATATTTCAAATAAAACGAAACCAACCCAAAGATCAATAGGATTCGATGCGCACATGACAAATTTTTTCCTAACCCTTGTCGCCACTTACACCCCCATCACTGAAGATACCATTAACATCGTTGGCGATTTCGTTGATTTTCAATGGCTTAAACAAGGCATAGCCGCAGACATCCGCCTTAACCAACCACTTGGTCGCGCGGCGCTTAATTACATCCGCACGCAGCTTGAACCACAAAAAATAGATGTCTTCCAAACCGCCGGTGAAAATCGCCGTAAAAAACTCCTACTCGCCGACATGGACAGCACCATCGTCACGGGCGAAACACTGGACGAGCTTGCCGCCTATGCAGGCATTAAAGACAAAATTGCCACCATTACGGCGCGCGCAATGAACGGCGAGCTTGATTTCCACGCTGCCCTGCGTGAACGCGTTGGCTTGCTCGAAGGCTTATCAGACAGCAAATTACAAGAAACCCTCGATGAAACGCACCTGACATCAGGCGCAAAAACATTTGTCCAAACCATGAAGAAACATGGCGCGCACTGCGTTTTGGTTTCTGGCGGCTTTACATTCTTTACCGCCGCGATCGCCGCTCAGACAGGGTTTGACAATCATCACGGCAACACACTGGACATCCAGGGCGGCAAGCTGACTGGCCAGGTCATCGAACCGATTTTGGATAAGCAATCAAAGCTTACATTCCTCAATGAATATGCAGACCGCCAAAACCTGATCTTGGACCAAGCCCTGACAATCGGCGATGGCGCAAACGATCTGCCTATGCTTCAGGCCGCGGGCCTTGGTATTGGCTTCCACGCGAAACCCGCCGTTGTCGAACAACTGGACAACATGATCCGCTTTGGCGATCTCACCAGTGCCCTTTACGCACAAGGCTACAACGAAAACGAATTTGCATAGTCTTCACCACTTTTTAAGATCTACCTGCTAAAAATAAATGCACGGCCATACGTAAAGGTAAGATCGATGAGCAAAAAACATTTCGAAATAGGTGATGTCATTGGCAAAGATACGCCATTGCCGCAAACGCATGCGCACCTTAAGGGATGGGTTGTGTTTAACACCAACCCTATCACCAACGAAGCCTCTATTATCGAGCCACCTTCGCCGCTAATCGGATCATGGCGCCAAGCGCATGATTACCTCAACCATCCAAACGCACAAGGCGCGCACCTTCCAACCGAAGAAGATGCATTTGCGCTTAAAAATGCCTTTGCTGCGCTACCTGACTTTAAAGATAAAATCGGTCTGACTGATACTGACCACATACCTTTTTGGGGAACAAAAAACCTCGATCAAGGCGGAAAATTAGATGACCGCTTATACTATTTCAATACGATTTCACTTTCACCAGAGCCTCACCCCGAGCGTGATGTGGGGTATATTCGCACCGTCCAAGAAATCAGCCCCGATCTTATTTTTAATTAAGAAAAACAACAAGATATTTGCCATAATCAACTAACTTTATCTTAATATACTCCCTGTATGATGGATTTTACGTTACACTTCATGTGTAATTAATCTGCGTTTTTTCAACGAATAAGGAAGACACAAACAATGACTGCGGCTTGGAATTACTCTGTCACCAATGAAGAGCTTGAAAACCTGATTAACAGCTATTGTACAGACTTCACCCGTCTGGCCAAAGAGGGGCGCTATGGCCCGATCACTGGCCGTGACAAGGAAATCGATGAAACCATTTTAATTCTTTTGCAAAAGGGCCGCAAAAACGCCGTACTTTTGGCACCTGCTGGTGTGGGTAAAACCGCCTTGGTTGTTGGCCTTGCACAAAAAGTCGCCGAAGATGACGTACCAGAATATCTGCGTGATGCACGCCTGATCGAAGTAGACCTCGCCCGCATGGCCGCAGGCACGTCCAACCCCGCCGAATTTCAAGAGCGCTTTATCCCGCTGTGCAAAGGCATTGCCGAGCGCTTCCACGACCCAAGCAATCCACGTATTATCCTGTTTATCGATGAAATCCATCAGATCATGCCTACCTGCCAAGGCAGTTCGTATGCTGGCCTGTCTGATGTGATGAAACCCTACCTCACCGCAGGCGACTTGATGGTCATTGGTGCAACCACTCTGGACGAATTTCGTGAATATGTCGCGCTTGATCCTGCGATGGATCGACGCTTCCAGAAAGTATTCCTAAAGATCCCAAATGTCGAAGAAACCTACACCATCCTCAAAGCCCTGCGCGATGGGTTTGAAAAACACCACGGCGTTGGCATTTCAAATAACACGCTCATGATGATTGTACACCTGACCGAAGAACACATGCGCAAACGAAACCAGCCGGATAAATCCATCATCACAATGGATTCCGCCATGGCATATCACGTAAAAGAAAATGGTAATGGCGGCGAGATTAATCTCGATTCCGTCTATTACATGGTCGGGCGTGAAACAGGCCTCAACAAAAATGCCCTCCATGACGAGAAAAAATTACAGCGCGTCCTCAAACAAGTCCTCGATATCGAAGGCGATGGCCGCATGTACTATATTTAATGCCTGTAAACGCATATCCATGCATGCACTAAACGACAATAGATAGCAAAAGACTAACCACTCCATGCTACCATAGGCCTATACGAAAAACGTAATGAGGTTTCTATGGTTGAAAAATGTCTTTACGCTTGCCTCGGCGGCAGCGAGGCTATCCAAACTGTTGTTGTCATGCTCTATGATAAAATTCTAAGCGACAAAAAACTAAAACCCTTTTTCTCAACAGTTGACCTAATGCGCCTCAAACGCAGCCAAGTCGCGTTTCTGAGTATGGCCTTCGGCGGCCCACATCATTACACAGGTGAAGACCTGCGCAAAGTTCATATGCGCTTCGTCAAAAGCGGCATGCTGAAAGATGAGCATTTCGACGCCGTGGCAAACCACCTGCTCACCTCGCTGCATGAATTAAAAATAGATCAACCACTTATAGATCAAGTCATGGACATTGTTGAATCAACGCGTAATGACGTTTTGTGCAAGGATATAGGATAAACACCATGTGGCTTGATAAATATAGTCAAATGAAAAAGAAGGGCGGCCTCGGCCTAAGGGCACAAATCACATGGGCCAGCCTCACTCTATGCCTTGTTTTTTTAGCATGCCTCATTACAGCACTAACATTTTATAATGCTGCGCAGATAGGCGAAGACGGCGAAACGTTCATAACAAATATAAAAAACATCACTCAAGAAACGCAGCACATAGGCGTACTTCTACTCTTTATTTACATATCCACAAGCTTGGCATTCATTACATTTATGACCAAGTGCGTGATCCTACCTTTTGGCAACGTCGCAGAAGCTATGATCACCACATCACTTGGAATCCCGCATAAAAACATCAAAGAACGTCACAGAAACGATGAGATTGGCTATATGGCCGAGGCTCTCCACGCCCTTAAAGACAGCCTCACCAAAGAGATACACAGCGCAGAAAAAGCATACCAACAAGAAGTAGAATTCAAATATGAACGCGAGCAATATATTGCAAATCTCATAGAAGAATTTGACAAAAACATTCAAATGCTCATCGAAACAGTTATCAACGCAACCTCACAATCCATTCAAGAAACAACAAGCGATCTTGTAAAGATTAGTGACATTAACGCAAAGCAAACTCAGCAACTCTCAACCGCAACACAAACTAGCAGCACAACCGCACAAAACATGTCACAGGCCGCGCAAGACATGATCAAAAATATCAATACGATCAACGGCAACATCACCGACATCACACCACTGATTCATAAATCACTGCAACAAAGCAATGCCGCAGAAGAAGTCGCCGACGAACTCCAATTACGCGTACAAAAAATTACAGATACGGTGACCATCGTAAAAAACATTGCGGGCCAAATCAATATGCTTGCCCTCAATGCAACGATCGAAGCCGCACGCGCTGGCGATTTTGGCAAGGGCTTTGCTGTCGTGGCTGGCGAGGTAAACGCACTAGCCAAAGCCGTTGATCAAGCGGCAGATGATATCGCTGTCAGCATGGAAACCATGCAGGATTCAAGTCATCAAACCACACAAGTCATACAAACCATGCATGAAACAACGCGCACAATCCATGAAACATTTAAAACGATCGAGCTCAGCACACAAGAACAGCATAAAACGACAAACGAAATCTCTACCATCATAGATCAAAATAAAGAGGCAGCAAACCTCACTGCAAGTATCAGTGCAATCGTCAACGAAACCACCCAACAAAGCCAAGATGTCATCAAAACCATGCGCAGCATTACCGCCGACATTGGCCAGCAATCTGAATTGCTGCAAATGTATCTCGCGCGGTTTAAAAACGTCATTTATGACGACGCCAAGAAATCAGTATCTACTCCAGAAACAGCGGAGATCAGTGAAAAAAGTACTACGCAACCTCAGGCGCCAAGCGGTAATATCCAAGGAACAAGCGATCTCAATAATGAGGATGACGACGACGATATATTCTTTTAAGAAGGCAATCAGGCAATCGCCTTAAACACCTTAAAACCGTCTTTTTGAACGATTTTCTCATGCGACTTAAACGCCTCACTCAGCGTGCCTTCATACGGCAAATGCGTATTGGCAACCATCCACAGCGCACCCCCTGGGCGCAATGATTTTGCTGCGCGCAAAATAAAGCTTTTACCAATATCTGCATTCGCTTTCTTACCCTCGTGAAACGGCGGATTCATCACAATAAAATCCAAATTTTGCGGCAAAGACTGTGACACGATATCCGCCCACATTGCTTCAACTTCAGGCACATTCACTGCGCACATATCAACGGCGCGGCGATCGGCGTCAATGGCATAAACCTTAAAGGGCGCTTCCATGCGCGATACTAAAATGCGCGTCAAATACCCATACCCACATCCAAAATCTGCTGCGCGGCGCGCCTTAATGCGTTCAGGCAAAACTTCTGCCAAAACCGCCGATCCGCGGTCAATTTTATCCCACCCATAAATACCCGGCATAGATTGGTACGCGCCATCACAAATAGGTCGCGGCGATAGCATCCCTTGCTCTTGCACGTTTTCTACGCATTCAAAATCACGCCCATAGACAACGCGGCATTTTTGCGCAGACTCATGATCAACATGCTTTGCGCCCAACCCTTGCATCATTTTTTGCAAGCGTCCGCCTCCGGCTTTATTCGGCGCAGCACAAAACAGCGTACCGCCACTGCGAAGCCCGCGCATGCCTGCCTGCATAAAAAGGCGCGCTTCTTCGATATTTTTAGGAATATTAACAAAAACGGCGTCATACGCATCAGGCTTAATTGCTGCAACCTCTTGCCACCCCACCCCATCCAGCGGCGCAGCATAGGGTTTAAAAAACTGCATATAATCCACTGACACATGACGCAAAGCATTTTGAATATCAGGCTGAAAGCGCGCATTTAAATAAAGAACGCGCGCATCTTCTTGCAATGTTACCGCGCCGCAGGTAATCGGCAAAAACAAAACCTGCGCGGCATTGAGGTCATCACTCATCAGATTTTCCTGCCACAAAAAAACGCAAATAATATATGCCCATTAAAACCAGAGCCATCGAAAACCAGAACGCAGCATATTGCGCATGATTATTTTTTGGCGACCATCGCTCATTACGCGGAAATCCTGCGGCCGTCACGCCGCCTAAATCAAAGGCATATAAAATATACCCCATAACATCATCCAGCCCCTTCGCCGAAGCAATTTCTTCCAAATCGGGGCGGTACCATTGATCTTGCTCTGGCATATTGTCAGGCATAAAGCTGCTCCAATAAGGTTTACGCACCAGACCTGTCACCCGCACAGACTGCGCAGAACTAAATGCCTCTTGCAGCGCAGAGAGGTCTTGACCGCTCCACCCCATATTCACCAGAATAATGCCGCCCTCATCAAGGCGCAGTGGCATCATCAGGCTCATACCAATATCTTTATTTAAAACGCGCGGCCCCAGTAAAAAGGCACGATCAACCAATATCTCGCCGCGCACACTGCCATAGGCAAAAGATGGCTCACCCGCGCGCATAGCCGCCAATGGCAAAGGGCTTTGCTCATCAACGCTATAGGCATAATCTAATTCTGCAAGGGTGCCTTGTTTCCAATCAAGGCGATAAAGTTGCCACGTACCCAGACCGCATAAAATGATAACACCAATCACCATCATGCAGGTTGCAGCAACTGGAAAAGTCCGAGATTGCGCCGACATAGTTACTCCCAATCGCGGGGGCGATGCTTATACTGAAGTGCAATAATATATGATTTCAAAGGCTTTAGCGAACCAACCGTCAAAACCAAAGACACAATACCCCACAAAACGGCATGCACCCATAATGGCGGTGAAAACATATTGTCAAACACCAGCGCCAGCGGCACCAACAATGTTCCTAAAACAAAAATCAAGAAGACCGCAGGACCATCCGCACTATCATTTTTTGAATAATCAAAACCGCATTCGGGGCATTTCTCTAGCAAATCCAAAGAATAACGCCCTTGATACATGGCCCCTTTTTCACATTTCGGACAGCGACACCCAAACGCATTCTTCAAAAGCGCTGTGTCACTGAGGGCAAAAATATTCATGATAGATTACTTCACTAGGTGTGTGAGATCCGTTCCAATTTCATTACCCCATAGGTAAATCGCAAAGAACAAGAACAACCATACAACATCAACAAAATGCCAGTACCATGCCGCAGCCTCAAACCCGAAATGCTTTTCAGGTGTAAAGTGGCCAAGCATCGCGCGGATCCAACATACAATCAAAAAGATCGTTCCAACCAAAACGTGGAAGCCATGGAAACCTGTCGCCATGTAAAATGTTGACGGATAAATACCTTCAGTAAAACCAAACTTCAGGTGTGAATATTCATACACTTGGAAGCCCAAGAACAACACGCCTAAAAAGACTGTCACACCAAGGGCTAGAACAGATTCTTTCTGGTCACCGTGAATAATCGCATGATGCGCCCAGCTCACCGTAGAGCCAGAAAGAAGCAGGATCATTGTCATCAAAAGCGGTAAATGGAATGGATCAACCGTTTCAATCACCTCAGGCGGCCAAACAAAGCCTATTGTTTCTGATGGGTAAAACGCGCTGCTAAAAAAGGCCCAGAAAAATGCGACAAAGAACATCAGCTCTGAGGCAATAAACAAGATCATACCAAAACGCAGACCAATTTCAGTGATGCGGTTATGAACATTTTCAGAAATGGTTTCAAAGATAATATCTTTCCACCAACCAAACATGCAGATCAATACGGCCGCAAAACCAAGGAACACACCGTTCAAACCAACAGGTTTACCGCCGATCTCAACGTCATGCATATACATCACCGCGCCCACAGCCAACAAGCCACCAGCAAAAGAACTGAGCAAAGGCCAAATACTTGGACGCACCAAGTGATATGGGTGTGGTTTACCAGTTGTTGTATATTCAATTGTATCTGCCATCGATATTACTTTCTCAATTCTCGCAAAAAATTACTCCGCATTGTAAAACGCCTCTAGCGCTTCATCAAGCTCCTTTGTCTCACTTTTATAAAAATTATAAGACAAAGTAATCACTTTAACGTCATCCATGTGCGGATCTTCGGCCATAGACGGATCTACGTAAAATAAAACAGGCATACTGACGTCTTCACCTGCCTGCAAACTTTGCTCGCCAAAACAAAAACACTCAATCTTGTGAAAATATTTCCCCGCCTTAAACGGCGTCACATTATACACGGCCGACCCGACAACAGTTTGGTCACTGTTATTCTTCGCATGATAAGCGGTCAAACCTTTCTGGCCTAACTTAACTGAAATTTCCCGCATTTCTGGTTTAAAATCCCAAGGCAGGCTTTTATGCGTATCGGCGTTAAATTTAATAACAACTTGCCTATCAAGAACCGTATCCGGCAAAGCCTCGGAAACCTGAGTTGTCCCATCAAAACCAGTGACACGACAAAATAAATCATACAAAGGCACTGATGCAAAGGCCAGACCCAGCATAACCAACACCACAAGAAAAACGCTCATCCCCATGCGGGCATTTTTCTTGGCCAGATCTATTTTTGGATCATGTTCGCTCATCAGAACCTAACTAGATACTTAAAAATCATCGATACGATTCTATTCGTATTCCTCGTCCCATGTCGCAAAATAAGACGGAATATTATCTTCAGTCACGCTGTCATGCAGGGCCTGCAGGTTTTCTTTATACTGCCTATGCAAGATAGCACTGGGCCGCGCATAATTTACAGCGCGCGCCTGAATTTGGTTGCGCAATTTAATCGCCTCATCACGGTACTGCAATTGGCGCGTATAAATATCGCACGCTGGCACAGGTGAATTCGTATTCAAATCATATGTTGATGGCTGACCACACGACATAATATCGGCCGCATTCGCACGGTCGATTTTAATAAGAGTCACTGCCCAAATCAAAACGCAGATAAAGGCAATAATCGCCAAAACTGTAAAATTCTTTTTCTTTTTAATCTTATGAAGCTCAGAAACAGGCATACCGCCCTCCTTTAGGATCGCATTCCCCTACAGTAACATGACCGCTAGGAACAACGCAAACAGGTAAAACACCGAATAGCCAAACATCGCGCGCGCATATTTCAAATCATCGTGACGCATAACTTGCCAAGCCGTCACCACGAAAAATCCGCTCAATACCGCAGAAACCAAACCATACAGCCACCCTTCAAAGCCCAAGAAGTATGGCGCCATCGTTACCGGCAGCAAAATAAGCGTATAAACAAACATCTGCAATTTCGTCGATTTTGCGCCCGCCGTCACCGTCATCATCGGAATCTTGGCACGCTTGTAATCTTCATTCGCAAACAAAGAAAGCGCCCAAAAGTGCGGCGGTGTCCAAAGGAAAATCATCATGAACAATAAGGTACTATAAACACTGACATCACCTGTAACGGCGGCCCAGCCTATCATCGGCGGAAACGCACCTGCCGCGCCGCCAATCACAATATTTTGCGGCGTTGAACGCTTAAGCCACATCGTATACACAAAAACATAAAAGGCGTTCGCAAAGGCCAGCAAACCCGCCGCGACCCAGTTCACCGCAACGCCCATCATCAAGACAGAGCCCAATGATAACACCACGCCAAAACCTAACGCTTCATCCGCTGGCATCGTGCCCGCAGGCAATGGACGCCCTTGTGTGCGCTTCATCACCGCGTCAATATCGCGGTCATACCACATGTTAATCGCACCGGCCGCGCCCGCACCAATCGCAATGCACAACGTCGCAATCACCAACAATAATGGGTGCATATCAAACGCCCCTGGCGCAACCCACATACCTGCCACTGCCGTAAACACGACAAGGCTCATCACCTTGGGTTTAAGCAAAGCAATATAATCGGAAATGGGCGTTTCCGGACGCACATCTACGTCAGAATCAAATGTGTAAACAACCTGAGAAACCATAACGGATCTGTTTTATCATAAGATGACTGAAAAACCAGTGAAAAAATTAGAAAGATGGTGAAGGCGGAGTAAACAACGCATAAGTCGGCGCCTGAACCTTACGCTTAGGCGCTGCATCCTCTGGCTGATAAGCCTCTGGCACATGCGTTGCCGCAGAAATACGAATGGCTTCCAGCTTCTCATACAAAGTGCGAGAACGCTCCTCCGCTGCCAGCACAGTCTCGGGGCTATCTCCCTCATCCCAAGCAAGCTCATCACCTACATCAAGATCTTCATTAAACAAGGCATTAAGGGCCTCGCCCCACTGACCTGCATCCTTGGAAGATACAATATTCAAAATTTGGTCAAAGGTTTCTGCTAAAACAGAAAAAGCATCAGGATCATGCAAATTTGTTGCTTCAATCTTATGATCCAAAATATCAAACACAGCGGCAAACTGGCTTTCATTTGCTAAGTTTAACAAACGATCACGATCACTTGTTTGACCTGCTTCCAAAAACAGTTCTTCAACATCTTGGTGACTGTCATCATGTGCTTCATCTTGCACCTGAGCATAACGATCTTCGCTGGCAAAATAGTCCTGATCATTCGCTGCATATTCATGGCCGCGCGCGCTATCAAAGACCGATGTCACCACGCCTGAACGCACGATATTGTCATCGTCTTGATTATACACACTCTCTGCAAAAGATACTGCCATGCAAGTAGATTAACAAATAATCATACAAACATGCAAATTTCAGCCCATTAAAAAGCAAAAAGCCGCCCTGACGGCGGCTTTTCAAAAATTAATATATGTTCAGCTTACTTCACTTTAGGCTGAATTTCAAACTGGTGGAACGGCGGAGGTGAGCTCAAAGTCCACTCAAGTGTCATTGACTGAGGCTTCGCATCCCAATAGTTTTCACCAACCTTACGACCTGCAAACATCGTGTAAAGCGCTGTCACAAGGAACCATACAGTCGCAATCCCCGTCAGATACGCGCCATAAGATGAAATCTCGTTCCACCCTGCATACGCATCAGGATAGTCAATATAACGGCGTGGCATCCCTTGCAGACCCAAGAAGTGCTGCGGGAAGAAGATCAAGTTCACACCAATAAATGTCATCCAGAAGTGAACAACGCCCATCCATTCAGGATACTGACGGCCAGAGATCTTACCAATCCAGTAATAATACCCTGCAAACAAGGCAAAGACCGCACCAAGACTTAGAACATAGTGGAAGTGCGCAACAACATAATATGTATCGTGCAGCGCCGTATCCATACCCGCGTTTGACAAGACAACCCCTGTCACACCACCAACAGTGAACAAGAAGATAAAGCCAATCGCAAACAGCATAGGTGTCTTAAACGAAATCGAACCGCCCCACATTGTCGCAATCCATGAGAAAATCTTAACGCCTGTTGGCACCGCAATAATCATTGTCGCCGCCGTAAAGTATGCACGCGTATCAACATCCAAACCGGTTGTGTACATGTGGTGCGCCCAAACGATAAAGCCGACAAAACCAATCGAAACCATCGCATACGCCATGCCCAAATAACCAAAGATAGGACGCTGAGAAAAGACAGATACGATGTGCGAGATAATACCAAAGGCTGGCAAAATCATAATGTAAACTTCTGGGTGACCAAAGAACCAGAACAAGTGCTGATAAAGAAGTGGGTCACCGCCGCCCTCTGGGTTAAAGAAGCTTGTACCAAAGTTACGGTCAGTCAAAAGCATTGTAATCGCGCCGCCCAATACAGGAACAGACAAAACAAGCAAGAACGATGTAATCAACATACCCCATACAAACAAAGGCATCTTATGCAGCGTCATACCTGGCGCGCGCATGTTAAAGATTGTTGTAATAAAGTTTGCCGCACCAAGGATCGAGCTTGCACCCGCAAGGTGAAGGGCAAAGATCGCCAAATCAACAGCCATTTCAGGGTGACCAAGCGTACTCGACAGCGGCGGATACACCGTCCAACCTGTACCAGCGCCCGGACCAAGCAAATCCATCCAGCTTTGCACCGCATCCAAACCTTGTGTCATCAAAGGTGAGCCCACCAAAGCCGAAGCAAGCAACAACAAGAACGCAGGAACAATCAACCAAAATGAAATATTGTTCAAACGTGGGAACGCCATATCTGGCGCGCCAATCATCAACGGCACAAACCAGTTACCAAATCCACCAATCAAACCGGGCATCACAACAAAGAATACCATGATCAAACCATGCGCGGACACAATAGCGTTCCACATCTGGCCGTTCGGGTTGCCTGCCGCATCAGTCAGGAATTGAACGCCTGGCTCTTGCAGCTCCATACGCATAATCATCGAAAATCCACCACCAATCAAAGCAGCAATAATCGAGAAAATAATATAAAGCGTTCCGATATCCTTGTGGTTCGTCGACATAAACCAACGTGAGAAAAATCCTGGTTTGTGATCAGCCATTGTTACTAAGCCTTTTCTTTCTTCGTTATATTTCTATTAAAAATAAATTTCGTTTTAAATTATTTCTGCGCCCAAGCCTGAAAATCTTCTTTGCTAACTGCGTGAATTTCAATCGGCATATAGGCGTGATCCTTACCGCAAAGCTCGGAACATTGACCGTAATAAACGCCAGGCTTTTCAATGCGCACCCATGTTTCATTCAAACGCCCTGGGATTGCATCCGTTTTCAAACCAAGCGAAGGCACTGCAAATGAGTGAATAACATCCGCCGCAGTGACCAGAATTTGAATATTCGTATCAACAGGCAATACAACTTTTTCATCTGTCGAAAGCAAACGCACTTCACCTTTATCCGCATTAATCTCAGCGTCAGGAATCATATAAGCACTAAAAGATTTATCATCATGATCTGGGTACTCATAACCCCAGTACCACTGATAACCTGTGACCTTAAGCGTCATTTCAGGCTCGGCCGTGCGATCTGTGTAATACAGCAATTTAAATGAAGGCACCGCAATCACGATCAAAATCACGACTGGAATAACTGTCCAAATCACTTCAAGCAACACATGGTGCGTAAAGGTTTCAGGCTTTTTGTTCACTTCCTTGCTGTAGCGAACAACCACATAAACCAACAGCAAAAAGACAAACAGCACAACTGCGCTGATGATCCAAAGCATCATGTCATGAAATTCGGTAATGCGCGCATGAGAGGGCGACGCAGACTCCTGAAGGCCTAGCCCCCAAGGTTTTGGCATACCATCAGCAAAAGCCAGATTAACTTGCGCCATCACCAGCACAGATAAGAAAAACGAGGACAGTGTCTTAAGCATAAATCTTTATTTCCGCATATATTATTAGGGTTTAACGCGCTCGCAATAGCGCATCGCCCTATTACTACAGCAATATTTCAAAAAATCAAGGGGTCATTGGCGCGTTATATACGCCCCAAACAATAGGCCGATAAACATAAAATACTCGCCGTTTCCGCCCGCAAAACATTCGCCCCCAGCGATATCGGCTGAATACAAGGCTGTTGCGACAAAAAGGCAATCTCTTCATCATCAAAACCGCCGACAGGCCCCACCAAAAATGCTTGATCGTCTGCCTGTTGATATCCAAGCGCCTTGCGCTCAATACGATCGCGTTCACAGCACCACTGCATTTCCGGATGACCCTGATCTGACCAACGCGCGCACACATCATAAAGCGCTGCCGGCTCATGCAACATAGGCAGACTGAGGCGCTCAGACTGCTCGCTCGCCTCGATAATCTGTGCTTGCAAACGCGCCATATTCACTTTTCGGTGTTCGGTGCGGTGGGTCAGAACGGGGTGAAGATCACTCACGCCAAGCTCCACTGCTTTTTCGATCACCATATCCATGCGCTGCTTTGCCAGCGGCGCAAATAATAAATGCACGCGCCCGGCAGGTTCAATTTGTGGCTTAATTTGCGCCATCAACCGCACATCAGCATCCTTCTTGCCCAGCGCAATAATTTCACCCAAAACCTCCCCGTCACGGCCATTAAACAAGCGAATTTGATCACCCTGCGCGCGGCGCATCACATTTTTCAAGTAATGAGCTTGATCCTTCGGTAGCGAAATATCTTCTTGGATTACCAAGGAATTCTCGCTATAGAGACGGGGAAGTTTAAAATAAGTATCATCAGTCATACCCTATGAGTAACCAGCCACATCAGGATATCAAGCATAATTCGCGCCTCTTGCACCTTTTCCCGCAAGATTTGCGCCCTTATGTCCTGCTGGCACGGTTGGAACGCCCAATCGGCGTTTGGCTTTTACTGATTCCAGGCCTGTGGGCGATTGCCTTGGCTGGCGCGGGCAATACGGCCACCCAAATCAAAACAGCCATCCTATTTGCGATTGGATCGATTGTGATGCGCGCGGCAGGGTGCGTTATTAATGATATATGGGATCGCGATCTCGACAAATCGGTTGAACGCACAGCCACGCGCCCCCTTGCCAGCGGCCAAATCTCGGTCAAACAAGCCTGCATCTTTCTTGGTGCGCTATTGCTTACGGGCCTCCTCATTTTATTGCAATTCAATAAAACAACAATTGTTCTGGGCGTGCTCAGTATCCCGTTTATCATCGCCTATCCACTGATGAAGCGCATCACATGGTGGCCGCAAATTTTCCTTGGCCTTACCTTTAATTTCAGCGCCCTTATGGGATGGAGCGCCCTTACAGGAGAGATCAGCCAGACCGCGCTTGTGCTTTATGGCTCAGGGATTTTATGGACACTGGCTTACGACACAATCTATGCCCACCAAGACAAAGAGGATGACGCCCTGATTGGCATCAAATCAACCGCGCGCCTATTTGGGCGCTATAACTGCATCCTCGTATATCTCAGCTACGCGGCGTCATGGGCGCTGAGCATCTATGCGGTTGGCACGCACAATTTCCTCTGCGTTTTCCCGGCAGGCATTTATGCGCTTTACCTATGCCGTATCTGGACACCAGACGACCAGAAAAGCGCGCTCGACATTTTCAAGAAAAGTAAAATATACGGCCTGACTTTGTTGATCGGTTTCGCCTGCGCAGCGCTCTAACAAAACCGATCATAACAAAATGATAAGCGCTTAACCGCCATAAAGGTGACGCAAGCGTTGCTCGGCAACCATCAACATCGCCAAGTCCATCGCACCCGCGCGGCGCAGCTTTTTAAACAACGGATCAACCTGCTGCAACAAGGCATTATGGCTTTCCACCCACGCGGTCAGCTCATCACCTTCTTTGCATTTATAGGCTGTTGAATCGTTCAAAATACGCGCCGTCAAACCAGCCTGACATACATAAAGCTTGTCAATAATGGCCTCGGTCGCTTCACGATCCCAACTGTCAAAATACTCTTTCTCTGCGGCGCGCGCATGCAACCAATCAATCTGGAAACGTTGCCCCAGTGCGAAATACACATGCGCAACCTTTTCAATTTTCGATCCAGTTTCTTTAGAGATTTGCGTAATATCCAGCGCCGATTGCAACACAGGAAGCGCCGCCAAATCTTTGGCAAGCTCCTCTGGCAATCCCTCAACCATATAAGAAGATGCCTTTTCTTTCAGTGCTTCCTCTAGGTTATCCGAAGACAGCGCAGAAAGATCATGGTTAATCTTCTGAACAGAATCGCGGTAGGCCTGAATATTCGCTGCAACATCCAAATCATCACGGCGACGCGTCAAGAACCATGTAATGGCAAACTCTGACAATTTAGCCATCTCTACCATGCCTTTGATCTGAACATGTGATGGAATTTGATTGTCCAAGGCCTCAAGATCATCCCACAATTTACGCAGGCTAAAGATCTCACGCGTTGAGATATACGCCTTCACAATATCGTGGCATCCCATGCCCGTTTTCTTCATCGTTGCCTGAATAAAGGTCGGTCCCAAACGGTTAATCAATGAGTTCGCAACCGCCATCGCAACAATCTCGCGGCGCAATTTATGCTCGTTAATTTCCTTTTTATACGCTTCACGCAATTGTGCAGGGAAATAATCATACAGCCAAATCTGCATACTCGGATCATCCGGGATCGAACTTTTCAGCAAATCTTTCGTCAATGCAATTTTCGCATATGAAATCAAAACTGACAGCTCTGGACGGGTTAGGCCATGACGCTCGGTCAAACGTTTTTGAATTTCATCTGCATTTGGCAAAAATTCAATCTTACGGTCTAGCCCCTCTTCGCGCTCCATATCCTGAATAAATTCATCATGCAGTTGCAAATTCTCGCTGGCCTGTGCCTCGGCAAGGCTGACGGCTTGTGCCTGCTGATAGTTATGACGCAAGACATGGTTTTCAATATCTTTTGTCATTGCCTCCAACAACTCGTTACGGGCCTTCAAATCCATTTTGCTGCCCTTGGCTTTCATCACCGCGCTCAGCAAAATTTTGATATTCACCTCATGGTCAGAGGAATCCACCCCGCCCGAGTTATCAATAAAGTCCGTGTTAATGCGGCCACCATATTTCGAATACTCAATGCGGCCAAGCTGCGTCACGCCAAGATTTGCACCTTCGCCGATAACGCGTGCCTGTAATGTCTTCGCATCTACGCGCAAGGCATCATTGGCCTTATCGCCAACATCCGCATTTGTTTCCTCGGTTGCCTTGATATAGGTACCAATACCGCCGAACCAAAGCAGATCAACTTTGGACTGCAACATCGCCTTCATCAAAACCTCTGGCGGAACCTCGTCTTCTTCGATACCGAAACGCGCCTTAATTTGCGGCGTAAGTTTCAAAGACTTCTCGGAACGTGAGTAAATGCGCCCGCCCTTAGAGAGCAATGTTTCATCATACTCATCCCATCCGCAGACCTTATCAAACAGACGTTTGCGCTCTTTATACGTCGCGGCAACATCAGGATCAGGATCACAGAAAATATGCAAGTGGTTAAACGCACCGACAAGGCGAATATGCTCGGACAAGAGCATACCGTTACCAAAAACATCGCCGCCCATATCACCAACACCAATCACATCAAAAGGCGTTGTTTGCGTATTATGATCCATCTGACGGAAGTGAAGCTTCACAGACTCCCACGCGCCGCGCGCGGTAATGCCCATTTTCTTATGATCGTAACCAGCCGAACCACCTGATGCAAACGCATCATCCAACCAAAAGCCGTAATCCTGCGCAAGACCGTTCGCAATATCCGAAAACGTTGCGGTTCCTTTATCCGCCGCAACAACCAAGTATGGGTCATCCGAATCGATTCGTACCGTTTGCTTCGGCGGGATAACCTTATCGCCTTCCAAATTATCAGTAATATCCAGCAAACCGCGGATAAAGGTTTTGTAACAAGCCACGCCAGCCTCGCGGAATTCATCACGCGTTTTCGTTGGTATTTTAACAACGAAACCACCCTTTGATCCCATCGGCACGATGACCGAGTTTTTAACCATCTGCGCCTTCATCAGGCCAAGAACCTCTGTGCGGAAGTCCTCGTGACGGTCAGACCATCGCAAACCACCACGCGCAATTTTATCACCGCGCAAGTGAACACCTTCAACCTTAGTCGAGTAGACAAAAATCTCGCGGAATGGTTTTGGATTTGGCAAAACGCTGATCGCTTTGCTGTCCAATTTCAACGATACATAATCTTTAAAATCACCATTTTCAGCGCGCTGATAGAAATTCGTACGCAACGTTGCCAAAACAATCGATTTCAAAATGCGAATAACGCGGTCTTGATTAAGCGATTCAACGGCCTGTAGTTTCGCAACAATCTCATCAACGATCTTTTTGCTGTCCGCTTCCCATTTTTTGCTGCGCTCAGGGTTCAAGCGCGCACGGAACAACGCAACCAAATCTTTTGAAATTGTGGCATTCTTGGTTAAAGTGCGCTGAATATAATGCTGCGAATGTGGGACACGCGCCTGACGCATATACTTCACATAGCAACGCAAAATCACAATATCGCGCCACGACATCTGCGCCGACAAAACCAAGCGGTTCAGACGGTCGCTCTCCATTTCGTTATACCAAATGCGCGAGAATGCTTCTTCAAAGTGCTCTTTAACTTCTTCCAAATCAATGGCCTGATCATGGTCAGGATGCTCAAGCAAGAAGTCATGAATCCAAAGCGATTCATCAACGCCCATCGGCGTAACCTCATACGGCAATTCTGAAATCGCGCGCAAACCAAGATCATCCAAAATCGGCATGACATCAGACAAGACAATAGGCTTGCCTGAATTATAAATCTTCAGGCGCAATTGATGCGGCTCAAGATTATCTGGCTTATACAAATCCAGTTGCAGTTTACCTGCCTGCAAAGCCGTTTCAATTTTCTCAATATCAAACAAAGCCTTCTTCGCCGAGTGTGAATTCATGTAATTCACTGGGAAAGCTTCACCATATTTCAGCGTCATCGACGCAAGCTCACCCTCTGGATACTGGCTTTCTTCCAAGGCATACGAAATGCGCTCGGCCCAGCTTTGGCCCAGCTCTTGCAATTTCTCTTCAATTGTCGCGTGTTTAAACTTAAGAGGTTTAGATGGATCAACGTCAATGCGGAACAAACCACGTGCAAACAAGGAATCATCCATCGATGTAAAGAAAGAACCGCATGTACCGCCCAATTCATTTTCCAACAAGCGGACAATTTTCTTACGCAAAGACGTGCCAAAGCGCTCGCGCGGGACATAAACCATGCACGAAATGTAACTGCCAAATACATCCTTACGTGTGAACAAGGCAATGCGTTGACGCTCTTGCAAACGCAGGATGTTTGAACATGTCGCATAAAGCGCCTTTGTTTCCGTTTGGAATAATTCATCGCGCGGATATTTTTCTAAAATATGACGAAGCGCCTTATAATCATGCGACCCAGACACATGATCTGACATTTCCATGATTTTACTGACTTTAAGACGAAGATAAGGAATATCCTTAACACTGCGCGAGTATGTAACGGACGTAAATAATCCTAAGAAGATTTTCTCGCCAATTACCTTGCCCGCATCATCATATAATTTCACTGAAATCACATCCATCGGCACGCGGCGATGCACTGATGTCACAGTTTTCGATTTTGCAATCGTCACAGGCGGCAATGTGCCTTTAATTTCCTGTAGCGCAAGCGGGAAACCTTCAAAGTCTTCATCGACTTTGGACGCATACGTGCCATTGCTTAGCACACCAAGAGAGCTTACTTTCTCAGAGCCCCCCTTACCGTCAAATTTATATTCAGCATACCCAAGCAGCGTAAAGTTATTCTGATGCAAATAATCCAGAAACGCGCAATATTCACTCACCACAGATTGCGGGCGTTCAGTTTTTGAAATCTCAAGCGCCGCGCTTGCCTCTTTCAAACGAACAAGCATCGTCTTCCAGTCACGGTTTGCAACGCGCACATCCGCAATCGTTGATAGCAAGTCTTCTTTCAATGCCTCTGCGGCCTCATCAGACAGGTTTTCATGCACATGCACGTGAATATAGGATTGACGGCGAACCTTATCATTATCCTTAACATCATCACCTTCAGGCAGAATTTCGGACAATTCACCTTTATCATCATAAACGGTATTTAAGACAGGGTGCACCAACAGCTCGATCAAGTATTTGTGCTGGTTAATCGTCGCAGCAACGGAATCAACCACAAAGGCAACATCGTCACTGACAATATCAATAACCGTTTTACGGCGCTGACTGCCTTCCATACATGGCGCGTGAACTTTAATGCGCGCTTCACCCGCAGGGCGATCATGGCTAAGCTCCCAGTGCGTTTCCATCAAGTTGTTATAGATATTTTGATCAAAGTGATGCGCATCTTCTTCTGACATTTGATCGGTCAAATGTGAAATAAGTGCTTTATACGGCCCTTTTTGCGTTGATTTTATCGTTTTTTCTAACTGGCCTTTGAATTCTTTGAGCATGAGATAATGGCTCCTTCCCTCTGTGTAAACACACCTAATCCACCATACATTAGCTGTCCATAAAATCCATCATATTCAATGCTCCGTCAAGATGTTAAGCCTTCCAAAATGCTTTTTTTAGAAAAACAATAAAATTTCAGATGATGTGGATTTAGTTAAAATAATAAACCCATAATGATTGATTTCTTATTTGAAAAATGCTTAACCGTAAGAAAGCAAATAAATCATCGTTACTTGGGAGCTCAATCCGAATGGAAACAGTTACAGAAACTGCCTATATTTTAAACACTTTCTTCATATTAATCTGCGCCACCATGGTCATGTTTATGGCTGCTGGCTTTGCCATGTTAGAAGCCGGAATGGTTCGCAGCAAATCTGTCGCCGTCATTCTTGTGAAAAACATAGGGCTATACGCACTGGCCAGCATCATGTTCTATGTTATTGGTTACAATTTAATGTACCTAGACGTTGACCAAAGCGGCGGCTTCTTCGGAACGCCCATTCCATGGCACCCTAACGACACAAGCGCCCTCAGCGGTGATTTCTCGAACGGTCACTCTGCTGGTGCAGACTGGTT
>CEUZ01141928.1_pt1 | contig 97297 bp, 85 predicted proteins | sample 361511 | NCBI WGS metagenome assembly CEUZ01 (sample SAMEA2622822, study PRJEB7988) | marine metagenome | biome: marine biome (ENVO:00000447); feature: surface water layer (ENVO:00002042); material: "saline water (ENVO:00002010), including plankton (ENVO:xxxxxxxx)" | depth 5 m
GCAAGTTGATCCAGGATGGATCAATTTTGAATGTCTAAAAACTAGGAAGGTTTTAATTTTATCACCACCCAAGTAGGTCAGTTTAAAAAACTAATAGTGAACTTCAATATCGTATGGCTTTGCGGTAGTGCCCTTTTTAAAGGCGTTATCTAACATACCGGCAGAAGCATAAGAGCCAATATTAAAATCTAAATATCTGGCCATTATATCAGTTACGCTTCTGGTGCAGTTAGTGGTTCTTATATAGTATTGTCCTTCTCTTTCAACCACAGGTATTTTTACTTTTCCATTAACAAAGTACTTTAGACCTCCGATCTCCTCAATATTAGCTCTGATAAGCCCTTTGTTTTTTGAGTTCACCATCTTAAACCCACCGGTAACTTCTTTGACCAGTTCATCAGTACCCCATATATCAAATGGGGGAAAATTATTTTTAGAGGCAGACTTAATAAAAGCTTCAATTTGCTCTGTCATTTCATTAATCTTTTGTCTGTCGATTCGATAAACTCTTCCAACAGCGCCAGATTCGAATCCCGAAAATCTTTTTGAAGAGGTCATTGTCGAACCAAATAAAACACCATTAACTGAATAATGTCTCGTTCCAACTCTTATTTCCATATGACCAGTTTTGCCGATATCTCTATAGGCGATTTCTACGGTATTTTCTAAATAATTCTTATAAGTAAAGTTGGAGCTATTAGGTCTTTTGAACTTATAAACTTTTTCCGAGGTTTCTTCGAAGAACTTTAAGTTAGGCAGGTAGGAATATTGTAAGTCTCTCTTTTTCCCCTGAACTGTTTTATTAAAGTTTTCAAAGAAATCGGAGTACTTAGATTTATGGGCCCAATCGGCAATTAAAACTCTAACTTCTTTAAGAGTTTCCGGTGTCACTTCAGTTACGTCGTATTTTCTAATTAGTTTTTGAACTTCTTTGATAAATCTAAGCTGTTGCTGTTTTGTTATATTATCGAAGGCCATAAGCTCATCTTTATTAAGAGATTCTCTTATCGGGTGGTTTAACCAGTCTTTAAGGGGGTAGAGCAGCCTATGTTCAAAGTCAGCGCCACTTTTTCCACCTCCCATTTTTCGGTTATATTTTAAAATTTCTTCACTTAAAGCTAAGAAGAATAACTCCATATCCTCTGCTTCTTCCTTAGTAAAATTATAACGAGCCATTCTCTCTTGAATGGTTGTGGAGGAAACCTGTGTGGATTTTGAAAAGTGAGAGTAGTGATCAAGGTCACCATACTGGTCAATATCTCTTGCTAGTTTGGTTAAAGAGTCAAACATGTCTTCATATCTTTTATGAAACTGTCTTAACTCAAATCCCATCTTTCCTGGACCGTAGGGACCTGCAACTCGAAAGTGAGGAGCGTACATGGCCTTGACTCCGGAGATACTAATATCCATTATTCCATTTTCTAAATATTCATCAGCTTCAGTTAGTCGATCTGCCATTTTTTGATCAATAGGGCCTAGTGAGTAATGAACGATATTAGCAGAAGGAATGGCCTTTTCGTTTCCTAAGTAGCGTTCAAAGCCATTTTCAAGAACTGAAAGTTGGTTTCTATCAAACTCATAAAATGTGTAACCTGACATTCCTCTAAAACTAGCATTTGCATCAACCACAAGATGAGGTTGCCAAGAGAATTTTCCATAATGTTCTGACATATAGGTAATGAGATTTCTTAGGTCCCCTAGGTTATCAAAAATAAGACCGTTTCCTTCTATAGTTCCATGGGGTTCAATAAATAGGCCTTCGGGAAGATTTGGGTTCGCGTCGGAAAGGCGAACAAAGATATTATCGACATCGTCTGCATTCTTTTGGGCTTCTTTGGCCAGCCGAAACCTTTGTTCAATCCCTAAGCTATACCACTCTTGCTCGGTCAAAGTTTTAACTCTGTATGAGTTTAAGATGGCGGGTACCTCATCAAGGATAAGCTCAAACTCAATCCCATAAGATTGAGGGAGCGCTTTATCACCCCCAACAAAGAGCCTTTTAAAAAGCTTTGGATTGGTGTTGTGAGATAGCATAATATCCCGACCAATAAAATTTCTGATAATATCAATATGGGCCCGCTCAAGAGGGGAACCTGACCTTAAGGCAACTTCAACTGCCTGGCGGTCACTTGTAAAAGGGATCTCGTGAGTAAGTTTTAAAAATCTAGCGCGCTCAATTTCATCAAGAGTTTCACCGGCCTGAAGTTTTAATAGGCTCGCTTTGACCTTCTTCTTTGTGGTACCGGCAAATAGATTCTTTAAACCCTTTTTACATGAAAAGAATACCTTCGCTACTGAGGCGGGGGATCTTGAAGAAATCCTTGAATCAGGCTCAAAACTCGAGCAAGAGACCAAGACGAAAACGAGTAATAAAATTGAAGTCTTTCTCACGAGTTCTATTCGGACGAAAGGCTTTATTGTTTTAGTACTTGATTGGTGCACTAGGTTAAGTCTAGGCTGCTAAAATAACTGAGTTTAATTGCTAATCGGTAGTAAAAACTAGAAAATATGCTTATGGAATATTCAATAGAACAGCTTACCAGCAAACTCGATTCTGACGTGGCCACGGCCCTACTTGAAAGTATTAATCGATCTGAGCAGCAGACTTTCTTTGCTCCTTTTCCGAATGGGTTTTCCCTTTGGTTTAGGTACTTAAAAATTGATAATGAAGAGCTTCAGTACGGAAATCATAAATACTTATACTTAGAAAATAAATTATATAAATTTAATTTTGAGAGTAGTGTTTTTGAAGATTTCGAGGATGGAGTATTAGGGCTTGTAGATGTTCTTGAAAACTATCTTTCAAGTAATGAGTTTATTATCAAAGAGTATATTAACGAAGTAGAAAAGCTCGAAGATCTTCTTTATGAAAGAAGTGTTCCAACAGTATTTATGGATATCTGGTTTGATGTTAAAAAAGATTTATCAAGAATTGAGAGGTTTTTAGGTCGCCATGCCAGGGCACTAAATGGGTTACTAAGCTGGAACGAGAAGAACGCTGATGTTGTTGAATTAGAGCTTATCGATCTTCAGAAAAATAATCATTATCAAATCTCTAATGTTCAAGGTGGCCTATCGAGACTTGATCATATTCACCACTACTACAGCTCAATTAAGAACGATAAACTGAATAAAAACATTTACCTATTAACTCTTGTCTCAGGTATTTTCTTGCCCCTTAATTTAATCGTGGGCTTCTTTGGGATGAACACTAAAGGACTCTTTTTTGAAAATCATGAAAAGGGTACGGAGATGGTGGTTTATATCTTAGGATCTATTCTTGTGTTTAGTATTCTAGGTCAAACTTTAATAAAACTAGTCGATCGCTTTATTGTTAGAGCACTTCTAGGTAGAACCATGCTCTATAAAAATATTTCAAGTGGATTAACTAAAATTGAAAAAAGTCTTGGGATTGATATTTAGGGTTATAAATGGAGAACTTTTTAAATCAAATAAATTCATTAATGCTTAAATATCCCTATACTAAAACAGCGGTATTTTCATGTTTGCTTCTGGTCTTCTACTATATTGTAAGATTTCTGTTTTATTCAAATATTGAAAAAAAGAAAATCTCAAGAAGTGAGAAGAACTTTTTTAAGAAAAAATCGGAACAGTATCTTCGCTATTTTTTCGTGTTGGTTCTTTTTCTGTTATGGTTTGCTCAGCTGCAGGTTTTCTTCGTTTCAATTTTTGCTATTGCGGCGGCAATTGTTCTAGCTTTTAAAGAACTGATTATGTGTTTGACGGGGGGCCTTCTTATTAGAAGCGCCAATACCTTTAAAACCGGTGACCGTATAGAAATGAAAGAGCTTCGGGGGTTTGTTCTAGAAAAAGGACTTTTGGCCACAAAGGTTTTAGAGCTTGGTCCAGAGAGCAATTCTCAACAAACAACTGGCGATATTATAACCATTCCCAATAGCCTAATGCTTTCACAGGCCCTTAAAAATGAATCTTATTTTAAAGGGTACTCTATAAAGTCCTTTCACTTTAGAGTTAGTAACTCTAAAGAATTCGATGTGCTTGAAGAAAAGCTTTTAAATTTAGCCAATGAAATTAGTCAGAGCTATTTAGAAGAAGCCAAAAAAAGTATAGCTAAGTTTTGCGAAAAAGAGGGCTTTGTTATTCCCTCAATAGCCGCAAGAACTAAGATAATTGTTGAGGACGATAAGTTAATGGCCCTTATTAAATTGCCTGTTATAAATTCCGAAGTTGGGGATATAGAGCAAAAGTTTAATAGACTTTATCTTGATTGGTTAAAGGAAACGGAGAGCGTCAGTGCATCTTGATCCCCATTTTCAAGAGTTCTCTATTGTTATTCTTTTTCTATTATTTTCAGGGATTGTAACTAAGCTATTGGGGCTACCCAATGCCATTGGTTTTTTGCTTTCTGGGATTTTAATTGGTCCGGGGGGCCTTGGGATTGTTGATAAAGCCTCGGCCATAAATCAGATCGGTTCGGCTGGAGTCGTTCTACTGCTCTTCTTCTTGGGGCTTGAAATGTCCCCTAAAGAACTTGTAAAGGAATGGAAGGTAACTGTCCTTGGAACACTTGTTCAAATTATTGTCAGTGTGCTCTTTGTAATAGGAATTGGTCACTATTTAGATTGGCCTTTAAATAGATCAATTCTACTTGGCTTTGTCATTAGCTTAAGTTCAACAGTCATGGTCATTCAGCTCCTTCAAGATAAAAAACTAACTGACACAAGACTTGGTAAGGATGTTCTAGGTATCCTTATTGCTCAAGATATTATGGTGGTCCCCATGCTTATTATCGTGGGTATGATGGGGGACTCAAAATTTGAGAAGATTCAATTCATTAAGCAAATTTTTGGAACAATATTATTGGGGCTTATTTATTACTTACTACCTAAAATAAATTTTATAAAAGGAAAAATTGTAGATAAGTTAAAAGACGATAATGAAATTCAGGTTCTTTTTTGTCTTTCTTTTGCTTTTGGTATTGCCCTTCTAAGTGGTGCCTTAGAGCTTTCGACGGCCCTAGGAGCTTTTGTCGCCGGTAGTGTAATTGCACAGCTTAAGCTAGGTCATGTTTTTCACCATTCTCTTTTTTCCTTAAAGCTCATCCTTAATGCTCTTTTCTTTTCTACCATTGGTCTACTTCTCGATATTAATTTTTTCCTTAATAATATCGGCTCAGTTCTCCTGCTTACCTTTGTGGCCATGTTCACTAATACTTTGATAAATGCGGGAATTTTAATTGTCGGAGGACGAAACTGGAAAAACAGTTTGGTTGCTTCTGCCTTTTTGTCCCAAGTAGGGGAGTTTAGCTTTATCTTAGCGGCCATAGGTATGCAGCAAGGAGTAATCAATGAGTTCTCTTATCAGCTAACCATATTTATTATCTTTATTAGCATCCTTATAACACCACTTTGGCTTAAACTAATAACCATTATTAGTAAGCCGACCAACGAAGCACTTTTATCTTAATGAAAGCTAAATATATAATTTCATTATTAATATTGTTGATCTTTGGTACCGGCTTCCTTCTCGCTCCGGGACTAATTAAAGATAAGTTAATCACAATTATGTCTGAGAATATTGACTCAACCGTTTACTTAGACGAGCTTGAGATTAATCCATTTTCAGCTGAAATTACTCTTATTGGACTATCAATTGGAGAAAAATCTGAGGTACTAGAACTAAAAAAACTTGTTCTTAGACCAGATCTCTTGTCCTTATTCTCTAAAGAAAAAGTTGTTAAGAGTCTAACTATAGAAGGCCTAGTGCTTAAGGCTATACCCAAGCTAAAAGCACGAAATGAGAAAATAAAGAAGAGTAACTCCACTCTTAAGTTCAAATTAAATGAGCTAAAGCTAAAAGAAATTAAACTGTCACACTTTCTTATTCCCCTAAACAAAGATTTAAGTCTCTCAAATGCTCTAATTCATAATATTGATATTGAAGGGAAGAAGCTTAAAGCAAACCTAAAGAGAGCTAAAATAAAAATTCACGAAAGTGAAATTGATTTAAGCCTAAATTTTAGGCTTGTAAAAGAACCTAGTGGAAAAGGAACGATAAAAATTAAAAACTTTAATCTTGAGTTTTTAGAGCATAAGAAATTAAAAGAAAAAATTAAAAACTTAGGGGGAGAATTAAGTCTCAACTTAGCTTTAGAGCTAAAAAATAAGGTTGTAACAAGTACTGGAGAGGTAGAGCTAAAAAAACTTAACTACCTGCCCGAATCAGGTGCTCAGTATCAAATAAATTCACTTTGGATTAAAAAGGACTTTTCTTACTCTCATGAGAAAACTGTTCTTGATAATGCTGAACTTAAACTACAGGGGCTAACTCAATCTTCGAAAGAAGAGGCTGTTAAACGAATCAAAGGACTTTTAATATCGAATTTGAACCTTAAAAAAGAAGCTGGGAGTAATTTTGATCTAGCGTTTGATGTTAATAAATATGGAAAGATTAATTTCGAAAAAAAACAAGAGAGCTATAAGGGAAAAATTAAAAATCTTGATTTAAGTAAGTTCTCAAACTTCTTAGTCCTAGATGAAGAGAGTCAGGTTGGCTCAGGAAAATTATTTTTAAATTTAAAAGGTAAGGTGAAAAAGGACAATCAACTCTCTGGAGACCTAAAGCTTTTTATGGCCCAGCTTGAAATTGAAAAGTCAGGAGATAAGGACATTTCCTTAATTTCAACCTCTAGGGCCGTGAGCTTAATCAAAGATAAGAATGGAAAAATAGAAATTGAATCAAAGATTACTGGAAGCTTAGACGATCCTAGCTTTAATCTTATTTACTTTCTCTCAAAGGGAGTGGGTAATGTTTTGGCGGAAAAATTTTATTCCCTTTTGGCCGTTGAAGCCGCCAAGAAAGTGGCTCCACTTTTACTTAGTAGTATCCCCATTAATCCACTAAACGCTATTTCTCTTTTTAAAAAAGGTTATGATTTAGCCGTAAAGCCAAGGTTTGCGGCCATGAACTTTCCTCCCCATGAGGAAAAGCTAAAGGACAGAGAACTTAAAGTCCTCGATCGAATATTAAACTTTTTGAAAAAAGAAAGTGAAATCTCTCTCAGTTTTTGTGTCGATACTTACTTAAAAGAGGGAGATAGCACTTTAAGTTTAGAAAAGGCTAGATCACTAAGGATTAAAAGATCCGCCTTTATTAGCCAATACATCGTTAAAAAGGCGCCGCGCGTTGAATCTCAGGTGGTCTTTTGCTCTGAAAAGGCCAAAATAGAGGATTCAGGGAATGCCTCCCTAGAAGTTGAGCTCTAAAATAATTTAAACTTCTCTATGCCGAAGCTCTCGCTTATTGGTAGAATCCTACCGTGAAAAAGAAAGAGAAACTTGCCATAGGCTGGAGAGAGCGGATCGCAATCCCAGAACTTAAGATCAAGGAAATAAAAGTAAAAGTCGATACCGGTGCAAGAACATCGGCTCTTCATGTTACTGATTTAGAAATTATAAAAAAGGGTAGAAAAACCTTTGTGGATTTTTATGTGCATCCCAATCAAGATTCAAGTAGACCGAGATTTAGAAATCTAGTTGAAGTTGAATGTTTTAAAGATGTAAAGAGCTCCAATGGAGTTAGCTCTAAAAGACCAGTTATAAAAGTTGATGCAAAATTAGGACAAGTAACAAAAACAATAGAAGTAACATTAGTTAATAGAGATATGATGGGATTTAGAATGCTTTTAGGAAGAGCCGCACTTCGTGGTGAGTTTCTGGTCGACTCTGGCAAATCATATCTATTAGGAAAGGTAAAAAAATGAAAATAGCAATTATGTCTAGGGGCCCAAAACTTTACTCAACTCAAAGCCTTGTTAAGGCCTGTAAAGCCAGAGGTCACGAAGTAGAGATTATTAACCCTCTTAAGTGTTATATGAATATTACCTCACATAAGCCTACGGTTCATTATAAAGACAAAGTTCTTGATTATTTCGATGCTGTCATTCCTAGAATCGGGGCGAGTATTACTTTCTATGGAACGGCCGTACTTAGGCAATTTGAAATGGGCGGGGTTTATTCAGCAAATGAGTCCGTTGCGATTAGCCGCTCTAGAGATAAGCTTAGAAGCCTTCAGATTATGTCTAAAAAAGGAATAGGTCTTCCTGTTACTGGTTTTGCTAACTCAACGGCCATGACTGAAAACCTCCTCGAGTTAGTGGGAGGAGCTCCTTGTGTGATTAAACTTCTCGAAGGAACTCAAGGGAAGGGAGTTGTCTTAGCGGAGAATACGAAGGCCGCTGAAAGTGTCATGGAGCTCGTTTCCGGTACAAAATCAAACTACCTTGTGCAAGAGTTTATAAAAGAATCTGGTGGTACAGATATTCGCTGCTTTATCGTTGGTGATAAAGTTGTGGCCTCAATGAAAAGAACTGGGGCCGAAGGGGACTTTAGATCAAACCTTCACCGAGGTGGTTCAGCTAAAGTTATTAAAATTACTCCAGAAGAAAGAAGCACGGCCGTAAGGGCGGCTAAGGCCATGGGGCTTAATGTAGCCGGTGTGGATATTCTAAGATCAAATCATGGTCCACTTGTTTTAGAAGTAAACTCTTCACCTGGACTAGAGGGAATTGAAACCGCAACAGGTAAAGATATCGCTGGTATGATTATTGATTTTATTGAAAATTCAGTTAAGAAAAAAGTTTCCAATAAAACGCGAGGGGAAGGTTAGTGCCTAAGAAGTTAAAAATCGGCGGGGTAGAAGTTAAACCTGGCGAGAAAAAGACGATAAATCTAGAAGTGGCTAAAATTTATGATTCTACAGAGCTCACTATGCCCGTTAGAGTTATTAGAGGAACAAAAGATGGCCCCATCGTCTTTTTGTCTGCGGCAATTCATGGTGACGAGTTAAACGGTGTCGAAATTATTAGAGAAGTTTTAAAATATCTTGAGTCTAAAAAAATCAAAGGTACTATTATTGCGGTTCCGATCGTAAATGTTTTTGGTTTTAATAATAAGTCACGCTACCTACCTGATAGAAGAGACCTAAACCGCTCTTTTCCGGGAAGCACTCACGGATCCTTAGCTTCAAGAATGGCAAAAATCTTTTTAAAAGAAGTCGTATCAAAATGTACTCATGGAATAGATTTTCATACTGGGGCCATACATAGATCAAACTTCCCTCAAATTAGAGCCGATTTAAGTTGTTCAAAAACGAGGAAGTTTGCCAAAAGCTTTAATGCTCCCATGACTCTTGATTCAAAAACAAGAGATGGCTCCTTAAGAGAAGCGGCCAGGAAAAAGGGTGTTTTAACTCTTGTTTACGAAGGGGGACAGGCCCTTCGGTTTGAAGACTCGGTCATAAAAATGGGGAAAAAAGGTTGTCTTGCGGCCTTAAGAGAGATTGGTGTTTTACTACCTCTTAAAAGGAAGGTTATTCCTTCGACAGTAAAGGCCTATGGAAGTTACTGGATCAGATCCCCAAAAGGTGGAACCTTTAAACTAGAAGTCTCACTTGGACAGGCCGTAAAGAAGAATCAAGTCATTGGGGTTATTAACGATCCTCTCGGAGAAGAAGTAGAGGAGATTTTAGTTCACAATAATGGATATATTATAGGTGTTAATGAGCTTCCTTTAGTAACCCAAGGGGAAGCTCTTGTGCATGTTGCCACAGTTAAGGGAAGCACTTCGAAAAAAGATAGACTTATGGACTTTGTAGATTAAAATTTAGCTATGCGCAATTTACTCTTAGTCCTTTTCATAACTTTCTCACATAACCTTTACTCAAAAGACTGTTACGAGAATAAAACATTTAGTTTACTAACAAATCAAATAGGCCAAATTAAAAACCTGATAAATGGTGAAGCCAGCAAAGGAAGTATCTTCTCTGTATTTGGTGAAGGGTTCGTACTAGATGATACTCCTAGATTAATTAGTGAGCTCGAAAAGCAAATTTCTGAAAGAAAGGGAATTTCATTAGAGCACGAATTACTTCATAAATGTCTTCAAGATAAAAAGATAAAAAAAGCTGGGGAGTTAAGCGATTTATCAATAGAGCTTACTAAGCTTAAGATTGAGCTATTAAAAAAGAATAAAAATTTAAATAATGCAATCGTTAAAAAAATCGAAGGGGAAAACCAGGTCCCGGAGATTAAAGAAGAAATAGAAAAAGAGAATAAGGCCAATGAGCTTGCCAAAAAAGTACTAACGAGTGAAGTCCTTGAAGCAGAAAGTACGGCCACGATATCAACCGACTTAAAAGTAAAAAGGCTGGCGGCCTACAGGTCTGAGTTAACAAAACTAAAAATCGAACTCTTAAATAAAAAGATTGAGCATAATAAGGCCTTAGAGAGCAAGCTGAAGTACTTTGAAGATCAGTCTGAATTTCTCTCAAGCGTTCTCGTCGGAATTGAAGGCTTAAGTGAAAAAGAGGTGGCCCAAAGATTAAAGAAAACCGAAGAAATATGGATCGAAATCTCCTCTCGAAACTACAATATCTTTAGTGCAGGGGAGAGCTTTCAGCTTCCTCAAATCCCAAGTTCTACGATTACGGATACGGGAAGAGAAGACTTAAAAAAAGAAGTTTCGGATCTAAACTCCCTTAATCAAGAGTTAGTGATTTTTAAGCAAAAGACTTTAACTGAGCTGACCTCTAAAAAGAATCATGAGTTAAAGCTCCATAATGATCTGCTTCTTCAAGTGAATAATGTAAGAGGTGTCCTTTATAATCTAGTACCTAGTAGCTTTGTTGTTAAGCAGGCTCTTACCATCGATTATTATAAAAAACTTATAAAAGAAGTGGCCGCATCTCCTTTTAGAATCTTAAGCTATTTTTACTCAAAGTTTCTCTACATTAGGGACGAGGTCTCTAAAGGAAATGAAGGCTTTAAAACCCTCGGTTACGATATTGTTTACTTAAGTTTTCTCGCTCTTATCCTGTTTGCTATAAAAACGGTTTTCTCAAACTCAAAGCAATGGGTTGATGGGCGGTTTATATCATTTTTTTCAAAATTTAGGTCGTATCAGCTAGTTAAAGGAATCCTTAGTCTTTGGAATAAAATCAAGGACAATACTGAGGATTTTCTCTGGCTTGGCCTTATTTATTTTATAAGAGAGCAGGATTTCTTAAGTGATGTAAGAATCGTTTTAGATATTTTTCAAGTTATTTTTATAAGCCGAATTTTGAAGTCCGGAGTTATCCTTTTCTTTGGTTCTATTTCAAGAATTGACGTAAAAAGCTTTGCTGCCTTTAAAAGAAAGGCGCAGCTAGCAGCAAAATACTTTACTAATATTTATTTATTTTACGCACTTTCATTGATTTTTGTAGATGCTACCATCGGTCGAACTTATATCTTCTCTATTGTTAAATATACCGTCATTTTTTATTCCATATTCAGGTTAGTTGTAACTTCTTCAGATTGGGAAAAAGAGTTTTGGGTTTATATCGAAAAGAACTTTTCCGGTTTTATCGTATCAAGACTTGAAGGCATTTTTAAGTTTTTTCCTCAAAAGTTAAGGGCCACGACTTATTTTGTTATCATTATTTTATTTTCGATATTGAACCTATTTATTAGGGCAACTGAAAACTTTGAAATTTCAAAGAAAATCTCCGCTAATATTTTTAAAAAACAGATTGAGAGAGTAGAGGCTGAAAATGGATCTGACGAAGTCATTCCAGAGGAATACGCAAAATATTTCCAGTTAAATTCAATAGAGAATGAACAGGATTATGTTTGTGTAAGCGAAACTCTTGAAAACTCAATTATCGACGAAATGAAGGAGTGGATAACTGATAAAAGCGAGGAGCATTCCCTCGTTGTATTTGGGGACAAAGGAGTTGGGAAGACTACTCTTCTGAAACACTGTCTTGAAACTATTAATGGTGAATTCTCAGAACAAGTAAGAGTCATTAAAACTAAGATTCCTGCTAAAGTTTTAAATAAAAAGGATCTTCAAAATTTTATTTGCCGGACAATTACAGGTAAAGAGATGGAAGGTAGTTTTGATCTCTACCAGTTGGATAAGGCCCTAGACAAAAAAGTTATTATCTTTTTTGATGAGGCTCAGAATAGCTTTCTTTCCCAAGTAGGCGGGTTTGATGCGTATGAGTATCTACTTAATTTACTTAACTTTAATACGGAAAATATATACTGGGTAATGTCTTTAAATAAATATAGCTGGCTTTATTTGGATCGGGCCTTCGGAAGAAATCAGTTCTTTAGAAATGTCTTTGAAATTAAAGGGTGGAGCGATTTAAAGATTAAAGAATTAATTATGAGTCGCCATAGTAAAACGGATTATAGCCTTTCTTTTGATTTACTAATCAATGCGACGAGGTCCCAAGATGAGATAGATCGCTATGCCTCTGTTGAATCCAAGTTTTTTAAATTACTTTGGGAGCTTTCCCGCGGAAATCCTAGGGCCGCTCTCTATCTTTGGATGACGGCACTCTCAAGAAAACGACTGAAGACGTTTAACGTCAATATTCCTAAAGAGGTGGACCTGGCGGGGTTAGAGAAACTCCCAGATGATCTAATGTTCGTGATAGCTCATGTTTTAAAACATGAAAACTTAACCGCAAAAGAAATTGAACATGTGACAAATCTTCCTAATGGAATCGTTAGGAATGCCATTAAGGTAGGTCTAGAAAAGAACTTTCTTTTTAAAGATGAGAGAAATCGATACATGATTGATATCGCAAGCCAATACGGCGTGATTAAATTTTTAACCTTAAAGAACTTTATTTATGGAAGCTAAAAACACGACACTCTTCGTCCTAGACTTTTTGAAATTAGATAAAGTTCTACTCTTTGTCGTTTTAATCGTTGGGATCGTTCTTTTTATAAAACTTGTTAATATTTGGACGACTAAATTACAGGAAAAGTTTTCTGGGAAAAGACTTACTATTTTACAAGTTGCCACAGTATTCTCTTTCTTTGTTTATCTGATAGGATTTTTAGGCTCATTTTATGTTGTCTTTAAACCCTCAAAAGAGATTTTAGTCACAATTGGTGGTTCTGCCGCAGTTGCTATTGGTTTTGCTTTAAAAGACCTGGTGGGATCAGTCATTGCTGGGTTTATCCTTCTTTTTGATAGGCCTTTTCAGGTGGGGGATCGAGTCGCCTTTGGAGATGTTTATGGAGAAATTAAAAGTATTGGTCTAAGATCAGTAAGACTCCAAACTCTAGACGATAATCTAGTCACAATACCAAACTCGAAATTTTTAACTGATGTCGTTTCTAGTGGAAATAGTGGCGCTCTAGATATGATGATCGTGGCAAATTTCTATATCTCAATCTACGAAAATTTAGATCGCGTAAGAAAGTCACTTCATGAAGTGGTTATTACCAGCCGTTTTGTTTATCTTGAAAAACCTGTTGTGGTGACATTTGATGAAGTTCCGCTAGCTCAGACTTTTGCTATAAAAGTAGGAGTAAAGGCCTACGTGCTTGATGTTAAATATGAGAAAGCTTTTTTAAGTGATATTATCTCTAGAGGTAATAAAATTCTAAAGGAGACGAATGTGGCAAGACCAGTGACTTACAAACTTGATGAAAGGGGAGATGGTGAAGCTCAGTATTGATATTGGCTTTGAGGCCAATGATGTTGATATTGAAAATCTTCAGACTGGACTGGCCTATATAAGTCAGGATATTGAAAACTTTGTCATTGATAAAGAAAAGCAAATTATCCATTTTGAACTTAAGAAAGACTCAGATGCCTCTCAGTTAGAAGTCTTATTAAAAGAAGCTATTCTAAAATTTCGACCTTTTTCAGAGGACGATTCCACAGTAATTCTACATGATTTTAAAAGCTATGAGGTTGCTAACTCAGAAAATGTCTTCAGTGCTTTGGTAGAAAGGGGAGATATTACAGAGTATAACGAAGGCTACTTCGCTTTAAGCGGAAAGCTTTTGCAAAATATGAAGAAAATTGATGAAGAACTTTTAATCTTTGCTAGATCGCTGAGTTCAAGTGAAGTTATCTTTCCAATAACTACACAAATCTCTAATTTAAATAAACATGATTTCTTTAAGCAAACTCCTCAGTTTGCCAATTTTATTTCTACCCTTAGAGAAGACATTGAGAATATTTCAAATCTATCTAAAGGTCTTTCTGGGGATGACGAGTTCAAAATCACTGAGCATGTTCATGATCCAAAATGTATGTGCCGCTCTGCCGTTTGTTTAAATAGTTATCCTCGGTATGAGAATAAAAAATTTAGAGAGGAACAAAATATAGCCTTAACTTCAGTGGGCAAAGTTTTTAGGAATGAATCCAAAAATGTTCAGTCACTAGAAAGGCTCCATGAATTTTCAATGCGAGAAATTATCTTTTTTGGGTCAGCCGAATATGTTGATGAATCATTAAAAAAATGTGTTCAGTGGTGTGTGGACTTTATTAAAAAATTCAAATTAAAGTCGATCATACAATCCGCCAATGATCCCTTCTTTGCAGAAAATTTTTCTACTTTGCAGTTCTATCAAAGATCACAGGTCTCCAAATATGAAGTAAAACTTTTTAACCCTGCCTCACAAAATCAAGTTTCTTGTGCCTCTTTGAATAACCATGGGACTCATTTCTCAAAGGCTTTTAATATTAAGTTTGAAAATGATGAGTATATCTTTACTGGCTGTGCCGGTTGGGGACTTGAAAGATGTATCTTCATGATTTACGCTCAGTATGGTGTTGAGGAAGAAAAATGGCCGGTTGAGCTAAGAGAGTTCTTTAAGCTTTAGATTCAAGAACTTCAATAATCTTTTGGACAGAATCCATTTGAGCAATTTCACCCATTTCAAATTTCGTGGAAAAGTTAGCTTCTAACTTCATTATCATTTGTAAATGTTTTAATGAGTCCCACTCTTTTAAATTATTGATAGTAGTGTCAGTATTAACGAGAGATGAATCGACCCCAAAAACTTCTGAAAAAGCAGTTTGAATCTTATCTAACATAGAAACTCCTTAGAATTCGTATTGAAAGCCAAATTGATAATCACCAACGTAGAGTACGCAGACAAGAATTAGTAAGAGTAATAGGTGCTTAATCATTATGGTTAAATTCATAAGAAGCTAAAGATCCTTTTAATTATTGCCGTCTTTTCAATAAATATTATCAAGCTAAATACAAAAAAATGAAAGGTGGTTAGAGTTGCTAATACTCTCACCATTGTCGATTTTTGGTACCACTGCATTCTTTCCTGACCGATTAATTTAGGTAATTGAGAGCTATAAACTTGAAAGGCAGCCAGGGCCAGACCATGACATAGGCCATACCAAAGATAAATGCTCTTATCTCCATGCCAAATTCCTGCTAAAACAAAAGTAATTATGTAGGAAATCGCCGCAATCGCCACAAAGTTTTTAAATCCTATTCTTATAAAAAACATTTGTAGGGGAAAATAAATATAGTCCCTTAACCAGTGGATAAAACTAATATGCCAGCGATTCCAAAATTCTTGAATATTTCTGGCCATAAAAGGGTTGTTAAAGTTTTCGGGCGTCTTAATGCCAAGAAGTCTTGATATTCCAATGGCAATATCACTATAGCCAGAGAAATCTAAATAAAGAACAAAAGCGTATAAGTAAGAGCCTAGAAATAGACTAGAAGTAGGAGCTTGGGCCAAGTCTATATTATTTATTCCGAAGATTGATAGTCCATAAAGAGAATCAGCGATTAATGCTTTTTTAAAAAGACCAAAGATTATCCTTGATACAGCTAAGTAGGTTTCTTTTGCACCAAGAGGAGTGCTTATATTGGCGTCTTGGATAAATCGGTCGAATCGATCGAGTGGTCCCGAAAGGTAACAAGGAAAAAATAAGAGGTAGTTTATATAATGAAAGAAATCTGGTTTTTCTTTTAGTTTACCCTGGGCCGTATCAACCACAAGAGAGATGAGTTTGAAGCTAAAGAAAGAGATGCCAATAAAGCTAATCGGCTTTAAAAGGCTTGCGCTTAGTGGAAAAAAAGCAATAAAAAAGCTTTGAACTAAACTGTACTTATAAAAGCATAAAGCAATTAAACTTATCCCAATTAGTAGTCCAGTCAAGAACTTGTTGGTCCTTTGCTTATATAGGGCCAAGATTCCTAAGTAATTGGTGCCTAGAAAAAAGAAAAGTAATAAGAGGTGCTTTTTACGGTAGTAAAAAAGCAAGACGATAAAGCTAAGATTTAAAAATGCTAAAACTTTTTTTCTACTTTCTGGCCCCTTACAGAGATTCATAATGAAAAAAGCAATTAGGACAAATAAATAGTAAGAAAGCGACTTTAAATCAATCAATTCCAAGCCCCTTTAAATCAATTGAAATGATTTTTCCCATTCTCCTATTTCCAGCTGGATTTAAATGAATATAATCTAAAAAGTTTTCAGAATTTGACTCTAGGCTATTCGTATAATCAAAAAAGTTAACTTCTAAAGGGACTAACTCTTCTTTTACACTTAGTTTAAACTCTTCAAAATCTTTTTTATTAAAACTAGTGTCGCTTTTATAGATTGGATCAAAATAGGCCAGAACCACTATTTTGTTCTCTTTGGCCTCTGTAATAAGAGATTTTAAAACGCTAAAGCTTTGCTTAGCCTGGGTTTTGATATCAAGAATGCTCACCCCTTTTTTCCCATAGATATCGGTGCTCATTGTGGGACCGTAAATTTTCTCTTTTAAATTAAAGATAGCCGACTTTAACTCTAGAAGTTCTACTGGAGGATAGGCCACTTTCATAGAATCCGAAGTAAAAAAAGAAAATAGCTTTTTATTATCTTTTTGTTTTTGAATTTGCTCGATATGGTCTTTTGGCAATGAGCTTTTCAATAACTCTAGATTATTCCACTCAAGAAACCCGCTCTCATTATTGGCAAAGAGCCCTGGATTTATACCTATGATGAGAACTTTTGGATTATATTTAAGGGATAGTTTAAAGAGGGTTAAGAGCGCCGTAGTGGAGGCACCTAGAACCCCTAGATTATAGCTTTGATAATTGGTGAGATGTTGGTTTAACTGGTCGCTAATATTATTCATTTTGGGAATATTGCTTCCGGCCACGGAGGAGTTACCGAGAAAAATTATTTTTTCTTTCAGATCAGTTTTTGAAACTAAGTGCTGACTTAAGTTTGTCGCGCCTGTGTAGAGGTAGGGATGAAGGCCCTCTTTAGAGCTTTTTATAAAGATTGGCTTAATGACAATAATAGTTAAAAAAATACTAAAAAGTAAAAACCGGTACATTCGCTCTTCCTTGAACAATATTAAAATTATAACAAGGGGGAAGCCCTATTACTAGAGTCTAGAGGGCCTGGAAATTACCGTTTACCTTAGTGTTGTTAAAATCGACAACGGAAATCATTTTATGAACTGTGCCATCGTTTAAGGTTATTTTAAATTGATACTTCCCAAGGGGGAGAACTTTATAAAACTCGCCACCACTAAAAGGATAACTTCCAAGAGCGGTTTCTTTTTCATTATCAAATGACTTTAGCTTTTTGATCTCAACCTTACCTTTGGTTTTTGGTAAGTCTGGAAAGTAAAAGCCAGCTCCTTGATGAATACGGCTTAGGTATTGGACAAGAGACTCTCTATTTTCTTCATAAAATTGAGGAATTTCACTATAGTTTGGCCATTTATGATCACTAAGCTCAATCGTAACTTGTAGGTCGTTGTACCAATAGTAGCTCCAGTCCTGCATTCCCCCATCCACATGGTACCAGCGGTAGCCGTTCACGATTCCATCTTGAAACCTGGAAGAGTTTCTCATGGGCTCATTAAAAGAGGCGTACTCTTTTGATAGATCAATAATTAAATCTGTTAGGGGAGCGTCTTCAGCATGAGTATCCCAAGGGTAATTCACAACAACAGAGCCACCGTGAAAGTTAGCGGAGAGGGCAAATTTTCTCTTGGCCTGAAAAAGCATAATGGCCTTAGTCTCAGGCTCTCTTCCTTCTATGTCATTAGTATTATCCGTTGTTGTAAAATCAGGAAAATCTCTATTGAGATCCGACCAGCGGGCGTTACCTCTTCTTTTCGCTGCAGCTCCATCAGGATTCATTGAAGGGATAATATAAACTTCAGAATTATTGATAAGTTCTGTAATGGTTTGATCACCATTTTTATATCTCGTGATAAGCTCGTCAACTAAACGAACCATAAGCTCTCGCCCGACAATTTCGTTTCCATGCATATTAGCTATAAACTTTACTTCTGGCTCTACTTCATCCAGTTCTACATTATCTGAAAACTTTAAGGCCCATAGTTCGCGTCCCTCATGGGACTGGCCGATAGAGAACATTTTTACAAAGCTATCGTGATCTTTAACGAGGTCTTTTAATTGTTTTTCAATTTCCTCTGGAGTTGGATATCCACCGAGGTTCTTATTATCTTCATGCATCTCCGCAAGAACATCATGGTCTAACTTTAAAAGCTTTAAATATTTGCCAAGTCCCTTGGGTCCATAGGCCTCAAAGCCTTCTTTTGTTCTATGGTCGATTGAAATTTCTTTATGTTGATTTAGAATTTTTAAGCTCTCGCCTGTGGAGTCCCAAACAAAGAAGCCCTCTTCCGTCACTGCTGCACCGGCGGAACTGATATAAAGAAAGCATAGAATAAGACGTAAAAACATTTGAATACCTTACACCAGTGTGAGGGGATAAGTGGAGCTGATTCTTGCTATCTAGTAAAAGCTTCATGGGTTTAAGTGTCTGAAAATATTGGACTTTTTCTATGTGTCATAAGTCTCAAAATCATTTATTTTCTTACAGTAAATAATCAGGAACTTAAGGGTTCCAGTCTAGGTCAACAACTATAGGTAAGTGATCAGATGGTAGGGCGTAGCCTTCATGGGGAAACTGAGGCCTCTTGTAGGGAATGCCATCTTGGTCTTTATAATAATAGAGACCTGAGGTTTCTATTTTTACTTTCGATTGCAGGCTCTTCGGCAAAAATAAATAGTCTAGCTGATCGTGAATGGGAGTTTTCAAGCGGTCAAAGTAGACATGGCTAGCGCGTTCATCTTTAGGTAGGTTCATGACCTCTAGTACGTCTTTTAGTTCGGTCTCATCATGAATCCTTTGAAACTCCGGGTGCCCACCGGGCCTAGCGTGCCCATTAAAGTCCCCCATAATCATAATAGGAACTTTAGACTCAAACTTTTTATCAATGGCCTGGTAAGTATCAACTAAAAGCTCTACTTCTGCTTTTCTTCTCATAGTGCTTTCGTTATCAAGGCCTTCGACATCTAAGCGGCTTTTTAAATGAACGTTTAGGATGATGAGCTTTTCTTCTCCATCTTTTAATAGCCTTAGTTCGGCAATATCCCGGCTCATAAACCAAGGTCCCTGTAGCATTGGATCTTCAGATCTGTAGTTTAAAGGAATTTCAGAATTTCTGTGGGTAAGATGTTCGAAGGTATAACCCGTATCCTTTCTGATAAGAAAACCTAGCTCAATCTCTCTGTCTGAGTTTCCTTGAATAAGGCTATGGAGGTATTTATCTTCTAGATATTTTTCTTTAAAAGTGTTTAAGGACTCTTCTCCGCCCACTTCGCTTAAGGCCATAACATCAGCATTTATATCGAGAATCGCTTCAGCAAGTGAGCGGCATTTTTCCTGGCTTTTTAGAGGGCGGTATTTTTTATTCTCTTCTTCCTCCCCGGGTTTATGGTGAAGAAAAAGGTTTTCCATATTAAGAGAGCCTATCTTCAATTGCAGCTCCAACCGAGGGCAATAGTCTTAAAGTTCTTACTACTTTGGTCCCAGATGGCCTTACAAAAAAAGCCTTGATAGAGGTTTTGGTTTTTTATTCCGGCACTGAAGGCTTTTGCTAATTCCTCAGGGCATTTGATCTCACTGGGGAACTTTTTAGGTAGGTAAGTTTGATCAGCTCTTAATTTTCCATTGGGACTAATCCAAAGCCCAAAGTAATGGCCTTCTTCCTCTATTGTAAAATAAAGTTTTTTATCACTAATGAAGAGGGGAGCCTCGGCCCTAGGAATAATATAAGTTGTTACTGATTTATCCTTGTTTAAAACATAAGCTCTGTTTACTAAGACTTCTGTACCCTCTTTAAATTGTTTAAGAACAGCGCCGAAGTTTTTATACCAGGCTTCGGCGATATAAATCTTTTCTTCAGTATTAACTAGTCCTTCAGTGCTAGGTTTTGGATTATGCTTAGGACAAAAGGAGTCCCAAATAATTAAAGTGGGCTCTTTGATGACCTTATCTCTTGTCCAAACCTTTAAAGGTATTCCGTTTTTCTTTCTAAACTTTTCAATACTTTTATAGGGATTCTTTTTGGAAAGAGTGGCGAGCCAGCTCTTTCGTAGGTTCCCCATCTCTTTTACACAGAGACTATTGGTAGGGCAGCCCTCATAAGGATGATCCAGCATATGGGCCTTAAACTGGCCTACTTCTTCGATGGGTTCAAATCCTTTGTCCTGGGCCCAAACCTGGAGTGAGGAAAAAATGACTAGTAGAGTTATCAATAAGTTTGCGTTGCTCATAAAAATTGTAAGAAAAAATTAGTACCTATGCATTTTAGTCACTGATAGAACTTACGGTCAAAGCACATCGGGCATAGAGAAGTTTTGCGACCTAGGATAGGTACACAATATCTAGTATTTCGTCAGATTTATGACGCGCCTATATACAAGATGTTGTGGTTTAAGGATTGACTGCACCCCATATCTTGCCTTTTAATAGATAGTACACAACACAAAAAAAAATTTCGGGAGCAGTAAAATGAAAATCAAGAGGCTTTTCACTAAAAAGGGAAAGAATCCCTATCAGGGAATCAAATTCACCAAAAGAATGAGTGAAGTTCGCCATGTGGACGGAAGTGGGACCAATTCCATGGAAGTAACAGTCCCAGAGTCTTGGTCTCAAGTGGCCACAGATATTATTGCCCAAAAATACTTTAGAAAGACCGGAGTTCCTCAAACCGATGAAAAGGGAAAGGTTCTTTTAGATGAAAATGATAACCCCATACTTGGAAGCGAGACTGATTCAAGACAAGTTTTTGATCGCCTTTCTTTTTGTTGGAGAACCTGGGGTGAAAAGCATAATTATTTTGATACTAAAGAAGACGCGGACGCTTTTCAGGATGAGATGGCCTATATGCTATGTAATCAAATGGCGGCCCCAAATTCACCTCAGTGGTTTAATACAGGACTTCATTCAAGCTATGGAATTTCTGGTTCTCCTCAAGGTCACTATTATGTAGATGCTAAAACTGGTGAAGTTGGACTATCAACTTCAGCCTATGAACGTCCTCAGCCTCACGCCTGTTTTATTCAATCCATTGATGATGACTTAAATGGTCCGGGCGGAATTATGGACCTATGGTCTAGAGAAGCTCGTCTCTTTAAATACGGTTCAGGAACTGGAACAAACTTTTCAAACTTAAGAGGTTCAGGTGAAAAACTCTCAGGCGGGGGAACATCATCGGGGCTTATGAGCTTTCTTCAAATTGGAGACCGCGCAGCCGGTGCCATTAAGTCAGGTGGAACAACAAGACGTGCCGCTAAAATGGTTACACTTAATATAGATCACCCAGATGTTGAAGAGTACATCGCTTGGAAAGTGGTTGAAGAAAGAAAGGTTGCAGCACTTGTTACAGGCTCAAAGGTTTGTAAAAAACATTTAAGTAATATCTTTAAGGCCATGAAGGAAGTTGAAGGTGAGTCTCGCTTTTTCCCAAAAGCTAACCCCGCCCTTAAAAAAGCGATTAAAGAGGCTAATGCTGATACCGTTCCTATGAACTATGTGCATAGAGTGATCGAGCTGGCCAGACAAGGGGCTAAAGAGCTTGTCTTTGAAGAGTATGATACGGACTGGACCTCAAAAGCCTACGAAACTGTTGGGGGACAAAATTCAAATAACTCTCTTAGAATTCCAAATGCTTTTTTCAAATTGCTTGAAAAAGATGGAGACTGGAATTTAATTAATAGAACAGACGGAGCCATCGCCAAAACTTTAAAGGCTCGCGATCTATGGGAACAAATCACAGAGGCCGCATGGAATTGCGCTGACCCAGGTCTTCAGTTTGATGACACAATTAATGAATGGCATACCTGTCCTGAGGGCGGAAGAATCAATGCTTCAAACCCTTGCTCTGAATATATGTTCTTAGATAATACGGCCTGTAACTTGGCTTCTATGAACTTAGTTAAGTTTCAAGATGAAGTGACGGGAATGTTTAATATTCCAGCCTTTGAGCATGCCTGCGAGCTATGGACAATGGTGTTAGAGATCTCTGTTCTTATGGCCCAATTTCCATCTAAGGAAATAGCAGAACTTTCATTTCAATACAGAACCACAGGTCTTGGTTACGCCAATATTGGCGCTCTTTTAATGAGACAAGGTCTTGCTTATGATTCAGAAAAAGGACGTCAAATGGCCGCTGCCATTACGGCCATCATGGGCGGTGTTGCTTATAAGACTTCAGCCTTAATGGCCAAGGAGCATGGGCCTTTTGCGCGCTATGAAGAAAACAAAGAGCATATGCTTAAAGTTATTCGTAACCACAGAAGAGCCGCCCATAATGCTTCAGACTACGAAGATTTAACAGTAAAGCCCGTTGGTCTAGACGGGGCTACGATTGATAGTGCTTTAGCTAAGGCCGCCACTAAGGCCTGGGATGAAGCGCTAAAATACGGTGAAAAGTATGGCTATCGAAACGCACAAACCACAGTTCTTGCACCTACAGGAACTATTGGTCTTGTTATGGACTGTGACACCACTGGGATTGAGCCAGACTTTGCCCTTGTCAAATTTAAGAAACTTGCTGGGGGAGGCTATTTTAAAATTATCAATCAGTCCGTGCCACAGGCCCTTACGGCCCTTGGTTATAAAGCGGAACAGATAAAAGATATTACTGACTACGCAGTAGGAAAAGGAACACTAGTTGGTTGCCCTGTAATCAACGCTAAATCGTTAGAGGAAAAAGGTCTTGATGGATCAATGATTGCCAAAGTTGAAGAGTCTCTGGCAAATGCCTTTGAACTTAGCTTTGCTTTTGCACCTTATATTTTGGGAATAGATTTTCTAAAAGAGAAATTCAATCTTTCTGACGAGCAATTAGCTGACCCAATGTTTAACGCATTGGATGCCATGGGATTTACGGCAGAAGAAATTCAAAAGGCCAATGATTATGTTTGTGGAACTATGTCAGTAGAAGGAGCTCCGCATTTAAAAGAGGAACATTTAAACGTTTTTGACTGTGCCAATAAATGTGGAAGGACCGGAACGAGATTAATCTCGGCGGAAGGGCATATCAGAATGATGGCAGCCACTCAGCCCTATCTTTCTGGTGCTATTTCAAAAACAATTAATATGGCCAATGAAGCTACGATCGAAGATGTTTCGAAGGCCTATAAGCTTTCATGGTCTTTAATGCTTAAAGCAAATGCCATCTATAGAGACGGATCAAAACTTTCTCAACCTCTAAACGCAGCGGCCTTTGAAGAGCTTGCTCTTATGGACGTAGATGAAACTCCAATGACTGAACAAGTTCAAATGGTTGCGCAAAAAGTAGTGGAAAAAATTGTTTATAAAGAGCAGTCTTCTAGAAAGATGCTACCAAACTGTAGAAGTGGATATACTCAAAAGGCCAATATTGGCGGACATAAAGTATATTTAAGAACTGGTGAATATGAAGATGGTAAACTAGGTGAAATATTTATTGATATGCATAAGGAAGGAGCAGCATACCGTTCTCTCATGAACTGCTTCTCTATCGCTATTTCTCTTGGTCTTCAATATGGTGTTCCTCTTGATGAACTAGTTGATGCCATGACCTTCACAAGGTTTGAGCCTAATGGAGTTGTTCAAGGTCACGACAATATTAAAATGGCCACTTCCGTTGTAGATTATATCTTTAGAGACCTTGGAATGCGCTACCTTGGTAGACATGATCTTGTTCATGTAAAGCCAAAGGACTTAGATTCTTCTGCTATCGCCGATGAGGAAACTGATGAGGAACCATTATTAACTATAATGGAAGATCGTCAGACTACTCACGCCGACGGACAAGTTTCTGTTGAGACCCATAAAGTTTTTACAAAAAAAGACGACGCTAAAATGGTTACTGAGATGAAAAGAAGACAAGCTGCTAAGATGAAAGGCTACGAAGGTGACGCCTGTTCAAATTGTCATGCTATGACTCTGGTTAGAAACGGATCATGTATGAAATGTGACTCTTGCGGCGAAACGACTGGTTGTTCTTAAAATAAAAGGCGCCCAGTTGATGGGCGCCCATATTCCAAATATCCATGAAAAAACTATTACTACTATTCTTTCTCATCCTTAATGGGTGTAGCTTTAAATCCTTAGTGCTTCCTAATCTTTCCTTTATTATTGCTGATAGGGTGGACAGCACTCTTCATCTTTATAATGAACAAGAGTACGAAGTTAGGGATGCGATTAAAAAACTATTAAGAGAAGAAAAAGAGCGTTTCAAAAAGATTCAAAATTACTTTAATGCAATCAGTATTCAGGAGGTAGATGAGCAAAAGGGCTACCAATTTTTCGCCGATAATTATTATGCTATCGCCTTAAAAGTTAATCGAATCCTGGCAAAGCAAATGGCCCGATTAGATAAGAAGCAACTTAAGAAATTTCAAAAAACGATCAAAGATGATAATGAAGAAGTTCAAAAGAGGGCTAAGGAAAAAAAGCCCAAAGATTTTTATAAACGGTATAGCTATTTTTTTGGAGAGTTAACGGGAGAACAAAAAAATCTTATCAATGATAATATGTCTCTTTTTAGAGACCTGGCAAAAAGAAGAATAGAAGAACGGCTTAAAACTCAAAGAAAGCTTAATCAAATACTAGAACTAAAAGACATAGAAAAAAAAGAAAAACTAATCATAGAGTTATTCGATCAAAACGCTGATCGATCTAAGCTCACTCCGGAACGTAAAAAGTCTATGGCGCAGTTCAAAGACTTTGTAAAAAGCCTTACTCCTTCGCAAGTAGAACATTTTCAAAAAAAGAGGCTAGAGATTGATAAATGGTTTGAGGCCTACTTTAAGTACTATTGATTAAATCAACTTCGTGGGAAGCTCAAAACTACCATCGGCACTACAAGGGAACTCAACCTCACCCTCGACGGCCTCAATTTCAAGGGGACCATAGATATGGGGAAAAAGGATTCCGCTAAGGGGAGCCTCTAGGGGTGGTTCAACTTTTATTTCAGCTCCAACTTTTTCTACGTTTATTCTAAGGATTAAAAGATTTTTTTGTCCTTTATAAAAACTATTGGCGACTTTTTGGAGCTGGTCAGTTTTTGAACAATGAATAAAGCCCTCGTTTGATAGGGAAACTGGTTCATAAAGGCCTTTTTTCTTGGCCGCTTCCCACTCGTCTTTGGGGACGATATGAAAGATATTCATTTCTTTGACTTCCTTTTTGATTTTTGAGCCTTAACTCTGGCCTCGCCCTCTTTAAAGCGGCGCTTTTCTTCATCTGTTTCCACTTGAATACCAGGGATCTCTGTTGGTCTTCCCACATCATTTAATGCAACGAATGTTAGATAGGCAGAGGTTGTATGACGTTTATCGCCGGTTCTTGGATTCTCGGCCACGACTTTACATCCTATTAACATTGAGCTTTTTCCTACGTAGTTAATTTGCGCTTTTACGCTAACATGGTCTCCAACTTTAATGGGGGAGAGAAAGCTAATATCGTCAATATGTACGGTAACCACATGTTTATGAGAATGGCGCTCGGCCACCATGGCCGCTGCCATATCAACCCAGCTCATTACTACTCCACCAAAGATGGTGTTATTTGGGTTGGTATCATTGGGCATTACAATTTGTTGGATCACAACTTCAGAATCGGATACTTTTTTTATTTCAGACATAAGTCTTCCTTAACTAGTTACAATAGAAATGGTGATCCCAACGGAGTCCTTGTTGGAAAAAGTTAAACCCAGAACTATTGTCTCCATCTAAATCATTAGTGGAGTCTACTATACTAAAGCGTTTACTGTCTTCATCAGTATTATTAATTTGAATAAATGAGCCGTTATTCGGTTCCCCGTAGAAATATCCAAAGGCGGCACCTTTTCTCGTTGATCCAGAGGCGCAGTATTCTTGACCGAGTGCAATCAGCTTATTATTAACACCGAGGTTTAATTTCGGCTCCCCACTAACTGGAACAAAGTCATCTTCAACAAGTCCTCCGGCCGGCTTTTCTTCGCCAATACCCTCTGATGAGATAAACTTATTAAAGTATACATTTAAGTTCGTTCCTTGCGGAAGTTTACAAGTCCTTTCACCAGCATTATCAACGGTGGAGAAATTAGAGCAGCATTTGTTTGAAGCAGGGGTTTTTTCTCCTAATTCAATACAACATTTGAACTCATGCCCAGAAAAAATTTGGGGGAGAGAAACCTTATCCTGAAAAGTTATTTTTCCGTTTAAATGATTTGCTAAATTCTCATCGACAGCAGCAGTAGTATGTGAGCCATCAGAGCCAGAAACGTCGGTTGTGTAAATCTGCTCGAGAGTTTGCTGGTTTTTTAATGGGTCATAATCTATTGAGATAGCATCAAAAGCCTCTCTAGTGCTTGCGGCTACATCAAAAATTCCACCGACCATTTTAGATCTGTTTGAGTTACAGTAAAGGGGTTCGTAAAAGATCTGTGGTACCCCAAGAAGCTCTAGTCTTGCTAGCTTTGTTAAGTAGTATAGGGCGTTGCCTGGTTCCATACCATTATCACATTGAGTTGTTCCGGCAACACCTGGAGTTGCACTACAAGCAGGTAGGCTTTCATGTCTATAGTTGGCGGAATTTAGAGTCTCATAATTAATTCTTATTCCGGCATAGGCCCAAGTTGCAGCCCCACCAGGAGCTGTTGGATTTACGGCAACATGAAGAATAGTGGCTTCGACACCTGGAGATGGATCATCTTCAAGGCAATACTCAGCATCGTTAGTCATCCCAGCACCTGCTCCAGCATTGGGATCCGCTCCAGGAGCGTCACCTAAACCAGTTGCGATCATAGGGTTAGTTCCATTAAAACAAGCCCCAATTCCTTGATTTACTGCCGGAATCACAGCAACTTCATTTCCGCTAGAGTCCATTAATCTAATATCAATTGATGTAATATTTGTTTCAGTAAGCGCGCTAACTCCAGCTCCATCAGCTCTCGCCCCTATAAAGGTTGGTAGATAAACAGAGACACCCCATTTATTAACCGCGTCTTGAAGATAGTTCTTACAATTATCAGTGGGCTGAAAGATTTCATTCCCAAAGTTTGTAAAATGTCTTGGAATATAAGGACCATCCACAGTCATGGCCTGCTCACAAGGAGTATCTGGCTGTGGTGGAACAATTGGAGTTGTGTCGATAAAACCTGTTTGAGCACCAACTCTTTGAGGGTAGGTTATTTCAAAGCCTTGAGCGATTGGAATTTCATTTTGAATACAACCACCATCTCCAGGGGAGCGGCAAACGAAGTTTAGATCATTCTCATAATTGAACTGATTGACTTCATCTGGTTTTTCGAAAACAAGTTCATTTTTATAATTAAGACAGCTTAACTGAGTCAAGTCCATTTGAAGGCGATCGGGATTGGTCCAATCATTAGTTCCATCAGCAAATTTTCTTACCCAACCACCACCGCAGCAAGTTTTCTTACCGGTATCATTAAAAGTTTTCCACTGAAATCCCCTTGGGGTTTCCGTAGCGGCAACAATTGGAGCTTCAGCAACAGGAGTGGAAAGGGCAGGAAAGACTCCTGCTACACCTTGGGTAGTCGTTGGACTTGCCACTGTATATCTCGAGTAGCGCCCATCGGCGGTGGGGTCGGTATAAGAAAGAAGATTTGTTTGAAGGTTTGTATTGTCATCACCTAAGTCAGGGATAATCGTCGTGTCGCCCTGAGTATACATAGTAAAGTCTTTGCCTACTTCACGGCAGCATCTATTCTTAGACATGTCGTAGTCAAAATAGTCAGAGGCCGTAACGAATGGCTGCTCTTGAGCTTGACCACATATAAGGGATTCTTGCCAATATTTTTTCTCGGCTTCAGTGTTTCCAAAATAATCAAGACCAAAGAAACTGGCCTGATCTGCGTGAAGCTTTCCTGGACCACAGTCTAAGTTTGTATGACAAACAGAGCCTGGTCTTCTAAGGCAAGCATCTTTTACAAGAGTAGGGTTTAAAATATTCGGAACAGAAATAATATTTTCAGCTTCAATTTGCTCGAAAGTAGAGACACTATTAAAACCATTTGTTCTTTGACTTTCAGCCCCGCAAGAGTTTTGCTCAGTTCTTTTTGTACTGGTTACTGAGGAAAAATCTATAAGGTAATCACCAACTTCCGTTGCGTTTCCATCTACTGTTTCAAAAACTGGGCAAGTTTGAATTCTTGCGAACCCATTGGCACTAGAATTACAGCTTGAAATTTGAGAAATATAATCCGTTCTATTTGAGCTATCACTATTTTCATGTTGTTTCTCGGGGTCTGGATGAATTCTTTTACCTGGTCGGCAAATTCCCCAATCTCCAACATTATTCGTAAAGTTAGCGGCGTTATGTTCCATATTGGCCTTGATCTCTGCCGTTAATGAAGCATCATTTTTTAGATAATTGAGTGGTCTTCCTAAAAAGTCTGCTTCCTGCCCAAAGATAACTGTTTCGACCAGGTTAGGAGTTCTCACAACTTCACGGTTAAAATCACTGGCCTCTAGTGAGGCACAGTAGAAGTTTGGTGCGCAGGTGAAAAGTTCTCTGTCTGCAGTATTGATCATTCCAGAGTTATAACTTTGCTTACAAGGTGAACCAGCACCTCTATAGACACATTTTTTAGAGCTTCCTTGGGGCTGATTACCCTGAAGGATAGAAGCATAAGTGGCATCATCAAATTCTTCATTGGCAGTTTCATTGCCTTCTGAATCAAACTTCGGCCATTTTGTTCTATATCTAGAAGTATCAGCGCAGGTATACTCCCATCCTAGTTTAGCTACACAGTCCGCATCAACATCACATTGATGATGGTATTGACAGGTAGCTGCTTGATTTTGGTTGGGATCATTTGGTGATAGATTAGGGTCATAGTCAAAGTCTGGGGCCGTATTATTTCCTAAATCAGTAATAATATTTACGAGGATATTTGTTGGTTCAGCCAAGTCAGCAAAAGGAGCATTAATGGCCAGGAAAAGTTTTGTCGAAGATGAAGTGACTCTTCTACCATTTCCAATGGCAAACCATTTGACCCCATCAAAAGAGCCGATAAGGGCACCCTTATTAAAGCCATACCAATCTCTTTGATATCCATTAACAAAATAAGCGGATTGAGTTGCGAGTCTGTTTAGTCTTTGTGTTTGAACATTTTGATCCTTCTTATGAGAAAAAGGGATCATTGTAGGTGGAACCCAGCAAGCACGACCAAAGATAGTATCTTCGTAATTACCATTGGTAAGATTATTCTCGTAAGTATTTCTACTGGTGGTATAGCCAGTCCACTGAAGGCCAAGGCCTGCCGTAGTTTGTGGGTGAGAAGAAAAATTATTAAACCATGAATCGTCTGCACATTGCGGGCATGGAGTAGAGAAGCCTGAAACCGCTGCTAGGATATAGGTTTGGTCCAACTCTACATTAACCACATGGGCAGGGTGAGCACGACTTAAGTCGACTTTAAATTGACCAAGAATACTATTCATATTGAAGCTATCACTAATAGGATCTGTCTTTCCAACTTCATCTAAGTATGAAAACTCAACGCCTTCTGGCTCGACAGCAGGTGAAGCATTTAAAAGAGTACTAACATCATCCACGGCAGTACCGTCAGTCGCTTTAAAGAATCTATGGGGGGCACTTCTTATAGAAAGGTTTAGGGCCAAGTTCTGAAAAGGAGTCGGGTCCGTTACAGGTGGAGGTGTAAAACAAATGATATTTGTTATATTTCCACCTACATCTCTAACGGCTTCTAGCCCAAAGTCCGGACACTGTGGATTGTCTGGTTCTGTTGGAAAGGGGTCGGCTTGGCAACCACATCTCGCCCATACATCTGCTCTAATGGCCTTGAAGCTCGTTTCGTCGTTTGTTGGAGCGCAGTTGGCATAACTAGCTGGTTCTTCCTTGGCTCCTTCTAAACAATTGAAATCCTCTATATCACTTTGTAGTTGAGCTGCTGCAGTCGCTGCTGCATCAGGAAGAGGAGTTGGAGTAGGTTCTACTGTCTGATTTATCGAGCAGATAAAATATACACTTGGGTAATTAACGAAGTTATTTGGATTTAGACCAACGTCAGCCAAGGCCTGATTATAATCTGGTTCGGAAGAAGCATTAGGCTTTTCTTGACCATCGTTTACGCATTGTCCATTTGAACAACAATCAAATCCTTTTGCCACACATTCTGAATTGGTACAGCTACTTGTTTGTGTATTTGAGTTATTTTTTACATCCACTCTCAGCCCTAAGCCTGATAGGTCAAGGCTAGTTGAAGGAACTAAGTCGGTTACGCCAATTGTTGCATTGATTGAAGTATAGAGAGAGATATTACTTGATTGCAATATTCCAGAGCAAGTTGGGCATAGGTCGTCTAGAGAGTATGACGTTTCTCCTGCCGTTACTGCCGCGCCGGTCACTCCAACAGAATTGATGAAAAGAGGACCAACACCATCACAAGCGGTACTATTTAATGTTTTTTCAGGAATATCAATTCTTAAAAGCTTTTCATTTACCCCAGTCGTAATATTATTAAAACTTATGGGAACAGCTCTAATTCTTAAGTGCTCGTTGAAGGTGTCGTTGTCTACATCTTGGTAACTGGCCACCATACAATAAGTAAAACTAAAGTTGGATCCGATTGATAAAAAGTCATGTAGCTCTTCACCACGTAAATAAACTACGGTGTTAGTATCTTCGTTTAAGGTAATTGAGCCTTCAATCTTTGTGCCGCTATACCAGTAAAGGGATTCTCCTCCACCAAAAGTAGGGTCTTGGGTTGTACCCCCATTATTTTTAACATTGCTTGAGTCTGATTTTGATTTTCTTTTTTTAGATGGAGAACTAGGCACACAGCTAGCTAGCATGACGGCGGCAATTAAGAATATGATTGTCGTAAGCTTTTTCATCCCTAAAAACTCTTTATCTCCTTCAATCTTATCGGTCATAAGAACCGCTGATTTAGTTTTGAAAACAATAAGTTATCTCTCTATTTTAACGGATTAGGGGAGTATTAAGGTCTAGTTTTATGGTGAAGAAAGCTTGATTTTTAAGCCTAAGTAAAGGCCTGTAATCAAAGAGTTTTTTTGACTATAGAGTGAAAGCTAGAAAAACAGAGGTAAAAGCTCTAGAAAAAGGCGCCCATTTTAATGGGCAAACTCTTCCTAGATACCGGCCGTAGAGAAGTCAAATCCTGTACTAGGAACCGGCGTTGAAGCCGCTGAAGTAGAAGGAAAAAAGCCTCCTGTTCCTACTGTAGAGACGCTATTGTTATAGACAGTTCCACCGTAAGAGCCAAGATAGTAAGGGTTATAAACCCCAGGATAAGGATAGAAAATTCCGTTTGTATAGTAATCATTTAGGTAAGCATTACGTGCTGTAATACCGTCAATAGTATTTTGCTCCCAAATATCAACTTGGGTATTCTGCATTTGACGATTGAGCTCCCATGGTAGGAACTTGAGTCCACCTTCAGCCACTGACTGTATAACAGTCCATTTTTTTCTTTGTCTTTTTTCAGTTGTTATCCAATCTTTTCCATCCCAATATTCAAAAACCGCTGGGTAGATTTTTTCGTCGCGTGTTGGAGCAAGTTTAGCAAGATAGTTCTCATTTTGTTTTGAGATATCTGTGCACATGGCATCTATATCTTTTTTTGCTTTAGAATCTTTAGGAAAACTATTGATAAAATCAACACTACACTTTTCATTAAGCTCGCTAATAGCCATTCTGTCTGGGGATTGAGGCATGCTCGCAACAATTTTTCCGGCTTCGTCTACTAGGGCATAGACCTTATCATTGTTACCTGACTTATCGACAACGCATTTCCAAGAGGCCTTATTTTCTTTATCGTAAACGCAATAATTTTGAACACGATCACCATAATAAGACAGAAGGCTGATGAGTCCTTTATACTGATCATCATTTTTTACGCCTTTGATTTTAGCATTAATGTCAGCCATTTTTTGATTTAAATCGGCCTGTTTTGCATCAATTTCTTCTTTAATAGTTCCAGCATTAATTTCTTTTATAAAGTGACCAAGGGAATCCGGGACAATCTCAACTTTGTCACCATTCATTTTAAAGAGGTTTTGATCTGAAAGAGGTTTCGCTTCCGAACATCGACTATTCTCCTCTTCTCCTTTACTTCTTTTTTCACAGGCCAACTTCATCATATTGACCATAAGATCGTTCATTGCCTTGTTCGTGGCCTTCATATCTTCTGGTTTCGGCCTTTGCTCATCTTTACCTTTTTCAGAGGCAAAGAAAGCTTTCATCTTGTCATCTAAATTACCTGAAGCAAACATATTAGATTCAATACTAATATCATTTCTAAGATCGTTAATATTCTTAAAAATATTTTTGGTGGTTAACTCAATTGCAGCTTTATTTCCTTTAATTTTTTCTTCAAGGGGTTTTAAATCTGCTTTTTCAGCACCAACGTATAAGTCTTTCATTTGAGTTAAAGTTTCGTTAGCCTTGTGGTGACCGTGAACTTTCTTAAGAGACTCAACAACCTTTTCGTTGTTGCCACCAATATTGTCGTTTAGCTTTTGTTGAATATCTCCTACTGCATCTAGACGAGCAGTGAAAGCTTTTAGATCTGTCGTGTTAGCTAACTTACAGACTCTTGAGGAAGTTGTGCCTTCCATAGTTTTTTGGGCCATACATACCTTGAAGTCTTCAAAGTCGGCTTTTAAAGTTTCAAAGTCAGCTTTATCTTCTACTAATTTTTTAAAATCTTCATTACTAGACTTAAGCTTATTGATTTCTGCGCTTAATTCAGTTGGAGAAAGAAGGGTGACACCATCTAAAAGTGCCTCCCTGTATCTTTTTAATCTTTTTTGCTCCCCCCACTTGGTCAGAGTATTTGAAGCTCTATAGGCATCAACAAAACCTTCTACAGATGCTTTAACTTTTGCTGAGCTTGACTCTTCTGCCTTACCAATAATTCTACATAGAGTTGTTGAAAAGCCCGCTTTGCAAGCATCTTTAAGCTGAGAAAAAGTTTTTCCTTTTGATGTCTTTTTATTTAAATCTAGATCACCTTTAGCGAGACTATTTTTAACCGTATCCTGATGAAGATCGCTTTTAACAATATCATTGACGTCAATGAGTAAGTTTTTATGACCTTTAATTGACTCTTTTAAGAGTTGATCCATTAGGGCCATGGTTTCAACATTTTCTAAGTGCTCATCCGTTGCCTTGATATCAGCCTCTAGTTTTTCTAGAGTTAGCTCCTTAGAGTCTTCAAAGCCTGGAATTTTATTTTTAGTTATATCCGCGAGAAAGTCTTTATACTTTTTGTTAAGGGCCTTCATTCCATTTAAAAGAATTTGCTGAGATTCTAAATCATTTCTGATTTTTTCCATTTCGTGTAAAGATTTTTCGCCTTCAACTAATGTAACGGTTCCATCTTCATTAACTTTTGGAAATTTACCTTTAACCTTTTTATTGGCAATTTGTTCTTGAATAGATTTTACGTTGGCGGATGCCGTTTCACAGTTCTTAGCTGAGCCCGAAGACTTAAACTTAGTTTTTTCCACATTTCGTACTGTTTGAATAACATCTCTTTCTTCTTGAGTGATAGCACTCGCACCGAATGAGCAAACCAGTAAGCTTAGAATGACAATTTTTTCTCTCATAATAATAACCTGTTAAGACTATTCTATTATGAGGTATCGGATTCTTAGAAAGAAAACTTTAGTTATTGAGTCGGGTACTCTAAGTGCTCGAGATTATGGGAGCGAACTATAGGTAAATTAGAATTTGGCCTGCAACAATAGTTGGCGCTTTTAAAACTTAATCCCAAGCCCAAGACCACTAGTAAAACCCGTCGTATCTAGTTGCTTTTCCCAGCGTGCGTGAGTAGCTCCAAGTTCTAATAGAAAATAGGCCCTTTCATTGGCCGTTGAGTACTTCATCCCAAAAAGGGCACCGTAACTGCGGCTTGTGCCTTTTACATTTTCAGTTCCAAAGCTAATCGAAGTAAGCTTTCCCTCTGTTTTATAAGTGGAATAAAAAGTATTCAGATAAAACAAAGCAGTCTTACTTGTTCTATACCCAGAGATTAGATTTAGGTCCCAGGCGTCCACTTCAATTGAGGCACTATAGTCTCTTTGGCTGGCCCCATTATTACTAACGGTTAAAGTTCCCTCACTCTTATCTGAAGAACCATATCCGGCAGCTATGGCCATTTTTACTCCCTCCGTAGAAGCCGCTTCTGGGTCACCTATAAATTGAAACTTAAGCCCAAGCATATCAGGGGAGTCATGAACGGCTCGGTAGTAAAGATCCATTCTTTCAATCAAACTTAAATGGGCATTGGCCCCAAAGGCAAAACTTCTATCTATGGAGGCGTTTGTATTCACCGAAGGGTCGATATTAAAGACCGCTATAGAATAGACTTCTCCAAGAGTTATTTTCTGGGAGGTTCCTACTGTAAGCTGAGCATTTCCTTTTAACTTCATATCGACAAAAGAGCCGCCACTTGTTTCGGGAGTCGCGAACCTTGCCGCGGGCATATGATAGTCCACGTCGATGGAACAAGAGGTGATAAAGATTGTTCCAAGAAGTATGAGAATTTTCTTCATAGATTTATCCGTGGCCACCGGCCATAAAAGATTGCTCTGGATCGATCTGCTTATTATTGCGACCGCTCTCCATTAGTGATTTGAAATAATTCTCTGTGATCTCTAAAGTTTCGTCAATGCCCTGCGATTTAAAGATCTCATTTCTAAAATGAGCTGCTCCAGCAAAACCTGCTGCAAACCAAACCACATGTTTTCTAAGTTGAACAAGAATGGTTCTTTCACGGTCAGTATAGCTTCTAGTGTAATCAAAAAGCCTTTGCGTAATTTCAATATAATCGGCCGGAGTAAAAGGAGAGACTTCACCTTCATTGAGATAAGAATCTAAAAAGATAAAGGGGTTTCTTAAAGGACCTCGTCCTAGCATAAGCCCTTGGCATCTTGTTGTCTTTAATCTCGCCTTAGCTTTTTCTGGAGAGTGGAGGTCACCATTACCGATAATAGGTAAAGGGGATTCGCTAGCTAAAAATTCAAGAAAGTCCCAATCGGCCTGACCTCGGTACTGCTGAGTTCTAGTTCTTCCGTGGACGGCCACAAATTCGACACCTTCTTCTCTGGCAATTCGAATAATTTCTAAAGCATTACGACTATCTTGATCCCAGCCGGTTCTAATTTTTATAGTGAGAGGAATATTTATAGCAGCTTTTATTGATCCAAAATAAGCACCAAGCTTACTCGTATCTTTCATAAGAGCTGAGCCGCCACCTTTGGTTACGACTTTTCTTACTGGGCATCCCATATTTATGTCGATGAATTTTGGACCGTAATCCTCAGCAACCTTAGCCGCTTCACTCATGGCCTTTGGGTCTTCTCCAAACAGCTGAAGCCCAATATTTTCCTCGCGCTCATCAATCGTTAGCATTCTTTTGGTTTTTTCGTTACCGTAATTAATACCATGACAGCTTACGAGCTCACTTACGGTTCCTCCCGCCCCAAGGTCTTCCATAAGAAGTCTAAAGGGAGCAGAGCAGATTGCTGACATGGGGGCCAGAAGTAAAGGGGAGCTAAATCCCACATGACCCAAATGCATAGGGGTGCGCCTTACGATCAATTTATCGATTTTATCCTGTAAGTCCCTTGAAAAAGGATTATGAGGCAACTTTAAGCGTGGTTCCATATAGGCCAGAAAATAGCAAAAAACCTAGTGTTGCGTCAATGAGGTCTGTATTTTCAAAAGGGTCTTTCTCTTGTTATATTAGCGCCTCATTTTGAGGAGTTACCCATGTTTGATACTTTAAGCGAAAAGTTTTCTGATGCCTTTAAGCACCTTCAAGGTAAAGGCAAGATTTCAGAGTCCAATATTGAAGACGCCCTTAAGGACGTGCGAACTGCTCTTCTTGAAGCGGACGTAAATTTCAAAGTCGTTAAGGCCTTTATTGGTGCTGTAAAAGAAAAGGCTCTTGGTGAAAAAGTTATCACCGGTGTTAATCCTGATGAACAATTTATTAAGATTGTTCACGATGAGCTTGCCTCTGTCATGGGAAGTGCCAATGAGGAAGTTGATCTAGAGCGACCAGGTCCCGTTCCCGTTTTAGTGGTAGGTCTTAACGGTCAAGGTAAGACAACTTTTACCGGAAAGCTTTCTAAACATTTAATCGAAAAGAAAAGTAAGTCTGTACTAGTCGTTCCTGCAGATACCTTTCGTCCAGCCGCTAAGGATCAGTTAATCACTTTATCAAAACAAGTTGGGGTAGATTATTTTGATAGTGATCTATCTAAGCACCCAGGGGATATTGCTAAAGAAGCTCTAGCCTATGCAAAAGAACAAGGTAAGGACGTGGTCATTATCGATACGGCCGGTCGTCTTCATGTTGACGATGAGCTTATGGGTCAGCTTAAAGAAGTAGGGCAGGCCGTAAAGTCTCACAATCCTGAAATTCTTATGGTAGCCGACGCCATGACTGGTCAAGAGGCCGTTAATGTTGCGAAAACTTTTCACGATGCCTTAGGCCTAACCGGAATTGTTCTTTCAAAAATGGATTCGGACGCAAAAGGTGGTGCCGCTCTATCCATTCGTCATGTAACCGGAGTGCCAATTAAATATATTTCAACTGGCGAGAAGATGAAGGACCTTGAGCTCTTTCATCCAGACAGGCTAGCGGGAAGAATTCTAGATATGGGGGATGTTGTCTCACTTGTCGAAAAAGCTGAAGAGCATATTGATGAGAAAGAAGCTGAACGCATGATGAAAAATATGGAAAAGGGGAAGTTCACTGTCGATGATTTTATGAAACAGATGGACATGATTAATAACCTTGGATCCATGGGTTCTATTTTAAAAATGATCCCAGGTATGGGTGGGGCCTTAAGACAAATCGGAGATCTTTCCCCGGCCGAAGATGAAATGAAGCGTATGAAGGTCATCATCAACTCCATGACCAAACAAGAACGCCAAGATTATAAAGTGATAAAAGAATCTCGTATAAAAAGAATTGCTACTGGCTCAGGAAACTCTGAGTCGGCGGTTAAGGACTTTATTGCTAAGTTTCGCCAGATGGAAAAGATGATGGGTGGAATGATGCAAATGATGAAAGGTGGCGGGATGCCGGGGATGCCCGGAATGCCAGGCATGCCTGGGGGGGGCGGCCAAGCAGGCTTTCGCCAGCAGCCAGGTATGGGCAAAAAACCTAAGAAGAAAGGTAAAAAAGGCGGCCCCTGGGGCGGATTCTTTTAGGTTCCATGCACCTTTTGGGGTGTTGCGCGTCATTTGAATGACGCAAAACACCCCAAAAAGAGCATGGAACCTTTCTAAGACGTTGACATATTTGGACCGGCAACCTATTTTGGGGTGCTAAAAGTTAAAAGCTCAGGAGAAGTTAATGCTTTCAATTAGATTATCACGCGGTGGTCGAGTGCACAGACCAGTTTATACAATCGTTGCTGCTGACAGCAGAAGATCAGCTACAGGGAAATTCCTTGAAAAGCTTGGTCGTTACGAGCCACAAAATGAAGAGGGAGCTACCTTGATTGACGTTAAGGCCGACAGAATCCAGCATTGGGTTTCTAATGGTGCTCAACTGTCTGATACGGTTAAATCACTTTTAAAGCGTAATAAAATTACTTTAGGTTAATCTTAGCGCATAATAGTTGGAGTTGCCGCAGTTTAGCGGGGGAAGTACGAGCACACGTACTTTCTAATGAAACGAGAGAGATGTTATGAGTGAATTAAAAGACCTTATTAATTACGTAAGTAAAGCCCTTGTAGATATGCCAGACAATGTTGAAGTTAATGAAATTGTTGGAGAGCAAACTACAGTGATTGAGCTTAAAGTAGATAAAACAGACCTTGGAAAGGTTATTGGAAAGCAAGGTCGAACGGCCCGCGCCCTAAGAACTATCCTTAATGCGGCCTCAACAAAGCTCAAAAAACGGTCAGTTTTAGAAATCATCGAATAAATAAAGAAATTCATACAATTTTTTTTTTGAAAAAATGGACTCGTAAGGGTCCTTTTTTATTGTCTTCTTAATAAAATTTAATCCGCTCTTAATTTTACTTGAAAAAAAATCCATTGATCAGATTATCCTAAGGGAGAAAGAAAGCATAACCGTAGGTGGTCAGTATGTCTGGGGAATTAAAAGTACTAATTGTCGATGATGAAGAAGATCTGGCCGAGATCGTTTCGGAGTCTTTAGAAAAAGATTTTTCTTCATCCTATGTTACCTGCGCCGCCAAAGCACTTAGCATGGTAGAAAATGGTGAAGTTGATGTCATCATTTCTGATTCAAATATGCCAGGAATGACAGGGCTAGAACTCCTTGAAAAATTAAAAGTAAGCCAGTCCAAGGTTCTTTTTTACCTGGCCACAGGAGATATAGGGGTAACAGAGCAGATGATCCTTGATAAAGGGGGGCATGGTGTCTTTGAAAAACCCTTTAGTCCTAGCGCGATAGTAGGTAAGATTAAGGAGGATTTTCAAAAAATACAGTAGGAGTTTAATGAAGGCCCAAGATTTTTTGGCCATAGCAGATAAGTTTCACCTCGGTAGTCTTCCTACTGAGCAGCCGCATCCTAAAACCAAACAACTTTCAACCTTAGCTAAGTCAGATTGCTTGAAGGCCGTGACTCTTTTACATCAAATAGATTTAGAAATGCTTTCAGTTCTTAGAACAAAACTTTTAGAAATAAAAAAACTATCTAAAGAGTTAAAAGAAGTGTTCTCAAAAGGTGGGCGAGTCTTTCTTTGCGGCTGTGGGGCGACCGGAAGGCTCTCTCTAGTTTTAGAAACTATTTGGCGCCACGATCATCCCAATGATAATCGCGTGCAGTCTTTTATGGCAGGAGGGGATGTTGCACTTATTTCCTCAATTGAAAAATTTGAAGATTATCCGGATTATGGAAAACGCCAGCTTGAAGAAATGGGCTTTAAAGAGGGGGATATCCTGCTCGCTTCTTCTGAAGGAGGTGAAACTCCCTGGGTCATAGGCGCAGCCGAAAGAGCGACGGAGCTTTCTTCCTACGGCTCCTATTTTCTTTATTGTAACCCTGACGAAATATTAATCAAACAAGTAGAGCGTAGTAAAAAAATTATAGAAAACCCTAAGGTAAAAAAGATTAATCTCTCAACGGGGCCCATGGCCTTAAGTGGCTCAACAAGAATGCAGGCCAGCTCTATTTTGATGTACGCCATTGGGCTTGCCCTAAACGGAACTGAAAAAGGTAGCGAATGGATCGAAGAGTCCTTTGAAGGTTTTAACAAATTCTTTAGTGAACTAGACTTTACCCCCTTTGCGGACTTCGTGATTCACGAAGCTGATCACTATAAAAAGGGTGATTATATTTTTTATCAGTCCAGTGCCTTCCTTGGGATTTCAATTCTTACGGATACCACCGAGCGCTCTCCAACCTTTAGTTTATTTCCCTTTGAAAATAAAAATGACGAAGAAAAAGCTAAGCGAGCTTCCCTTGTTTATTTAAAACTTATGGGGGCCACTTCCGCTGAAGAGGCTTGGCGAAAACTTCTTTATAGAGAACCAAGAACCTTTAAATGGGAAGATTCAGAAGGCTTTGGCGATAGAACAACTCATGAAAAGCTGTTGGGCTTTGATATCTCTGAAAATATTGTCATGGAGCGGGAGAGTTACTTAAAGGGAAAAAGCACAACCTTTATCATTGAACAATTGGGTGTGGATCTACATTTTAAAATCGATGACCTCAATTGGAGCACTGGAATAAGCCATTTAAATTCATTAGAAATTCATATGCTCTTAAAAATGATTCTTAATAATCACTCAACTCTCGTTATGGGAAGGCTTGGACGCTATGAAGGAAACTTAATGACCTGGGTCCGAACTAGCAACAACAAGCTTATCGACCGCGCCATTCGCTATGTAGAAATTCTCCTAAAAGAAAAAGGAATAAAAAAATCATACGAAGAAATTGCGACGGCACTTTTTGAGCTTAAGTCTGAGCTCTCGGAAGATGAACCTTTGGTAATGAAGCTCGTTGAAGAACTCTCGTAGGTACACGCTTCCTTTTGGAGGAATCAATAGGTTAGAAGTGAAAAAAATGCGATTTTTTAGGGAGTCTTTGAAGACTCCTTTTTTTATTTGAAGTATTTAGCTTAAATGCCAAGAAAGAATCTAATTCGTCAGAGTCAATTTCCCTATCATGTCTATATTCGCACCACAAACAAGGATTGGTTTAAGATCCCTATGTACCGCATGTGGGAACTTTGTTTTGAGTGTCTTGAATATGCCTTAGATAAAGAGAACGTGGTCATTCATGCATTTGTGCTGATGAGCAATCACTATCATTTGTTAGTGACGACGCCGGAAAGTAATCTTGATAAGTTTATGGAGCATTTTAATCGACGTCTAAGTAAAAAGATTAATCAAGAAGCGAAAATGCAAAACCATAAATTTGCGAATCGGTATAAGTGGACAATTGTAGGGACTAGGTCTTACTTATTTAATATCTACCGCTATATTTATCAAAATCCCATACGGGCAGGCTTGTGCCAGCGATGTATTGATTATCCATACACGAGTTTAAGGTTTAGTCCTTCACAGTTGCGTATTTTAGGAATCAAGGTCCATCTTAATTATTTTGAGTATCGTCAATGGATGGAGGAAAGAGGCGGATGTGAATTTGAGGATGTGATTCGAAAGGGTCTTAATAAGTCGCATTTTGAGATAAATAGTAAAACAAGAGTCGGTATTCAAAAATTACTCAAGACTGTACCGGCTAAGTACCTGTAAGCTCCAAAAGGAAGCGTGTACCTACGCGTCTTTATCGGTTTTGTCTTCGAGGTTAGCGTCGGCGGTATTTTGGTTTTCTTTGCCTTCTTTAAGGCCATCTTTGAATTGGTTGATTGAAGTTCCAAGAGCGCGGCCTAATTGAGGAAGCTTCTTTCCACCAAAAAGAAGAAGGACAACCACAAGTAAGATAACTAATTCGCCCATTCCTAAACCAAACATACAATTCTCCGTGTTCTTCGTTACCTGATCATTTTAGCTTAAATTCAGGTTCTAGTACAATTTTGAAAGAGGCATAGAGTATTTGCCCGGTGCGTACTCGCTGAAACGCTTATTTTTAAGGTCTTTAAACTTCTTAGTCCCATTGTCCGCTGAAGCGTAAGGAAAAATGGCGATGCCACCTCTAGGGGTAAATTCACCAATGACTTCGAGGTATTTTGGCTTCATTAGTTTCATAAGGTCGTCGCACATAGTTTGAACGCAGTCCTCGTGAAAGTCCCCATGATTTCTAAAGCTAAAAAGGTAGAGCTTTAGGGACTTTGACTCAACCATGGTTTTATCAGCGATATAATTAATATAGATCTTGGCAAAATCAGGTTGATTCGTTTTTGGGCATAGAGAGGTAAATTCCGTACAAATAAAGGTCGTCCATGCTTCTGAGCTTGGGTTTTTATTAGGAAACTTCTCAAGGATCTTTGGAGAGTAGGTGGAGGGATACTCCGTCGTCTCACCGAGACCTAGGTTCTTAACGCCTTTACGTATTTTTTGTACTTTCTTTGCCATAAGGCTTTTTAGCAGGGTTCATCTTTAATTTGAAGGCATGTCCAGAAAATGAGTAAGTTTAACTACGGCGGCGCGTTATGGTCAGTTTTTAAGTAATCCTCTATAAAGATGTCCTCGAGGACATTTATGACAGCTACAGATTCACCAAAATTATCGCCTCAGGCGGTTTCATCTTTAAAAATTATCTTTCTTACCTTGTTTTTAGACTTGGTGGGGTTTTCGATAATCTTTCCACTCTTTCCGGCCATGGCCAAACATTATCTTGCGGTAGATGGGGAGAATATTCTTCTTCGTTTTATCTTTGATAGTATTCGCCAGCTAACTGAAGTGGGTGGTTCTGATGTCAATGGAATTGTGCTTTTTGGCGGGGCCCTAGGGGGTCTTTATTCATTACTACAATTTATCGCTGCTCCAATTTGGGGAAGTCTTTCTGATCGAATGGGAAGAAAGCCCATACTTATGATTTCAGTTTTTTGCTTGGCCCTAAGCTATTTGATGTGGGTCTTTGCTGGCTCTTTTACGGTCCTAGTCTTGGCCAGATTTATCGGCGGAATTATGGGCGGAAATATTTCTGCGGCCACTGCGGTTGTTGCCGATGTAACGACGAGAGAAACTCGTTCTCGCGGAATGGCCACCATTGGAATTGCTTTTGCCATGGGATTTATAATTGGTCCGGCCATGGGGGGAATTTGCTCAATGTATAATCCTCTAATTAATAACCCCGAGTGGGCGGCCTATGGAATAAATCCTTTTAGCGCGCCGGCGGCCTTGGCCTTTATCCTAGCTTTTATCAATTGGTTCTTTATTTGGAGAAGATTCAAAGAAACTCTTCCTGAGGAAAAAAGAGGGAAGCCTTCAAGTGATCGCACCAATAATATCTTAAAACTTTTTAAACCTCTTCCTTATGAAGGAGTAAACCTTACTAACTTTGGGCATTTTTTATTTCTTACGGCCTTTAGTGGAATGGAATTTACTTTGACCTTTTTGGCGGTCGAAAAACTTAGCTACTCGTCTATGGATAATGCCTATATGTTTATCTTTATCGGCTTTATCATTGCCCTTGTTCAAGGGGGCTTTGTGCGAAGAAGAGCCGGAAGTATCGGAGAGAAAAAAGTGGCCATGATGGGGCTAGTGACTATTATTCCAGGCCTTATTCTTATTGGTATGGCTTCAAGCTCTTTTCTTCTTTATGCAGGGCTATTCTTTTTAGCGGCGGGCTCGGCCATGGCCATTCCTTGCTTAACTAGCTTAGTAAGTTTATTCACTCCATCAGAGGAGCAAGGAAAAGCTGTGGGGATTTTTAGAAGTTTAGGGGCCCTGGCACGAGTGATCGGACCGATTGGAGCTTCAATTCTTTATTGGAGAATGGGTTCAAGTTGGCCTTATTATTTAGGTGCAGCTTTTTTAATTATTCCAATATTGATGATCGGAAAACTTCCTAAGCCAAATAAAGACGTAACCGCTTAAGAAAGAAAAGGGTTATTTGATTTTTCAAAATGGATCAGAGTTTCTGGTCCATGACCGGTTATGACTTCTGTTTCTCCCGGGAGTCCAATCAGGCGATCTTTAATACTTTTTAATATTTGATTTGTATCGCCCCCAGGTAAGTCAGTTCTTCCTATACTTCCTTTAAAGAGGGTATCTCCCGCAAGCAAGACTGGAGTATCAAAGTAGTCCGTATAAAAACAGCACGAACCTGGCGTATGTCCTGGAGTATGAACTGTATGGAGAAATTCTTTTAATTCAGTAGATTCTAAAGAAAAGGTTTCGTTGTCTACCAAATGAGAATGAATTTCACCTGGCTTAGCAACGGGCTGGTTAAAGAACATGCCTTGTTCTGCCAAGGCCTCATATAAAAACATATCTCCGTCATGTAAATGAGATGTGGCCCCTGTTTTTCTCGCCACCTCGGCACTCTGTCCAATATGATCAAAATGAGCATGAGTATGAAGAAGCTTTTTAACATCTAGCTCTCTTTCCTCAATAAGGTTCATGATTTGATCAAGATCATTTCCCGGGTCAACTACTATAGCTTCCTTGGTTGATTCGCTATAAATTAAAGAGCAATTACATTGAAAGGAGCCAACTGGAAATGATTCAAGAACTAGGTCATTTTTTCTTCTCATAAATTTCTCTCTATTAGTGCCTGTGCCGTATCAAAATTGTGAAGCTTATCAAACTCTTCAAAACCGGGAGTTGTGTTTATTTCTATAATTACTGGCTCGCCATTAAAAATACCAATATCTACACCTAGAAATTGCTCTGGTAAAAGTTCATTAATCCTTTGGATTAACGGTTCAAATTCTTTTGGTAAGAGTGTTTTTCTTGTCTCACACCTTTTGGCGTTGGCCCTAAAGTCTGAAGTTAGCTTTTTTTCAATGACCCCTAGAACTTCATTATTTAATAAGAGGACCCTATACTCGCTACTGAAGTTTAGCCTAGGCTGAATAATATAGCGTTCATCTTTTCGAGCATGATTTGAATCAAGAAGAGATAATAATGATTCTGAGTCCTTTAGTAGCATAACTCCAATTCCTTGATTACCTCGAATCGTTTTGACGACAAACTCATCATAAGGGGGGAGCTCTTTAGGTTTAAGTTTTCCGCGACAAAGAAAAGTTGGGATATGGGGGAGGTTAAAATTTTTAAAGAATAAAAACTGCTTATCCTTTCCTCTTAATAACTCAGTAGTCGAAGTTGAATTAATGACTTTTAGGCCTTTATTCTCAAGATGTTTTGAAACGATTAAGTCGATATCATCAAAAGAGATTCCACTATCTCGATGAAGGACGAGCCTATGCTCAGGTTCTTCTGGAAGACCAACGAACTGGTTACTTTGAAGAACCTCTACTTTTAAAGACAAATTGCCTGCGGCGCGCAACAGTCTTTGGTGAGAATAGGTCTCTTGATTTCTTGTTATTATAAGTAGTTCTGCCATAACTGACGAAAATGTTTCACGAATAGACTTAAAAAGCTATAATAAATTGCTATTTAAATAGTGTGGAGCACCATGGCTAAGATAAAGAAAAAACGCACAGCTTTAGGCCTTACCTTTCTTACGATTCTCGTTTGGGTGGGTTGCTCTAAATTAGTTTTAGATAAAGAATCCAAAAAGAAAACACAAAGTGTTCAATCGAGTAGTACAGAGAATAAAGTAAAGACTGTCGCAGATTCTTTTGAAGAAAAAGAAAAGAACATGGGGGCCACCTATGTTGAAAAAAATGAAAGAAGAGAAAAAGTTACTGAGTTTTGTAAGAAGATAGAGAAGCGTTTTACAAAATATGGATGGGGAAAGTCTAAGTGTATGAACTACCCATGGAACTTCGTTAGAACTTCAGTTAAGGGCGATCCACTTATATGGATGACCTTTGGAAATGAAACGGAAAAAAGAAAAGAGACTACTCTTATTCTTTGCGGTGTTCATGGAGATGAAATAACTCCTATTAAGTTTTGTTTTGATATTTTAGATCATATGAACTCTGTTGCTGCCGGCACTGAGAAAAACCATGAAAAGGATGACCTAAAAGACCGCCTTGTATTAATCGCACCCATTGTAAATCCTGATAGCTTCTTCAAAAAGTGGCCCACCAGAACTAATGCCAATGGTATTGATGTAAATAGAAATTTTCCAACTCGAGACTTTAATAGCCAGGCCATGAAGCTTTGGAAGGGCCGGTATAAAAAGGATAAGAGACGCTACCCTGGAAAGGTCGCCATGAGTGAACCTGAGACACTTTTTCAGGTGAACTTATTAAAAAGGTATAACCCCGACAAAATTATTTCAGTTCATGCACCTCTTACAATGCTAGATTATGATGGTCCTGCCGATAGGCATGCGGGCGGGGTAGTAGGTTCAAGTGCCAACCAGCTCTTAATGCAAATGAGTGAGCAGGCAAAAGGTTATAAGATTAAGAATTACCCTTTCTTTCCTGGGTCCCTTGGAAACTACGCCGGTAATGAAAGAAATATTCCAACCTATACTTTAGAGCTTCCAAGCTCTGATAATAGAAAGAGTAAAAAGTATTGGCGTCTCTTTAAAGACGCCATCCATTCGGCCATCATGCATAAGATGGACAAAGAAATGGAAGTGGCCAGAGATGAACGAGCCCCTTCTGACTCTAGCAAACAGAATTAATCGGGTATCTAAATTCTTGATATCATTCTTTAAGCCTCTTTTTTTTGGCGGTTTCACTTAAATTTTACAAAAATGCTCCGATAAGTTCGAAGTAAAGAACTAACTTAAACGGAGAGCACCATGCTTACGAGTTTTTCAGAATTTAAATTCTATCAATCTTTTAGAATCCCTGTTGAAAAAGCAGATAACTTAAGGTTTTTAATTCAAAAGGAAAATGACCTTGGGAAATTTGAGTATATCGATGATGGCTCTTTAGAAGATATTTCAGTAACCGGACTTGGGTTTTCAACAAAAGAGAGGATCTCAGTAGGTCAGGAACTTTCTATTTCTCTTCAGTTTAAGAAGTATCACCTCGACCTAACGGGAAGAGTGGTTCGAGCTTTTACAAATAGCTTGGAAGATAGTGAGATTATTTACGGAGTAGAAATCGATGAAGAAAAAGGTTTAGGAAAGTTTTTAGAGCATTATGTAATGAGCTTTTCTTCAGACAGACTTAAAGATTGTCTAATCGACTCTGCCTTAAAGGAAAGATACACAAAAGCCTCAGATGGCTTTGAAATGTTCTCTCTACTATTATCTCTCTTTAAAGATATAAATCAGTTTGGCGATAAAGATGGCTTTATTGATAATATGCTTGAAGAAGTGGTTCGTATTATGAACGCTCAAAGAGCGACTATCTTTTTAATTAACCCAGACACTAATGAGCTTGAAGCAATAAGTGCTCTTGGGGTTGATAAGTCGGTTCTTAAATTTGATTATAGATTAGGTATTGCCGGTAGTGTTTTTACAACAGGTGTGGCCTTAAATATTGATACGATTAACCAGAGCACAAGGTTTAATGATAATTTTGATAAAAAACTAGAGTTTGAAACCAAGTGTATTATTTGTCATCCGATTCATAATAGGGAAGATAAGATCATTGGTGTAATCGAGGTTATTAACAAAAGAAATCAAGATCGGTTTACCGTAGACGATGAAAAAACGATGAAGGTTCTTACCTTGATCTTTTCTTCAGTCTTTCATAAGTATGATCCGATTTCTGAATCTTCTCAGATTAGAAGATTCTCTCAGCCTTTTGATAGAAAGCATGCTCTTATTGGTAAAACTCCTCAAATGGCGAGTCTTAGAAATTCAATCATTAAGATGAAGGATATCGATGCTCCAGTGCTTATCACTGGCGAGTCGGGTACAGGTAAATCACTCTATGCTCAAATCCTTCATAATGAAGGACAGAGAGGCTTAAAAACTTATGAGTACATCGATTGTAATAATAAAGACATGGTCTCATTAGGTAATGAACTTTGGGGTGAAGAAGAAACTGAGTGTAAATTAACTAAGTGTCAGGGCGGAACTCTGTATTTAAAAAATATTACGAAATTACCACTGGAATACCAAAGTAAGTTGGCCTCTATTTTACATGAAGGCGGACTACCGGGTGGAAAAGTAACTCTTGATATTAGAATTATTTCTTCGTGTTCAGATGACATTGGTCAGCTGGTAGATAATGGACAGTTTGATAGAAGTCTTTATGAGTATATCAATAAGGCACATATTCATATCGAACCCCTAAGAAGAAGAGCCGACGATGTTGAACATCTTGTGGACTACTTTCTTAAAATTGAATGTAAGCAACAAGGACTACTACTGAAGAACTTTGCTCCAAAAGCAATGGATCAGTTAAAGCAATATGACTGGCCAGGAAACGTAGCAGAACTTAAAAAGTCAGTTGAAAGAGCGGTTCTTTATAATCCAAAGGCCCATATCATTACAGATTTAGATCTTGGAAGCTCGGCTTCTCCACTTGTGGACATTGGTTCAAAGCAAAGAATGTTTGGAGATGTTCCATTTGTAAGTGACTTTAATATTCCACTTAAGGACCGTCTGGCCTTGGTAGAACGAGAGATGATCCTTGCTGAAATTAAGCGTAATAACGGCAATAAATCTAAGGCAGCTAAGGAGATGGGAATCTCAAGAGAGGCCCTTAGAAAGAAACTTCTCATCTCTGACGAGGTCTATGCCCGTCACCACGGAGATACTATCGAGGTTGATGACGAGAAAGTTGCGGCTTAATAAGAGTTCAAATTTAGTCATATATTAGGGCAGCTTAGGCTGCCCTTTTTTATAGCTTATCTGTTATTTTTTGAAGGTTGGATTCAAGGTTTAACTTGGCTTCTACCTGACAATCTATAGGTACTTCCATTGGAGGAATCTGAACTTTAGCTTTTTCATCGAGTTCTAGTTTGAAGCCGTCTACTTTCATGGAAACTTCGCCTTCAAAAGGAAAATCCATTTTCATTGGGATTTTAGTTTTAATAGGGATTTTTACCGTGCCGATTCCTAAAACTTTTGTTTCAAATACGGTATCTACAGGAATATCGAGATCCACGGGTATGATGGCTTTTACATGAACTTTTTCGTTTATATCTAAAAGAGTAGAGACCTTAAAATTTGCCTCCACGGGTTCATCAAGTTCTATTTTTATTCTTTCGTGAATATCTGCCCTGATAGGAATTTTTTTATCTTTAACCAACTTAAAGAGATTGTCCTTAATTGAATCAACTTCCTCGAATGACTTATGAAAAATAGCAAACAAAATTAAGAAGAAGAGTGACATGCCAAAGTACATGGCAATCAAAGCAACAATCCACCAACGGTAGTCAATTGTCTCGATTGTGTAGATAATGCTATTAAATTTTCCGGCTCCAATCATTATTGGTCCTGAGAAAAGAATAAAACCTACTAGCAGTGCCACAGCAAAAAAGAATTGAACTATTAATCCCCACTTCAAAAATCCAAGTGCGTTGGAGAGCATTTTCATAATTAGCCTTTGATAAACTTCAGTTGCATAGTGCGGGTTTTATTTGAATCCCTAAACTCACAAAGATAAATGCCTTGCCAGGATCCGAGCTGAATCTCTCCGTCTTCTACGATGAGTTGCAGTGAGTTTTGAAGAAGGATGCTTTTCATATGAGAGGGACTGTCATCTGGTCCCTCTGCTGTATGCTCTATAAAAGCTAAGTTTCTCGGAGCCAAATGCTTTAAGAACTTTTCCATGTCAGTTCTAGCGCTTGAGTCATAAGACTCATTAATGGTTAGTCCGCAGCTAGTATGGGGATTGAAAAGAATTAGTAGACCGTTTTGCTCGGAGCTATTGTCTTTTAAACTTGAGTGAACCACTTTTGTGATGTCTACAAATCCTTCACCGCTCGTCTGGATGGGGAGTTTCCAGCTTTTCATTTTTGTACCTCATAAAGTTTTGAAATCTATAGGAAAGTCCTCTAACTACCGATAAATAGTGTAACGAATATATTAAGAAGTGGCGAGCAAAGCGCGAGGATAAATGGAAGTCATTGACGTCTTTTTTCAACAGTTCAATATGAAGGATTTCGCCGATATCGGTGTGGTTTCCTTTTTGATCTATCAGGGACTAAAAATTGTTCACGGTACTCGTGCTGTTCAGATGCTAATGGGACTTGGTTTACTTGTTTTTTTGTATTGGATGGCAGTTTCCTATAAGCTCTATTCTTTAAACTGGCTTCTTGCTCACTTCTTCGATTCTTTCTTTTTGATTGCCATTATTATTTTCCAAGATCAATTTCGGGCAGCTCTTGCCAGTGTTGGTACTGGAAGAAAGAAATGGATTTTCAGAAAAAATAGTGATGAAGAAATGCCAATGGAAGAAATAATCGATGCCGCTATGGTTTTTTCAAAAGAGAGAATTGGAGCAATCATGGTTATTGAAAGAACTCAAGGACTGGCCAACTATATTTCAACGGGTACCCAGTTGCAGTCAGAAATTCATTCAGATATTCTTTACTCAATTTTTCAAAGCCGAAGCTCTCTTCATGATGGAGCGGTTATTTTTTCTGGGGGCAAGATCGCGGCAGCGGGTTGTTTTTTACCACTTTCAAAAGATATCGAAATTCAAAAGCATATGGGGACCCGCCACCGAGCGGCCATGGGTCTATCTGAGCATACTGATGCTGTAATCTTAACTGTTAGCGAGGAGACCGGGCAGATAAATTTTTGCATTGATGGACAATTTAAACCCTGCGAAAGTGCCGGTGAGATCAGACAGTATTTGAGGCATTTGTTAGGCGGAGAAAAACTTGATGAATCACTTCTTAAAAAAGCTGAAGGGGGACTATCGTGAATGGTACTCGCTCTCAAAAAGCTCAATCAGAAAGAGTAAGAAGACATCTTCTTAAGTTATTAGCAGTACTCTTTTCATTTAGCCTTTGGTTTTATGTTTTAAACTCCGAGTCTTTAGAAGTACAAATCAAACTTCCGATTGTTTTGATTCCTGTAGAGGGTAAAGCTCTTACAGAAGTTCCAACTAGTGAGCTCCATGTTAAAATTAAAGGTCCAAGGGTCTTCGTAAGAAATATATTTGAAAAAGGCGAAAGAGTCTTTTTAGATTTGAAGAAAAGAGGAATTAAAACTAAGGAAGGTCTGCGAGTTAAAATCTTACCTAGTGATATACCTCATCCTCTAGGGGTAGAGGTCACTGATATTCAACCTTCATTTCTTGATATAAAGCTTGAAAAGAGAACTACAAAGACCATTCAAATAAAGCCATTTCTAGTAGGAACAGTTCCTAACCAGCTTGAGCTTATTAAATATGAAGTGGTCCCATCATCCTTGAAGATTAGCGGACCAAGAAGCTATCTTAAGACCTTTGATTCTTTAGAAACAGCTCCTATTGAGCTTGATAAGTTAGAGGGAGATGGAAGAGTAAAGGTTTTACTTAAGGATTTGGACCTACGAATAAAGTCTGAAGAGAATATTAAAGAAGCGGAGTTTTTGTATAGGGTCAGACCAAAGAAAGCTAACTTTACTTTAAAGGAAGTAAAGATTCGTTTTTTGACTTCGTCTACTGAGTTCGTAAGCAAAGTTAAAACGGTTAGTTTAGATGTTTTATTGCCTGAGGGTACAAAACAAATTAGTCCTCAAGATGTAAAAGTTGTTGCAGAGATTCCAGAAGGAGCAAAGGGCGATACAAAAGTTAAATTAAATGCAGAGCTTCCAGAGGGAGTTCATTTATTGCAAATATATCCAGAGAGCATTAATGTGAGTCTCTGAAGAAGGAATTTTTATGGGTAAGAGAAAACTATTTGGAACTGATGGAATTAGAGGAAAAGCAAACGTCTATCCTATGACAGGGGAGATTGCCATGCGTTTAGGTAGGGCCGTCACCCAGTATTTTCAAAAGACGTCGGGAAGAAATAAGCAACCCTTAATCATTGTGGGAAAGGATACTAGGCTAAGTTGTTATATGCTCGAGCAAGCTATTTGTTCAGGGATCTGTGCCCAAGGTGGAAGAGTTATTCTAACTGGACCATTACCGACTCCTGGTGTTGCATTTGTAACTAAATCTATGCGTGCCAATGCGGGGATCATGATCTCGGCATCTCATAATAATTTTGATGATAATGGTATTAAACTCTTTGATGCGGACGGTTTTAAGCTACCTGATGAAGTTGAGCTTGAGCTAGAAAAAATGCTTCTAAATCCTGAATTGATTTCTGTTAAAACAGGAGGAGACCTTGGAAGAGCTGATAGATTAAAAGAGGTTTTTGGGCGCTATTTAGTTCATACAAAAGCTGCTCTTGAGTCTGAGTTTAACTTAGAAGGAATGAGGCTTGTTGTCGATTGTGCTAATGGTGCCGGTTATAAAGTTGCTCCCATGATTTTTAGCGAGCTTGGTGCTGAGGTATTTCCAGTAGGCGTTAGTCCAAATGGACAAAATATTAATAGCAAGTGTGGGTCTATGCACCCAGAAGCGGCTGCAGAGGAAGTTCTTAAATTTAGGGCTGATCTTGGAATATGTCTTGATGGGGATGCGGACCGAATCGTGATCATTGATTCAGACGGTGTGCCTGTTGATGGGGATAAATTAATTGCTCTGCATGCAAGAACTTTACTTGAACACGGAAAGTTAAAAAAAGGTGATACGGTAGTTGGAACAATAATGAGTAATCTAGGTCTTGAGGTTTACTTAAAAAGTCTTGGGCTTAATTTTCATCGGACAAATGTCGGGGACAGATATATCTTAGAGTATATGCGGGAACATAATTGTATTCTGGGCGGTGAGCCAAGTGGTCATATTATCTTCGGCGAGCATGCGACGACTGGAGACGGTGCATTAGCGGCCTTGAAAACCATTGAATGTATAAAAACTTACAATAAACCGCTTAAAGATTTATTAAAAGAAGTTGCTCTTTTCCCGCAGGTGTTAAAGAATGCCAGAGTTCAGAGAAAGCCTGATTTTGAGTCGGTTGACTCCATCAAAAAGGCCTTAGCTGAAGTTGAAAAAAAGATGGGTGAAAAGGGGCGAGTCGTCCTGCGTTATTCCGGGACTGAACCTTTGGCCAGAGTAATGGTTGAGGGGGAAGATGAGAAACTTGTAAATGAAGTTTGTGAGCATCTTGTAGGAATAGTTAGCGACGAACTAAGTTAGACCTTCCCCGTCTATTGCGGGGAAGTATGACGACAGCACGTCTTGGAATAAATATCGATCATGTGGCCACTCTTAGGCAGCAAAGAGGAGAGGAGTACCCCTCCATGGCCTTGGCTGCAAGAACTGTTCTTGAAAACGGTGCCGATCAAATAACAATTCATTTAAGAGAAGACAGACGTCATATTCAGGACGCTGATGTTCCTGTGGTAAAAAAAATCTGTGACGAGTTCTCTCAGCCTTTAAACTTTGAGATGGGTTGTCATCCTGAAATTATTAAACTGGCTATTAAGACATCTCCTGCCTGGGTTTGTTTGGTTCCAGAAAAAAGAGAAGAGCGAACTACTGAAGGGGGCTTAGACTTAATTGATCCAGATAACTTTAGAAGAGTTCGCGAAGCTACAGAGAAAATTAGAAAAGAAGGAATTATGGTAAGTCTTTTTGTTGAGGCTGACCTTGCCACTTTAGAAAAGGCTAATGAACTTGGTGTAGAGGCAGTGGAAATCCATACCGGAGATTATGCAAGAGACTTTCAGGATGGAAGGAATTTGACTCCGCATCTAGAAAAATTTTACGAAGCAAAAAACTATTTGGATAAATATGAAATTGGTTGTCATGCAGGACATGGACTTACTGACTTAAGTACAGAAACCTTATTAAAAAATAAATTGTTTGTAGAGTATAACATCGGACATTGGATAATTTGTCAGTCCGTTTTTGAAGGACTAGGGAGAACGACTGAAAAATTGGTCGACCTGTTTAAAAAATATCCTGTGGAGGAATAATGAGAGTCGTAGATAAAGAAGAAATGAGGGCCATTGAAAACCAAGCGATTGAAGGGCATGGATTTAATGTTGATCTAGTAATAGAGAATGTTGGTATTAGAGGTGCGGACTTTATAGAGCATGTGATTTTAGAAAATCATGAATTTGAGGAAATTGTTTTCTTAATTGGACAAGGAAATAATGGAGCTGATGCTTTAGCGATCGCGAGACATTTAAGAAACAAAGGACTCGCTTGTAGGGCCTTTACTCTATTTCCAGAAGAGGACTTTACTCCTGCCTTATTAGAACAAAAAAGAATTGCAGAAAAGTTTGGAGTGAAGTTTACAGAGCTATCTGGAACCGATCAACTCAAAGCCTACTTTCTTCAAACACAAGAAGATTATTGCGTTATAGATGGAATCCTTGGAATTGGGTTTAGAGCTCCTCTTTCAAATTATCTTTTTGATATTGTAAAAATAGTGAATGACCATGCCACCGTAGTGGTTTCTCTAGATATTGCCACCGGAGTTGAAGCCAATTCTGGGACGGTCAATAGCGAGGCCATTGATGCAGATTATACTTTGGCCATAGGTCTGCCTAAAACGGGACATTATATTGGGGATGGTGCCAAACAGTCTGGAGAAATCGCAGTCCTAGATGCAGGTTTTCCCGCTGCCACAATGGAAGGAGGGGATAAAGCTCTTCTACTATCTGAGAATCTATCGGGGATTTATGAAGGACGATCCAAGTTCGCCCATAAAAATACTTTTGGTCACGCTCTTGTGGTGGGAGGCTCTCCTGGGATGACAGGAGCATTAATCATGGCTTCAGAAGCAGCATTAAAAGTTGGAACTGGTTTAGTAACTGCAGCCACTTGGAATGAGTCCTATCCTGAAGCAACCGCGAGAATGACTCCAGAGATTATGACTGGCTTAGTCCCAACAGAAAGAGATGATGTAGAGGATATAATTAGGGTATTAGAAAGATATGACTCAATTGTTATTGGCCCTGGTATGGGTCGAACTGGTAAGACCAGATCAACAGTTGTTAAACTTCTTTCAAATTTTGCAGGTCCAGTTGCCGTTGATGCAGACGGAATTAATGCTCTTTCTATAAAGGAAGATGCCGAACTACTTAAATCAAGAAAAGGCGCAACAATTCTAACTCCCCATATTGGAGAGTTTGCTTCTTTTATGGGAGTCTCTAATGAAGAGGTTCTCGATAATCCAATCGACTTGTTAAAAGAAGCAGTTGATAAGACAAACTCTTGTATTATCTTAAAAGGAGCTTGTTCTTTCTTAGGTTTTCCATCAGGGGAAATTTTGATTAATTATTTTCCTAATGATGGCATGGCCTCTGGTGGGTCTGGAGACGTACTTGTCGGAATGCTTGGTGGACTCTTGGCCCAAGCTGCCCCTGATAAAATTGATAAAAAGAAAAGTGGTTTATTCACTGACGATGACAGGTATAATCAAGCTATCTGCTTAGGGGTGTCGATACATACTTTAGCCGGAAAACATGCTGCCAATAAAATTGGTCCAGAAGCGATGACGGCCAGAAGTATAACTGAGCATATAAGTGATGCTTTTTTAGAGTTAGCTCAGAACGAGTTATAGAAAGGGAAAGTAATGAAGTTACTTCGTGAATGGAAAAAAGTTTTTGAAGCAGACTTAGATTCGATTATTACGGAAATGAAAGATTCCCTAGAGTCTCCAACTATCTTAATTCTAACTGGAGATCTAGGAACTGGAAAAACGACTTTTACAAAAGCCTTTGTAAAATCTGAAAGCGATGAAGTGACCCCAGAAGTATCAAGCCCAACATATTCCATAATTAATGAGTCAGGAAATATTGTTCACGCTGACTTTTATCGTTTGAAAAGTTCGGAAGAAATTATTCACTTAGAATTACCACTTTACTTAGAGGATAAAGAGTTTTTCTTGATCGAGTGGGGGAAGGCTTATGTGGACGATATAAAAAAACATGTAACTGAAGACTTTTTTTATTACGAATTAATCATCACGAGTAATGATGGTGAGATGAGTTCTCGAAACTATTCCTTATATGAGATCACCGATTTATAAAAAATGCTTTAGTACCTGAACCTTTTTCTAGGTAATTATTGCCGACTCTCTTACTTGGTTAATAAATAAAATTAAAATATTTTTTTATTTTGGCATGAGGTTAACCTGTTGAAATTATGGACTTTTTAACCATTCTTAGGCCCGAGTAAGAAAGTGTGAGAAAAAACTGAGCCTTTTAATTTTTAAACCCATTGACGTGCTCGGAAATTGCGGGCGATAATTAACTTGGATTTGAGGTGATCACTGATGAAAACTTTATTTCCAAGCAAGCTGGATGCGAGCTTTTCTGAGACGGCACACCAGAAACGCAAAATGAATGAATCAGGCTTTTAGCTAACTTATTTGGATTTTTTATGGAGGAAGACCAATGAGACTTACATCAAAAGGACGTTACGCAGTTAGAGCAATGTTGGACCTTACTACTCACTCAAGTGGTAACCCAGTTCGTCTGCAAGAAATTTCAACAAGACAAAACATTTCATTACACTACCTAGAGCAGCTTTTCAGAAAGCTTCGTAACGGGAACGCTGTGAAGTCTGTAAGAGGACCAGGTGGCGGTTACGTACTAGCTAGAAGTATGGATCAAATCACAGTTAAAGATGTTCTAGACTGCGTTGGTGAAAATATCAACCCAGCCAAAGATATCGTTGGGACAGAAGCTGAACAGTCAAACACTGTAGAGTTTCACCTTTCTAAGAACTACTTCCAAAATCTTGGAATCATCATGAGAGAGTATCTATCGACAACATCTCTAGGTGACTTAGTTCGTAAAGCTAAGGAAATTGAAATTCCAGCAACAGAAGCTCCGGCTCCTACTGCTACAGCCCCAACTTCAAATGAAACTACTGGTTTTGGTGGCGCAATTAGGAATCCAATTGGAGAAGTTAACCAGTAAAAGACATTACCTAGATTTCAATGCTACATCCCCTTTTGCTCCCTCAGTTTCTGAGTGGTTGGCAAAAGGGGATTTGCTTTATGCAAACCCCTCATCAGTTCACGCGACAGGAAAAAAGGGACGAAAGTTTCTTAATGAGGCCCGTGACTATATCTACAATACATTTAAGTTAAAACCAAAAGAATTTGATCTCGTCTTTCACTCTGGAGCTTCGGAAGGAGTTAACGCCCTCGTTAAAGGACGTGCTCTTCATTTAATGAGTGAAGGGAAGGTTCTTAACTTCTTTAGAAGTGCTACGGATCATAGCTCTGTTAGAAATATGCAGGACGACTTAGAACTTCTTGGTCATAAAATGACTGTGTTTCCAGTTAAAGAAACTGGAGAGATAAATGTTGAAAAATTAATTGAAGAAATCAATAAAGCAGAAGGTGAAGTCCTTCTAAACTTCACACCAATGAATAATGAGACAGGAGTTTGTTGGGACTGGAAGCTTGCAAATAAAATAAAGAAAGAAACAAATTGCCTTGTTCATATGGACACGGTTCAGACAGTTGGGAAAGTTCCTGGTTGGAATGAGCTTGACCCAGAAATGGACCTCTTTACTTATTCAGCTCATAAATTCGGAGCACTTAAAGGCGTTGGATTTAGTTTTATTAAAAAGGGATTTGAGTTTAGACCTTTTATTAGTGGGGGCGGGCAACAGGGAGGCCTTAGATCTGGTACAGAAAATACAGTTGGTGTTTATACTATAAAACTGGCCCTTGAAGATCTTGAAAATGAAGATTTAAAAGAAATAGAGAAAGCTAGAGTCTTATTTGAATCGGGTCTTAAGAAAATACTCGGGGATAAAGGTCATATTGTCGGGGAAAAAGCAGAGTTTCGTGCTGTGAATACGACAAACTTTATTACCCCAGGGGTGATTAGCCAAACCACTGCTATCGCTCTTGATATTGCGGGGATTGATATTAGTACTGGTAGTGCTTGTAGCTCAGGAGCGGTCATCCCGAGTAAGGTTTTACAAGGAATGGGATACTCCGACGAAGATGCCATGTCAGCAGTTAGAGTTAGCTTTGGACCTGATTTTAATTGCGAACAAGTAAAACCAATTTTAGATATTTTTGAAAAAGTTTTAAGCAAGAATTTATAACAAATCATAAGGGAGAGAATTATGAAGTCTATCGCGCTAATCCTAAGCCTAGGGTTTTCATTATGTACGTTTGCTAATCAAGCCGAAGTTAAAGAACTTGTTGCTGACTATTTGCTAACAAGTAAAATAGAAAAGCATCCAAATCCGGAGCAATGTTACCCAAGAAGAGGACAGTGCTTAAAGGTCGGTTGTGAAATGCTTGGTTCTTTTGGTTGCGACAGTCGTTCAGAAATCTCTCAAATGTCGCTAGCTTGTCGCGGAAATTTTTCCGGTGACTGTTTGGCCGACACAAAAAGATACTTAAGTTCAATTCACAGAAATGATATTGAAGAAGTAGAAGAGCTCGCTAAGGCCTGCTCCGGAGTATATGGAAATGGCTGCCTTCAAACTTCGACGAGCATGTTAAGTCGTATGGAGTATGATGATAGAGGAGAGCTAGTAGAGTTGATTCAGTCTTGTAGAGGATTGATGGACGGTGATTGTACAAGATATGTTTGTAATCAATTGGGACGTTTTAAGTGTGACGACCGTGAAGAAATCATGGCCGTCAATCGCGAATGCGCAGGTCAGTAGTTTACTTTCCTGTATAACGGGAGCCGTTAACTTCATCAAAAACGGTTCCCTCATCTAAGTTTACATCTTTAGTTAATCTAACAGCTTCATTCTTTTGCTTTTTAATATTATTGGCCTGTATAACTTCTAGGTTTGCTAGGCATGAAACAGTTTTTTGAAGAGCATCACAAACACCATATCTAGCATCTGGCTCGCCTCCTAAGTCGGAGGAACTTCGAACCCAAGTGGCGTAGCTGGAGCCGGTTAGTACTGGAGCATGAGCAGAGATTGGAAACATTTGCTGAATAAGACCAGGGCTATTTTTATCAATCTTGGCACATTTTCCTCCTAATGGTTTGTACTTACCACTATCGGATGAGGTTTCTCTGTCGACCTTGTTTTTACCAGAAAACTTTTTTAGAAGTGATGAGATCACTTTTGTGCTGTCTACTTTACCCCTAGTCTTCATAGAGTTTAAGATCTTTTGAAAGTCACTTCCTATTCTGCGCGAGCTATACTTAGACATTTCGTGAGTCTTTTTATCGCACTCTCTATATGCTAAATTTAATTGTTCTGTAAAAGCGTGGGCGAGATCAACTGAATATTGACCAACCTCCCAAAACCAAGGTTTGTCATAAGTAACGCTGATAACTCCTGAGGCATTTAAGACGACTAGTTCTTGAACTCTCGTCTTGTCATAATTATAGGCATGAGCCTTAGGAACTAAAAAGTTTAGAAAGCTTGTTTTTTTAGCGTTAGATTTTTTAATAAAACTTAAAAGCCTATTTTGAAACATTGGTAGAGTTTCTTTTTTGTCTAAGTTAAATTCTTTACCGTTAACATACACTCTATCCAATAGAAGATCTGCCGCGGAAAAGCTAATTCGGTTTTGAGCGACCTCTAAGACATAGTACTGATCTCTTTTTCTAATAGGAATAAGTCTTTTTGTGCGAGTTCTTTTTGATTGCGTCTTAATAAGGTCTTTAGCATCTTTATTTTTAATCCCACTAATTAGCCAGTTTAAGCCTTCCTTATTATATTTTTTTATTCGTTTCTCTAGAACCAACTCGTGAGCTTTTATATAGGACTTCATGGTGAACTCATTCGGAAGAAATTGTTCATCATTTTCTCCAAGTCCGGCAAAGGAAGAGTAAGAAAACAGAGTAATGCTTAAAATAAAGATAATAGTTCTCACGTAAACTCCAATAAGGATATTGTACTATTCTTATCGGTTACTACCTAAAAACATTGAGTAATTAAGACTCTAAGCCCGTAAAATTAGGGGCTTAGAGTTGGTTATGAAATATTGTTTAGTGCCTGAAATTATTGGATTAATCAGTTGTTGGGTGCTCTTTTAGGTAGTCACAATGGCTGGCCCTAAAGCGTTTTAAGGCAATAACCACAAGCTCCTCAAGGTTATACTCAGAGTTTTCGGCCATTCTCTTATAGTCTTCTACGACTTTCTTTTCGATCTTTACGTTGAGCTCTGAGAGCTCTCCTTCATTATGTACTTGTGAACGCATAAATTGCTCTCTTTTTAAATTATTGCCCGAGGATATAAGGGCCAAGCACCTTCAGTCAATAGACTAGGGGCTTCTAAATCATTACAATAATTCAAATGAAGAATTATAAGGTCCATAAATTCGGTGGAAGTTCACTTGCTGATACAGAGCGTCTGAACTGTGTTTATAAAATTATCTTGGCTGAACACGATGGCCTAAGTGCTTGCGTTCTTTCAGCAATGGGTGGAGTCACGGATAAGCTTGTGCAAATCGCTGAGCTTGCCAGCGCGGAGCCTAAAATAAGTGGTCAAAAATCAAGCGAATTATTTGAACATTTTGAGTCTACCGCAAAGAGTTTTTTGAGCGCCGAAAATTCACAAAAATTTTTAAATTCGATAGAAAAAGACTTTGAAGACTTAAAGGATATTTTAAAAAGTATCTCTATAGTCAAAGAATGTAGTGAAAATAATCACGACTATATTGTGGGACTAGGTGAAGTTTGGACTGCTCAATTGATGGCCGCAAAATTTGTGGAAGAGGGTAAAAACTGTGAATGGATAGATGCTAGAGAAGTTCTCGTTGTTAAAGAAGATGAACTTGGAAAATCTGTTGACTACGATTCAAGTGGTAAGAACCTTGGGAATCTCTTAGGTAAGGCAAAAGCTGAGTTTTATATTATCACGGGTTTTGTAGCAAGAACCAAAGAGGGAGCGATCACAACTCTAGGTAGGAACGGTTCCGACTTTAGTGCATCAATTTTTGGAAATTTATTAAATGCAGACTCTGTAAGTATTTGGACCGATGTGGATGGAGTTATGAGTGGGGACCCACGAAAGGTTCCAGAAGCTAGAGTTATAGATAATTTAACTTATCAAGAAGCTACAGAGCTTGCCTACTTTGGTGCAAAAGTTGTTCATCTTAAAACAATGTTACCTGCTCTAGAGAAGAAGATTCCTATTTGGATTAAAAACACTTTTAATCCCGGAGCAAAAGGGACTCGAATCGGCGGTGTTATCAATCAAGAGATGACAAAGGAAAGCTCCCGAATAAAAGGCTTTACTACCATCAATAAAATCGCCTTATTGAATGTGGAAGGAACGGGAATGATTGGTGTTCCTGGTATTGCTGCAAGATTGTTTGGGGCGATGAATGAAAATAATATTTCGGTCGTCTTAATCTCACAGGCCTCAAGTGAGTACTCAATTTGTTTTGCTATTCCAGAAGCACAAGTCGATGCCGCAAGAAAATGCGCAGAGGAAGCTTTCTTTGGAGAAATCTCTCAAGGGAAAATTGAAAGAATTGAAATTGAAAAAGATTGCTGTATTTTGGCGGCGGTCGGCGATCAGATGGTAGGAACCATCGGTGTTTCGGCAAAACTTTTTTCTGCTCTTAGCAAAGCTGGAGTAAATATACGGGCCATTGCTCAGGGATCCTCTGAAAGAAATATTTCTGTGGTTATTAAAGATGCCGATTCAACGAAGGCCCTTAATGCGGCTCATTCAGCTTTTTACTTATCCAGCCAAACCTTTAGTCTTGGGTTAATAGGTCCAGGAGTTGTAGGTGGAACCTTACTTAATCAGTTAAACTTAGAAATTTCTGAGTTAAAAGAAAAACATAATTTAGATATTCGCGTTAGGGGAATTACGAACTCAAGAAAGATGATCCTAGATGAGAAGAACCTTATTTTAAAGGACTGGGAAAGTTCCCTAGAGAATTCGACAGTTGAAGCAAATATTTCAAAATTTGTTGAACATATAAAGACGGACTTTATTCCTCATACCGTTCTAATCGACTGCACAACCAGTGAAGTGGTGGCCAAGCAGTACAACGGCTGGCTTGAAAAAGGAATACACGTCATCACTCCTAATAAGAAAGCTGCGACATTCCCCATTGAAGAATATCTGGACTTAAAAGCAAAAGGGGCAAGTCTAAATAGTCACTTTTTGTATGAAACCACTGTAGGGGCCGGACTACCGGTTATTGGAACTCTTCAGGAACTTGTTAGAACGGGTGACGAGATTCTTCAGATTGAAGGTGTTCTCTCTGGAACCTTAGCTTATCTTTTTTATCATTTTGATGGCACTAGGGCCTTTAGTGAGATTGTAAGAGAGGCAAAAGAGAAAGGTTTTACAGAGCCGGACCCAAGAGACGACTTATCAGGAATGGATATTGTTAGGAAGGTGGTTATTCTTGCTAGAGAGATTGGACTTGATATTGAAATTGAGGATGTGGAAGTATCAGGTTTAGTGCCTAAAGAACTCGAAAATGTTTCCATTGATGAGTTTTTAGATGGACTTTCAAAATATGATGATGAGTACAAAGATAAAGTAGCCGAGGCAATTTCAAAAGGACAAGTCCTTAGGTATGTTGGGATTATAGAGCCAAATGGAAAAAGTAGAGTAGAACTTAAAACCTATGAGCAGTCACATCCTTTTTCTAGGATTAAAGCGACTGATAATATTGTAGCATTTCGAACAAAGAGATATGACGAACAACCCTTAATTGTTCAAGGACCTGGAGCTGGTCCCGCTGTTACGGCAGCTGGGGTCTTTGCAGACTTATTAAAATTAGCTCGATATACAGGCTCTAGACTATGACAAAAAAAATTACAGCGTTTGCTCCTGCTACCTGCGGAAATGTTTGTGTCGGATACGACATCTTAGGACTTTGTTATAGTGGTGTAGGAGATAAAGTAACTGTTCAAAAGACAGCAAAACCAGAAGTCATTATTGAGTCTATTACTGGTGAAGATTCATTATCTCTTGACCCAACAAAAAACACAGCTGGCGTTGTTCTCTTAGAATTTATAAAAAAGGAAAGCCTTTCATTTGGCTTTTCAATTGAAATTGAAAAAGGAATTTCACTAGGTTCCGGAATGGGAGGGTCTGCCGCTTCAGCAGTTGCCGCTCTTGTTGCAGCCAACACCTTTTTAGAAACACCTATTTCTAAAAATAAACTACTTGAGTACTCTCTTAAAGGTGAAGAGCTGGCCTGTGGTCACGGGCATGCTGATAATACAGCCCCATGTTTGTATGGAGGATTAGTTTTATTATCAAATGGGGAAGTCGTTGAACTTCCTTTTCCAGAATTTATTCAAATCCTTCTCATTCATCCTCACCTTACAGTTAATACAAAGGATGCCAGGTCAGTATTAAAACCTGAGTTCAAGCTAGAGGAGTACGTAAAACAAAGTCAAAACCTAGCAGGATTTATTGCCGGACTTTATAAAAATGATCCTAGCCTAATTAAAAACTCATTTGAAGACGTCCTTGTAGAGCCACTAAGAGCAAAGCTTACGACTGGCTTTACTGAGTGTCAGGGATTGGCAAAAGCAGAAGGGGCTCTTGGATATGCTTTAAGCGGATCAGGACCTTCGCAAATTGCCTTATGCGAAAGTAGAGAGCAAGCGGAAAACCTTAGGGATAAAATCACTTCCTTCTATGACTCAAAAGGAATCGAGACTGATTCTTATATTGGCTCAGTAAATAATGAGGGAGCTAAAGTTTTATGAAAGCAGTTTCAACCCGTGGCAAATCACCTAAAGTGGATATTTCAAAATGCATTTTAGAGGGACTTGCACCTGACGGGGGACTGTATGTTCCGACTTCATGGCCTAGTTGTTTAGAAAATAGTTCTACTAAGAGCTTTAAAGAATATGCTTATCAAGCGATTGCTCCTTTTTTTAAGGATGACCCTCTTGAACAAAAACTAGAGGGATTTATAAATAGGGCCTTTGATTTTGTTCTTCCCGTCTGTTTTGTGGAAAAAAATCATGCAATCCTTGAGCTATTTCATGGGCCAACGGCGGCCTTTAAAGATTTTGGTGCCCGGTTTTTGGCAGAAGTCTTAAGCGAGATTGGAAAAAACCATGGGGAACTAACTATTTTAGTGGCAACAAGTGGTGACACTGGAGGGGCCGTAGCATCTGCTTTTTATGATAAGCCAGGGATTAAAGTAGCTATTCTATACCCAAAGGGAAAGGTTTCTCCTCTTCAAGAACAACAACTTACATGTTGGGGCAAGAATATAAAAAGTTTTAGAGTTGAAGGTACTTTTGATGACTGTCAGAGCATAGTTAAAGAAGCCTTTAACGATGTTGATATTAAAAATAAATTCAACTTAACTTCTGCTAATAGTATCAATCTTGGAAGACTACTTCCTCAAATGGCCTATCAAGGTTTTAGCGCTAAGCTTTTTAGAGGTAGTGCAGGGGTCAATCCCAATATTGTTATTCCTTCTGGAAACCTAGGGAATGCCTTTGGGGCTTTTTGGGCGAAAAGTATGGGAGCTCCAATTGATAAAATTGTACTCGCATCTAACGCCAATACGACAATTCCCAACTTTTTTATTGATGGTCAATACAGTCCAAAGGCTTCAGTCTCAACTTTAGCTAATGCTATGGACGTTGGAGCTCCAAGTAATATGGAGCGATTACTTTATCTCCACCCAGACTTTCAAAAATTAAAAAATATCGCCATGGGGATAAGTGTAAGTGATGATGAAATAAAAAATGAAATAAAAAACTTTTTTGAGAAACATCAAATGCCTATATGTCCCCATACAGGCGTGGGTGTATTTGCAGCCAGAAAAATTCTTGGGGATTTGCCTTACTTAGTTTGTGCTACAGCACATCCCTCTAAATTTAGAGAAGTTGTAGAACCAGAGATAGGAACTAAGTTAATTCTTCCTCCTAAACTTTCCAGTCTTATGGAAATGGAATCTAGTGCAATTGATATAGAAGCTAGTTTAGAAGTTCTTCTTAATCATTTTTGAAGTTATTGGATTTTTTGCAAATGCCTGAAGAGCAGCCTCGGTAGGGTTTAAGCTCTTTTTTTGTTGGTATGAATTCGAAATGCCATTAAGTAATAAGATCACTAAAAGGAGTAGATTGATTTTAATAATCTGATTGAGCATTTCCTTCCTTCTTTTTGAATTTGATTTTGTTTTTAAAATGGGACTGCTTTTCACTTTCTTTAAAGTATCAAACTTTTTGAAATTTTCAATGCATTGGGTCATAATTACAGTACCTTATATTAACTCTTCTTACATTTATTCTCTCTCTTGGAGCCACTTGGTGCCAGTGGGAAAGTTTTGTTGGTTCGTTTTGAACCATGGGTTCGAAGTGACCCTTGGAAATTAGGCCAAGTCTTGAATAATTGGTTGAGTAAAGGCCTCCAACTTTTGGCACGGGGCCTGCTTTATATATAAGTAACTGGTTGGCACCAATGAAAGAGCCCTGGTCAAAACCCTATGTGTTTTTCCCACATCCTTCCTAAGCCAACCTCTCCAAAGGGGCAGAATTGATCCCTTTCTACACACACTTCAAAAAATCTATAAACATGTAAACTACGACCAGGGCCCTTCCTCTCTTTGAGGCAGGGTATTTCTTACACTCTATGTTGCGGTGCGCTTATTTTCTGGTATTAATAATCATTCAAAAATTTAGAGGAAGGATGAGGCCAGTCATATGGCCCTTTGAAGTGTGTGTGCTTTTCAGACTTTAGTCTTGGCACTATTATCCCTCCATGACTCCATTCCAAAGACTTCTAACATATACTCGCGGTGAATCAGCGCAAATTAAAAGAGCTTCTCTGTATTCATTTTTAAATAAACTTTTTGATTTAGCTCCGCCAATACTTATCGGTATGGCAGTGGATATTGTAGTTAAGGGAGAGGATTCACTCTTGGGCGGTCTTGGAATCACTTCGACTATGAATCAGCTTTGGGTTGTTGCCTTTTTAACACTAATTATTTGGGGGGCAGAATCTTTGTTTGAATATTTATTTCAACTTGATTGGAGAAATTTGGCCCAGGAAGTTCAGCACCGTTTAAGGATGGATGCATATAGGCATGTTCAAGATCTAGAAGTTGCTTATTTTGAAGATAAGAGTACAGGCTCACTAATTTCAATATTAAATGATGATGTTAACCAACTGGAAAGATTTCTGGATGTAGGTGCCAACGATATTATTCAAGTCGCGACCACGGTCGTTCTGGTTGGAGGTGTTTTCTTTTATCTCTCTCCAATGGTGGCTGCCTTTGCTTTTTTACCAGTGCCAATTATTTTATGGGGCAGCTTTTTATTTCAAAAGAAAATTGAACCCCGGTATGCCAATATGAGGGAAGAAGTTGGACTCCTAGGAGCAATTCTTTCAAACAACTTGTCGGGAGCTTCCACGGTAAAAAGTTATGGAGCTGAAGAATTTGAAGTAGAAAGATTAGCTAAGCAAAGTAAGTCCTATATTGCAGCAAATGAACATGCCATAAAACTAAGTTCGAGCTTTAGCCCTCTTATCCGAATGGCCGTACTTATGGGATTTTTAGCGACGCTAATTTTAGGCGGAAAACTCGTTCAAGATAAAGTTTTAGAAGTAGGCTCTTACTCAGTATTAATTTTTATGACTCAAAGACTTCTTTGGCCCTTAACAAGATTAGGAGCAACCTTTGATCTTTATCAAAGAGCCATGGCCTCCACTCAAAGAATATTTAACCTGATTGATACGCCAATCAAAATTGTTCCTGGGAAACTTGAGAAATCTAGGGACTCGGTTGAAGGACATATAATTTTTAATAATGTGGACTTTTCCTATGACACGGGCCCTAAAGTATTAAAGGGAATTAGCTTAGAGGTTAAACCTGGTGAGACAATAGGACTCGTTGGACCAACGGGTTCAGGGAAATCGACCCTAATAAAACTGCTCTTAAGATTTTATGAATCTAAAAATGGTCAAATATCTTTGGATGGAGAAAATATTAAGAACTATAGTTTTCCCTCTTTAAGGGGAGCTTTTAGTTATGTAGGTCAAGATAATTACCTCTTTCATGGAAGTGCAGAAGAGAATATAAAATTTGGTAGCTTTGATGCCACTAGTGCTGAAGTGGAGGAAGCCTCTAAAAAAGCAGAGGCCCATAACTTTATCGAAAGCTCCTTAGAGAACTCCTACGATACTATCGTTGGGGAGAGAGGACAGAAGCTCTCAGGTGGACAAAGGCAAAGAATGGCCATTGCCAGGGCCATCCTAAAAAATGCTCCGATATACTTATTTGACGAGGCCACCTCAGCCGTTGACAACGAAACTGAAGCTGCCATTCAAAGATCCCTTGAGAAGATAACGAAAGAGAAGACCACAATTATAGTGGCCCATAGACTCTCAACGATTGTGCATGCCGACCGGATTTACGTCCTAGATAAAGGAGAAATCGTTGAAAAGGGGACTCATACAGACCTACTGGGCAGGAAAGGGCTCTATTCAAGCCTCTGGACTGTGCAGACCGGGTCGCGGTGACCGGGTCACGTTAATTCCTAATGATTTCCTTAACTTAATTGGCGAAACTTTTTACCTTTTAACCTCGTAATACAGTTTGAATGAAGTTTGAGTAAGAACTACACTAGTTCTTAGGGGGTCTTTATGAAGACATTTTTTCTAGGGTTAATCTTATATCTTTTCTCAGTGACATTTTCTTTTGCAGAGGAAAATCCATATTCAGCCCAAGTTTTTTTCTTTAAGGGAGAGGTTTTATTATCTACCGACGGTGGTCAATTCGCTGGTGTGGAGAGTAAGGAAACTATTGGGGAAGGCGATATTATAAAAACCGGTAAGCGATCTTTTGCCGTTATCAGATTTCCTGATAAATCAACTATGCGAATCGATCAAAATTCTGAGATAAAAATCGAAAATATTGTGGAAAGGGTTGATAACACAAGTCTTGGCGCCTCGGAAATTCTTCTTAAAGCTGGTAGGGCAGTCATCGATGTCATTAATAAATCTAAGGCACCGGTTTTTAATATTAGAACAAAAAATGTTTCGATGGGTGTTAGAGGTACCAGATTACTCGCAGGAATAGACCCAACTAGTGGCACGACCGATTTAGCCGTTGAACGAGGTGAGGTTGAGATTTCTAGAGTTGATAAACCAGAAATCAGAGATGCCGTATTGGCTGGAGAGGCACTTCATGTAGAAAAAAATAAACGTTTTACGCAGCCCCAATCATATAAGTGGGTTAAAGACTTTGATTTTAACACCCAGGTTAAAAATTTAGATCACTCTCGAAATGAATTTGTGGCCGAAGCTAAGAGAAAGGAGTTTTCAGCTAAAAAGAAACCCTGGAAACGGGACGAGAAGAGGTGGTCAAAACGTAGCGAGAAATGGAAAAAACTAAGAGCTCAGTATTTAAGAAGAAGTGATGACCTAAAGGAAAAGAGGAAAGAATTTAGGGAGAGTAAAAAGAAGTTTAAAGAAAAAAGAAAAAAGCTAGTCGATAAAAGAAATAAATTAATTGTCGAGTCAAAGGAGCTTAGAAAGGAAGCTTTAAGACTTAAAAAAGAACGGGCTAATCTTTCAAAAGAAACTAGAGTATTGAAGACAAGTAGAAATGATCCAAGAAAAAAGATGGAGCTTTCAAGAAAAAGAAGAGATTTAAATGCTAGGGCCAGGAAGTTAAAAGATAGAAGGGAAAGTATTAAGAAAGAAAAGAAAGCTCTAAGAGATGAGAAGAGGAGCCTTATTAAAGAAAAAAAGGCTTCAAAGAAAAAGCTCAAAAAGCTTAGAAAAAGAAATAAAAGAGACCTAGAGAAAGTTAAAAGAATGAGAAAACGTAATAAGAAGAAAATGATGTTAATGAAAAAGAAGATGTTAGATAATAGACCACCTGATGGAGATGGAGCTGGAAGCGGAGGCAACTCTACCGGGCATTAATTATTTTTGACTATTAATTTCAGAATTTGGGTCGGCATTTTTATTTATGCCGGCCTTGTCGTAAAAAGAGTCGAAGCCCCATCCTTTTTGGTGGTACTTAATAGAAGATGAGTCATCGATCTTATGTCCAGAGAGCCATTCGTATATAACGACAGGAATAGAGCCATTAATTTCACTTTGTAGTTTAAGGTTACCCTTAACAGGCTCTCCCCAAACACCAACAAAAGCGTCTTTTTCATGAAAAAGCTCCCCCGCATGCCTTCCAGGGACGGTTGAGTTATAGCCTATACCTTGAGCAGGGAAAAGATTAATAGTCCCAGCTAGATCAGTATCGTAGAGCCTTGCCGTTTGACCGACAGAGCCTGGTCTTTGGCTATAACTAGTAAGCTCTCTCCAAGTGGATTCATCACACCAAGTGGAAATATCGTCTTTTTTCGCTTCATCAATACATTGCTTCTGAAGAGCTAAGGCCTTATTCCAGGTCTTTTTACTTTCTCTATATTTATTCGGAGACCTGGTTTCAAGAATATCGGTTTTAGATTCATAGAAAATACGGTTTCCATCTCTTATCACTCTTCCTTCTTGGACTACTCCTTTCCACTTTCTCATAATTTGGGTGTCAGTATACTCGGGAGTTCCTTCCTCATTTCTTACGAGGAGATAATCTAGAGTGTCTCCAAGATTTGTTAAAATATGATCGATCATATCAACTTTCTGTCCTGAGATCAGAGTTAGGTTTCTTAGATGTCTAAGAAGAGGCTGTTTTTTCCAATTGGCTCCTTGGTCAATAAAGAGATCCATATTGTGATTCCCACCTGCAGTTGAACCTACGATGACATCATAACCTTTCATATTTTGCGGCTTGAGAGGATGCTTTAATTTTGGACCTCCGCCTTCATCTACACTAACTTTATGTACTTTTACTTTTATGCCCTCTTTTTCCATTTTCTCAAATACTGCTATTTCAGGATTCGTTATATAATAAACGGGGTCAAGCCCGTGATCTCCTGTCATTCCCCATACCGTTTTACTCATTACTCCAGCATCACTGTAGATCTTATTAATTCTACCTAGCCAATAATCAAGACGATTTAGTTCACCAGTAGGTGAGATAATTTCATCTGCAAAAGGACCAGTAAAATGGGCGAAGTGATCAGGCCAGGGGTTATAGTAAACCAGATGGGTAGGTAGAGAGTCATTCTCAAGCTCACTGATACTTTGTATTATCGCGTATGCTGCTAGAGTGGGATCCTTGCGCGGGTATTTACCGCGGTTCATATTTCTTCTTCTAAAACGGTTATAATGCTCAATTTTCTTTTTATAAGTAAGAAGTCTCTTTTTAAGAACCATGACTTTCTTTTGATTGATGGCCCTTCTTTCTAATTCCTTAATACAAAGAATATCTCCAAAGTCTCTTTGAAATTCTCCTGCAACAAGATTTATCATGGGGTCAAAAGACCAGTCAGCTCCTTCAAAGTAGGAGCCAGCACAATTTAAACTTGCGAGGTGAGGGAGCCTCATGAAATTTGTTAGATGACCATTTTTCTTAGCAATATTATCAAACTGAAGAGCATCGTTACCCCAGAAGTAATAGGCCCTATTCTCCTCTCTATCTAGAAAATTAAAATTTGTTATTCCTGTGGAATGCTCCCCAGTGACTGGAGCGCCAGTAAAAGCGATGGGAAGATTTCGAGCACTGATAGTTGGGGTGGTGGACAATCCACTTTTAGCGATTGTTTTATTACTTTTACTATATAGATTTTTAAAGAAAGGAAGATATTTCGACTCTTTATAGTCTAACTTCTTTTTTACTATATGGTTTAGGAAATCAACTTGCTGAACGATATCAAGTGTTTTGGATGGAACGTCTTTTGGTTTAAAGTCTTTGTAATTTTTGTGTTCCTGATGAATGGTCCTTAAAAATTTGTTTGTAGGATTACTTGAAGAAAGAGCCTCCATTAAATGGCCCTGTAGTCCATCAACAACGATATGAACTCCATATCTTCTGTCGTTTAACCCCTCTTCGAGATAGGCCCAAAGTTTTGAGTCTTTCTTTTTTATTTCATCTTTCATCCATTGACGTAATGCTCTTTGCTTATGGTACTTTTTGGCAAACATTTGATAATGCTTATAGGCATACACTAGAATGGCCTCAGCCGCTGAGAGTGAGAGAGCCTCAATCATTAACTCATCTTTTAGAATGGGAGTAATTTGGTCTTTAACTTTAGCTTCGAGTTCAAATTCCTCTAAAACCATTTCGAGAAGCTTCTTCACATGAGGCATGGCCATTTCACCAAGCTCAACTCCTACCTCTGGTTTTTTCCCAAGGATAAATTGGTTCTGTTTAAAGAGTAAGGCATCAAAGACCACCACAATTTGAGCGATAAATTTCTTTGAGAGCTCTTTTTTCTCTTTTTCAGTTGCTTCAGGTTTGTGACCAAAAGTCTTATCTCCATAAGTGAAAAGGCTATGTTTTAACCCGGGAAGTTTTTTAGGATCGGGAAAGTGTTTAAGGATATAATTTTCAAAACTAATAGTTTTGTCTTCTTCGCTGGCCATATAAAGTTCTTGCATACCGAGTAGGAATGGAACCATTTGAGCCATAAAATCTTTATGTTCTACCTTACCGTAGATTCTGTCTTTCACCTCTTGTTCAAGAGGAAGACTTTCAAGAAAGGTCCTAACTTTTTTTCTAATAACAATTTTTGCAACCCAACGAACTGGAGGGACTGCCAAAAACCCAGAGTAGTCAAAGATCTTAGCATTCCTAAATTCTCTTTCACGGTAGGCTAAGTCCGTGGGGTCATTTGCTGGAGAGCGAACAGCATCAGGAGATGTATATGAACACGACTGAACTAAAAATAACCAAGCGGTCAATAAAATTTTTAAAGAATTTTTTGCTCTCATTTCGTCCTTGCGAAAAATCTCTACCCTCTATTTATCGGTATTTTTCGCTTAAACATTATAGGTATTTTCTTTAAAATATAGGGGTTTAGACAGGAATTAGAGCAGTTTTAGCATCTGTTGATAGTTTAACTCAAGTGATTAAGACATGCTCCATATTGACGAGAGCACCGAGCGCCACTAATATTTGAAACCTAGTTTAAACAATTACAAACAATTTAAGTGAGGAACTTATGGCTAAGAAAAAAGCAAAAGACATGTTACTTGTAGGATCAAAAACAAAAGAAGCTCTTAAAGGGAAAGGTTTCAACGTTTCTTCTGATACACTAGATGCTATGAATGAGTACGTTTACTGGCTAGTTGATCAAGCTCAAAAGAAATGTGCTGCTAACGGACGTAAAACTATCCGTCCTTACGACATTCTTGCTGAGTAAGACTTAGCTGATACAAGGCCCTCTTCTGAAGGGCCTTTTTTTTTCTTAAGATTTTTTAAAACTTTTCTTTAATGCTTCTAAACATTTTGGAACTTCTGTTGATTCAGAGAATTTTTCTTTGATTTGCCCAAAAACTTCACCAACATTAATTTTTGCTCGAGGACTACTAAGAATAGCTAATGAGAACTCTTCAGCGGCAAGAAAGAGCACTCCTAGTTTTTGAACTTGAGGAGAAATTTGTCTTGGGAAGCCTATACCTGAATGGGATCCATGGTGGTGGCGTACAATTTTTTCCACCTCGCTTGGAACCTTGTCATTTTCTTTTAATTTATCAGCAGCTAATTTGGCGTGGTTTTCTACACGTTCATGAGCATCTCCCAAGAAGGCCTGCTCAAGCTCTAGGTCAGACATGATATCCATTTCTTCATCTGACTCTAAAAACATATCGTGCACATAGGCGGCCATTGTTAAATATTCACTATGCTTTGATTCACCCCAATCAATATTTTTAATCATAATTGAGCTAACCACGCTAATCATATAACTTCTTCTAAATCTATATCCTAATTGAGAATTGTAAATTTCTGTTAGAAGCCCAAGCTTTGAATTAGCATTTTCAATCTTACTATTTATCTTAGAGATTGACTCTTGGGCCAATTGAAGGTTTGACTCGTTTAGACCCACTTCCGTCAGTTGTTCAAGAACATAAGACTGGATTTCCTCTTTTGATTGTGAGGCCGTGTGAATATCATTTAAAAGTTCTTTAAATCTTTTATTAACAATAGTCGTAAAGTCGGAATAGTGGTCCTTATGGATATACAAGTGAGTAACATTTTTACTAGCATAACCATCAATTACACTTAGATCATAGCCTTCGTTTGAATTAATTCTTTTTAAAAACTGAAACTCTTCACCCCTTTTTAGCCTAATGAAAATATCATAGGGAATGACAGCAAAATATTTAAAAATATTTAAAGGGACGGGACGATAGTTTTTATTTTGGTCTTTTTTATTTTGCTCTTCAAGCTCTTCATTAAGTTTAGATTGCTCTCTCTTAACAATGGCGTGAGCTGTTTTGGCTAATAGTTCTGGTTTCGTGCTCTCTGGTAAAAGAGTTAGAGTATCACTGGTTGACTCAACACTTAGACCTAAACTTATGAGTGGGATCTCAATTTTTTCTTCTTTTAATTTTTGAAGAATAAACTCAACGGTATCTTCGGATTCTATTTTATCCTTTGCAATAATCATAGCGGGCTCAAGAAGCTCTATCATGGCCCAGGCATCTTTACCTGTTTCACTGGGGATAACCTCAGCTCCTAGGGACTGAGTTAAGTTCATGCTGAACATATCCCTAAGTCTTTGATCCGGTTCTACTAAAATAATCTGCATAAAGATATGTTACCTTGACGCGTTGAGAACTGAAAGTTAGGGTGCGTCTATGGGAAAGAAGAAATTTATGGACCGAAGAAAGTATACTGAAAAGCTTTTTGAAAAAGAGCTCATCCGAAATCGCGGTCTTGGAAAAGAAGGTGTTCACGATGTGGTCATCGTCTTGGATCATCTAAAACCTAGTTTTAATATCGGAAAAATTTTTAGATCTGCAGAGGCTTTTGGAGCTAACTCTATTCATTTAGTCGGAATCAATTTTTTTGATCCTATTCCATCAAAGGGATGCTTTAGAAAAGTAAAGGCCCACTTCCATGAAACCTTTGATGATTGTTATAAGAGCTTACTTGAAAGTGGATATACTCTCTTAGGTTTAGACTCAAATACTGAGGACTATCTTCAAGATATCGAGATTCCTAAAAAGGCAGCCTTTATATTGGGACATGAAGAGTATGGATTATCATTCGATCTATTAGACTATCCAGAGATTAAAAGACTTAAAATAAGACAATTTGGGGTTACAGAGTCACTTAATGTTGCAATTGCTGCCACAGTTTCTATGTATGAATATACTCGGGTACATGGGGCAGATCGCTAATCTTCTATATTCTCTAAATCGATATTTTCTGAAATTGTGACTCCAGAAGCCGTTCTTTCTTTTTCCTTTTGAATAAAACCAAAGGTCACAGGATCAACGCCTGGTAACTCAGTTTCATAGGCGATGGTAATTGTCTTAGGCACGAACTCTCTTAGGGAAGTAAAGTAATAATCCGGCGGGAGACTGGCCATGATATCTACTTCTTGCTCTTCACCATCCTCGTCATTAGTTGTTGGGGCCATAACCTCCGTCATGGGCTTAGAAGATGTGTTCTTTACAATGATAGCCCCTTGGATTTTCTCTTTAGGGATATCGCTAGTTAGATTCCAAGAACCCACATGAAAGAAGTCGATATAAAAGGTAGATTTTTGAAATTTAAGCTTCCTAGGTAGGAGGACGGACTGGATAAAACGTCTTGTACTGGCATCTTTTGACTTTCTGGCCAGTTTTTCGGCCAAAAGACTATCTTCAACCCGAACAATATAGGCACCAGGTTTTTTCGTGGAGCGAAATAACATATATTGAAATGCTACAGAGAAAAGGGTGAACAGTTTATGCTGAGTGAGGTGAATATGGTCAGATTCAGCCTCAACTAAGGTTTTTACTGCGTCGTATAGCTCTTGTTTTCCTAGGTCTTTTTTCATAAGTCGGTGGAATTTTTTAATAAAATACTCGGAGATTTGCAATAAAAATTTACTGTAAAGCATTATAGTTTATCAACAAAGATTCCTCGTTGACTCATTCGAGTCATTTCACTAAGATGCAGCAGATTAACGTCAAAATTAAACAATAATAAAGAATGGAGACTTCTCATGAAGCTAATGGCGAAGACGAGAAACATTGGTATCTCGGCCCACATTGACTCGGGTAAAACTACACTAACCGAACGTATCCTTTTTTACTGCGGTGAAATTCATAAAATTGAAGACGTTCGCGGTGGTGGTGATGGTGCCACTATGGACCATATGGAACTTGAAAAAGAAAAAGGTATTACAATTACTTCTGCAGCAACGACTGTTTTCTGGAAAGGCCTTGAAGGTAAGGGAACAAGCTTTGCTGAAGGAATTGAAAAAGATACAAGAATTAATATTATCGATACTCCGGGCCACGTTGACTTCACTGTTGAAGTTGAACGTTCACTCCGTGTTCTTGACGGTGCCATCTTAGTTCTTTGTTCTGTTTCTGGTGTTCAGTCTCAATCAATTACTGTTGACCGTCAGATGAGAAGATATAAGGTTCCAAGACTTGCTTTCTTAAACAAGATGGACCGAATGGGTGCCAATGCTTTTAAAGGTAGAGACGCTCTTATCGAAAAATTAAATCACAATGCTGTTCTTATGCAACATCCTATCGGTTCTGAAGAGAACTTCGCTGGGGTTGTTGATCTTATTACAATGAAAGCTTACTACTTTGATGGAGACAATGGTGAAAACGTTCGCGTTGAGGATTGTCCAGCTGACATCTTAGATGATTGCCAAGCTCTTCGTTCAGAGATGATTGATAAAGTTGCTGAATTTGATGATGACATCATGGAAGCTTACCTAGAAGGAAATGAGCCATCTGAAGCAGACCTACATAAGTGTATTAAGATTGGTGTTAATACTCACCAACTAACTCCTGTATACATGGGATCAGCTTTTAAGAACAAAGGTGTTCAAGTTCTAATGGAAGCGGTAACTCGTTACCTTCCATCTCCACTTGAGTGTGCTAAGCCAACTGCAGTTGACTCTGAATCTGGAGAAAAAGTTACTCTTGAGCCAGACAAAACTAAAGATCTCGTTTGTATGGCCTTCAAAATTACTGATGAGCAATTTGGTCAGTTAACTTATACACGTATTTATCAAGGAACTCTTAATAAGGGTGATACCGTTTGGAATACAAGAACTGGTAAGAAAACTCGTATCGGTCGTATGGTTCGTATGATGTCTAACGATAGAGCTAATATCGACGAAGCTCACGCTGGAGATATTATCGCCCTTGTTGGTGTAGACTGTGCATCAGGTGATACTTTTGTTGGAAATGATGACCTTACAGGAATTTCTTGTGAAGGTATTCATGTTCCAATCCCAGTTATTGAACTTTCAATTTCTTGTAAAGATAAAGGAGATCAAGCAAAGCTTTCAAAAGCTCTTTCTAGATTCCTTAAAGAAGATCCAACTTTCCATGTTTTCACTGACGAAGAATCAGGTGAAACTCGGATTGCTGGTATGGGTGAACTACACCTTGAAATTTACGTAGAAAGAATTAAACGTGAGTACGGTGCTGAAGTAATTGTTGGTGCTCCTCAGGTTAACTACAGAGAAACTATCCGTCAGGAAACAACTTATGATTATACTCATAAGAAGCAAACTGGTGGTTCTGGTCAATTTGGTCAAGTTGTTGGACTTCTTAGACCACTTAAAGACGAAGATAAAGATACTGAAGATCAACTCTTCAAGTTCCATAATGAAATTAAGGGTGGATCTATTCCTACTGAATTCATTGGTGCTTGTGAGAAAGGTTTCCAAGACGTTATGGACAAAGGACCTCTTGCTGCCTTCCCATTAATCAATTGTGAAATCTTCCTAAGAGACGGTAAGTCTCACGATGTTGACTCTAGTGATATGGCCTTCCGTATTGCTTCAAGACAAGCTATGAGACAAGCTGTTAAGGCTGCCGATCCAGTGCTTCTTGAGCCAGTAATGAAAGTTGAAGTAACAACTCCGGATGAGTATCAAGGTTCAGTCATCGGTGACCTTTCTTCTAGAAGAGGGATGATCCAAGGTTCTGAAACTGATCCTAATGGTGAAGTTATTATTAACGCTGAAGTACCTCTTTCAGAAATGTTTGGTTACTCATCAGACTTAAGATCTATGTCTGCTGGTAAAGCAACTTACACAATGGAATTTTCTCGTTATGTAGATTGCCCATCAAACATCCAAGAGAAAGTTATGGCGGAAAGAGCTGAGAAGCTTGCCAACGACTAAAGGTACCTGGTTACTTTTGAAGAAAATAAATACTTAAAAATATGGCCCCTCGGAAGAGGGGCTTTTTTACGGAATTACGGAGAAATTATGAAGAATATTTTAATCACTTTGACCTTACTATTCAGTGCCTCACTACTAGCAAGCGATAGTAAAAAGCATAATCACAAATCTGAGGACTCACATAATAAGCATTCTGATCATGCTCATCATGTACATCACCATAATCATCACAAGGACCATAAGCATGTTCATAAAAAAGGATGTGGGCATAAGGCTGAAAAGCATGATGACCATACAGACTACGAGCATGGTAAGCATCACCACCATCAGTTAAATGGTCATACTCATGACTGTGAAGGTCCACATAAAAAGAAGAAGTAAACTCTTATATGCCCCTCTCACGAGGGGTTTTTAATTCTCACTTTTCCTCTATAATAAAATACATGAATGGACTTAAAAGAGAAGGCATCGTACAAAAAACGATTATATGTCTTTTGCTTGCGATTTACTTTTTTATAGATAGAAGACCTGTTTTGATTGAAGGTGGGCTGTCTATGGACGAGCTACTTTCCTGGACATATGCCGTTAATGGGTTTGAGTCTTTTTTTGATCGTTGGTTAAATAGTTCTCATCAACCGATGTTTTATATCATTCTTACAATATGGAATAAAGTTCTCGGAAACCCCAATGATTATTGGATTCGATTAGTCCCACTTGGCTTTGCTTTGATAGCTCTTGTTTTATATTCGTTGTTCTCTATAAGAAAGAATGGATTGTTTCTTGGGATATTGCTTAGTCTTTTTTTTATTTTTGAACCTTTAACCTCTGGATTGTCAGTCTTCTTAAGACCGTATTCAATGATTTTCTGTTTGATCATGGCGAACTTATTATTTTTAACAGAGTTCAAGAATAAAAAGTTATTTGAATTGAGTGTTGTGCTTCTTTTATTTACGCATACTCTTGGCCTCATCTATTTATGTATACTCTTTGTTTCATTACTCATTTCAGGGTTTGATATTAAAGGGATGATTAAGGAATACTATTATCTAGTGATACTCAGTCTATTAACTATAGCTCTTGTCCTTTATCAAGGGTCTCAAGAAGCAGTAAACTTGAATTGGGTTGGAAGAGACTTTAGTTCTTTTCATTTGAATTTAAATATTTTTTGGTTTTTTCTAGCTTGTAGCGGCTTCTTATATAAGTCCATAAAGAAGAAAGGAGAAGAACGACTTTTCTTTGTGATTCCTTTAGTAGGTATTTGCGTATTCTTTATAATCGACTTTTTTGTAATGCCCTTTTTCGTGGGGAGACATTTTATTATTCTTTACCCCGCAGGATTTCTTTTTATTTCTTTAGGAGTAAAAGAACTCATTGGGTTTAAATATACTCCCGTTCTTATGATGATTATCATTCTTTTTTTTAAGGCAGTTAATGGAAAGCCTAGAACTGAAGTTGAGCAAGGAGAGCTTAATTATAAAACGTTGTTTTTAAAACTTAAAGAAAGTGAAGAAATCTCAAGCTCTAAGAGGACTTTATGCCTTTATAATAAGTCTTATAAAGGCCTGTTAAAGCCTTATTCTATTATGTATTTCGGGTTTGACTTTTGTCATACACATTTAGAGGTAGATACGGATAATTTAAAAGAAGCTGAGAATTATGAATATATCGCCTTGTTGGATTATGACAATGTAAAAAATCTAAAGTTATCTTCAAATATCATCTTTAGAGACGAGAAAGGATATTTGAAGATTTTTAAAAATGATAAACTAAAGTAAGAATTTTAGTAATGTTGCTGGTACCTTTAAAAAGAAGTAGAGCATCTTTTTTGTAAGACTTGAATTAGCCAGTAGTTTCGAGCCATCTTCAGGGCGTCCATTTTTGCCAAGTTTCTTAGAACTTTTCATCCTTAACTCAATATTATTTTGAACATCATCTCTAAGGGACTTACTGTTCTTACAGAAAATTGCCATTTCGGTATTATAAAAGCTGGAACGGTTGTCTATATTAAAAGTTCCTATCATAAATGCGTCGTCATTAAAGACAATAGTTTTTGAGTGAGTTCCCCAAACTGCTTTTTTTATTTTCTCATTCATGACTTCAGATTCGCCGGAGAAAAAGCCTGTGTAAATATAAGCATTAAAATAATCACTAGGAGTATATGGTCTAACTTCATCTGAGAATACTGTTGCTACATAAATAGCATCAGTAGAACCGAGGCTATTAGTTAAAATATTTACGGTGATTTTGTTATTTAGGAGACCATGTAGGGCCTCTTTACTTCTAGAATTGTTAAGAAAATAAGGGGAATCAATTGTAATTTCTCTATCGGTTAACTCCATCCAGGAGGCGATCTCTTTTCTAAGCAGTCTAAAATCTCTATGATATTCCTGAGTTGAAACTCTCTTCGCAAAACCGCCACCTTCACGATCGGTAGCAAATGCCACGTGAGGGCAAATGCTTTTATCAGTTGAAGCTAAAGCTTTCTTTCCGTAGGATAAGGCGTAGTTTAAGGCCTTCTTTTCTTTCTTAGTTGGCTTGTAGATACTTATTGATTCACGAATTCTATTCCTATGTCTTTTAACTCTTTCTTTATGTTGTCTATTTCTCTTTTGTCTTTCTTTATACGAAACGACTTTGTCCCCAACGAATTTAATAGGTTTTGCAGGCCTGGCCGGGACCTCAACGATATCTGAGGCCCAATATTTATCAAATGAGTCCACCATGGTTTTAACGATAGGACCCTCTAGCCAAACATCTCTATCAAGGAAGTTAAATGTTTCGCTTAAGTCAAAATATTCATCTGCAATATTTCGCCCACCGGTAATGGCCTCCACTCCATCCCTCGAAATCATTTTTCTATGATTGCGAAATTGAACAGTGCTTATCTGGATAATAGAGGCTGCATTATAATATCTAACTTCAACATTTTTTCTTCTTAAGGCATGAGCGTAATACTCATCTAACACAAAAACGGCTGCACTTTTGTCGACGAGTAGGCGAACCTTTACACCTCGATCAGCAGCTGCAATCATTTCTCTCATAATTATTCTGCTTGCCGTATCTGTATTGAAAATAAAATATTCAAGCTCCAAAGTTTCTTGAGCTCTTCTCATGAGGTCGATTCTGGCCCTAAGGGAACCAATTCCACTGTTAAGAACTCGCATGGAATGGTCTTTAGCAATATTGTGTCGATAGGGGTAAAGCTCAGCATTAACCTCACCATCAGCAAAGGCCGTAAAACAACAAAGTAGTGTGAAGAGGGCAATTAACTGGTTTTTGGCCTTGTACATTGTCTATCCTTTTAGAAACTGCCTAAAATTTGATCAAAAAAGTGAGCAAAAATCAGGGAAATCTTTGTTTTTATTAAATAATTGCAAGGCCTATGCCATAAAGTATATCTATCTAAAAATTCGATAGAATGTATTTTATTAGAATAATTATAATCTTCTTTGCTTTTCTCTAGCAGCAGAATATATAGATTTTAACTTTTTTGTTGGAGAGCATTTATGAAGTCCATTTTTACAATTATAATTTTTAGTATATCAACCTTTTCGATGGCAAGTACGACCTGTGATGTTTTTAATCATCACGATGCCAGAGCTTGTATTGAAAAAGCGGCCTATGCTGTTAATGGAGAGGGAGAACTTCCTCACTCGGTAGGTGCCTCTAGGTTTAGAAAATCAAAAAAGGCATTTGAGAAAATAACAGGTATTGTTCCAAGTAAAACTTATGTTGGAGTAGTAGAGGTTCACTATGACGAAGATGAGTTAATGTACTATCAGGTTGCCAGAGGAAAATCTGTCACTCCTGAGTTAGTTTATTCCGTAGGGTTACCAGACCTCCTTTACGAAATGGATGTTGAAGACTCTGAAGAGCTTGATGAAGACTTTTTCGCATTATATTTAGATATCGAAGAATTTCATCTATAAATTTATTGAGCTTTTCTATAGAATAAATAGAAAGGCTCAATTTATGAAACTTAATATAATAAACGCAAATAGATCCCACTTCGAATTTATCTTAAATTCCCAAATAAGCATGGCTTTAGAAACCGAGGCTCTTGAACTCAGAGAAGAAACCGTTCGTTCCGGCGTCACAGCTGTTTTTGAAGATCCAAGTAAAGGTAGATATTTGGTCGCTGAGCTCGAAGAAAAACCGGTAGGAGTCTTACTTATTGTGACGGAATGGTCGGAGTGGAGAAATAGTACCGTTTACTGGATTCACTCCTTATTTATAAAAAAAGAATATCGGGGACAAGGAATATATAAAAGAATGTATGAACATATCAAAGAAGAGGTTTTGAATGACCCCAGGCTCGCTGGTATAAGGCTAAATGTTGATAAGAGAAATAAGGACGCTGTTAAGGTTTATGAAGCTTTGGGAATGAGTGATGAACACTATAGAATGTTCGAGTGGCTAAAATAATTTAAATTTCTTTTATTAAACGAAGTGGAATTATAAAAACTTTTTTTGAATCAGGTGACCTCGAATCAATCTTAATCTCTTTTGTAGCCTCAACAATATCCTCGATAATCTGGTCAAGGTCTTTATCTTCACGAGACCCAATCTGTATTCTAATTACAGAACCATCAATATCAAAGTTTTCAGTTTCATCTGACGTCGGTTTCAATTCTTCATCCACTGGCTCTTCATTTTCTAAATCCGCATTTAGATCATCAATAACCTCTTCAACTTCCTTTTTATTAAAATAATAATAAGCGATACTTCCACCTGCTGAAAGAATAATGGCCAATTTCGTGGTAAAGCTTTTTTCGTGGATTAGAGAAATTTCACCTCTGGCCATAGCCTTTTCTTTAGCACTATCCATTCTTTTTAAAATATCAGGATATCTTTCTTGATTATTTTTGGCGAAACGATGAAGTTCTTCCCAAGTGTCTTTTGTTCGCGAATCAATTCTTCTTGCAAAAGTTACAAGAAGTTCGTCTTCAGGAACTACCGTGGTGTTTAAAGAAAGTAGTAAATCAAACTTTTCTGCCGACTGTAAAGGGGAGCGCATGATACGATTGATTTTTGGAAAATGCACCAATCTCGCAACTCGATCATAAATTAATCTAATCACTCTAATGGCCTTACTTTTATTCAAGCCTGGAGCTTTGAGAATCAGATTTGCTAACTCATCAGTAGGAAGGAGTTCATAAAAAAGCCCTTTCCAAAATAGTTTAAACTCTTCATCTCTCTCTCTTTTGAGCCTTGTCGTAAAAGCAAGTGGATGGGCATTTAAACTTTGATTAAGTTCTTTCCATGTCGGAGTTTCGGCTCCTTTTAAGAGGACATAGAAACTTTCTTGATCTGTGAAAGACCTTACACCAATGGAATTTAATAAGTTTCTTGTATTGGAAACACAACTAGTATCACAATTATTATCTTCTAGAATGCCCTCTAGGTGTTTCCGTATAAGTTTATATTCATGATAGAAGTGGCCCATATGAATCGAGCTCTCGTCAATTACTGATTTGTAATAGGCTTTCATCTTAATAAGGTCGCCGCCTTCAGAAATATATCTAGAGGCAACTGCATCTGCTAGTTCTTGGTGAATTCCAGCTGCCTTTAATTTTATGGTTAGCTCTTCTGAGCTTTGAAAACCAGCTTCGTTTAAAATATTTATTATTCTTTCATAGCGATCCATAATAACTACGGCCGACTCTACCTCTCTAAAAAGTGGACGAAGCTCTCTTGTTACTTGCGAATAGCTATCGTTAGCAATAAGTGCATCGTAATGAGCAATCTTTTTCCATATTTTTAAATTGATGGCCGGTTCCGAGTTTGATTTTTTAACTCTTAATTTGTTAGTTCTTTTTTCAAGTTTTTGAACCTGTTTTAAAAGCTTATACTGAACTTCATCTAAGGGAAGATCCCCTGATTTTTTTAACAAGTTCTTAATGCCTTCGTGACAGTCGACGGCAAAGACACGCTGAATAAGGAATAAGTAGAAAATTAGAGCTCTCACTAGAGAACTTATCGATTGTTTTCCCTATAATGATTAGTTAAAACCGTGCTTCTCTTGACCATTAGGTTAGACTTATATATAAGGTGACTCTAATGTTTTAAACCTTTGGGATTAGATATGATTGAAACATCGCAATTACAGACACTTGTAGCCGTAACTAAGGCCAAAAGCTTCTCAAAAGCAGCAGAAGACCTCCATGTTACTCAGTCGGCTATAAGTCAAAGTATCAAGAACTTGGAAAAGAAGCTTGAGGTTAAGCTCTTTAAGAGATCTGGTAAAAAGGTGGTTCTAACTCCGGAAGGAGAAAAGCTCTATGCATTGGCCAATGGATTTATTGCAAAACTAGACGATACATTAAGTGAAATTCAAGCTGATAAAGACACGATGAGTGGAAAGATAAGGATCGGAACTTTAACAGGCTTTGGAAAATCTTGGCTTGCCCCAATAATGCTAGATTACGCTAAGAAGTTTCCTGAAATAAAAGTAGGGGTTAACCTTGGGTTTCAAGAAGAGCTTGTTAGAGAATTTGAAAACTACAGGCTAGACTTTTTAATTCTTCCAGAAGAGGCACTTCCAAATGTTGGAGAAAAGATATTATTAGGGGATGAAAAAACAGTCCTTGTTTTTCCAGATAACGAAGATTTTAAACTAACTAAGGATACGACTCTAGAAGAATTATCTAGCTATCCTACGATCCTTTTTGAAGACGAAGGGGACGGGCTATATATGAGATGGTGCCGTCAGCGATTTGGTCGAATTCCAAAAATGGTTAATGGTCGCTATATAATTAATAGTCACGGAAATATGCTTCAGGCCGTGCAAAGAGGTCTAGGAGTTGCTGTCGTCCCTAAGCACGTTATCGGCCGAAGTTATTATAAAGATAAAGTTGTTACTTTTGATGACCTTTTAGATGATAAAAAAGAGGTTTCTAATGGTAAGATATACCTTGTATATCACAAGGGCTCTGACGAGCTTTTAAGAGTGAAGAAAACTCTAGAAGTTTTAACTTCATCGGAGACTCCGCTCACTCAAGTATAGAAACTATGAACGAGCTTAAACACCAGTCGATACTACCTGAAAACTTTAGGGAAATTTTTCCTGAAGATGTCTACGAGCTTATTGTTCAAATAAGTAGGCAAGGCTTCGGACTAACTTTAGTCGGTGGTGCAGTTCGAGATTACATACTAGAGGGAAAACTTTCAAATGATTTAGACTTTGAGTTAAGGCATAGCTTCGAGTACTCAGAGGACGAATGGAAGAAGATGATTCGAAGACTGGGCGAGACTTTAAAGAATAAGTATTCTTATCATGTTGAAATTCTAAACTTTGAAATATTAAAAATAAAAATAGGGTCTTATGAAGTAGAGCTTTCCTCACCACGAGTTGAAACCTATACAGGCAAAGCTCCTTTTGGTCATAGTGAATTTGAGGTCGAACTTTCTCCTCTGATTCCCTACAACAAATCCTTTCTAAGAAGGGATTTTACAATTAATTCCATGGCCATTGAATTTGGGGTCCCTGGTGCTGACGATGAATTTCGCTTTATTGACCCCTTTAATGGAATTGGAGACTTAAAAAATAAAATTCTAAGACCCTGTTCTGAGAGTTTTTATTATGATCCTGTTCGCTTTCTAAGACTAATTCGTTTTTCTAATAAACTCGATTTTACATTTGAAGGTGATCCATCTTTATTTGATTTAACCGAATTGACTGCCCATTACTTCTTTCAGGAAAGTTTAAAAGATTTCTTTTTGATAACAAAGAAATTCTTCTTAACGATTCAAGAGTATAAAATATCTTTAGCCATAGATTTAAAGGACCTAGAGTTTCTTACCAATCTAAACTTCGGAGAGTTTGGACAGCTCTTAAAAGATGAAGTTTTATTGGCCTTAACCTTTAGCTCTGAAGAAATTACACTTGAAGATAGAATGGCATTTTGCCGGATTGCTGGAATGAAATCAACAGCAGCAGAAGATTATGAAAAACTAAAGTCATATTTATCAGCTTTAAGGGATGAAGATGATGGGACGCTTAAAAGGCTGCTTAGGCATTCAACATTTGTTGAGCTATTGGACAATGATATCTTAATTGAAATTCAAAAACTAATGCAGCTGTACAATAGGCATCGATTTGGAACTCTTGAAATTTTAGAAAAGATTGACCCTAGCATTTACAAAAGATTTGTCTTTTTTAAAAATATCTTTGGAAGTGAAACAAAAGGAAAGATTGTCGCTAATAAGTTAATGAAGTTAGTAGATAAGAAAGAAAAGCGATCAATTATAAGTTTATATTGCCACTTACTCGTTTACTACGATCTAAGGCCTATCTTACCGGAGTCTCGGTTTGGAAGTTGAAATTTTATCTGCCCTTGATGTTGAAAAAATACCAATTGCAAAAATTAAAGAAATTTTTTTTGAAGCGAGTTCTATTAAAGAATTTGAAAATCAAAATAAAAAAGAGGAATTTTTCTATCGTTGGTGTGGTCAGTATTTAGAAAAATATCCAAGTCATTTTCTATTAGCTTTTGAGAATGAAGAATTATTGGGTTATTCATGTTCCCATCCTGATAGCCACTTAGCATTAGAGGAATTTTCAATACCTGGACAGGAACTTTTTAAAAGCCTTTTTGATGAGTATCCTCTTCATCTACATATTAACTGTCATTTAAAAAGTAGAGGAAAAGGGGTTGGAAAAAAATTAATTCTTTCTCAAGCCCGACTAAACAAGAAGGGCATTCACATCATAACTGAGAAAAGTGCAGATAACTATGGGTTTTATCGTGCACTTGGCTTTGACCGAGAGGAAGAGGCGGAATTGAAAGGTCATACCCTTCTTTTCATGGGCCGTAAGTCGATTTAAAATAAAGTAAATCTTTAGAACAAGGAAGTTCGAATGCATTTAATCGCTAAAATGGCCGGCTTGGCTTTTTTCTTATTATTTTCTTTTAAGGCCTACTCTGTAGATATGAATGTTCCTGCAGTCAAACTCAAGTCGGATGAAGCCCCACTCTTTAAAGACGACCTAGAGTTAAAGGGAATTGAGCTAGCTTTTAAAAGACAAAAAGCAGCTTTTAGAAGATCAAGATTGAGTGGAAGTTTAACCATCGCTGGTAGAACTTATAAGCTTTCAATTATTGAAAAAACAGTTAAGAGTTTTGAAAAAGAAGTTGAAAAAGTTAAGAAGTGCTTTATTAGAAACTCTAAAGAAGAGTGTTGGGAAAGGTTTAACTATAATCTTAAAAGAAAGTTTGATTTTTATAGACCCATAGTTAAGCAAGAATCCGGAAGGTCCCCAAGTTTAGCCCCAACGGAAAAAAACTTTGCTCATTTCACAGGCTATTATTCGCCAACTATTAAAGGCTCTCTAGTTAAAACGGAAGAGTTCCCATTTGCTATCTACACAAAACCTAAGACTGAAAAAGAGCGCCGTTATACTAGAGAACAAATAATATTTGAAAATAAATTAGAAGGGAAAGGCTTAAATTTATTTTATATTAAAGATTTATTTGCACTTTACTTGTTGCATCTTGAGGGAGGGGGAAGAGTAGAAATTCAAACTCCTAATGGACCTAAGATGCACTACTTGAGCTATCAAGCACATAACTCAAACAAGTTTACCTTCCTCTCAAAGTATATGAGGAAAAAAGGAATGATTGATGATTCCTCAATTGATTCACAAAGAAGATATTTAGCAGCTCACCCAGAAAGATGGAGGGAGATTTATTCATTTTGTCCGGGGTACATATATTTCACTATTACTAAGACTGAGCCACTTGGGCTAGAGGATATACCTTTAACTCAAAGGCGCTCTTTGGCCCAAGATAGAAAGATCTATAAAAGAAAAGGAATGCTAGCTTTTGTTAGGACCTTAAGACCAATAAGAAACGAAGAGGGCGATCCTGTTATGACAAGCTATTCAAGATTTTACCTCGACCAAGATACTGGCTCGGCCATTAAAGGAGAGGCAAGAGCTGACCTCTATTGGGGATATGGCGACGAGGCAGAATTAGCTGCAAATACAATGAATGAAAGAGGAGAGATTTTCTTTCTACTTGCTAAGTAATTCACAGTTCGCATTTCCAAACTCAAACTCTTTTACCGAGTCTAAGGGAACAATTTCGATATTGCTCCCTTTTATTTTTTCTAAAAACTTTTCAGTCGCATCAACAGTTCTTTTGTGAATATCATGCATAAGGACAACCCCACCTGATAAAGGGGTTCTTATTCGATAAGGCTCCTTTGTATAGCCTCCTGATATTTTCTTGAATCGATAGGCTGTTCCACCTTCTATATTGGCCATTAAGGTCTGCACAATATTATCAGATGTCATGTTTGAAACCCAATCGGAGGTATCAATATCCCAAAAAGCAAAGTTAATACAGTTCTCACCAAAGAGCTCCTGACTAACATCTTTCATGGTATTTAAGTGATGATATCCACCGCTACCTTTTCCATAGGCTCCGTATGGAAAACGATAGTAATTTTCTCTTTTAGAGTAATGCCCTTTAACTTCGAGTACGGTATTTTTTAATCCTGTGGCAAATACTCTTTCTGACTCTGAATTAGAATTGGTATGAACCCAATCGTGACCAGCAAGAATATGTCCTTCATCTACGATCCTTTTTGTTATATGTGGATATTTTTTAATCAATGAACCCATAGTAAAAAAAGTCGCCTTAACTTTATACTTCTTTAAAATATTGAGTAAGCGAGGCGTGTTCTCCGGATGTGGACCATCGTCATAGGTTAAAACGAGTTTTCTCGTTTTATGTAACGATCTGCTTAGGTATTGTCTCCAGCCTCTATGAGAAGAGTTGTAATTCACATCCATATCTGGGAACTGTTTTTCAAGCTCTATTAATTCTTCAAAATGTTTTGAGCAGGAATATGAATCAAAGCAAAACAGTAGGGTAACAATAGTAAGTATTCCGAATTTCATAAAACATCCTTGTCTTTATAAGTCGGGTATATAAGTAATTTTTCTATAGAATATCCTTTGACATAAAAATACGTCAATCAATAGCCCATTGATGTAAGACAATGGGAAAAAAACTCCATACAAGCAAATTTGGTTAGCCTCGAATCTTATGGCATACTGGTGATAGGAGAAGTGTGTAGGGCCATTCGTCAAACACAGAGGTTATTTATGGTAGATTTAAGAACCATTTTAGATACTCACAGAAGCCGCCTTAAAAAAGGATCGGTAGACGTGATTGAGCAAGAGGTAACCAGCTCTCCCACGGTTAGTGAAATCCCAGATATTTTCTTCGACCAAATTCTAATTGATTACAAATTGAATAGAATGGAAGTTATGGTTCTGATGTATCTCTATCGAAGAGTATGGTGTAAACCAAATCTCTATAAAGTATATGGAATTAGTCAGCTACTCTCTCATACTGAAATGGCTAAAAATTTAAAACTTCCAATGGAAAGTATCTATCAGGCATTACGAAAAATTGAAGAGTATGGATTCATCTCAACAATTAGATCTGGGCAGTACTTTGTTCGTAAATACTTCACTAAGGAATTTGACGAAGCTTTCGGTCAAAATTACGATGACTTTGAAGTTTAATCTCGTTATTTCGACTATCTAGAGCCTCTTTTGGCAGTTTTTACCTTATCAGAACTAAGCATAAACCATGATATAATTTATTTAGATAAGTGCGTCTAATTTAGGCGTAAAGGTAGAATGGTTTATGGCTACAATTCCCGGGGCACCGAAAGAAAAACCGCGGAAAATTCTCTACGTTGGTGATGATTCGAGTTATTGGTCGAATATTCAAAAACGTTTTTTGAGTTCCTATAGCAAAATCAGCTGGGAATTTATCAAAATTTACGACACTGAAAAAGAAGATTACCAACAAACTTTTATAAAAATCCTCGAACATGAAGCAGCAATTGTTTATGTGGATTTTTCAACCAGAACTGATGAGCATTTAACAATCGCTAATTTTTTATCCCGCGAAAATAGTTTGAAAGATCAGCCACTAGTTGGTCTAGTTCCTGAACCAGGAATGATAAAAAGTGTCTTATCTTCTGGTGTTGATATTTTACATATTAAGTGTGGAGAGTTTCATGATGTTGTTTGGCAGGCCATGAACTTAGCTTTCCCAGGTGAGTCTGGAACTCCTGATTTTGCTGTGGCGAAAACTTTGGCAGAGTCAAAAATTTATGATGACTTTAGAATTGGGTATTTTGCTCCAACTTATATTCACTGTGAAGGGAATCTTAGGTTAAACAAAGGGGATATTATTGAGGTCGAGTCTGAGATCCCTACCTCTGTCGTTCCTTCCAATAAGTATATTATAAAACATATCGACGATTCGGATTTGTATTACGATTTTAAATACTCTTATGATCTTGAGTATATCTACGTAGATGAACCTGATTTTGAAGCTGATGCAGAAGCAGAGCTGATTGGTGTAGAAGATGAAGAAGAGCAAAGAAAGATCTTAGCGAAAGCAAAAGATTCTATAAACGAAAGACGTGAGGAATATAAAGCGAGACTAAGAAAGTCTAAAAAAGAAGTAAAAGATTGGATCTTAGAAAACTCAGATCGGTCTCAACCCAAAATTACAAAAATTTTAGTGGTTGATAAGGCCTTGATGATTTTAAGGAACGAGCCTCAGCCAGTTGATAAGCAGCCCTATACTTTTAGATTTCAAACAGAGCTAAAAACGACAATGGCAGAATTAGATCAAATTAGACCTAATATCATCGCTGTTCAGTTCATGGGGGAGCAGTTCGTGGAGAGTCGCGAAGAAGGCGAGCCTATAAAAGATGAGAACGGTTTAGTTCTTACTGAAGAAGAAGCAAAAAACTTCTTGGCCGTTGAAAAGAAAAAGGCTGAAGAAGCTCATATGGCTCAGGTTTCTAGAATATTAGAAAAGGTTAAGGATACAGAAGACTACCAACCATTTATTATTCTCTTTAACTCTTACAAGCATTCTTCAAAGTCGTTACAAGATGGTTATCAGTACCCAATGATAATGGCCCATAAGGGACCAATGGAGATGTCCATTATATTACATATGGCAGAAATGTTTGAAACAAAACAAAGAAAGGCCTATGAAGCAAAAATTAAAGCTAAAGTGGCAGGTTTAAAAAAACAGGACCCTGTTAAATATAGAAAGTTAAATGAAAATGATTTTAAAGAAAAACGTTATTATGTAAGTAAGAAAAACCCATTGAGTTTTGTTTCGACAAACTACCCAATTGAAGTGGAGTCAGTCTCTGAATCAGAAGTGACTATTCTAACAGAACTTGAGTTAGAGCAAAAAACTTATAGGCTTTTAAGCCCATGTGCTTTTTCAATCGCAGTCGTTCCTCATCCCGATGGAAAAATGAAAAATGACGTGGGAGGAAAAAATCAATACCGAGCCTTGATTCATACTGTAGGTGAGGTAGAAAAGAAGACTATTAGAAAATATGTTAACGAAATATTTTTTAAACCACTTGCTGAAGAGCGTGAAAAAGAGCACGAGGCCTTTAAAGAGCTGAATGAAAAAGTTCATAATGAGATTGAACAAAAGAAAAAAGAAGAAGAAGAGGCTCGTAAGGCTGAAGAAGAAGCAAAGAAAGCCGAAGAAGAGGCAGCCAAAGAAGAAGCCTTCATAGCTGAAGAAAGCTCTGAAGAAGATGAAAAAGAAGCCTCATGATAACCGAATTACTCGGTAAAGTTTTCTCCCGTAGACAAGTTCACCTTAAATTAAATAGAATTAATCGTCTGAGTGAAAAGGTGAACTTTATGTTGCGAATATTTTGTATTCTATGGGTGTTATTATTGCCCTCTAAATCGATGGCCTTATTAAACGTAGGTGGTTACGTTCCCTTTGGGCTTTCAACCCAGAAAAAAGAGGATGGAGGAAAGAACACTTTCTCCTTTAAGCCTCTTATTGCAGTAAATACTGTTATGCCAATTCCAAATATGTCCCATGTCTTTCTTCCCGAGTTTGGTTATATCCCGCAAGGTAAGGAGGCGGATGAGTACAAGAAGTCGACAATGTATTTTCTTTTAGATGTAGGATATATGATTACTGATAGGTTCTTATTAAGGTATGGACTTGGAACTTTTATGACCAAAGTTAGCGGTGATGGAGCTGCCATTCAATTGCCAAACGGCTCTGGAACAGCGACTTTTTTTAGACCTAATAAAGGGGAGACATCTTGGAACACAACTCTTGATCTTGGTCTTGAATATGCCATAGATGCAAATAATGCTGCACGAATAGAAACTTACCTTTTTTCTTGGCTAAGTTCTGCACGAAAATTTAGCTATTCTTTAACGTATGTTTATTATCTTTAGGATTATTATGAAAACTTTCATCTTTCTTATTTCATTTATCTATAGCTCTCTTGCATTCTCATTTACTCTAACGAGCCAACCACCACTTAAATTTTCAAAAAATAAGGTTGTCGTTAATGTGGCTTCGAATAATTGTACTCAGTCGGTTACAGCGGGAGAGTTGTTAAATCTTGTTGAAAAAGCTGCAGATGAACATTGGAACAAAGTGGCGACCTGTGCACTTCAGCTTGAAAGGGGAAGTGTTGTGTCTGGAGTGGATGTTAGTGCTGACGATACTTCAACGGCCATTACTAAAGCTTCACTAGGAACTATCTTAATTGGATGCTCTACGACTGTTACCGGTACGACCTTGGGCGTTGGTGGAAATGGTGGGAACGATACCGGAATTGTTCTTATTAATGACTCAAACACAAGATTTGCCAATCTGAGCGAGAAAGATAAGCTTGCCACAATCGCCCATGAAATTGGACATGCTTTTGGACTTGGTCATTCCAGTGACCCCGTAGCATTGATGTACTACTCAGTTGGTGGAACAATTAGGGAAGCGCTAACTCTAGATGACTACGATGGCTGCACCTATCTATATCCTCATGACTCACCAGGTTCATGTAATAGTATTGCTCCCATAAGTAATGATAAGAATACGCCGAGTGGAAGAGTCGGTTTTTTCGTATTGTTTCTATTAGGTCTGGGAACCAGTGTATTAATGGGTCTGGGCTTAAAAAATAGAGACTAAGCTTTAAATGTCAGTTTGAGTTAGTCTCACCGACTATTAGTGCAGGTTATCCTATTCATTTCTTACACCTCTAGCTTTGATGTGTCCTTCTCCCTACAATGAGTTATTCCAGTTTTAAGTCAAGGATTCAAGGAGGAACCATGATGGCCACACTAAAGAGCTTCTTGCTCGTTTTAACATTTGCTCTAACATCTTATGCAAATGCAGGAACGGTAGAGGCATTTTCAAAAAGATTTGAGTTAGTAAAAAAAGAAGGAAAACTTGTAGCGATAAGAGACAGGAGTCTAAGCTTTAAGTTTTCGATCAAGCCCTATCTAAAGTTTATTAAAGAAACATTATTAGAAGAGCAAAGAATCATGGCCTCTAAGGAAGATTATGCGGCAGAACTAGAAGAGCTTTTTGCTGAAGAATTTTATGAAAAAGGTGATCGAAATAATCAAAATATTCGTTACCTAGTTCGTTCAATGGAAGAGTTAAAGTCCATAGATGTAGAAAAGGTTTTTAATGATCCTGGTTTTAAAGAAGTTGTCACTAAGTTTGAGAAGAAACTTGGTGAGGCGATGCTTTCTTTAGATCCTAGAGTCGTCGCGAGATTAGACAATCCAACTTTCTTTTATAAAAGAACGGTAGGTTATCAAGCCGTTAAGTGGGCCTTAAATTTTGCGAAAAGCAAGCTCTCTAGTGTTCCAATTTTAAACACGGCTTCTTATATTATCGTGAGAGTTGAAAAGCTAATTCGTGAAAGACGTCTGTTTCATCAAAATATGATGATGCATTACTTTGAAAATTATAGTGAAGATAAACTTGGAATGACTCACGAGGAAGTAAACCTAACTTGGTCTTCTATATATGAATCAAGAATTCCTTGGTACGCCTTTTGGGAATCAACGGCAGCAAAAGAAAACTGGATGAAGTATGGAGTTACGAAGTTTTTTGCTGGAGTTAGAACGGCTAACAACAGATTTAGACAGCATCAAAGTAATTACTCAAGAGTAGGAAGAAGGTTTAATTTTGCTTTTAGAGGAGCGACTTATAAGGATCAAGATGTCATCGTAAATATGGTTGATTCGCAAAACCAATTTAATATGAAACCGGCGATCGCCTACTATGTTCACAACCCTTCAAAAATCAAAAGAACAAGAGTTGTGCTACAGCTTGCTGGACTAGGTATTAGCTTTGTACCTATCCCGGGGTTTATTAAGAACATAGCTTCAAACTACTTTAAGTCTTTTTATGAAACTCAAAAGATTACAGAGGGAGCTCTTTATGGATACTTTGAGTCCAATGGAGCTAAAGAGGATATGGCGGTTTTAAGAGAGCAGTATCTTAATCCATTCGATAATCTTAAGCTCTAAATCCTTGATTTAATTTAAAATAATCTAAGGCGACTTTAATAAGTCGCCTTTTTTTTTGGTTTTTAAGATGCTAGCCTAATTTTATGAAAAGTACTTTCTTATTGATTTTAATTTTCGCTTCCTCTGGTCTCTTTGCAAAGAGTCTCAATCTAGAGGTTTCTTCAACTATTAAATCTAATAAACAAGTTGAAAATATAAACTCTAAACTTAGAGTTGAGTTAAATAAAGAATTTACTCTTCCTAGTAAGAAGTCGAAAATTCTGATGAGAGTAGAAGAGCTAAAAGGCCTCTCTAGAGGTCCCGGAGGAGAGAGACCTGTACTTGTTAGCGCTGAGATTTATCATATCTACAAAGGCGAAAAAGAGCTTGTAAGTAAACCCCATATCATTACTCACCTTGGTAAAGAGGCTAGCTTTTCGACTACAGATTATGAAGGACGAGAGGTCAAACTTACTGTTAAACCTCTCTTAATAGAGTAATCATTTCAAGGGTTCTTTGAGTAAACTTACATCCGTGTTAGAACCTTCTCGGTTTAGAAAATCAAAAATTATCAGTTGAGGGCGATTATCTTGAAAAAGATAATCGGTGGTTTAGATTCGTAAGAATCGATTTCTCCTAGTTGGCATAGGGCCGTCTATTCGCGAGATAGGCGGTCCTTTTATACCTGACATTAACGCCTTAAAATTACTAAAAACTAAATAAATTCTTTTAATTTATTTAATTTCAAAATAGAATATTCCCATGGCTGAAATACTAGTAATTGATGATGAAAGTGATATCACAGAAGTAATACAACTCTATTTAGAGGAGTCGAACCACCAGTTAAAATGCTTTAGTAGTGCTACTGAAGGATTGGAATGGTCCAAGACTAATGAGGTCGACCTGCTAATAACTGATATCTTAATGCCGGATGGGATAAATGGGTTAGAGCTCATCGCCGATATAAGAGAATTCAGGCCAAATGTGAAAATCTTGGCTATTAGTGGTGGCGGTGAGAGCGGTGGAATTGTAAAGGCCATGGCCCTTGAAACTGCTATTGAGCTTGGTGCCGAAAATGCACTTTCTAAGCCGTTTACTAAAGACGAACTTGTAAGAAGAGTAGATAAGCTCCTAAAATGATGCTTTAACTGCTGTCAGACTTTACCTTTTAACAATATAAAATTTCTCAGAGCTCTTGTTCTCCATCTCTTTGTCAGGTAAGGGAGAGTTAGGAGAAATTTATGAAGGTCTTATTAAGTATTCTTTTTTTATTGGCATCAAGTAGTTTGTTCGCAAATGACCTCCTCGATTTAGCCGATGGAAAGAAGCCCCTATGTAGCTCTGCGTTTGTTCGTCTTTCTCCAAAACCAATTCCTTGCATTCCAGACCTAAATGATGACGGTCTTTTTGATATTCCTTCTCTTGAGTTAGATCTAGAAGATTTAGAAAAGATTTTCGAAGGGGCTGAATCTAGTGGTGGGAGAGTGATTGGACCAATGAATACTCCTAGAACTAACGGAATGCCAGTTACGCCATACCCTGTATATTTGAAGTGTGAAGCTAGACTATTACTTGACGGTGGAAAGAAGGTTAGCTTTCTTAGTAAGCAAAGTTTTGGATTAAATTCAAGGAATCATACGAGGCTTCTCTATACAGACCAATGGACCCACGGGATTACTGAGCTAAGTACACTTTATCCAGAAAACTGGGTTCGAGTACCTGTGACTCCAAAAGTAGAATTTAAAAACTATAGTGTAAGGCTTGGATACAATTCATTTTCTACTAAGGCGACTCTCTCAGTATGTGAAGCTAACTTAAAGACTGCCGGCGGGGAGACCGTTGCGGCCTGTAGTGAGGTAGAGTTTAATCGTTATGCCTATCAAGCTAACCTGAGATTAAATACACTTGTTATTAAAGAGTTAGTAAAGATAAAGAAGACTTTAAATATTAGCTGTCAGATTCGTTAATTCCAAAAAAATCCATTGTCAGTACCTGGAGCCTCTCTTCCTTAGAGGCTCTAATAATGACTCTGCACTCTTCAATAGCCTTGATTAATATCTCTTTTATTTTTGGAACATCCCCATGACTCATAGAAAGAGCATTTGAATAGTGAAGATCATTTGGATCATTTTTATCAATGGAAGTTATAGCTTGGTTTCTCCAGTTAGTATGATGCCTTCTTATCTGAACACTGTTTTTATCTAAATGAATTCGCGTAAGTCCAATTTCATATTTTCCAGCTTTTTGAACGGCCAGTCCGTTGGCTTCTAAGAAAGTTATAATTTCTTGTATTTGTTTAAGAGGAAGTCTTAGGTGTTTAGAGATTGCCTTAGGGGTTTGAAAGGCGGGAATCGATAAAAGTATATGAACAGCAGCGTAGTACCATGCTGAGTAGTAAATATGTTGGTTCGAATCATCAAGAGAATCTTTTATGTTTAACCTTTCTTTTAAGTTTGAGCGCCTCTCTATTATTTCCTTCATTTCTTCGTGAAAAAAAAATTCTAATTCTTTATTACCAGCTCTTTGGTATTGAATAAGTAGTAGGAAGAATTTGGACTCTTCTTTATTATGTTCCCAAAACTTGTTGAGCTTGATGGCCTGCTCAAGAGAGAAGTGAACATGCTGGTTTAGAACCTGACTAATAAATGCTGTTTGGCAGCCTAGGAAAGTCGCCATACTTCGCTTTATTCCCCTACCTTTATTGGGAGAGCCTAAAATTTTTTCATTGATATATGGCTTATAATCCACATAGTCGAAAACAGTTTTTTTCATTTAAATTCAGTACCTTATGGTCTTATGTTAATGATTTACTTAACTAATTGTATATAAATTAATTAAAAAAATCTATTTAAAAATGTCTCTGCGCGCTATTTAAATCTCGAACACAACACAGGGTTACACCCTTAACTAACTCGGAGAGAGATATGAAAAAAATTTTATTACTAACACTTGGTTTAATGTTTTCAGCGAATGTTTTTTCTAAAGACTTAGCTCAATTTAGATTTGCGATGAGAAGCTCAGATGGAGCTCAAGTTTCAACTTTTCATCATATGGTTGCAACAATTTCAGATGAAGCAGTTCTTTCTGTAGAAATCAATTCATCAACTGGAAACTTTCCTTTCTTTCTTCCTGAAGATGGAACAATCCAAAGAACTTTTTCTAAAACTTTAAATAAGCATGTTTTTAATTTAATCAAAGGTGACATTATTCGTTTGTCTCAAGCGGAAATTGAAAAGAGAACTAATCAGATTGTTTGTATGATGATGCCAGGACCTACAATGTCGAATAATCATCTTTCTGTTTTAAGAGGCTATGACTGGAATTCACAAGTTTTCACTGGGGAAATGGAGCTAGTTGATGGTCCAAAAGGATGTTGGGTTAGAAACTCTACGTACCCAAAAAATGAGTATGACAGAGCAACTGCAACTAACCTAAAGGCATTAATTAGAGCGCTTACTCTTGATAACTTTGGTGAAGAACTAGAATAATAAATATTACTAAATTTTAAACTAACTAACTCGAAAGAGAATTAAAATGGAGATTAAAATGAAAAAAATTATTGCAATTGTTTGTTTACTTGGAAGTTTTTCAGTAATGGCCAATGAAAGAGGAAATGTTAAATTTCACACTTGTGAAGCAGGGGACATGAACACTCTTCAGGCAGCTACCGTAAGAGGTAACCAAGCAGTTTTAGAATTAGTAAAAAAAGATGTAATAGGAAATGAAGCTTCTTGCATGGTGAAAAAACCAAGGTTCTTTCACCCAGCGGTTTGCGGAACAAGTATTTCTCAAATTGATACTTATATTATTAACACGAAAACTGAAGCTACTTATACAATTGTCGTAGACCATAGCTATAGAAGTTGTTTACGTTACAGAATTATTCCGATGATCAAGTCTTTAAAGTTTGAGCCAACTCCACGAGTGATTCCTTTTTCAAACTAATTTCATCTTGGGCCTTCTTTATGAGGGCCCTTGTCTTTTTAAGTGGTTAAGAAAAAAAATATTACTCTTAACCTACCTACTTTCAGGCTTTTAACGTTAGTTCTTAAATTTTTTTAATTTTGTTTAGAATTCTTCATATTTTCTCATCTTTATTTTGCCCCTACGGATTTTCAGGAACTTATGCTCGATGTGTCAATTTGCCGACCTTTGCATTAAATATATCTCTTTTATGGGTCAATTTTTCCTCAAATTTCACCAATATTTTCAGATATTTATCTAAGCCTCTTAAAAGACACAGTTCTTATAAAGTTAAGTGGAGCTAACTGCCCGCAATCGCGACGCAGAGGGTCTAAAAAGTACAATAGTAACTAATCAAAATCATTGAAAAACCCGATAGGGAATTTATAGCGCTATGAAAGATGATGATATTTAAACTGAAAAAACACATTCTCCTAGCTTTGATTTCTGTGAGTACACTCGTACTTCATGGCTGTGGTGCGAGTGGTGTTGGTTCAGCTGGTTTCGTTGAAGAAAAAACTCCACGCTTAAGATTTGCAACAGCATCTGGTCCCGACAAGATTTTTGAACCTTGGGGCGAAGTGCTGATTGGTTTTGTAGACACCAGAACTTTTACGATCACAAATATTGGTGATGAGACGGCCGTAAATATTGTTGGAAACATCACAGACTCTCAGGGACTTTTTGTTCCAGAGTTTTATTACGCTGGAACGGCCGGTGTGAACAATGGGGTAGGTACTTACCCTGGTGTTGGCGGAACTTGTGGTTCTTCACTTGGACCTGGCGCTAGCTGTACTGTACTTATTAGTTTTAGGCCCCTTGTTTC
>CEUZ01142902.1_pt1 | contig 95531 bp, 90 predicted proteins | sample 361511 | NCBI WGS metagenome assembly CEUZ01 (sample SAMEA2622822, study PRJEB7988) | marine metagenome | biome: marine biome (ENVO:00000447); feature: surface water layer (ENVO:00002042); material: "saline water (ENVO:00002010), including plankton (ENVO:xxxxxxxx)" | depth 5 m
AATTCTTGCACAAATTTCTGTGCTGATTTACCATCAATAAGTCCTTTACCTCGTTTCATAACCTCAGGCATAATTTTACCCATATCAGCCATGGATGTCGCTCCAACTTCATCAATAACAGATTTAACAATATTTTTTACGTCATTGTCATCCATCATTTTCGGTAAATAGTCATTCAAAATTTCTAATTCTTTTTGTTCCGCTTCAGCTAAATCATTGCGTCCACCATTCACATAGAGCTCTATGGATTCTTTTCTCTGTTTTACTAAAGTTTGTAAAACTTTGATTTCTTCTTGTTTAGTAAGTTCTTCTCTTTTGTCAATTGCCTTATCTTTCAATTTTGCTAAAGTAATACGTAGTACGTTTGCTTTTTGCTTGTCTCCCGACTTCATTGCATTATACATATCATTTTGAATTTGATTATTTATACTCATTTTACTCACTATCTATTCGTTTCATAGCCATTAATAACCTATCTTGATCAGATTCAAAGCCAATAAACCTTCTACCCATATTTTTTGCTATCAAACCTATGCCTCCGCTTCTTGCAAAGGGGTCTAGTATCCAATTCAATTTAAAACTGGATGCTGTTAATATCCTTTGGATCAGTTGTTCAGGTTTATCTCCTTCCATCTTGATTGTAGCACCAATTTGAATATCCATTATATCACTCCACAAATTTGTTATTCCTAGCTCAGTAAGGCCACTAGATATATAATTATTTGTTTCATCAGTAACAGCTTCTTGGTTAAACATAAATTCATTTGATTTTGTAGCAAACCATATATCTGAAGTCCTATTAATCCATGTTAATGGTTTAGTTTGGTTTTTAGGGGAGGTATTTCGCCAAGTAATCCTTGTTTGAATTTGAAAATATTTACTTAAAATAGATTGATACATTCCAGAAAGTTTCCATCCACATATAAGATAAATTGCCCCTGTTGGTTTTAAAACACGAATACTATCATTAAGCCATCCATCATTCCACTTATAGTATTCATTAATTTTCATCCTTTTATTAGGCTTATCTAAGTTTTGTAAAGGGGATTCAGGGGGGTCTACAATTATTAGATCAATGGAATTATCTGGTATTTTTTTAAAACCTTCAGAACCTAAACCGAGAAAAATCCCATCTTTCATTTTATCTGCCGTCATAAAGAGATCCTCTACTTTTTGGATTGCTGGCAAATATTTATTAAGATCATTAATAGATAATCCACTAATAGCTTCCATTGGACCAGTAAATAATGGATGTTTCTTCTCTATCGACATAGGTAAAATTTATGATAAGACAGGACTACAAAACAGGTTTTCATTCATAATAGCACTTTATAGTTTTATTTATGTCAGATAAAAAAAATATTATCTTTGTATGTACTGGTAATGCATGTCGTTCTCAGATTGCACATGGATTATTACAAAATATAGCAAATGATAGATTTAATGTATTTAGTGCTGGTTCTCATCCATCTCAAGTTCATCCAATGAGTATAAAAGTTATGGAAGAAATTGGTATTGATATTTCTCATCATTCATCAGATCATGTAGATGATTACTTGGATAAAGGAATAGATATTGTAATTACAGTTTGTAATAATGCAAATAAACTATGCCCTATTTTTCCTGGCAATGTTAATAGATTACACTGGAGTATTGATGATCCTTTTAAAGGATGGGATTATAATGAAAATCAAATAGATTGTTTTCGTGATACAAGAAAAGAAATAAATGATAGAATTACAGATTTTCTAAAATCTTTATAGACTTTATTTAAAATCAGCAATTTTAATCAAATATTGTCCATATTCGTTGTTTTTCATTTTATTCCCAAGTGACCGTAGTTGATTTTTATCAATATAGCCCATTCGAAAAGCTATTTCTTCAATACAAGATATCTTCATCCCCTGACGTTTTTCTAGCGTTTGAACAAATTGAGAAGCGTCTAATAAAGAATCTTGAGTTCCGGTATCAAGCCAAGTATATCCTCTTCCCATTTGTTCAACTTTTAATCTTCCTTCATTTAAATAGTACTTATTTAAATCGGTAATTTCTAATTCACCTCTTGGAGAGGGTTTTTGATTTTTAGCATTTTCAATAACATCATTTGGATAAAAGTACAGTCCCGAAACAGCAAAATTACTTTTTGGGTTTATTGGCTTTTCTTCAAGTGAAACAGCATCACCTTTTTTATCAAACTCTATAACACCATATCTTTCTGGATCATTTACAAAATAACCAAAAACTACTGCGTTATTATTTGAATCAACTTCCATAACAGATGTCTTCAATTTCTTTGGCAAAGTACCTCCATAGAAAACGTTATCACCTAGAATAAGACATACATTTTTATCTCCAATAAAATCTTCTCCTATAAGAAACGCTTGTGCTAAACCATCAGGAGATGGTTGCACCTTGTAAGACAAAGACATCCCTATTTGGTCCCCGCTGCCAAGAAGAGATTCATAATTATTTAAATCTTGTGGAGTAGAAATAATTAATACATCTCTAATTCCTGAAAGCATAAGAGTAGATAAAGGATAGTAAATCATTGGTTTATCATAAATTGGCAATAGTTGTTTACTTACCTGTTTAGTTATGGGGTAAAGTCTAGTCCCGCTTCCTCCTGCAAGAATTATTCCTTTCATATTTTCCTCAATTTATTGAATGATATATTATAGTTATTAAGAGCAATCATCCCATAATAATAAAGAATAGGGATTGCTGGTAAAATATGTCGCCAACCTGGAGGGAAAAATAGCATAATTGGAACAATTAGTAAAAATATATAAAATGAATCTACATTTTTCTTTATTAGACAATAAATAAAACCAACGATAAATAAACAACCTGTTAAAAATCTATAGAGAACAGCTATCGCTAAGCCACTTGATGAAGGATGTATGCCAAAAGTCCATAGGAATTTTATTATAGATAGAGAAATTATATTTATTATTTTATTAATATAAACAGAAGAAGTATTAAAAGTTTCGTTTATTTTTTGAACATATATATAACTATCATGAGAAATTCTATTTTCTATTATACCATAAGGACTATAGTAAAATAAACAAATTGAAAACAAAATCAATAGTAACCCAAATGCCAGTTTACTGTATTTATCAATTGAAAATTCATTTCTTAGTAGTATTATCAAACAAAATAATATTATAGCTAATGCATTTGGTCTCAATGCCGCAGTAAGTATTATTGCAATCCAAAATGGTATTTTAGTATACCACAAATGATTAGACGAAATTAGAAAATATATATATGAACAAAACAAGAAAAAGAAAATATCAGGAGTTATAAATATCCCAAACCACGTTATTTGAAAAAGAAATATAAATGGTATGGATAAGTAATAACCTAACTTTTTAATGAGCCATAATTGCCATGCACAATAAATTAATAGCGCTATCAGAAAAGCAAATATAGACAAAGGGAAAACATTACTAATATTATAATTAAAAATAATCAGTATTAAAGGATATAATGGCCCAGCATATCTTTCAGCATCAGTTATTGGTTTGTTTGAAAGAATTTTTTTATATGTATTTAAAAACCTGCTTCTTGAAGAGCCTTCACCTTTAATTATATCTACAGCCTGCAAATAATAGTCTAAATCAGCGCTAGTTTGATAAACCATAGGACCTACCGGCCCGCGCCCAACTTCTGGTACGGGATATAATCCAAGAATAATAAATACAATAATTCTTATAGATAGTCCAATCCCCAAAATCCATTTAGTAGGTCCATCAATCAATAATATTAATGAGGATACAATATTTTTTTTGTGATCTATCATAAATTTTATTATATAAAATTATTATTAAATATTTTAGGCTTAGGAAAATAAATTATAACGAATTATACAAATAATTGCTTTTACTCCATCCCAATAATTTATTTTTTTCCCCATTTCTTTTGTGCGTGGAAAATAAGAAATAGGTATTTCAAAAAATTTTTTCCCATTTTTTACTGCTTTGCCGGTATAAGCTGCGAGTTCAGGTTCAACACAAAAGCCTTTAGATTTTATATCTATAGAATCAATGATTTCTTTTTTAAATACTTTATAACAAGTTTCCATATCAGTCATTTTTATGCCAGTAAATAAATTAGATATTTTCGTAAGAATTTTATTTCCAAGAAAAAAAATATTTTTATTTGAAGGATTTTTTTCCATGAATCTAGAACCAAAAACAATATCTGCATTCATGGATTCAAACGGCTGTAGTAATTTTGAGTATTCATTTGGATCCAATTCAAGATCAGCATCTTGAATCAAGATAATTTCACCTTTTGCCAATTTAAAACCATTTCGTAATGCAGAGCCTTTACCTTCATTTTTTTTATTTACGATCTGTAAGTTATTGAGATTTGGATATAGACTTGGATTATTTTGATATAGTAAATCAATTTTTTTTATTATTTTTTCAGTATTATCAAAAGATCCATCATTTATAATTATAACTTCTTTTTTAGGTTTAACTTTAAAAACTATATCTAAAAGCTCCCCTATTGTTTTTTCTTCATTATATGCTGGGATTATAACCGAAAGCATTTGATTATTATTTATAAAACTCTTTTTGCCATTCAATACAATTTTTTATACCATCATGTAAATTTGTTTTAGGATCAAATTTTAGTAGTTTTTTTGCCTTATTAATATCTGCCACATAATGTGTAACCTCACCTAATCGAGAATTTTTGAAATTTATTTTTGGGTTAATATTTAACTGTTTACCTATTATTTGAGCCAGTTCTAATAAAGTATGACCCTCTCCAAATGCAAGGTTAAAGGTCTCATTAACTACTTTATTAGTTTTGAGATTATTAATCCCAGAAATAATTCCATTGACACAATCATCAACAAATGTAAAATCAAGCAATTTATCTTTACCATAAATTGTAATTGTTTTGTTCTCTCTAATTTTTTTTAGGAATAAAGGAATCACTCTTTCCATACGTTCGAGATCTGAATCATATCTTCCATACACATTACTGAATCGGAATACTATATACGGAAGATTATAGCATTTTTTATATGAATAAACAAAAGCTTCGCCAGAAATTTTACTTGCTGAATACGGGCTTTCAGTATAATGGAAGTCACCTTCTTCTTCATTAGTAATATATCTTTGGATATCACCGTACACTTCTCTTGAACTTGAATAAATAATAGGTACCTTATTTTTTCTACAAAACTCAAGTGCATTAAATGTATAAATTATATTATCTAAAGATTTTAGTGGGTTGAGTACTAACTCATGAACTTTTGCATTAGCTGCAAGATGAATTAATATATCAATGTTAGGCTCAATTATTTCATTAAAACTATTAGATAAATCATGTATAATAGTCTTTATTTTTGAATTCCACTCATTAGGCCTTTTATCAACACCAATAACATCGTGATTTTGTTCCAAAAGTTTAATGCATAAATTAGTTCCTATTTCCCCGCTCGACCCTGTAACTAAAATTTTCATCGATTAATATTAATCTGTTGTTCAATAGCCATAATTTTTTTCTTTATATTTTTTTGATCTCCGATATAATATTTTTTTATAGGTCTTAATTCCTGATCAAATTCATAAATTAATGGAATACCTGTTGGTATATTTAGTGATGTTATTTCTTTATCAGAAATTTGATCTATATTTTTTATTAAGGATCGAAGTGAGTTACCATGGGCTACAATTAAAACATTCTTACCATCATTAATATTTGGGCATATTTCTTTGCGCCAAAAAGGCAAAAAACGACTTTCGGTATCTTTTAAAGATTCAGATGAAGGTAAATTTGACTTATTTACATTATTATATAGTTTATCAAATCTAGGATGTCGTTTATCATTTAATTTTAATGGTGGGGGAGGAGTATCATAGCTGCGCCGCCATATTTGGACTTGATCAGCTCCAAATTTAGCTGCAGTCTCTTTTTTATTTAGGCCCTGAAGTGCTCCATAATGACGTTCATTTAAATGCCAATCATAAATAATAGGAACATTTAATAAATTCATATTTTTAAGACATATTTTAGTCGTTAGTATTGCTCTTTTTAATACAGAAGTATAAACCAAGTCAAATTTAATTTCCTCTTTATTTAGTATTTCCCCTGAGTACTTAGCTTCTTGTAAACCCTTTTTGGTAAGGTCTACGTCTGTCCAACCAGTAAATCGATTTTCAAAATTCCAAATACTTTCTCCGTGTCTGAGCAAGACCAGTTTTCTTAACATAAATAAAAAAATCAGTTTTTTTTGAGACCAAGTCTATCTTGACTATAATTATTATCTAGAATATTTCTCCACCAACTTTCATTATCCAAGTACCATTTTATTGTTTTAGCTATGCCTGTTTTGAAAGTTTCTTTTGGAAGCCAACCTATGCCATTTTTTATTTTTGATGAATCGATTGCATACCTAAAATCATGGCCAGGACGATCCGGAACATATGTTATTAGTTCATTGTAAGGTTTCCCATTCTCTCTGGGCTTTAGCTGATCCAATAATGAACAAATAGTTGTAACCATATCAATATTTCTAATTTCATTATTTCCACCAATATTGTAAGTCTCTCCGATGTTACCATTTTTAAGCACATTCATTATTGCGTCACAATGATCTTCAACATAAAGCCAATCTCTAATATTTAATCCCTCCCCATATATTGGTAAAGGTTTTTCATCAATACAATTAAGAATCATAAGTGGAACAAGTTTCTCTATAAATTGATAAGGTCCGTAATTATTAGAACAATTTGTAATAAATGTTGGTAAATCATAAGTTCGATTCCAGGCTCTTACTAAGTGATCAGAACCAGCTTTAGAGGCTGAATATGGTGAGCTTGGGTCATAATTAGAGTTTTCTGTAAATAGTCCATGGTTGCTTAATGATCCATATACTTCATCGGTGCTTACATGTAAAAATTTAAATTTTCTATTATTTAAATTATTAAAATAATTTGTTGATGCTTCAAGTAGTGCAGCTGTCCCTAAGATATTTGTTTTAACAAAATTGATTGGATCATCAATTGATCTATCCACGTGTGATTCAGCTGCAAAATTAATTAGCGCATCAGGACAAAAATTTGAAATTGTTTTTGATACTGTTGTTATATCGCAAATATCGCCTTGAATGAATTGGTAATTTGTGTTGTTTGTTATTGATTCAAGATTATCAAGATTTCCAGCATAGGTTAGCTTATCAAAGTTCAATATCTCATTTTCTTTATTAAGCAATTGCTTTAATATAAAATTGCTGCCAATAAAACCACAGCCACCAGTAACTAAAATTCTCATAAAATTAATTTTTCATTTGAAATACAGTCCTGAAACTAGGAATAATTAATTGATATTGTATACGTATATAAATTAATTATAATCTATAATTTATTCACTTTTTATTTATAAAATATATATTTTTATATAAAAATGTGAATTATTATATTCACATACGATATAGGCGCTCATTTAAGAAATAAATGGGACTTATAGGGCGGAGCAATGAAAAAACCATGTTAATATGTAAGCAAAATTGATATACACAATTAATAAACATTTGTGTACAATATGTGATTTTATTGTCAATAAACAAAAATTATTGAAAATATGAGAATTATTGTTACTGGAGCAGCGGGATTTATAGGCTATCATTTAAGTAAATCACTTGCTTTGGATGGATTTGAGGTTTTAGGAATTGATAATATTAGTGAATATTATGATACAAATCTCAAATACGATCGACTTTCTCTATTAAAAAAATATGATAATTTTCGTTTTAAGAAATTAGATATTTCTAATAGAGAATCTTTAGCCAAGGTTTTCAGAGCTTTTAAGCCTAAAAAAGTTGTAAATCTTGCGGCTCAACCTGGAGTTAGATATAGTCTAACTAATCCTTACGAATATATGAGGTCTAACCTAGATGGATTTATAAATATAATTGAATTATGTAAAAATTCTTATGTTGAAGGATTAATATACGCTTCTAGTTCATCTGTTTATGGATTAAATAATAAGATGCCATTTAGTATCAATGATAGGGTAGATAGCCCCATTTCTTTATATGGTGTAACTAAAAGATCAAACGAGCTTATCGCTCATTCTTATTCTCATTTATTTAATATTAATACAACTGGCTTAAGGTTTTTTACAGTATACGGACCGTGGTACCGACCTGATATGGCAATGTATATTTTTATAAATAAAATTATTCATAATAAACCTATCTCTGTGTTTAACAATGGACAGATGAAACGTGATTTCACTTATATTGATGATATAATCGATGGGACTAGAGCAGCTATTGACAACAATTTTAAGTTTGAAATTTTTAATTTGGGAAACAATAAGAGTGAAAAATTGATGGATATGATTACTATTATTGAAAATGAGCTTGGATTAAAAGCTGTTATTGATTTTAAGCCTCTTCAACCCGGAGATGCAGTTGAAACTTATGCTGATATTAAATACACGCAGAAAAAAATAGACTTTCATCCTAAAACTACAATTAAAATTGGAATACCCAAATTAATTGATTGGTATAAAAAATATCATAAAACTAATTAAATGAAAAATCCATGAAAATCATAAATAATTGTTATTTGAAATTCAAACTTCAAAAATTCTTAATGTATCTGACAATTTTGTCAGTATCTACTGCTCAATCTAAGCAGGATATTGAAAGATACAGATCTATTGTTCAGCAACCAGCACAGCAAACACAGATTAATTCTGGAAATAATATACAAAATTTTCCATCTAGTGATGTTCCTCGAGAAGCTCAAATTATACCTTATAGTGAAGATATTGATTCTACAGATGTTAAGCAAATGTACTTCGGTTATAATTTCTTTGTAAAACGTGATACAATCAAATTTTGGGAAAATCTACCAACCCCACAAAATTATTTATTGGGTCCCGGAGACGAGCTAACTGTATCTCTTTGGGGGCAAACACAACTTAGGCAAAATTATACCATATCTAGAGAAGGAAAAATATATGATGAAAAAGTAGGTTTATTAAATCTTACCGGGAAAACAATCGAAGAAGCAGAAAAATATTTTTTAAATCAATTTGGAAGGGTTTATTCAACATTAAAAACATCAAATCCATCGACTTATATGGATGTATCTATGGGAAAGCTTAAATCAATCAATGTTAATTTTGTTGGCGAAATCAATTACCCAGGAGTATATCCCGTTCATCCTTTTTCAACAGTAATTACTGGATTAATACAAATTGGAGGTATTGATACTACTGGATCACTTAGAAATATCCAGATAAAAAGAAATAACAAAGTAGTTGCAGAAGTTGATCTTTATGATTACCTATTAAAAGGGAATTTCCCAAAAGATATTCAACTGCGAAATCAAGACATCGTTGTTGTGCCCTCTCGTTCATCAACTATAAAAATTGATTCAGCTGTAGTTAGGCCTGGTATTTATGAATCAAAGCCAGGCGAGACTGTATTTCAAATGATTAATTTTGCAGGAGGTCTTAGGCCGAATGCTTCTGAATCAATTGGATTAAATCGAATAATTCCTATTTCAAACAGAAAAGATATTTCATCATTCAACGAAAATTATTATATAGATTTTTCAAATAGTAAGCTTACTCCTGTTCAAAATGGAGATATAATTACAGTAAGATCTATATTTAAATCAATAAAACAGGTAGAAATTATAGGTCAAGTAAAAAAACCTGGCTATTATAATTTTTACGATGGTATGAAACTTAATGATTTAGTTATGTTGGCTGGTGGTTTTAGTGATTCATCATTTTGGAAATCTGTATATCAAAAACAAGGTCAATTAGTAAGGCGAAACCCAAACTCCCGTTATGCAACTATCAAAAATATAGATTTAATTAAACTTTTGAATGGAGATAAATCAACTAATATTGATCTTCATAATAGAGACCGTTTTGTTGTACATGCGAATCCTAATTATTTTGAAAAAGATAATATTCAAATAACTGGTGAAGTTAATATCCCTGGCTCGTATCCTTTGACCGCAGAAGAAAAGACTCTTGAATCCATAATAGATCGTGCGGGTAATTTTACTTCTAAGGCAAATAGAGATGGAATCTCCATTTTTCGAGATAAAAAATACTTTGATTCAGCAAATATCGCTGAGGGTGTATTTGAAGAGCACAAAGTAATTGTTCCTCAACAAATGAATAATGAAGCAGAAGCTAAGAATATTGATAAACCTCAATCTGATAGAACAAGAATTGCTTGGTCAAACCAAAGTATCTTACTAATGCCAGGTGATAGTATAGTAGTTCATGAAGCGACTAACTCCGTAAATGTATTTGGAGAAGTATATAGTCCAGGTGCTTTAGAAATTAGCAAAGGGAAATCAATAAAATATTATGTAGATGCAGCTGGCGGTGTTACAAAAAAGGGAGACAAAAATGGTATTATCGTTATATATGCTAACGGTGTTGTGAGTCCTAAAAAGTGGTATTCATCACCCAAAATCAAAGATGGCTGTACTATTGTTGTGACTCAAAAGGTTCCATCTGATCCATTTGACTTGACTGTGTTTTTAACAAATTGGACATCTATAATTTCTTCTGTAATTACAGTTGTTATTTTAAGTAAGCAGATTGGTTCATAGAAATATGAAGTTTACTGACCTGGAACAAATAATGCAAAATCGCGGTATAGATTCATTAGCAGAAATTGCTCGGAACCTACAAACAACCCCCCAAGCTGTTTCTAACTGGAAAGCTAGGGATCAGGTGCCGTATCATATTGTTGAAAAAATTAATAATTATAATAGAATATCCTCCCAAGATCGCTCTCACCAATTGGCCGAATTAGAAGAAACAATTAAATTTTCTGATATACTCTTAACATTAGCTGAGCAACTAAAGGTAATTGTTATTTTCCCAGTTATTACAGCATTTATTATGTTTACATACTTGTTTTCAACAAATGAGCCATTTTATGAATCATCATCCAAAATTCTTTTGCCTGAGAATCAACCTAGATCGTCTTTTATGGGTGGCTTTGCATCTCAATTTGGAGTAGATGTACAAGAAAATATTACAGATTTATCAAGTCCATCACTTTTCCCAGAATTAGTGAAAAGTTATACTTTTGCTGAAAGGATAATGGATGAAAAATTTTATGTTAATGAATTTGGACAAGAATTAACGCTTCTAGCGATATTAACACATAAGTTAGAGCCTCCCACGGCAGGACGAGACACTCTAATTAAATCTGCAATGTCATCTTTTCAAAAAATGATTACATTTACAAACGAGGGCCCATTTAGTTTGTTAACAGTTAGAACTAATGAGCCAATTCTTGCTCGCGATATTAATGTGAAAGTATTAGAGGAATTACAGGAACTTAATCGATATTATAAAAGCCAAAATGTTAGTAACAAAATTCGATTTATTAAAAATAGGATAGAGGTTGTTGGTAAAGAATTAGAAGAATCAGAAAATAAATTAAAATTGTTTAGAGAACAAAATAGACAAATTTTATCACCTGCTTTGCAGTTAGAGCAGGAACACTTATCAAGAGATGTAGAAATTCAAAAAGGAGTATTCTTGACTTTAAAGCAACAATTCGAAATGGCAAATATAGAAAAAATTCAAAAAGAGGATGTCCTCCAGATATTAGATATGCCTAGAGTTCCATTATCGGGGAAAGGCAATGATCTTAAATCTGGAGTTATAATTGCTTCCTTTTTAGGTCTTGGCTTAGGTGTTTTTTTTGGTTTTGTTCGCTCACATTTTAAAAATAGTGATAAAAGTGAACGTCTAAAAATTAGACGAATGAGAAATTTTATTAATAAAAAAACAAAGGATATAATTTTTGATAGAAGAATATCTGGGATAATTTGTTTACTATTAATTCTAGGATCTCCTTATTATATCGGACATGAGTCAAAAAACCCGATTTACTTTGATATGTATTCTGCAAAAATGATGTTAATGAATATTATTTATTTATGTTGTTTCATTTTATCCGCGGCTATTTTTATTTATAGTTCATCAAGAAATAACGATAAACATAAATCCTAATTTTTACTCAAATCTAACTTTAGATAAAACCATATGAATATAGACAACACAATTAATAATTATCCTGTATGGGTACTAACTGAAAGACAGCTGTTTGACCTTGAATTATTATTGAATGGAGGTTTCAGCCCTATAGAAGGATTTTTAGGAAAATCAGATTATGATTCAGTAGTAAATGAAATGCGGCTTAATAATGGAACACTTTGGCCGGTACCAATTACTCTAGATGTAACTAAAGAATTTGCTACTAATATTAATGAAAATAGTTCTATTGCGCTTAAAAATAAAGAAGGCTTTTTATTAGCAACTATGGAAGTTTCGGATATTTGGAAACCAAATTTAAAAAAAGAGGCCATGGCTATCTACGGGTCATCAGATGAATTTCACCCTGGAGTTAATTATCTATTTAATATCGGTTATGAATATTATTTGGGGGGTTTAATCAAAAAAATTTCTCCGCCAATTCATTATGATTATAAAAAATATCGTCATACACCAAGCGAATTACGATCAATTTTTAATGATAGTGGTTGGAAAAAAATTATAGGGTTTCAAACAAGAAATCCTCTTCACCGGGCGCATATAGAAATGACATTAAAAGCGCAAGAACAAACGGAGGCTAAATTACTAATTCATCCATCAGTTGGTATGACAAAGCCAGGAGATATTGATTATTATACGCGAGTTCGATGTTATGAGCATGCCTTAAAAAAATATCCTAATAATTCAGCAATGTTAAGTTTATTGCCACTTGCCATGCGAATGGCTGGACCAAGAGAAGCCATGCTGCATGCGTTAATAAGAAAAAACTATGGCTGTACCCATTTTATTGTTGGTCGGGATCACGCAGGACCGGGAAATGATAGTCAAAACAAACCTTATTATGAACCATATGACGCACAAAAATTACTATTGAATTTTGAAGATGAGATTGGATTATCTATAATACCATTTAAATCTATGGTTTATATACCATCCGAAAAAAAATATTCTGAAATTGGTAGTTTAAAGAAAAAACAAAAATACCTCACTCTATCAGGTACTCAATTACGCAAATTATTAGATAAAGGGGAAAATATTCCAAATTGGTTTACTTATGCTGAAATAGCAGAAGAATTGAAAAAAATAAGACCACCATTGAATGAGCAAGGTTTCACAGTATTTTTTACGGGTTTATCAGGAGCAGGAAAATCTACTTTAGCTAAAGTTTTGCAGTTAAAATTAATGGAAAAGGTAGATAGGCCCGTTACTTTGTTAGATGGTGATATAGTGAGAACTCATTTATCAAGTGAGCTAGGATTTACTAAGGAACATCGTTCTATAAATATCAGACGCATTGGTTTTGTTGCTAGTGAGATAACAAAAAATAAAGGAATAGTAGTTTGTGCTCCTATTGCACCTTATGAAAAAGATCGCCAATATAATCGACAAATGATTTCAAAATTAGGAGGATATATAGAAGTTTACGTAAAAACACCTATCGAGAAATGCGAAGAACGAGACGCCAAAGGCCTATATGAATTAGCACGAAAAGGAAAAATAAAAAATTTTACAGGTATTTCTGATCCGTATGAAATCCCCAAAAATGTTGAAATTGTCATTGATTCGAGTAGTAAAGATCCAGAAAAGTTAGTAGATATTATTTTATCAAAGATAATCGATTTTGGTTATCTTAAAAAATAAATTTGAAAAGTAAAAATGTCATTTGAAAAATTGAAATTCACTATTGAAAAAAAAGAATCAATAATTGCTATCATTGGTCTTGGATATGTTGGCCTTCCCTTGGCGTTACGTTTTAGTGAAGAAACTTTTAGAACTATTGGTTTTGATATTGATCAAAAAAAGATAGATTGCCTAAATAAGGGTAAATCATACATAAAGCACATAGAATCAAAAAAAATTAAAAAATCAAAAACATATGGATTTTCAGCCACAAGTGATTTCAGTAGAATTTCAGAGGTTCAGTCAATAATAATTTGTGTTCCCACACCATTAGGTTTACATAATGAACCAGATTTAACTTTTATAATAAATACACTTGAATCAATAAAGCCATTTCTTAGAAAAAATCAATTGCTTGTTCTTGAAAGCACTACTTATCCAGGAACCACTAATGAGGAAATTGCTCCAATTATAGAAGACGCAGGATTTACTATAGGTAAAAACTTTTTTATTGGATATTCTCCAGAAAGGGAAGATCCTGGCAACGAAGATTATAGCACAAAAAATATACCAAAAGTGGTAAGTGGCTATACCGATGACTGTTTAAACATAACAAAAGCTTTATATGATAAGATTGTTGACAAAACAATACCAGTTTCTTCAACTAAAGTTGCTGAAATGACAAAAATTTTGGAAAATATTCATAGAGCTGTCAATATTGGTTTAGTAAATGAACTTAAAATAGTAGCTGACAAAATGGATATTGATATTTATGAGGTAATTGATGCTGCTTCTACGAAACCGTTTGGGTTTACTCCTTACTATCCAGGACCCGGTCTGGGTGGGCATTGTATTCCTATTGATCCTTTTTATTTAACTTGGAAAGCAAAAGAAATTGGTATGAATACTCGTTTTATTGAATTAGCTGGTGAAATTAATACTTCAATGCCAAATTATGTTATTGAGAAAGTGGCTAATGCTTTAAATAAAATCGGGAAATCAGTTAATGGAAGCAAAATTCTTATTTTAGGGCTTTCATATAAAAAAAATATTGATGATTTAAGAGAATCGCCATCATTGGAAATAATTGAAAAATTACATCAACTTGGCGCGAAAATTCAGTTTTGCGATCCTTATTTTAAAAAAATTCCACCTACTCGTAAATATTGTTTGAACATCAATTCATCTGCTTTAAATAAAAAAACATTAGAATCTTCTGATTTAGTACTTATTGCTACGGATCACGATAGTTTTGATTATAAAATGGTTCAAGAAAATTCTAGCTTGATAGTTGATACTCGAGGCCGATTAAATAACTCGGATAAAGTAATTAGAGCATAATGAACAATGTAAATATCTGTGTTGTTGGTGCTGGCTATTGGGGAAAAAACCATATTAAAACTTTAGATGACTTGGGAGCGCTAGGTGGTATCGTAGATTCTGACAATTCAATTTTGAATTCATTAAAAAAGAATTTTCCACAAATAACCACATTTAATAATTTAGATGATGCTTTATCAAAAAATATCTTTTCTGGGTTTACAGTTGCGACTCCAGCAGATACTCACTTTGAAATAGCAAAAAAAATTATTATTTCTGGGAAATCAGTTTTAGTTGAAAAACCAATTACTCTTACTATTGAAGACTGTGAAGAATTGGTAGATTTAGCAAAAAAAAATTCAGTTAATTTGATGGTTGGGCATGTCATGCTATTCCATCCAGCTATAAGAAAGATTAAAGAGTTTATAGAAAATGGCAAGATCGGAACTTTGCAATATATTTATAGCAATAGGTTGAATTTAGGTCAAATACGTAATACAGAAAATGTATTCTGGAGCTTTGCTCCTCATGATATATCCATTTTCCAGTATTTAACAGAATCTTTCCCATGCAAAATATCTGCAGAATCATCCTCATTTATTCAAAAAGGAATTTATGATTCAACTATAACTCATTTAACTTATCCGGAAAATATTAAGGGACATATTTTTGTAAGTTGGTTACATCCTTTCAAAGAGCATCGTTTAGTCGTTATTGGTTCTGAAGCTATGATTACCTTTGAAGATTCTAAAGATGGAAACCTTATAAAATATTACTCAAAAAAGTTCAATATCGAGGAAGGTATTCCAGAAAAAATTGATGGACCAATCAAAATTGTTGATTACAAATATAAATTGCCACTAACTGAAGAACTTGATTACTTCATAAATACCATAGGTAAGAAAGATCCGGAGATTGCCAATGGAAAGCATGCATTGGATGTTATAAAAATATTAGTGATGGCAATGGAATCAATAGAATAAAAACATGAACTTTTGTTACTAACATTGTCTAATTATTTTATTCATAAATCAAGCTATACCGATAAAGATGTTAAAATTGGGGAAGGTACAAAAATTTGGCATTTTTCCCATATTCAATCAGGCGCAATAATTGGGGAAAATTGTTCAATAGGTCAAAATGTTAATGTTGCAAACAATGTTATAATTGGCAATAATGTTAAAATACAAAACAATGTTTCAGTTTACGAAGGCGTTGAATTAGAGGATTATGTTTTTTGTGGGCCATCTATGGTTTTTACAAATATAAATTTACCAAGATCAGAATTTCCGCAAAAAGGATCAAAAAATTATCAAAAAACGATAGTAAAAAAATCTGCAAGCATTGGTGCCAACGCAACTATAGTATGTGGTATAACAATTGGCGAATATGCCCTAATTGGAGCTGGAGCTGTTGTTACAAAAGATGTGCCAGCTTATTCTTTAGTTGTTGGAAATCCTGCAAAAGTTATTGCTAAAGTAAATAAATATGGGAAAAGGATAATCTAATATGTTAAATGGAAAATCGATACTTGTTACTGGAGGTACGGGGTCTTTTGGAAAAAAATTTATAAATACTATAATTGAGAAATACAAACCAAATAAAATTATTGTATATAGTCGAGATGAACTAAAACAGTTTTATATGCAAGAAGAAATAAAAACAAATACTATTCTCATGAGGTACTTTATTGGAGATGTAAGAGATTTTGAAAGATTAAAAATGGCTATGATTGATGTGGATATTGTTGTCCATGCTGCTGCGCTTAAGCAAGTGCCTGCTGCAGAGTATAATCCGTTTGAAGCAGTTAAAACTAATATAATTGGAGCTCAGAATGTTATTAATGCTGCGCTTGAACAAAATGTAAAAAAGGTAATCGCACTTAGCACAGATAAAGCAGCAGCTCCTATTAATCTTTATGGCGCAACAAAATTGACTTCGGATAAATTATTTATAGCTGCAAATAATTATCGAGGCAAAAAAGACATTAAATTTTCGGTTGTACGTTATGGTAATGTCTTAGGAAGTAGGGGTTCAGTAGTTCCTTTTTTCCAAGAAAAGAAAAAAAAGGGTGTTTTGCCCATTACCGATGAAAGGATGACTCGCTTTAGTATAACTCTCGATCAAGGTGTTGAATTTGTAATTAGATCTTTAGAAATAATGTGGGGAGGAGAATTATTTGTGCCTAAAATACCTAGTTACAAGTTAATTGATGTAGCTAAGGCAATTGCTCCAAATGCAAAGTACGAAATTATTGGAATTCGTCCCGGTGAAAAACTGCATGAAGAAATGATAACCATTACTGATTCCATGAACACGGTTGAATTTGATAATTATTATGTAATCGCACCAAATTCTGAATTTATAACTTGGGATCGTAAAAAATTTCTTAATGAAAGTAGCTCAACAAAAGGAAAATATTGCCCTGATGGTTTTCAATATTCAAGTGGGACAAATGAAGATTTTCTGACTGTTAATGAATTACGTGAATTAATTAAAAAAATATAGTAAAAATGATTTCTTACGGAAAGCAATCTATTGATCAATCTGATATTGACTCGGTAGTTAATGTCTTAAAAAGTGATTGGCTTACTCAAGGGCCGGCTGTTGAAAAATTTGAGAATGATTTGAAAAAATATTTTGGATCTAAATATGTCTGTGCTGTCTCAAACGGCACAGCTGCATTACACTTATCAGCAATAGGTTTGGATTGGGGTTTGGATGACATAATTATTACATCTCCTCTGTCATTTTTAGCTACCGCTAATTGTATTATTTATGCAAATGCAACTCCAGATTTTTGTGATATAGATTCCAACTCATATACAATTGATCCAAATCACGTTGAAGATAAAATAAAAAAACATTTATCTAGTGGTAATCGAGTTAAATCTATTATAGGTGTTGATTTTGCAGGTCATCCCTGTGATTGGAAATCTCTAAAGGTAATAGCAGATAAATATGATTTAACATTAGTTAACGATAATTGTCATGCATTGGGCGCATCTTATTCTAGTAATAAACAATATGCCATAAAATATGCCGATATTGTTATACAAAGTTATCATGCAGTTAAACACATTTCGACTGGGGAGGGTGGAGCAATCTTAACTAATTCAAAAAAAATTGATCAAAAAGTCCGCTGTTTAAGAACACATGGAATGACAAAATCATCAGATTTGTTGGAAAAAAATGATGGTCCTTGGTATTATGAAATGCATAGTCTAGGATATAATTATAGAATTACTGATTTTCAATGTGCTCTTGGTAGTAATCAATTAAAAAAATTAAATGATTTTGTATCGAAAAGAAATAGGATTGCAAAATATTATGACAAAGCATTTAGAAAAAATAAGCATTTGAAAATTCCTAGCCGTGATCATAAAGTAAATCATTCTTATCATTTATATCCATTGCAAATCTTTTTTGATAGATGTAGCAAATCAAAAAAAGAATTATTCGATTTTTTTTATAAACATGGCATTAATCTTCAAGTCCACTATATCCCAATTAGCTCCCAGCCTTATTATGTAAAAAAGTTTGGAATCAATTCATCGGATTATATAAATGCAAATTTATTTTATTCTCAAGAAGTTTCCCTGCCTATTTATCCTACTTTAGAAAAAAAATCGCAAGATAGAATTATTAAATTGATTAATGAGCTGGTATAATTTTTTATGGAAAATCTTAGATTAGATACAGAAAATTATTTTCTTCAGAGTTTAAATGAAAGTGATGTATCTGAACGTTATCTTTCATGGTTGCATGATTTTGAAGTATCTAAAACTCTTGAGGTCGATGGCAAATCTCAAACTCTTGAAACAATAAAAGATTATATAAACTGGCATGATAATAAGTTAAAATTTCTTTTTGGGATTTTTACTATTAAAGAAAAAAAACATATAGGGACATTTTCAGTAACATTGAATGTTGAACATAAGCGTGCGACAATTGGCGTAATGATTGGTGATAAAGATTATTGGGGGACAGGGGTAGTTAATGAAGCCAGAGCAAAAATAATTGATTGGTTATTTGATATTAAAAAAATGAATAAAATAGAAGCTGGTCCTATGTCAATTAATTTCCCTGCAATTTTTAATTTTATTAATCAAGGTTGGGAGAATGAGGGAATAATGAAAAGTCACTATTTAATTGATGGTAAAAGTGTGGATTCCATTCTTTATGGAATGACAAGAAAGCTTTGGAAGGATTTAAAGAAACAATACAAATAATACTATGAATGTAAATATCGGAAAATTAGGTAAAATAATTGATTGCTTAACTGGTGAAGTTTGGAGTCAGAAAAAATTATTTTCTGAAGTAAATAAAAGAACGGCGTATTTATACAATAATGGAATAAATAATAACAGTAAACTAATTTTAGCACATGGTGGTTCTCCTGCTTTTTTTGCAGATTTATTTTCTTGTTGGAATTTAGGAGCTATGGTTGCCTGCATTAATCCAAGCATTAAAAAATTTGAGATGGAAAATATTGTTAATTTTTTAGAGCCAGATGCCATTATTACTAATAAAAATAAAATTAATATGTCTTTAAATGTGTCGACCATAAATCTTTCAAAAATATCTTCAAATACTCGCTCTTTCAAATGGAAGAATATTTCTATTTTAGATAATCCATCCTTAATGCTTTTTACCTCTGGAACTACTGGTACCCCTAAAGGAGTAGTGCATACTTTTCGAAGCATAGCTTCTAGAATTTCGCTAAATCAAAAAATTATAGGCTCTAACGTAATGGATGTAAGCTTATGCCCTCTTCCAACTCATTTTGGTCATGGTTTAATTGGGAATTGTTTAACTCCTTTATTAAATGGAGATACACTTATTCTTTTGCCAGGTAGTGATATAAAAAACATCGTTAATCTAGGAAAATTTATTGATGATTATGAAGTTACTTTCTTGAGTTCCGTACCAACTATGTGGAAAATTGCAACTAAATCACAAAAACCTGAAAAAAACACAATTAAAAGAGTTCATGTTGGATCTGCTCCGTTGTCTTCTGATTTGTGGCAAGAAATCATTGAATGGTGCGGTACAAAGAATGTTTGCAATATGTACGGTATAACTGAAACAGCAAATTGGCTTGCTGGTGCAAATGCTAATGATTGTAATCCTGAGGATGGTTTAATTGGAAATATGTGGGGCGGAGAAGCAATGATTATTGATAAGGATAATAATTTCTCTTCATTTGGTAAAGGTGAATTGATAGTTCAATCTCCATCATTGATGAGTGGGTATTATAAACTTGAAGAACAAAATAAAAAGGTGTTTATAAATGGTTGGTTTAGAACTGGTGACATTGGAGAAATTGATGAAAAAGGAAATATTAGATTAACTGGAAGAAAAAAATTTGAGATTAATCGAGCCGGATTAAAAGTTAACCCTGAGGATATTGACCTTTTACTTGAAAAAAGCTCCTTTGTTATGGAGGCATGTGCTTTTGGAATTCCAGATGAAATAGCAGGAGAAATAGTTGGAGTTGCTATTAAAATTGACAATAAAGATAATTTAGATAAAGTCAAAGAATGGTGTAGTAATAATTTGCTAAAAGAGAAATTGCCTGAAAAGTGGTATCTTGTAGATGAAATTCCAAAAAGTGATAGAGGTAAAATAAATCGTGCTACAGTAGCATCTATTTGTCTTAATCTTAATAATGAATAATTGTTATACGCATTGATTGAGTTATAGTTTTGAATAAAGCAAAAAAAATTGTATCTGAGGTCTTCAATCTAAATATTGATGATATATCAGACACTTCTAGTATTGGACAATTGCCTGGATGGGACAGCCTTGGTCACATGAGGTTAATTTTAAAGATAGAAAAAATCATTTCAAGGTCTATTAGAACTGAAGAAATTTTATCAATTGTAAATATAGAGAGCATTGAAAAGATTTTAGAAAAAAATAAAAAATAAAGAGTATAGATAAAATGAATAAATTAAATCAGCAGCTATCATTTAAAGATGAAATTATAAATAATAATATTGTACCGATGATAGGCGTTTATGATGTTTTTTCCGCAGCATTAGCTGTTCAATATTTCAACACAATATTTTGTAGCGGTTATGGTTTTTCTGCTAGCTACTATGGTTTACCTGATGAGGGGTATATTGCTTGGTCTGATATGGTTTCATATATTGAAAGAATAAGATCAGTTTTACCTTCAAATAAACATATTGTTGTTGATATTGATGATGGCTACGGAGACCCAAAGTTAGCGGCAGATGTAGTTAAGCGTTTAGAGCGCGTTGGTGCCTCTGCTGTAATTATTGAAGATCAGCGACGCCCAAAAAAATGTGGCCATTTGCCCGGCAAAGAAATTCTTGATCTTGATGAATATTTAATTAGACTCAATTCAGTTCTTAAAGCAAGAAATAAAATGTTTGTTATTGGGAGGACTGATACTCCAAAATTTGAAGATGCTATTTATAGAGTTAAGGAATTTAAAAAAGCTGGAGTTGATGGAATATTGGTTGAAGGAATTGATGATATATCAAAAATACCTCTGATAAGACAAGCTGTAGGAGATCAAATAGCTATAACAATAAACCTTATTGAAGGTGGAAAAACAGACCCTATAAGTTGGTCAGAGTTAGAAAAATTAGGTGTTAATCTAATTAATTATTCAACTCCTTGTTTATTTTCAGCGCATGGTGCAATTAATAATAAATTGAAAAAATTAATAAAAGATAACGGCAGTTTATTGTATGATAAGGATGATATTGATCTAAATAATAATAACCAATTTTTGAAAAATTTACATGATAGAAATATAATAAATTAATTTATTTTGTATTCGGAAAAATTAACTTTGGGTTCTGCTCAATTTGGGAGCAATTATGGAATTGCTAATAGTTCTGGAAAAGTAAAATCTTCTGAGGTAAATAAAATACTTGCTTATGCTTATGGCAAGGGAATTTCTTGTATAGATACTGCATCAGGTTATGGAATAAGTGAAAAAGTTATCGGGGACTATTTTAATGAAAATCTCAATCAAAAATGGACAATAATTACTAAGCTCTCTGGTCCACCTAACTTATTTATGGAACAATTGGAAACGAGTATTCGAAAACTAGGAAGAAAGCCAGATGTAGTTTTGGCACATACCATTTCGGACTTATTTATACCATCCTTTTCAGATATGATCAGTTGGTTAAAAAACGAAATGGGTATTAGTAAAATTGGTGTATCGATATATAGGAAAAATGAAATTGAAAAAATATTCAATTTTAAATATAAAATAGATGTTATTCAGTGTCCTCTAAATATTCTTGACACTCGTTTATATAGAACAGGATTAATTGATAGGATAAAAGAAAATGATATTGAACTTCATATAAGGTCAGTTTTTCTTCAGGGTTTGTTTTTTCTATCTGAAAAACAATTGAACAATAACTTTATTGAAGTTTTGCCATATATAAAAAAACTAAAAAAAATCTCAAGAGATTTTGGATTGTCATTATCGGAATTATCTCTACTCTGGGTTTGCTCATTAAATCAAGTAGATAAGGTGATAATCGGTGTAGATAATATTGATCAATTAAAAACTCATTGTAAAACTATAAATAAAGAAATCGATTTTGAAATAACTGAAAAAATTACTTCTATAAAATACAATAACGAGAAAATACTTAATCCTTCATTATGGGGAGAAAGGGTATAAACATGTCAGCTAATCGTTTAAACACTTTAGCAATAGTTCAGGCTAGAATGGGTTCAAGTAGATTACCAGGAAAAGTAATGAAAAAAATTTGTGATAAAACATTAATTGAAATATTGCTAGAACGGCTATCAGCCTCTTCAAAAGTTGATAAAGTAATTTTAGCCACAACAACTAATTCTAATGAAAATGAAATGGTTAATTGTGTTGAGGATTTAGGGTATTTTGTATTTAGAGGAAGTGAAAATGATGTGCTTGATCGGTACTATAAAGCTGCGAAAATTTTTCCAGCTAAATATGTTGTAAGAATTACAGGAGACTGCCCTCTAATTGACCCAACCTTAGTTGATAATACAATTGAATATATTGATAAGTTAAAATATGATTATGTTTCGAATGCAATGCCACCTACTTATCCAGATGGCCTTGATGTTGAAGTATTTACTTTTCATGCGTTAGAGAAGTCATGGAAAAATGCAAAGACCTCAGTGCAAAGAGAGCATGTCACTCCTTACATGATAGAATCTTTAGAATTTAAAATAGGGAATTGCAGCAATAAGGATAATTTTTCAGATGAAAGATGGACAGTTGATGAACCTGAAGATTTGGATTTAGTGAGAAAAATTTTTGATTATTTTACCCCAAAATTAGATTTTAAATGGGAAGATGTTATGGCACTTAAAAATGAAAACCCTGCAATGTTCGATGTTAACAAACATATTGGTCGAAATGAAGGTGCCGGCTTGGGGACGGGTCAAGATTTGTGGGTATCAGCTAAAAGATTAATTCCAGGTGGCAATATGTTGCTATCTAAAAGAGCAGAAATGTTTTTGCCAGTAAAGTGGCCCGCATACTTTAGCAAAGCTAAAGGTTGCATGGTTTGGGATATGGATAATAAGAAATATGTAGATATGTCAATTATGGGAGTTGGAACAAATACTTTAGGATATGGTCATCAACTAGTTGATGAATCAGTAAATAGTGTAATTAAATTAGGCAATATGTCGACTTTGAATTGTCCCGAAGAAGTTTACCTCGCCGAAAAATTGATTGAATTGCATCCTTGGAGCGACATGGTTAGATTGGCTAGAACTGGTGGAGAGGCGAACTCAATGGCCATAAGAATTGCTAGAGCTGCATCTGGGAAAGATAAGGTTGCATTTTGCGGATATCATGGTTGGCATGATTGGTATTTGGCTGCAAATCTTTCAAATGATAAAACATTAGATGGTCATCTTCTGCCCGGTTTAGAACCAAACGGTGTTCCAAGATCATTAACGGGTAGTGTCCTAACATTCAATTATAATGATTTTGATGGATTAAATAAACTGGTTGAAGAAAACGATGTTGGTGTAATTAAAATGGAAGTCATGAGAAATGAAAAACCAAAAGATAATTTTCTGACTAAAGTCAGAGATCTTGCAACAAAAAAAGGGATTGTTCTTGTCTTTGACGAGATTTCTTCAGGTTTTCGCCAAACCTATGGAGGACTGCACAAAGAATATAAAGTAAATCCAGATATTGCAGTATTTGGAAAAGCACTAGGCAATGGTTATGCTATCACAGCCATCATTGGACGTCAAGAAGTGATGCAGTCAGCACAAGATTCATTTATTAGTAGCACATTCTGGACAGAAAGGATTGGTCCTGCAGCTGCACTTAAAACACTAGAAGTTATGGGGGAAATAAAATCTTGGGAAATCATTACTAATCAAGGATTAGAGCTTCAAAAGTTGTTAAAACAATTAGGAGCTAAACATAATTTAAATATTAATTGTGGAATACTACCTGCGATAACTGATTTTTCATTTGATAGTGAATATGGCTTAGAGTATAAAACATATATTACTCAGGAAATGTTAAAAAAAGGATATTTAGCAACTACTGCTATGTTCATGTGTATTGAGCATGATAATCAAGCTCTCGAAAAATACATTGAAGCTTTGGACCCTATTTTTGCCAAACTAAAAGAATGTGAGAATAGTGATAAAATACATGAATTAATTGATGGTCCAGTTTGTCATGGTGGGTTCAAAAGGTTAAACTAAACTTTTGAATTCTATATAAATAAAATAGTAATTAGATTTTTTGAACATTCAAATATTAACAGAATGTGGTAATAAATTAGGATTTGGTCACCTTTATAGATGTCTTTCTTTATACCAAACTTTTTATGAAAGAAAAATATCAGTTAACCTTATTGTCAAATCAAATTCTGATATTAGTTCTTTATTAAGAAATATAAATTTTGAATATAATAATTGGATAAATAATTATAGTTATAAACCCAATGATATTTACATTTTTGATTCAATAACAATTAGTCAATCCGAAATCAATAATATTTGTAACAAGGTTAAAAAAACTGTTTTTTTTGATGACTATAATAGATTCAATTATTCAAGTTCAGTTGTTATTGATTCTACTGTATTAGTAAATAAGAAACCTCAGGTATTATGCAATGATAATCTTTATTTACTTGACACAAAATATACGGCTTTAAGAAAAGAATTTTGGGCCCCATGCAAAAAATATATACGGAAATCTATAAAAAATATACTTATTACTTTTGGGGGTAGTGATGTTAGAAGTTTATCACATAAATTATTACTTTTACTTAATAATTCATTTCCCAACATACAAAAAACTATTATAGTTGGTCCAGATTTTAATAACAAATCTGAGATTCAGAATGTTGCAAATGATACTACTAGCTTAGTTTTTTCTCCAAATTCAGATCAGATGAAACAAAATATGATAGATTCAGATATTTGTATTGCTTCGGGTGGTCAGACTTTATATGAACTGGCATCTTTAGGAGTGCCTACTATTGCAATTATTTTAGGTGAAAATCAAATTGAAGATACAGTAGGTTGGCATAAAAAAGGGTTTTTATTGAATTCTGGATGGTGGGATAAAAATGGATTGGAAAAAAATATTTTAAACAATATTAATAAAATTTCAAATCAAGCAATTCGCAAAAAAATGTCTATTATAGGCCAAAAGAATATAGATGGAAAAGGTACGTACAGAATTACAGATTCTATCATTAAATATTTTTCATGAGTTTAATTTTCGAAGCTCGCGCATCAATAATAATATATAAGTATATTTCAAAATTAAAAAAAAATAAGAAATTTATTTTACCTGCAAATGTATGTCCTATTGTTCCGATGATATTTTTAAAGGCTGGCATTGCTTTTGATTTTATAGATATTTCAAAACAAACATTAGAGATCGATAAAAACTTATTATATGAGAGATTATCAGAAAATCCTAAAAAATATAATGGAATACTTTGGGTAAGAACATATGGTGCAGATTATAATAATGAAGAAATATTTAAAACTATAAAGAATATAAATTCAAAAATAATTATAATTGATGATCGTTGTTTACAAATACCAAAATTTGATCCCCCCAAATCTATTTGTGATTTAGTTATTTATAGTACAGGATATTCAAAATATGTAGACATAGGCTGGGGGGGATATGGGTTTACAAATAATAAATATTTAGAATCCGATTATAATTTAACATTTGAACAAGATGATTTAGATATCATCACTAACAAAATCCGCAAATCTTTAATTAATAATAGTCCATTTAATTATAATGATAATAATTGGTTAGGTGGTGAGAAAAAAATTAATTCTTTCAGGGAGTATAAAAATCATATTAATAAAACAATACCCATATCTAAAGCAACCAAAGTAAAAATGAATACAATATATGCAGACTATTTGCCTAAAGAAATCCAATTACCCAAAATTTTTAATAACTGGCGATTTAACATTTTAGTAAAAAACAAATCAGAGATAATGAAAAAAATTAACTCAAAAAATCTTTTTTCCAGCTCACATTATCCATCATTGCCAAAAATCTTTTTAAAGCCAGAATGCAATAATGCAAAAATATTAGGAGATCATGTTATTAACCTAAATAATGATTTTAGATTAAATGAAAAACAAGCCAAAAGTCTTTGCAAAATAATTAATAAAAATGTACAAATAACAAAAATATCTAATTTTTTAATTGATTTATAATGTTATCCGTAATTATGCAACCAACATTTATTCCTTGGATTGGTTATTTTGACTTGATCGATCAAGCAGATGTTTTTGTTTTTTATGATGATGTAAAAATTACAAGAAGTTATTGGGATGTAAGAAATAAGATAAGAGATAAAAAATCCGATATATTTTTAACCATACCAATAAAAAGAAACTTACCAAATCAAGACTTAACTTTTATCAATGCCGAAATAAACTACGAAATTCAATGGTATTCAAAACATCTAAAAAGTTTGAAACTAAATTATAGCAAGTCAAAATACTTTGATGAAGTATATATGGTTTTTACTAATGTTCTGGAACAAAAGAAAGTGTTTTTGTCAGAAATAAATATTGACTTAATAAAAATTTTTAGTGAAAAAATGGGAATAGATGTTACTATAAAAAGAACTTCAGAAATGGGTAGTTTTCCAGCGACAAAAGATAAAAAACTAGTAATGATATGTAAAAATATTGATTCAGACAAATATTTATCACCAATAGGTTCTGCAGCCTATATTGAAAAAAACAATCCTGGAGGGGATTTTCCAAAAAATAATATAGAGCTATTTTATCAAAATTATAAACATCCTCAATATCAACAACAATATGAGCCTTTTATTAGTCATTTATCTATATTAGACTTATTGTTTAATTATGGCTTTAATGATAGTTTGGATATAATAAGGCTTGGTAGAAGAGATAAAATTTATTTTAAAGATATTAAAAGGTATTTATAAGAAATGAAAAATAATATTTTAGTTGTTGCTGCCCACCCAGATGATGAAATATTGGGGTGCGGTGGGAGCATGGCAAAATGGAAAAAAAAAGGTCATAGAGTCCATGTTCTCATTTTAGCTGAAGGATTGACATCGAGAGCAAAAATTAGAGACAGGAATAAGCATACTAAAGAACTTAAAAATCTTTCATTAGCTGCTCATAAAGCAGCTGAAATTATTGGAGTGGATTCAATAAAGCTTTTGGATTATCCCGATAATCGAATGGATTCTGTAGATTTATTAGGTATAGTTAAAACAGTTGAAAATGTAGTTGATAAAATTAAACCAAATATAGTTATTACCCATCATTCTGGAGATTTGAATATTGACCATAGGATTGTCCATCAAGCTGTTCTTACTGCCTCTCGGCCACAGCCAGGCTGTTCAATTAAATCTATATTATCGTTTGAAGTGCCATCTGGAACAGAGTGGCAATCTCCAGTCATTGGCCAAACTTTTATACCTAATTGGTTTGAAGATATCACAGAAACTAAAGAAATAAAAATTGCAGCTCTCAATGAGTATAGTTCAGAGATGCGGGAATGGCCTCACGCTAGATCATTAAAGGCTGTTGAGAGCCTCATCAAATGGAGAGGAGCAAGTGTCGGATACGAGGCAGCGGAAGCTTTTATGCTAATTAGAAAATTATAAATTATTATATAGGAAGAACCAATGAAAAAAGAATTTGATTATGATCGATTTACACAAGAAGGGGAAGCAAAGCATCAGGCTTTTGATAGCGTTAGGGCCTTTGAAAAGTGTGTAGCTGACTATGCGGGTAGCAAATATGCAGTAGCAGTGGATAGTTGCACAAATGCATTATTTCTATGTTGTAAATACCTTAAAGTTAATGAAGTAAAAATACCAGCAGTTAACTATCCCAGCGTACCTGGGGTTATTTTACATGCGGGAGGTAAAGTTGTTTTTAAATCAATAGCCTGGAAAGGTTCATATAAGCTGGAGCCTTATCCAATTATTGATAGTGCTTTAAGTTTTTATAGAGGAATGTATAAGCAAGATTTATTTTATTGTCTTTCATTTAATACTTTAAAACATCTAAAAATAGGCAAAGGAGGAATGATTCTTACAGATGATCAAGAAGCTTTTAAATGGTTTAAATCCGCAAGGTACCTTGGAAGACATGAAAATCCATGTTATAACGAGGGTTGTGATTGTGACCATTCAACTGTGGACATGGTGGGTTGGAATATGATTATGACTCCAGATCAAGCTTCTAGGGGTCTAATGCTAATGCATGGTATCCCAGATTATAACGAAGATTTAGACTTCTATTCTCTGTATGATGATTTAAGAAACTATCCAATTTTTAAAAAGGATAATTACGATGCGGCTAACAGGACATCAACCTAATTATCTTCCATATCCAGGGTTTTTTTCTAAAATTTTGCTTGCAGATATTTTTATTATTGTTGACCATGTTGAGTTTACACGTAAAAGCGAGCATAAGAGGAATAAGCTATGTGGACCAAATGGCCCTTATACAAAAAGTTTGAATACGAAATCACATTACAAAGCAAAAATTTGTGATGTTACATTAGTAAATCAAAAAAGATGTCTAGATGATCATTGGAAATCAATTTCACATAGCTATTCAAAACATCCATTTTTCCCAAAATATGGACCTGAATTACAAGTTGCTTATTCGCAAGAATATGAAAAGCTAGTAGATTTAAATGAAACTATTATTAGAATCCTGTTTAATATACTTGACATTGATATGCCAATTTATAAGAGTTCAAATATTGTAAAAGATTGGACATTAAAAAATAATGATATGATTATTCATTTATGTAATGAATTAGATTCTAATGTTTATATTTCTGGACCAGGTGCTGTAGATTATATATTACCTGAAAAATTTAAAGCTAATGGTATAAATCATTTTTTTGATTTTTACGAACCTATTTCATATCAAACACCCTATGGAATAAGTGAGCCAAATATGTCGGTTATTGATGCAATATTTTCAATTGGGCCAATAGAAACAATAAACATATTAAAAAATCAACATCAGTTAATTGATTAAAAAATCAACTAATATTTATTAAAGGTAATTTATGGAAATTAAAATTGGTAAAAAGAAAGTTGGCGATAATCTCCCATGCTTTATAATTGCTGAGATTGGCTCCAATCATAATCAAGATTTTGATCTTGCGATAGAGCTAATTGATGCTGCTGCTGAAGCAAATGTTGATGCAGTTAAGTTCCAAACATTTAAATCTTCAGAACACTATTCAAAAAACACGCCCGAATTTTCTAATATGAAAAAAATCAATATTAGTGAACTTGTTGAATCACTTGAAATTGATCGTACTTGGCAAGTCGATTTACAATCTCATGCTGAGAAAAAGGGTTTATTATTTTTTTCTTCCCCCTGTGATTCAGATGCAATTCAAGGACTTGCTAAGCTTAATGTGCCAGCTTATAAAATTGCTTCTTTCGATATAACTGATGATCGCCTAATTGGTGAGATTGCAAAAGTAGGGAAACCAATTATTTTATCTACAGGCTTAGCGAGTCTAAATGATATTCAATTTGCTGTTGATACTGCAAAACAAAATGGTAACGATGATATTATTTTGCTGCAATGTACTTCTTTATATCCGGCTCCCTCAAATCTAAGTAACTTAAATGCAATGAAAACTATGAGAACAGCATTTGGCAATCTAGTGGGTTATTCAGATCATACTATAGGTGATCATGTCACGATCGCTGCTGTAACATTAGGAGCCTGTATGATTGAAAAACATTTTTCATTAGATCGTGAAATGCCGGGTCCTGATCATTCTTTTGCAATAGAGCCACTTGAACTAAAAGAAATGGTAATTAAAATTCGAGAGATTGAGGAATCTTTAGGAGATGGTATAAAGAATGGTCCTCGGAACGAAGAAATTGAAATGGCTGAAAAAGCTAGAAGAAGTATTCATGCGAAAAGCGACATCAAACAAGGCGAGATAATTACTGATGAAATGTTATGTGCAAAAAGACCAGGCTTTGGCATCTCCCCTCAATTAAGATCCAGAATTATTGGAAGAAAAGCAATAAAAGATATTGTTGCAGATGAGTGGATTACCTGGGATATGATATAGATAAAATATTAATTACTGGGTCACAAGGATTCCTTGGCAAAGAGATAGTTAAGAAATCTAAAAAATTAGATCCAAGACATGTTAGATTTGTTTTTACTGGTTTAAGAAACCTAGAAAATGTTTTCAAATGCGATCTAACTTTCTTAGCTGATGTAAACAAATTATCAGAAAAAGTTTCACCGAGTTTAATTATTCATTGTGCTTCATATGTGCCAAAAAACTTAACTGAATACAATGATATAAATGCTTCTAAAAAAAATTGTACAATGATGAAAAATTTGGTTTCTGTATTTACATGCCCTATACTATTTATATCATCTATGGCTATATATGGAGAAAAAAGCGGCAAACCTATTGATGAGAAAGAAGCATTGGAACCATCCTCAGCATATGGATTGGGGAAAAAGAATGCAGAGGGAATATTATTAAAATCTAATAATCCATCCCTATCAGTTCGCATACCAGGGCTTTATGGATTTAGGAGGGAAAGTGGTTTAGTTTATAATTTGATTAATTCAATGTTAAATGATACTAAAATTAAATTACCTCAAAGCCCCTTATTATGGGCTGCAATGGATGTTGAGGATGCGGCTAAAATAATACTTGAATTATGTTTTTTAGATTGGTCAAATATTGATGCTGTTAATGTATCATATGATGAAAAATATTCAATTAACAGACTTGTTGATATCTTAAACATAAAATTAAATAAAGAAATTGATTGTAATGTTAATCACCCAACATTTGAGTATAATTTAAATTTGATAAAGCAAATGGGCGTTGGAATGAACTTTTCATTTGATAATTCACTTGAAAAGCTTATCAATAATCTATCCTCAATTGATAACTAATTTTTATCATATGAATAAAATATCAAATATTTTTCCATTAGATATATTTAGTATCAAAAAGCTTGGGGTAGAAAGTTGGCATAAAAATTTTTATTGGCCGGTGACTATAAATGAATATGAACAAATTGAAAATTCTCTTCTAGATTCATTTGATAAAATTTATTCTATTCAAGAGAATAATAAGATTATGGATTCATTATGGGTTTTGTATCCTAGATTGCTAGCAAACCTTTGTTTATTAATTCATAATAAATTGGTTTTAGATCGAATATCTAATAAGACAATAGCTTTTGATTATAATAATACTAAATGCAACAAAATTACTATTTCTAATTATTACTGGGATATTTTAATTAACAATAAAAAAATAAAATTTCCGCCTATAGAAAATACTTTTTTTTCAACTTATAATTATAGATTAAGGGCTAAAGTATCTAGTATAAAAAATTTGTTTTTAAACTATGGGTTAACCGGCATCAGACCAAAAATGCAAAACAATAATTTGTGTTTTGTGATTGAACCTATAAGTAGTGATATGATTGACTACTCGAAACAAAAGAAAAAAACTATCATCTACATAGATCCTTATAAATATAAATTAAATAAGATTCCCAAAATTGAAGAAAAAGATTTAAACGGAGTTGTGGAATTATTTATTGAAAATATAATAAAAGATTATAAAACAATGTTTTCAACAAATCAAACTCAACAAATAAAATCATCATTTAAAAAACAAGTTCAATTAATAATTAATATCAATGCTCATAACAGTAGTTTATATAAAGGAAATAAATTTAATTCGTTTTTTGCAATGAGATTGGGAAATCCATTGATTAGATCAGTTGCTATTTCATGTATGCGGAATGGAATTAATGCATATGGGTTTACTCATGGTAATTATATTGGTTTTCATTCAGAAAGAAAATATTCTAACATTTTTTTTGGTTGTGTGAATAATTTTGTTGCTCCTTCTAAAGCTTCGGCAAAACTTTTTTCAAATTCTTCGGTAGAATTCAATAAAATATATAATAAAAAAATTAATATTAGCTATATTATTAAGAACAGCGCTTTTAATAGAGTTAATCAAAATGTTAGACATTTAATTAAACCATCGGTTATAAAAAAAGTTTTATTAGTAGAATTTGGCTTGGGATTTGACCATCAATCATGGCCATTTTATTTAGACTTCATATTAAATATTGGGAAAACTATTAGAACTAATTCACAATTAATAAGCATGATTAAACGGAGGCCCGAAAGACTAGAAGAATCAAAAGATGTATATAATCAATTTTTTGATAAATGTATAGATAAACCATTTGAAGATGTTTTTGGTAAGGCAGATATTATAATTTTTCCTAGAATTACAACGACAACATTTGGATTTTCATTGTTCACAAACCTTCCAATAATAATATTTTCACACAGCTTAGTTAATGTTAATAATGAAACAATAAATGACTTATATCAAAGATGTAATGTCATTAATAGTTCGGTATGTAAAAAAGGGAAAATCCGCTTTGATGAAAATAAATTATTAAAAGTTTTAAATGGGGATTTTATTTCCTCTACTGCTAATTATATTAATAAATATTGTTTGGATAATTAATTTTGAAAGTAGTAGCGATTATTCGTAGATATAATGACTTTGATCAATTACTGCCTATAATTGACTATAGTATAAAAACTAAAAAGATAGATTTTGAAGTATTTACTATAAATATAGATGATACTTATAATTCTCATAGTGATTATTTGATGAATAGATTTTCCATTCGTCAAAAAAATATTTTTCTGACTCTATATAAAGGTCCATTTAAAATAATTTATAATTTAAGAAATGTTATTATCGGTAAAAAAAAGTCATTTTCAAAAGTAAAATTTGGAGGTCTTGTCTTTTTTTTCTTGATAAGAATTATTGATAGTTTTTTGCATTTTCCAATAAAAAAATATCTTAAAACACTGAATAAAAATGATGTTATAATTATGGATACTGGAAGCGAGGCGAATTTCCCTAACAAAAGTATATTAAAATATGGTAAAAAATATGGGATTAAAGTTAATTGTTTTGCGCATGGTTATTTTATTTGGACAAATCTTGATAATACTAGAAAAGGAATGCTTTCAAAGAGTAATTCTAATAGTATAAGAAAATTTATTAAGGGTAAAAGGATTAATGCAGATAAATATTTAACAGCTCCTTTACAAAAAAAATATTATTTTAATTCATCAAGCGCCATCGGATTCAATAAAAATGCATTAAATAAAGTCTATGAAATTGGCGCTCCGAGATTTACACGAGAGTGGTCAAAAATATTAAAACGAGAAGTTTTTAAATCAATGAGATTTAATTATGGTGATGCAAGTAAAACCAATGTTGTTTTTTTTCTGAGTCATTTTCAATACAATGTTATAGAAGATGAGTTTTTTGATACATTTAATGCATTGAGTAATATTGAAAATATAAACTTTGTCTATAAACCCCATACTAGAGGGCATTTAGCAGGAATAGATGAAAAATTATTGAATGGATTTAATGCATACGAAATACCATCAATTTTGCTTTCTGATTGGGCAGATGTTGGAATATTATTTGGCAGTAGCATTGGTTTTCAATTACTGTTGGACGAAGTCCCTATAATAATACCGAAATATATACATACCAATAACACTCTATTTGAAAAATATCGAATAGCTTTAGAAGTAAATTCATGTAAAGAGTTAGTTAATTTATTAAATAACAATAATTTCGACTTAAATAAAATCTTGTTAAAAGAAAATATTTGCAAATTTATTGATAGTACTTTTTATGGGGACATGCCCTATAAAGAAATGATGAATAAATACACAATGACTTTAGGGATATAATCATTTGTTTAGATTAATTTTTAATATTTTAGTTAAAATAAAATCATTTTTATTTATTTCTTGGTTTTATAGAAACTTCATAATCAAAAAAAGTAAAATATCATCAAATAAAAAAAATGTATTGTTTTTGGATCCGGCAAAATTTAGAGGGGATATAGATTGCTTAAAAAAAGACAAAAAATATAATATTTCATTAATTGAGAGTAGATGGCTTTGGGCAACAATTAGTTCATTTATATCAGGTAAAATTGATATTCTAGATTACCTAAACTTTTCAAAATCAAAACAAAAAAAATCTTATAATAAAATTGACGCTTTTCATAAAAGTTTAGTGCATAATATTTGTAGCCACTACAAAATTGATTGTGTAATTATAGCAAATTATAGGTATGTAGAATATTTGCCTTGGTTAAAAGCTTTTAAAAATCTATCAATACCAATAATAATATTTTATAGAGAATGTTTATTAACCACTGAAAGATTTTATGATGGGGTTTATTCTAGGCATAAACTATTTAAAAATTATCCATTTGATCACATAATTGTTCATAATGATATAACTAAAAAAACATTTGTTAGTTCTCATATGGCAAAAGAATCTCAAGTTAGTGTGGCGGGAGCACTTCGTATGGATTCTTTATTAACAACGATTAATAAAAAATTTTCAACTAAAAATACTAGGAGAAAGAAAGTCACATTATTTTATTTTGATTACAGAGATAGTCTTTTTGGTAAAGAAAAACTTAGTAAAATCATTGAAACTGGATACGGAGACAAGTATAATTATGTAGAAAAAATTTGGCCATATAGAGAAAATCTTTTTGATGATTTGCATTCCACATTAATAAAACTTGCAATAAATAATCCTGAAATTGATGTGGTAATTAAAGCAAAAAAAATTCAAAAAGAAAAAAATAATCAATCATGGGAGAAATTTATTGATATCCAAAAAAAATATAATGTCGACACCCTAGACTTAAAAAATTATTTTGTATTAAATGAAGGTAATGTTCACAACCTAATAATGGAGAGTAACATAATTATTGGCTTACAGTCATCAACGGTTTTGGAAAGTGCAATAGCAAATAAATATGTGATTTTTCCCCTATTTTATAATTATTCGAGAATTGAAAATTTTAGAGATTTTCATTGGCATCAGTATATAAATTTATTTGAAGTTGCAGATAGTGGAAATCAATTATATGAAATGATTTTAAATTATTTATCAAATGAAAGGGAAATTAGTTCAGAAATAATTGAAGGAAGAAAAAAATTATTTGAAAAGTATTTTTACAATTTGGAAGGGAAATCTCTTCAAAAGTATCACCAAATAATTCAAGGTGTATTATCTGAACATAATGAACAATTAAAAATAAATGCTCAAGCTTAGTAGTAAAAAAATTGGTAAAAATTTTCCTCCATTAATTGTAGCTGAAATTGCTCAGGCGCATGATGGATCATTAGGAATTGCAAATAGTTATATTGATGCTGTGGCAGATGCGGGAGCAGATTGCATAAAGTTTCAAACCCATTATGCTTCAGAAGAATCAACTTTTGATGATCAATTTAGAGTAAATTTTTCTACACAGGACAAAACAAGATATGATTATTGGAAAAGAATGGAGTTTTCAAAAGATGAATGGAGGCAACTTTCTCAACATGCGAATAAAAAAAATCTATTATTTTTAAGTTCAGCATTCTCACAAAAAGCACTAGAGCTATTATTTGATATAGGTCTTCCAGCAGTAAAAATAGCTTCAGGTGAAATATCTAATAGAGATATGTTAGATTACGCAATAGAAAAAAATTTACCAGTAATACTCAGTACTGGCATGAGCAATTGGAAGGAGATTGATAATTGTGTAAAATATTTGAATGATCACAATATTGCAGTAGTTATTATGCAATGTACTACAGAATATCCAACTCCTTTAAATCATGTTGGATTAAATGTAATTGATCAATTCAAAAAGGCTTACCCTAATAATTATTTCGGTTTATCTGATCATTCTGGTACTCTTTATCCCAGTTTTGCTGCTATTTCCAAAGGTATTGATTTAATAGAAGTACATGTAACTTTTGATAAAAGGATGTTTGGTCCTGATACTAAATCATCAATAACTATTGAAGAATTAAAATTATTATGTGATTATAGAGACGGGGTACATGAGATGACGACAAATCCAGTTGATAAAAATGAAATGGCAAAAAAGTTATCGGATGTTAAAAAATTATTCTCTAAAAGTCTTGCCCCTTCCAGACCATTAAAAAAAGGCACCATCATTAAAAAGGAAATGTTGCAATTAAAAAAACCTGGGACGGGTTTAAGTTATAACAAAATAAATGAAATAATTGGTAAGTGTCTGATAAAGGATGTGAATCCTGATTATTTACTTAAATTGGAGGACTTCGTTGAACAATAATATAAAAAAAGTTTGTGTTGTCATTAATAGTCGAGCAAATTACGGACGGATAAAAACTTTTTTACAAAGTGCTCAAAAAAGTAAAAAAATAGAACTGCAAATTGTTGTTGGTGCATCCGCTTTATTACATAGGTTTGGCAAAGTAATAGATATAATTAAAGCTGATGGATTTCAGCCTAATGCGCGTTTGTATAGCATTGTTGAAGGTGAAACGCCTATTACTATGGCAAAGTCTACCGGATTGGGTATTATAGAGTTATCAACTATTTTTTATAATCTTAAGCCTGATATTGTTTTAACTGTCGCTGATCGTTTCGAAACACTTTCTACAGCAGTAGCATCTAGCTATATGAATATTCCTTTAGCGCATACTCAGGGAGGCGAAGTTACAGGCTCAATAGATGAGAGTGTTAGACATGCTATAACAAAACTTTCCCATATACATTTTCCAGCAACAAAAAAAGCAGAACAAAATGTCATTAGAATGGGTGAGAACCCTAAAACTGTATTTAATGTAGGATGTCCATCAATAGATGCAATTGCAAATATTGATTTAAAGCTATCAAAAGATTTTTTTGTTAAGAATAAGGGTGTGGGCATTAAGATAAATCAAGATAAACCGTATTTAGTTATTTTACAACATCCTGTAACTACTGAGTATGGGAAAGGATTCTTCCAAATTGAACAAACTCTAAAGGCCATTGAATCAATTAAAATGCAAACAGTTTGGTTATGGCCAAATATTGATGCTGGTTCTGATGACATATCAAAAGGATTAAGGATGTATAGAGAAAAATATAATCCTGATTATATTCATTTTTATAAAAATTTTGAAGTTCAAGATTATGCTAGATTAATAAATAATTGTAAATGTCTTATTGGGAATTCAAGTTCAGCCATAAGAGAAGGGTCTTTCCTTGGCGTCCCAGCAGTAAATATTGGTACAAGGCAAAATGGAAGAGAAATGGAAAAAAATATTATTAATGTTGATTATAATTCAACTCATATTGAAGATGCTATTAAAAAACAATTGATTAATGGAAAGTATGATTCATCTAAATTATACGGTGATGGGAAAGCTGGTGAAAAAATCGTTAAGATTTTAGAAGATGCTAAAATCAATATACAAAAACAATTGCCTTATTAATTATTACCTGAAATTAAATTTAATTCATAAATGAAAATATTATATCTTGGCCCAAAGCAAGGTTTTGAAACTATTCAGCAAAATTTATCAAAAAACATAACAATCAAAAACTGTCTTGCAAATAGAAAAATTTTAACTAATGAAATCAAAGATGCTGATGGTCTTATTGATGCTTCAATGAAAGTACCTATAGATTTAAAAATCTTAAAAAGTTCGAAAAAATTAAAAGTTATTTCTACAGCAACTACAGGTTCAGATCACATTGATATTCAATCTGCTGAATCTATGGGTATAAACGTTCTGACTCTTAAAAATGATAAAGATTTATTAAGAAATCTTACGCCAGCTGCCGAACTAACTTGGGCCTTGCTTATGAATGTAGCAAGAAAGGTTATATCTGCATCTAAACATGTAAATAATGGTTCTTGGGTACGTGAAAATTTCCCTGGCATTATGTTAAAAGATAAAACTTTGGGTATAGTAGGTTGTGGGAGAATAGGTCAGTGGATTTCTAAATATGGTAATGCATTTGGAATGAATGTTCAAGGATACGATCCTTTTGTTAAGCCATGGCCCAATCAAATTAAAAGAAAAAGTCTTGAAGAATTATTTGTTTCATCTGATTTTATTACTATTCACGTACATCTAACTAAGGATACTAGAAAATTAATAAATAGTAGATTAATGGGAACTATAAAACCTGGAGCAGTATTAATAAATACTTCTCGAGGAGGATTAATAGATGAAAAAGCTTTGCTTAAAGCATTAATTTCAAAGCGATTATCCGGCGCTGGTTTGGATGTATTGGATGGGGAACCAAATATATCTAATCATCCTCTAGTAAATTATGCTAGAAAAAATGATAATTTGATTATTACTCCTCATTGCGGTGGTTTTTCTCTAGATGCTCTACAGCTCGTATGTCAAAGAGCATTTGATAAAGCAGTTACATATTTGGATTAACTTATAAATTGGAAAATAAATACTCATTACTAGCTGATCGTATTAATGAAAATGGAATAAGGCATGCTTTTGGAGTCCCTGGAGGTGGAGAAAGTCTAAAATTAATTGATGCACTAAATCATGCAAATATTCCATTCTATCGAACACATCATGAAGCTGCAGCGGCAATTATGGCAGGTACAATTGGTAAATTAACTGGTAATCCTGGTTTATCTATTTCAATTAAAGGTCCAGGATTAACAAATATGATGCCAGGCATAGCATTTTGCAATTTTGAAAACTTTCCAATGATAGCTATATCAGAATCATATGATGAAAAGTCAAAAAAAATATTTGGTCACAAAGGAATTGATCAGAGTGAGCTTGTTAGCAGAATATCAAAAGGATCTATTTATTATAACAATAGAATAAATCGTTTTCAAAATGCGTTTGATTTAAGTATTCAGGAAATCCCAGGACCTGTTGTTTTAAATTTGGCTAAAGGAGAAAAGAGAATTTTTTCTAATCGAGTTTTCGAATTCAATCAAAACTCAATCAAAAACTTATATAGTATTATTAAAAATTCAAAAAAACCTATTATTATTTTTGGATCATCAGCATATAGATTTGGTTTTTCAGAAAAATTATCAAAACTTGACCTTCCTATTTTTACAACTTTATCGTCTAAAGGCATGTTAAATGAAAATTTGAATTATAGCGCAGGTATATATACAGGAGCAGGTAGAAAAAAATCCCCAGAATTTTTCTTATTTGAAAAAAGTGATTTAATTATCGGCATAGGGATTGATGATAATGAATTATTGAATTCTGATTTTTATGATTGTGAATCAATCAATTTTTCTTTATCCAAATCTGAAATTACCAACAAGTTTAACCATAATGTGTTCTGTAGTATTGAAGAAATAGATGAATTTATTTACTTGTTATCAGCTGTTAAATGGGGAAAAAATGAAATAAAAAAAACTAGGGAAAGTCTAAATAAATATTTTCTAAATGATGATTCATTTCTTCCATCGATAATATATGAAAATATCGAAAAACATTTTAATAACAATTATAGAATAATATTAGATACTGGATATTTTTCTACTGTAGCCGAGCATTATTTTTTATCAAAAAATATAGATTCATTTATTTGCGCAGCGAATAGTCGTTATATGGGAACAAGTATTCCAATGGGTATTGCATCTTCATTATATGATACATCAGTTCCTTCTATAATTTTTGTGGGTGATGGCGGCATTGGAATGTATATCTCTGAAATGAAAATTGCCGCAGAAAATAAACTTCCGATTCTAGTAGTTTTGCTTAGCGATGGAGGGTTTGGCTCTATTCGTAAAAGGTCCATTTCTAATGGATTAACTCAAAGTCCAATAGCTATTTCTAACCCGTCCTGGAATAAGCACTTTGAATCATTTGGAATAAAAAGTTGTACTGTTAAATCTTTAAATACTTTAAATAAAGTATTGGATTCATGGCAATCAGGCCCTTTGTTTATAGAATGTTTTTTTGATAAAGATTTATATATGAATATGGTAAATGATTTAAGAGAATGATATGAATAATAATTATTTAAAAGATCAGGGTTTGGATAAATTAATAAATAATGATAAAACCAATAATTCAAATAGAATTAAACCAAAATATGATGATTTAATTAGATTACATAAATTAATATTAAAAAGAAAACCAAAAATTATATTGGAATTTGGAGTTGGATGGTCAACTATTGTAATAGCTGATGCAATTAATAAAACAAAAGAAAATAGCATTCTTTATTCAGTTGACGCTTCAAAAGAGTGGTTGAAAAGAACAAAAAAATTAATTCCAAAAAAATTGAAAAAATTTATCATTTTTCATCAAAGTGATGTGCATATCGATATTATCAATGGGCAATTATGTAGTTTGTATGATAATCTACCAGATATAGTACCTGATTTTATTTACTTGGATGGCCCTGACCCAAAAGATATACAAGGCAATATAAATGGTCTAAGTTTTAATTGTTCAAGAAGGACTGTTATGTCTGGTGATATTATTTTAATGGAATCAACATTATTGCCAGATTCATTTATTTTAGTTGATGGCAGAACAAACAATTCTCGTTTTTTAAATAGAATGTTTTTAAGAAAATGGAAAATGAGATGGGACAGGATTGGAGATATTACAACATTTGAATTAATTGAAGACCCTTTGAAATAATTTATGGTAAAAAACAATAAGCATTTATTTATTCTTGGAGCAGGAAGTATAGGGAAAAGGCATGCTAAAAACTTTTTAGATTTAGGGTGTAGTATTGCTATATATGACCCAAATCCAAGCAGACTTGATGAGGTAGAAAAAGAACTTACTGGTGTAGATATATATTCGGATATAGATGATGGACTAAAAAATAACAATTTTGACGGTGGTATAATTTGTTCTCCAACAAAATTTCACATTGAACAATCAATTAAATTATTAAGACATGATTTACATTTATTAATGGAAAAACCACTTGGTGTAAATTTAGCATCTGCAAAAAAACTTAATAATTATTGCGAAAATAAAAATAAAAGTTCTAAAATTTTATTAGGATACACATGGCGATGGTGGGAAGCCTTAATTCGTATGAGAGATTTAATTCATAATAATGAAATAGGTAATATTTACCATGCCGAATACTTTATGTCCGCACACCTTGCTGATTGGCATCCTTGGGAAAGATATCAAGATTTCTTTATGTCAAGTAAAGATCTTGGAGGTGGAGCATTATTAGATGAAAGCCATTGGATTGATCAGATGGTTTGGTTTTTTGGAATGCCTAACAAAGTAGTTGCAACAATAGATAAGGTAAGTGAATTAGAAATTACTAGTGATGATAGTGTAGAATTTTTAGCATATTACAATAATGGACTAAAAGTTTTTGTTCATTTAGATATATATGGACGACCGCATGAAAAGTCAATTAAAATAATTGGCCAGAAAGGGAAAATAGAGTGGAATGACTATGATAATTCTGTGAAATTATTTAAAGGTATGGAAATGGAGAAATCTTTTAATTATACTAATGAGAGAAATGACATGTTTATTAATGTTGCTAAAGAATTTATCCAACTTATTAATGGTGAAGAAAAAATTAGTTGTGATTTAGAATCTGGAATTAATGTTATGCGAATAATTGAGGCAGCAAGAATAAGTAATAAAGAGATGCGATTTATCCAAATGGATGAAATCCTGTAATGTCCTTAATGGGGAAAAATATACTTGCTATTGTTCCTGCTAGAGGAGGTTCAAAAGGTATAGCTAAAAAAAACTTAGTTTCACTAGCAGGTCTTTCTTTAATTGCCCATGCAGCTAAAGTATGTTCTGACTTAGATTGGATTGATAATAGTATTATTTCATCTGATGTTGAAGATATGATTAATGAAGGATTGAAATATGGCCTTGAAGCACCATTTAAAAGAACACAAAAACTTTCTACAGATATGGCAAGTGCTATTGATGTTTGGAAACATGGATTTATTAAATGTGAAGAATACTTTAACAAAAATTTTGATATAACAATTTTATTAGAACCCTCAAGCCCCTTAAGACAACCAATTCATATAGAAAAAACCGTAAAAAAACTTATTAATGGTCATTTTGATTCAGTGCTTACTATTAGTGAAACAGATTCAAAAAGTCACCCTTTTAAACAACTTCAAATTGATGGCAGGAATGTAAAATATTACGATGTGTTATCTAAGGATGTTATTGCTCGACAGGAGCTGAAACCACTATATCATAGGAATGGTGTTTGCTATGCTCTAACTAGAGACTGTCTATTAAATCAAGGGAAAATTATTGGCGATAACCCTTCATATGTAATAATTGAAGATCATGTAGTGAATATTGATACTAAATTAGATTTGGAGTTAGCAAAATATTTCATCGAGAATAAAAATGATTTGTAGTATTATTCCTGCACGTGGTGGATCCAAATCAATTTATAAAAAAAATATCACAGCCCTTGGTGATAAACCCCTAATTTATTATACAATTCAAGCTGCACTTGGATCTAAAACAATTAATAAAGTAGTAGTTTCCACAGATGATCATGAAATAGCTGAAATTGCAAAAAAACTAAATGTTGATATACTGAAGCGTCCAAAGTATTTATCTACTGATAATGCTAAAATGCTTCCAGTTATACAGCATGCCATAAAAAAAATCAAATTAGATAATTTTTCAGAAAAATTAATTATTTTACAGCCCACATCACCATTGAGGAGATCAATTCATATAGATCAAGCACTCCCTTTATTAAATGGGCGTTGGTCTTCCGTGGTAAGTGTTTGTGAAGCTGAACATACACCATACAAGATGTATAAAAGGGATAAAAATAAATTAATTGATTTTGTATCTAAAAAATATAGGGGTGAAAACAAACAAAGTTTACCCACAGTATACAGAGAGAATGGGGCTATTTACATTTGTTGGATTAAAAATATAATTGAAGGAAAATTTAGGGGATCTAATATTAGACCATATTTAATGTCTCAAATTAATTCTATAGATATTGATAGTAATTTTGATTTGACATTATGCGAACATATAATAAAGAAACCTATTGTTGATGAATAAGTTGGATTTAAGAGGGAAAAGAGTAACTATATTTATAGGTTCTGAGGTAATTGGATTTTTAGTTAGCATTGGTAGATTAATGGCTGAGTCTCATGGTGCGATAGTTGATTATATAATCTCATCTAAAGACAAAAAAAATGTAATTAGTAAAATTCACTCTGGAAACGCTGGAATAAATGTTTTGCAGGAAACTGTCATACACAACATTCAAAAAAAAGATATTATTAGTAAAGCATTAAAAATTGAAGATAAATATAAAATAAACTTATCGGGATTAATTGCTGAAGATAGAGGTTTGGGGCAGGGTTATTTTGGTAATGCAGATAAACTTCCAACAATTAAAAGATCATTATGGTCTAAAGAAACTAAATTAAAATCAATTATAGAATTATTTTATAGATATGAAGCATTATTAAATAAAACTGATTTACTGATTCACCAATATCCTGATAAAATTCGGAATATTATTGTTACTCATAATGAAGGTATTTCAAAATGTTTAATCCAAGCTAGATTTGGCGATCGATATATGTGGAGTGATAATAACTTTTTGACAAGTTCCTATTTTATAAATTCAATTAAAAAAAACCTGAATGATTATAATCCAGCTAACTCATCGATAGATTATCAAGTAGATAGTGGCGCAAAAATTCTAATAGAAAAACATTTCAATAAATCATATGCTAAAGCTTCAATTGAATTGTTAAAAAATATAATTATAAAGACTAAGCAGGCTTTGTCAGGAAATTATCCAAATGATTCATATTATTTATATGGATGGACTCCAACAATAATTAGAAATGTGAGAAATTATAATTACATTAAAAAAATCGGAAAAAACCCAACTCAACTAAAAAAATATAAAATTGTATATTTCCCATTACAAATTGAACCTGAAGTTTCACTATACCTTTTTTCTCCAGAGTTTACAAATTTTATAGAAGCTATTTCTTGGATTTCAAAATCAGTCCCTGCTGATTATATAATTGTAATTAAGGAAAATATTCATTTTGGAACAAAATCAAAAAATAAATATAAGCAATTAACTAAAATGGCAAATGTATGTTGGGCACATCCAGAAATAAGTTCATGGGAGTGGATTGAGTCAAGTAATCTAATTGCAACCATTACTGGTACAGTAGGAGTTGAAGGAGTATATTTTAAAAAACCAGTTATTTCTTTTGGCGCACATCAAATAATCAATTATTTACCTACCGTTTTACATGTAAAAAATTTTATGGAGACACGATCAGCAATACATAAATTATTGAATCAAAAAATAAGTGATTCTGAATATAATAAGTCAAGAGAAGTCCTATATAAATCTCAAATAGATTCTTCATTTGAGTTAATAGATTATAAAAATGTTAATAAAACTAGAGATTTTTTACCTGAAATTGCAAAAATTGCTATTAATAATTTTTTTGATCCTATATGAATAAAAAAAATAAAGTGTTGAAATGGCAAAGGAATGAGGGTTTATTATTATCTGAAGATTATCAGTTAAATAATAATATTGCAGATAAACTTTCTAAAAAAGGGTTCGAAGAAATTTGTAAAAAATATACGCATATTACTCCTGATCGCATTTTTGATTTTTTAAAAATAAATCCAAAAGTTTGGAATTCCTTTTCAGGTAAAGGTGTAGACTTAGGAGGTGGGGTTGGATTGTTATCAAGTATAGTTGCAACAAATAATAATGTTGATCACATTTATTGTATTGAGATAACAGAAAACTCAGTAAATAAGTGTCATCCAATAGTAATTGATAAAATTTTAGGGAAAGACAAAAATAAAGTAATCTCTGTTATTGGTGATTTTGATTTTATTGAATTAAAAAACTCATCTGTTGATTTTATAATTGCATGGGATGCTCTACATCATTCTGTTGATGTTATTAAGACATTAACAGAAGCAAAAAGGGTTTTAAAAAAGCATGGTAAAATTATCCTTGTTGATCGCGTACATAATAATTCCACTTCTGATAAAGAAATTCAAAGAATGCTCAATGTACAGTATGATAAATTTTTTTTAGTCGATAATTATTTACCTGAAGATAAAATATTAACCAGGCGAGATAATGGAGAGCATGAATATAAGTTTAATGATTGGGAATTTTTCTTTGAACAATCAAAGCTAAAAATAGAAGATGCATTGATTGTAAAAGAAAAATGTAATAAAAATTTTTCCTATACAAATGATGCAGGTATCAAAGAAATCTTTGTTGATTATTCATTAGGCGGTTTTGAAAGAAGGAAAATCATTTATATTTTAAATCATTTATAATTATAAAGCATTTTAATTGAAAAAATGAAATATATAAATAAAGAAATTCCAATCAAATATATTGATGGCTATAAATTAAGAGGTCGCAATTTTTTTTATGATGTAAAAAAAGAAAATGATGAATTATTAGAACAATATCGTGATTTGATTAAAAAGTATGATGACTTCATTTGTTTATTGTGTAATTCTAATAAAGGAAAAATTTATCTGGAGTGGAAGGAAGAATATCAGTTAGTAAAATGTGATAATTGCAATGTTATTTCTGCAAATATTAATGAATGCATTGATAATTTATATGATGATGAAGGTCACTATGAAAGATCAGCAGAAATGATTGCAAAAAACTATGAATATAGAAAGACTACTTTTGGAATAGAGCGATATAATTATTGTATCAAAAGACTATCTTTAAATTCATCAAAAATTAATGTTCTAGATATTGGATCTGGATTTGGATACTTTTTATCAGTTTTAAATGATAAAGGTGTAAAAAATAAAGGATTGGAGATTGATCCACTATCAGTTAATTATTCTAAAGACATTGGTCTGAATGTATCAAATACTAGTATTGATAAAGAATTAGATAGCTCTTATGAGCTTATAGTTATGTTTGATGTATTAGAACATTTATATAATCCAATGGATTTTTGTACAGAAGTATCAAAAAAAATAAAAAAAAATGGATATTTAATTGCTTATACACCAAATATTCATTCTATTGGATTTGAATTAATGGATTCTAAACAAAATTTATTACATCCATTTCAACATGTATGCTTTTATAATGAAGAATCTCTAAAATACCTTGCAGATAAAATAGGATTTGAAATTATTAGTATAGACTACTTTGGTTTAGATATTATGGACTATTTATTTATGAAAGAATACGAAGATAAATATCCATATTTTGAGAGACTAAATGAATTCTCTACTTTTATTCAAGCTTGCATTGATAAGCTTGGAATAAGCAACCATTTACGTATAACCTATAAAAAAATAAATGAAAATTGATAATAGAGAAATAGGTCCTAACTTTTCTCCATTTATTATTGCAGAAATTGGTATTAACCACGAAGGAAATATTGATAAAGCAATCAAGATGATTGATGATGCTTCTCAAACTGGCTGTGATTGTGTAAAATTCCAAACCCATGTAATTAATGATGAGATGATTCCAAATAATGTTATTCCTGGGAATGCTGAAGAGTCTATTTGGGATATTATGAATCGTTGTGCGCTAACTGAGGATGAGGATAAACAATTATTTGATTATACGAAAAGTAAAGGCCTTATATATTTATCAACCCCTTTCTCAAGAGCAGCTTCAATAAGATTAGAAAAAATGGGTGTTAGTGCATATAAGATAGGTTCTGGAGAATGTAATAATTACCCATTAATTAAGCACATAGCAGGATATCGAAAGCCAATTATATTGAGTACGGGAATGAATGATATTGAATCGATTAAACCAGCAGTTAAAATTATGGAGAAAGCCAATATTGAGTATGCTTTATTACATTGCACATCTATGTATCCAACGCCATATGACAAAGTTAGATTAGGCGGAATAAATGATTTGACAAAAAATTTTCCAAATGCAATTATAGGATTAAGTGATCATTCAATTGGGAACTATACATCATTTGCTGGAGTAGCACTTGGAGCCTCGATTATAGAAAAGCATTTTACTTCAGACAAATACTGGGATGGTCCTGATATCCCTATATCAGTTGACCCTATTGAATTAAAAGATCTTGTTATAGGGGCAAAAGCTGTTCAGCTTGCGAAGGGAGGATGCAAAGAAATTATAAAAGAAGAACAACCTACAATTGATTTTGCATATGCATCAGTTGTTTCAATTAAGGATATAAAAAAAGGTGAAAAGTTTAACCATCAAAATATCTGGGTCAAGCGTCCTGGCACAGGAGAAATTAAAGCGAAAGATTATGAGAAAATAATTAATAAGATAGCTACAAAAAATATTAATAAGGATAAACAGATTTCCTGGAGAGATATTCAAGATTAAAATAAATAATAAAATATTATTCATAAGTGGAACAAGAGCTGATTTTGGCAAAATAAAGCCTTTGATTCAAAAAGTAAAATCCTCAAAAAATCTAGATTATACAATTTTTGTAACTGGAATGCATATGCTTCAAAAATATGGTTCTACATTGGATGAAATATCTAAATCTGGATTTGATCAAATATATTCATTTATTAATCAAGATGATATAATGGGAGCCCAAATGGATTATGTTACTGCAAATACAATAAATGGATTAGGGCTTTATGTTCGTGAATTTAGACCAGACTTAATCGTTGTCCATGGCGATAGAACTGAGGCTCTTGCTGGGGCAATCGTTGGTGTATTAAATAATATTCTGGTTGCTCATATTGAAGGCGGTGAAGTTTCTGGTACCGTTGATGGTTTAATTAGGCATGCAATCACTAAACTTTCACATATACATTTTACAACGAATAAAATGGCAAAAGATAGATTGATTCAAATGGGGGAAGAATCTTCAAATATTTATGTAATTGGATCCCCCGAAATTGATGTATTGCTATCTAAAAAACTTCCTAAAATAGAAGAAGTGAAAAAATATTACCAAATAGATTTTTCTAATTATGGTATTTTTATTTATCATCCCGTTACAAGTGAAATAAATAATACCAGAGAAAATATTTCAAATGTAATAGATAGTATAATTGAATCTAAGCTAAACTATGTTGTCATATATCCAAATAATGATGCCGGATCAGATATAATATTTAATGAAATAACCAGATTGCAGAATCTTAATAAGTTTCGATTACTTCCTTCGATGAGATTTGAGTCTTATGTAACATTGATGAAAAATGCGAATTTTATTATTGGCAACTCAAGTTCGGGCGTAAGAGAAGCCCCAGTTTTTGGTCTACCAACTATAAATATTGGTACTAGGCAGATGAATCGAAACAAAAGTAAAAGTATCGTTAATGTAAATGAGAATAAAAAAGAAATCTCATATGCAATAAAAAATCTTCAATCAAAAATAAAACCTACATCAAAATTTGGATATGGCAAAAGTGCAGAAAAATTTATTAAAATTTTAAATTCATCAAACTTTTGGAAAATTAGTATACAAAAAGATTTTGTTGATAAAAATTAACTGCAAAATTTTCAAACTTTTGTAATTAATTATGAAATATAATCGAATTATTCCTCGACTAGATATAAAAGGACCAAATCTTGTTAAGGGTATCCATTTAGAGGGTCTCCGAGTTCTTGGCAAACCAGATGAATTTGCGAAAATATATTATGATCAGGGCGCAGACGAATTAATTTATCAAGATGCGGTTGCAAGTCTTTATCAGAGAAACAGCTTAACTGAAATGATAACAAAAACAGCAGAAAATATTTTCATACCACTAACAGTAGGAGGTGGTATAAGATCTCTTGAGGATATTAATACAGTATTAAGAGCTGGCGCTGATAAGGTTTCAATTAATACTGCAGCAATTAATAATCCAGACTTTATTAATGAAGCGAGTAGAGCATTTGGTTCATCAACAATAGTAGTTGCTATTGAGGCAATTAGGAATTTAGATAAATCATATTTAGCTTATACAGATAATGGTCGCGAGCACACAGGATTAGAAGTAATAGAATGGGCTAAACAAGCTGAAGATAGAGGTGCAGGAGAAATCTTAATCACTTCTATTGATTGTGAAGGTACTGGGAAAGGTTTTGACTTTAACCTAGTTAGAGCTATATCAGAGTCAGTTAATATACCAATTATTGCACATGGTGGCGCTGGAGATACTAAAGATATTAGTCGGGTAATAAATAATTCTGGAGCTGATGCTGTAGCTATTTCATCGATGCTTCATTACGCTACTATAAGTTCAAATAAAAAAAATTTAGATGAATTCTCTGAAGAAGGTAATATTGAATTTTTAAAAAACAACAAATCATATAATAAGTTTAGCTATGAAAACCTTATAGAGATCAAAAGTAAACTTTCATCTAATAATATTCCATTAAGAGTTTTAATGTAATCTATGGATGTAGCTATAATTGATTATAAAATGAGCAATCTGCATAGTGTTGAAGCAGCATGCAATAAAGTCGGATTAAATTCCATGATCACTTCAAAAAACAGTGAAATACTTTCATCAAAAATTGCAATTCTTCCAGGGGTTGGGGCTTTTGGTGAAGCAATGAATCAGATAAAAAAACTAGGTTTGGATAAAACAATTAAAGAATTTATTGATTCAGGTAAACAATTTGTTGGCATTTGCTTGGGGCTTCAGTTACTTTTTGATGAAAGTGATGAATTTGGAGAAAATCAAGGATTGGGAGTGATTAAAGGAAAAGTGAAAAAATTTCATCTGCAAAAAATAAATGAAAAAAAATTTCCAGTCCCACAAATAGGATGGAACAAAATATTTAGAACAGATAATGCATGGGATAGTACTCTATTAAAAGAAAACAACGATGGCGATTTTATGTATTTTGTTCATTCTTATTATGTAGAGCCATATGACAATGATATAATTCTATCTAAGACAGTTTATGGTAATGTTGAATATTGTTCATCAATAAAGTATAAAAATATTTTTGCTTTACAATTTCATCCAGAAAAAAGTGGTCTCACGGGTTTAAAAATCTATAATAATATAAAAAATGAAATGGGAAATTGATAAATATGAAGAAACTTAAATCATATTATAATCTACCTGAAAAGGTATCTTTTTGTTCTAAATGCGTAATCTCTAACCAAAGGCCTTCATCAATGCCAGAGTTTATGCATACTCGAGATCGTGAGGATGCTCATTATATCAATTTTAATTCGTCTCGAGTATGCGAAGGATGTCAGCAATCAGAAAAAAAAGAAAATATTGATTGGACTAAAAGAGAAAAAAAATTGATTCAACTTTGTGATAAATATCGTAAAAAAGATGGTAGTTATGATTGTATTGTACCAGGGAGTGGTGGTAAAGATAGTGCGATAACAGCACATTTATTAAAATATAAGTATGGGATGAATCCTCTCACAGTTACTTGGCCTCCAATTTTATATACTGATTATGGCCTAAGTAATTTTAACAATTGGATTGATGTTGGTGGATTCGATAATATATCTTACAAACGTAATGGTAAGGTAATGAAATTATTAACGAAGCTATCAATAGAAAATTTGCTTCACCCCTTTCAGACATTTATAATTGGGCAAAAAAATATATCACCAAAAATCGCACTTAAATTTAATATCCCTCTTATTTTTTATGGAGAAAATCAAGCAGAGTATGGTAATCCAATTGCAGATAATAGTACATCATTAATGGACAAATCATTTTATACTTTTAATAATATTGAAAAACTTTATCTTGCTGGTCTTCCAATAAAAAAACTGATTGAAAAATACGACTTAGAGATGCGAGATCTATTGCCATACCTACCACCAACTCCTGAAGATTATAAAGAAAGTGTAGATATTGAATTTCATTATTTAGGATACTATACAAAATGGATTCCTCAAGAAGCATATTATTATTCAGTTGAAAATACTGGATTTGCCGCTAGGCCTTACCGGTCTCAAGGAACATATAGTAAATATAGTAGTATTGATGATAAAATTGATGATCTACATTATTATACTACATATATAAAATTTGGGATTGGTAGAGCAACCTATGATGCATCCCAAGAAATTAGGAATAATCATTTGACAAGAGATGAAGGGAAAGCATTAGTTAAAAGGTTTGATGGAGAATTCCCCGATAAGTATTTTAATGAGATTATGGATTTTTTAGATATGGAACCAGAATATTTTCATAATCTTTGCAATGATTTTCGTTCTCCGCACCTGTGGAAGAAAATTAATGGTGAATGGAAATTAAGGCATACTGTCAATCAAGATGGTCATGATGACTAATAATATTTTATCTATATGAAAAAAATTTTTATAAATCCAGGTTGGGGTAGAACAGCTGGGACTACACTTAGAGAAATGTATGGGCAACATTCCCAAATCTGTACAATTGCAAGGCCTTGGAATACAAAAACTAAAAAATTCATATATGAACTATTAAAGAATGAAGGTGGAAACTATAATCATTCATTAGTCTCAAATATGATTCATGAATTTGATTGTGGTGATGACAAAACCTATATATTAAGTGATGAAAATATCCTTGATGGTTACAATGTCCAGCCAAATACAAATGCAATATATATTTATGCAAATAGAATGAAAAAATTATTTGAAGATCCACATATTTTTTTAACACTGCGAAATCAATTGACTTGGATTAGCTCTTTCTATTCAAATTGTGGCAGAGTCCTAAGAGGAGTCCCAAAACCATTTGATGGAAGACATGTTGAATTAATTCCTTGGCTGGAATGGCAATTAGACAATGGTGAAAGATCCTTTTTTGACTTAATAGACTATAATAAATATGTTAAAATGTTTATAGATATTTTTGGTAAAAATAGAGTTCACATTTTTCTTTATGAGGATTTTGTTAATCAAAAAAAAGATTTTATTTCTACATTATCGTCATTAATGCAAATTGATGAAATTGAAGCATTTGATTTAATTAATAATCAACATTTGAATCCTCAAGATTCAAAAAGATTAGTAACTTATCTTAAGTTTCGTGAAAAATTTCCACATGGACTATCATTGCATGAACGCATTCCAGGTGGCAAAAAAATTGTTAAAAAACTAAATTATTATCTGAAAAAAGGACCTCCAATGGAAAAAATTAAACTACCTGATAAATGGCACAGCTTATTATACAATTATTATAAAGAAGGCAATAATGAATTATCGAAAAACTTTGACATCCAAGAAAAATTTATTGAATATGGCTATCCGAGCTTATAGTTTTATTAATTGATAAAACCAGATGAATAAAAAACTAATAATCGCAACATTAGGCCCAACTTCTCTTAATAAAAAAGTTGTTAAAAGCATGGACAACAATGGTGTTGATATTTTTCGATTAAATCTCTCACACACTGATATCGATAATCTAAAAAGACAAGTTTTGGAATTGAGCAAATGGACAAATAAACCCATTTGTTTAGATACTGAGGGTCGACAGCTACGTACTAGAAAATTAATAAGAAATAATTTACCAATTAAATCTGGAGAAATTATAAATTTATTATCTTCAAATAAATCTCCTCAAAATGAAAATGAGATACCACTATCAGTAATTGCTCCAGATAAAATTTTATCTATTGGAGATTTATTGTCAATTGATTTTGATTCAGTCATTTTACAAATAATTGATAAAGGTAGTGATAATTCAGTAATTGCCCGTGTAGTAAGTGGAGGTATCATAGGTTCAAATAAAGGTATCCATTTCCCCAATGAGAAACTTCTTCCTGCATTTACTGAGAAGGATATTCTGGCATTCAAAATTGCAAATGACTTAAGAATCAAAACATTTGCACTTTCTTTTGCAAGTGATGCTAAATCCATAAAACAGCTCAGGGAGCATTTTAATTATGAAATTAACATTATATCTAAAGTTGAAAATGATTTAGCTTTACAAAACTTAGCTGAAATTTGTGATGCAAGTGATTCAATTCTTATTGATAGAGGTGATTTATCAAGGTATGTACCCATAGAAAAAATAATATTTGCACAGCAATATATTGTGAAATTTGCTAATTCTGTTAATAAAGATGTCTATATAGCAACAAATTTAATGGAAAGCATGATAAATAATTCTTATCCAACAAGAGCTGAAATACACGACATTGTGGCTAGTCTTAATGAAAATGCTGATGGTCTGATTCTTGCAGCTGAAACAGCTATTGGAAAATATCCTATAGAAACCATTAGATTTGTTTCACAGATAATAAATGAAGTAAATAATACTAAAGATAAATCTAATATAGAATATTTGACCTCAGTTGATCATAACAACTTAATTGAACCACATGGTGGCCAGCTAATACAACAACATATTAATGATCTTGATGAAGTTTCTATTTCAGAATTAACTGAATTAGAAGTAGATCAAAAAACATTTTCAGATATAATTCATATTTGTGAAGGTACATTTTCTCCATTAACTAGTTTTATGGATGTTGCCACGATTCAATGTGTTTTAGATAATAACGAATTAATAAATGGAGCAGCATGGACACTCCCAATTATTTTTCAAATCTCAAAAGAAAATATAGAAAAAATTAAAGGGAATAGTACTATTGGGATAAAATTAAAAGGTAATAAAGATATAAGTGCTATTCTAAATATTCAAAACATAGAAAAATTAAATATTTCAGAAAAATTATTGCAAAAATGGTTTGGTACCTGCGATGAAAAGCATGTTGGCGTAAAAGAATTTTGCAATAAAGGAGAATATATTTTATCCGGTCAACCTTATTTAATGAATAATAATGCCTCAGCATTCGAGATTTATCCAAAACAAACAAGAGGTGTTTTTTCCCAGTTAAAATGGGAAAATATAGTTGGATTTCATACCAGAAATGTAATTCACAATGGTCATGAATTTATCCAAAAGAAAGCGCTAGAAATGATTGGTGCAGATGCATTACTAATTTCACCTGTTGTGGGTGAAAAGAAAAAGGGGGATTTTTCTGGCAAGGCTATACTTGAGTGTTATAATAAAATGATAACGGAAGAATATTATAAACCATATGGGGCCCTATTAAGTGCTTTCAATACTTATTCTCGATATTCAGGACCTAGGGAAGCTGTTTTTACAGCAATTTGTAGAAAAAACTTTGGTTGCAATTATTTTATAGTTGGTAGAGATCATACTGGATTGGGGGATTATTATAATCCATATGATTCACATGATATATTCGAGAATCTAGATTTAGGTATTATAATCCTTTCTATGGATAAAGCATATTTGTGCAATAAGTGTGAGCGTGTAACTGATGACTGTAGTCATAATAATAAATTTCATTCTGAATTAAGTGGGACAGTAATTAGAGATGCTATTGTAAATGATAATAATATTAATAACTTGATGAGGCCAGAAATTGCATCATTATTAAAAGAGTTTTATAAACATAATCCAAAAGATGTTTTCTTTTAAAATAGTGAAGATGTATGTTGATATTTTTACATATAGGTAGATCAGCTGGATTGACTCTAAGGCCTATAATAAAGCATGGGTTACAATCATTAAAAAATAATACTTCTCTTTATTTAGATGTGCCTTGGAAAAATCCAAATAAAACTATATCAAATTGGATAGGAACAAATAATTTTCCACCAATTTTCTGTAATGCACATTATGTAGGTTTTGGTGTTCATAGGAAAATAGATAGAACTTATAAGATAAAAAGTAAATATTTTACAATGATCAGAGAACCGCTATCTAGATCTGTATCAATACTTTCTTCAGGAAGAGGTGGGTGGATGTTTAATGGAGAAAAAGAAAATATAAATATGGTATTATTTGGAAAAATACCTAATAATATCACAGATACCGAAAAAATTAGAATAAATCATGCAAGAACTGATAACGTAATTACTAGAACTTTGGGTTGTAAGAATGGTGAAATTTCTTTTGATAATAGCGATAAATGTTCATCTGTTATTTTTGAAAGAGCTATAAATAATATAACGAAGGTAATAGATCTTGTTTTATTAACTGAAAAATTTGATGAATCGGTTTTATTAATGAAAAAAAAATATAATCTACTTCGTCCTTATTATTACAAAATTAACAAAAAAGTTAAAAATAAATCCTCTGCTGATTTTACTGATGAGCAAATTGAATTTATTCATAATAGAGATAAATATGATTTTAAATTATATGCTATAGCAGAAAAAATTTTTGAAAAAAAAATAAAACTTAATTTCAAGAATTTTGATAAAGAATTAAACCAATATAGAATAAAAAATAAAATTTACGGTTCCATGTTATATTACTTTGACCATATAAGTCCAAAACCATTATTTGGTGATAAGCAATTACTATTATCAAAGTACAAAGTATATAAAAATTATAAATGAAAGTAAAAATAAATAATAATGCGATTTATTTACCAGATGATTTTACTCTTGATCAGTTAATTGATAAACTTGGTATTAAGTTTAAACGCCCGATAATTACCATTAATGAAAAAAAAATAAATGGAAACTTCTCTTTTGAATTAGAAGATTGCGATAATATTGATATAACATTATTAGGGAAGAGAGAAGTAACGCTTGAATCTCATGGTTTATTAAAATATATATATATAAAAGTAAGAAAAATTTTTCGAATATCTTTTCATCTAAAAATTATTTGGTTGAAGATCCTAAGTAATTTAAAACCAAATATCACGATGGAATTCAAAGGTGAAAAAATTAGCTTTTATTGTCCCGATAGAAAATTAAGATCACGTGCAAAAGGATTCATTGCTAAAGAGCCAGAAACTATTGATTGGGTAAACAATTTTAAAGAAGATGAAGTTCTATGGGATATAGGTGCAAATATTGGTATCGTCTCTCTCTACTCTGCAACTCTTGGAGCAACTGTATTTTCGTTTGAACCCTTACTTGAAAATTATTCTTTTTTATGTGAAAATATTAAAATAAATAAATTCAGTAATATCATCACTCCATTTAATATTGCGTTAAGCGACAAGACAAAGCTTGATTATTTATATATTAATTCAGAATCCTTAGGTGCATCGGGTAATACATTTGGAGAAGCTACAAATCAAAATGGTGAACAGTTAGATACAATATATAAACGACCTTTAATTGGTTATATGATTGATGATTTTATTAAAAAATTTGATGTTCCTGTTCCTAATCATATTAAGTTAGATGTAGATGGAATTGAATATGAAATATTGCATGGAGCCGTAAATACTTTAGCTAATCCAAAGGTTAAATCAGTGTTGGTAGAAATAAGTATTCTTAAAATGTCTGTTAGAGATAAGATAATAGATTTGCTGAAGAATAATGGATTTAAATTAAAATCTATAGCTGGTTTATCTGTGCCCAATGATCAAGAATTATCTGAAAAAGTAGGATTTTGCCATAATTATATTTTTGAAAGAATCAATGAAAATGCATCTTTCATTTAATTATTATGAAAAAAAGTAAAGTTTTAATTTCTACTAGCTCCATTGCTCAAAAAACAATCGATACCCTTTCAAATTCAAGCTTTGATATCGTAATAAACAAATATGGTAAGAAACTAACTGTCGATCAATTGTTAGAATTAGGATATGGATGTAATGGAATTATTGCGGGTTTAGAAAAATATTCATCAAAAGTAATTAATAAGCTTCCAGAATTAAAAGTGATATCAAGACTAGGAATAGGAACTGATAATATTGATATTAAAGCTGCTAAACAAAATGGTATTAAAATATATACTACATCTAGCCCTGCTCCTGCTGTAGCAGAGTTAGCACTAGGTTTAATGATTGATTTAGCAAGAAATATTTCATTAAGTAATAATAGTATAAAAAATCAATCTTGGGAAAAAAACATTGGTTCTTTACTGAAAAATAAAACATTGGGTATAATTGGAATGGGTTCAATAGGAAAAGAATTAGTTAAGTTGGTAGAAGGATTTAATTTTAGAATATTAGCATATGATAAAGTAATAGATGAGAATTTTAAAATAAAATATAATATTGAATACTCTGCTTTGAATACCTTACTCAGAAAATCAGATATTATTTCAATACATTTAAATTCAAATGAAAAAACACATAATCTAATTAATAAAAAAAAATTAAAGTTAATTAATAGTACATCATATTTAATCAATACATCAAGGGGAGAAATAATTGATGAAGATGCTCTTTATGAATCTTTAAAAGAAAATAGAATTGCTGGTGCTGGTATTGATGTATTTAATAAAGAGCCTTATTTTGGACCGCTAACTAAATTAAATAATGTTGTATTAACACCTCATATTGGATCATATGCAAAAGAAACAAGAAAAATTATGGAAACTGAAGCTGTCAATAACTTAATTAAAGGGTTAAATGAAATATAAAAAAGTTCTAGTTACAGGTAGTTCGGGATTTATTGGGAGTCATTTGGCTGATGCTCTTAGAGAGAGTGGCTCCAAGGTAGTTCTATTTGACGCTATTCCATCAAAATACAAAATAGAAGGTCAAAAAGAATTTATTGGTGATATATTAAGCCTAAGTGATATAAATGAGGCGATGAAAGATTGTAATGCTGTATATCATTTTGCAGCCCAAGCAGATATTGATCAATCAGGGAGTGATCCTGGGAAAACTATTAAAAGCAATATAATTGGTACTCAAAATATTTTAGATGCGGCTAGAAAAAACAATATTGATAGAGTTTTATTTGCTAGTACAATCTATGTTTATAGTGAACTAGGAAGTTTTTATCGAGTTTCTAAACAGGCCTGTGAAAAAATTATTGAGGAGTATCAGAAACAATTTGACCTTAATTATACTATTTTGCGCTATGGTTCTATCTATGGACCAAGAGGGAATGAATTTAGCTCTATAAGAAATATGTTATTACAGGCATTGGAAAAAAGGAAAATTGTTAGACGTGGAGATGGTGAAGAAATCAGAGAATTTATTCATGTAAAGGATGCTGCTCAACTTTCAGTAGATGCCTTGGGAGATAAGTATAAAAATAAACATCTGATTATAACCGGAAATCAACAAATTAAAATTAAAGATTTATTGATTATGATTAAGGAAATTTTTGAAAATAAAATTGAAATAGAGTATAATGACGATGTAGAATTACATCACTATGAAATAACACCTTATTCCTATAGACCATCGGTAGCAAAAAAAATCACCCCAAAATCATATTATGATATGGGGCAAGGATTGATGGATCTTATTTTTGATTTGGAAAAAATGCTTGATAAAGAAAATAAATCAAGCCGGATAAGTTTACGTGGTAGAGAAAAAAAATAAAATTATTGACTTATCACATCCTCTTTATGATGGAATGTCAACATATCCCTCTGATCCAGATGTATCCATCATAAAGGAAAAAGATATTCTATCTGATAGAACACTTTTACATCGATTCTCTATGGGAACACATACTGGTACGCATCTTGATGCACCAGCTCATATGATTCGCGATGGAAAAACATTAGATGATTTTCCATTAGAAACATTTTTCGGACGTTCAGTTAAGATAAATGATAAAACAATTAATGATTTAAAAAATATTGGAATAAAAATTGATGGTATTATATATGATAGCGGGTGGTACAAAAATTATAATAATTCAAAGATATTTTATGGATCCAATAGACCCGTCATCCCCAATCAACTAGTTGAGCAAGCACAAAAAATGTCTATAAAATTTTTTGGATGTGATTTGCCAAGCGTTGATTCAAGTGGATCAAAAGATAAACCTATTCATAATGGCTTATTAGGAATGGATATAATTTTATATGAATCATTAACTAATCTTGACAAATTACCTATTATGTCCCCTTTCGACTTTTATGGGTTTCCTCTTAGATTTAAGAATTTAGATGGATCACCAGTGCGAGCAATAGCGGTCATTTAGTTCCATAATGAGATTATAAATTGCCCAAAGGAATTATTTTCGATTTTGATGGTGTTATTGTTGAATCAGTAAAGATAAAGACGGATGCATTTGCTACACTATATCTAAAATATGGGGATGATATTATTAATAGTGTTATTGAGCATCATCAATCAAATGGTGGTATGTCCCGTTTTGAAAAGATCAAATTATATCATGAGACTTTTTTGAACAAATCGGTATCAAATGAAGAATTAAAAATTTTAGCAAATAAATTTTCAGAATTAGTTGTTAAAAAAGTGATTGCAGCGCCTTATGTAAAAGGAGCACTTGAATATATAAGTAGCCATTATAATAAGTGCAGTTTGTTTATTTCAACTGGTACCCCCACACATGAAATAAAACAAATTCTTCATGGCAGAAGAATTGATCATTATTTTACAGAAGTATTCGGATCACCTGAAGAAAAAACTTATCATGTAAACAATATAAAACTGAACTATGGTATGAAACCCAATGATTTATTATTTTTTGGTGATAGTCTTACTGATTTGGACGCAGCAAAACAAGCAGGTATACCATTTATTTTAATTAAAAATGATTATAATAAAAACTTAATTAACTCTTATAAAGGGAAAGCTATAAAAAATTTTAAAGGATTATCGTGAGACTGGAACAAATTAAATCAATTAGAAATAAACTTAATAATAATCAAGCTACTATAGGGACTTGGCAGCAAATACCAAACCCCTCAATATCTGAAATTTTGGGGAAATCAGGATATGATTGGGTTGCTATTGATATGGAACATGGCTCGATAAGTATAGAAAAACTGCCAGACTTGTTTCGCGCAATCGAAATGTCTGATGTTTTGCCCTTGGTAAGAATAGCAGAGTCAAAACCAAAAGATTGTAGGCAAGCATTGGATGCAGGAGCTGGGGGCATTATTGCTCCAATGATTGATAGTGCTGAGAAATTAGAGATAATAAAAGATTCTTGTTGTTGGCCGCCAGCTGGGAATAGAGGGGTAGGATTTTCTCGAGCAAATTTATTTGGAAGATTTTTTGAAAAATATAATTTAGAAGCTCAATCACCTTTACTTATTGCTCAAATTGAAAATATCAATGCAGTTAATAACCTTGAAGAAATTTTACAGGTGGACGGATTAGATGCAATAATTGTTGGGCCTTATGACTTATCTGCTTCGATGGGTATTACAGGAAATTTTCAAAATGAAAAATTTGTTAATATTCAGTTACAGATAATTAACCTTTGTAAGAAATATAATGTTCCTTATGGAGACCATATAGTTCAACCTGATTCTAATTTATTACATAAAAGAATAACCGAAGGATATACTTTTTTAGCATATTCACTTGATTCGGTATTTTTATATACGTCTTCTAATAATCCTATAACTGATAATTCTGTATGAATAATGATCATACCGTATTAATCGCAATTTCTGAGTTCGCAAAAGCTTCAAAAGAACCACTAGAACTATTAAAAAAGGAAGGATTTAATATAATTTTTAATGATACTGGTTATGAACTAAAACCGAATAATTATAATAAGTATTTTTCAAATGCTCAATATATTGTAGCTGGATTAGAAAATTATAATTTATCATTTTTTGAAAAATTTAAAAATGTTAAAGTAATTTCAAGAGTTGGGATTGGATTAGATTCTATTGATCTTAATTCAGCAAAAAAATATGGTGTAAAAATATACAATACACCTGATGCACCTTCAAAAGCAGTAGCAGAATTAACAATAGGATTAATTATCAGCCTTAATAGGAGGATAATTGATATGCATTCATCTTTTATGAGAGGTAGATGGTCACCGATTCTTGGGAAGCAGATTGATGGACAAACTTTGGGTATTATTGGCTTAGGTCGCATAGGTAAACTTGTTGCAGCTACTGCGAGTTCCATGGGTATGAAAATATTAGCTTATGATAATTCAAAAAATTTGAGGTTTTCATCTAAATATAAAATCCAATACTGTTCATTATCAAAATTACTTACCTCTTCAGATGTAATTACCATTCATCTTCCTCTTAATGATGAAACTTTCCATCTAATTGATCAAAAAGATTTAAATCAAATCAAAAAGGATGGAATTATTATCAATACATCTCGTGGTGGAATTATTAATGATAAAGCATTAGCAAATCAAATAAATCAGGGACATTTTTATGGTGTTGCGTTAGATGTGTATGAAGAAGAAGGTAATCCAAATTTTTATAATGAATTACCACGTACAATATTATTGCCACATGTTGGTTCAAATGCAGATAAAAGTAGAATTGATATGGAAGTTGGTGCAGTTAATAATATTATTAAGTATTATCGATCTCTATAAATATGGTAAAGTTGTTATTAAATTATTATAGTTTTGGTTATGGAGCAGGATACGCAGATAAAACTCTTCCATTATCATCACAATTATCAATAACAAGCTTTGTAAAATTGGCATTGGAAAATAATCTAGTAGGCATAGAATTGCCATTTGAGAAGCTGATTCAAACAGATGCTAATGAAATTACCTTGTTAAGAAATAAAATAAATGAGAATAAACTCGAAGTTTTGATTTCAATTGAAGACTTTTCACCATCATTGCTTTTTTCTATGAGTAATTTTTTAAATAAAAATGATATAAAGTGTAATGGAAAAATCAGAGTAAAAATGTCAAATAATTTTGGAGGTAATAGATACAAAATAAATGATTTTGATTCTCAAATCCAAAAGTTCACTAATAATTTAATTGAAGCGGATGAATATTGTGCAAAAATGGGTTATAAATTAGGCATTGAAAATCACCAAGATCTTACATCCTATGAATTAATTGATATAATTGAATCTAATAATCTTATTTCTGTAGGGATAAATTGGGATGTAGGAAATTCATTTGCTTTAGGTCAGTCTCCGAAAGATTTTTATAATGTAATAAAAAACCATATAATAAATGTACACTTAAAAGATTATATAATTGTTAAATCAAATCTTGGAAGTGAATTAGTTAGATGTCCATTAGGTGTGGGAGTGGTGAATTTTGCAGAAACAATTAATGATATTAGATTATTAGATGCAAAAAAAAATAATCTAATTACGATGAGCATTGAGCTTGGTGCGCATACTCCAAGGAATATCGACTACTTTCATGCTGAATATTGGGAAAAATTTCCTAAAGCAATTCAAACTGGTAAAAAGAAGTTTATTCAATATATGAAATCTATTAATAGTGAAAATCTAAATAGGGGTGAAAATAATTTGATTTATAACTCACCTCCAGAGATTATTAAAAAAGAAATCAAAGATGCTATTGATAGCATTCATTATATAAAGTCGCTTTTGAAGAAAACTATATGAAAAAAAATGTACTTATATCTGGTTCTACTAGAGGATTAGGTCTTGCTTGCGCTAAATATTTAGCTACAAGTTATGATGTAATTCTTACGGATATTAGTAAGGAAGCTTACTCTGTCTATAATGAATCAGAATCTTTAGAACAAATAATTAATCACCTAAGAGATCATGGAAGTAAAACTAAATTTTATTCTGCAGATCTCACTATAGAATCTAAAGCCCAGGGATTAGTAAAGCAGATACTTAAAGATTATGGACGAATTGATTGTTTAATAAATTGTGCTGGAGGTGATATTTTTGGGGATGATAATCAAGCAGCTGGAGGAAAGCATCCTGTAAACGATGCAATGATTGATTATGATGACTTTTTCAATATTTTTGATAAAAATTTTACCACTTGCTTTAATCTATCTAAGTCAGTTGCCCAAATAATGAAAACTAATAAAAGAGGAAAAATTGTAAATATTGCTTCTATTTCTGCAGGATTTGGAGGTTTGAATGAAACTGCATATAGTACTGGGAAATCTGCGATCATTCACTATACAAGATGTTTAGCTTCTCAGTTAAGAGATTATGATATAAATGTAAATTGTGTAGTTCCTGGCGGAATTAATACTGGAAGATTTATGCAAACATTAAAAAACCGAAATGATTATGATCTGTCTCTTTTAGATTCGAAAAGTAAACTTTCAAGACTCGCCGAACCAATTGATGTTGCTTCTGTAATTAATTTTTTTTTATCGGAAGATTCTAATTTTGTTTCCGGTCAAGTACTCAGAGTTGACGGTGGACAATTCACTAACCCAATCTAATAATGGATTTCAATTTTAAAGATAAAACGGCAATTGTTACTGGAGCTTCATCAGGTGTAGGGAAAGAAGTTTCATTACTTTTATGTAAATATGGTTGCAGAGTTTTAGCCATTGGTAGGAATAGAAACAAGCTAGATAATGTTCTTAGTGAGACAGAAGAATACGATGGAACTTTAAGAAGTTTTGAATGTGATTTGTCTGTTCCTATACAAATCGAAAGTTTGTTTAATGAATTAAACAAGTCTAATGAAAAACCTGATATCCTAATAAATAATGCTGCTGTATTTTATAGAAACAATTTTGAGGAAACAACATTTGATCAATACTCTGAAATGATTGATGTTAATCTAACCAGTACATTTAAATTAATTAAGTATGTTATACCTATTATGAAATCTAAAAAGACAGGGGATATTTTAAATATAACATCTGTTGCTGGTTGTATATCTCCCCATGGACAAACTGTATATGGAGCAACAAAAGCAACTCTTAATCATTTGACCAAAGGTCTTGCTGTAGAACTGGGCCCATATGGGATTAGAATTAATGCACTTGCTCCAGGACCAATTAATAGTCCACTTTGGGAAAAAATGTATCCAGATGAAATTGACAGGAATAAAATATTTAATATGTTAAAGGGGAAAATTCCTCTTGGTAGAATTAGTGAGCCTAAGGATATTGCTTATTGGTGTTTAAAAATACTAGACTCAGATCATAATTGGATGACCGGCTCTATTATTAACCTTGATGGTGGCCGTGGATTGGTGGGATAAATTAGACAGAGATATTTATTATGAATATAGCTATTCAGCTTGCTAAAGATATTAGTAGGGGAGTACCTGGGAAAAATCAAAAAATTATAAATGGTTTACCATTGTATCAGCATACTCTAAATAGATTATTAAAATCCAATAAAGTAGATGAAATTTTTGTTTCAACTGACTCTATAGAAATAGCATCAAATATCGAACCCCTTGATCTTAATATTCTTATGCGATCGGGTGAAATTGCGCATCCAGACTGTCTTACTGAAAATGTACTCTCAGATTCTTTAGAGCAAATTAATAAAAAATTCAATATTTCCCCGGATATAGTTTGTGTAGTTTTTTCAAACGCTCCCACATTTGATCCAACGAGGCTAGATAAAGCAATAGAGATTCTAGAAAAAACTCCAGAGTTGGATTCTGTATTTTCTGTATGTGAGTATAATATGTTTACTCCAATTCGAGCCAGAAAAATTAATAAAGATGGAATTTCAACTCCATTCTGTAATCTAGAACAATTTGGAGATATAACTAATGCCAACAGGGATAATATCGGCAATTGCTATTTTGCTGATTTAACTATTCAAGTAACCAGAACACATTGGATTGAAAATGTATGGGATGGGCCAGCACCAATAAGGTGGATGGGCAGTAATTCTTATGCAATGAAAGGCGGTTTTGGGTTTGATATAGATGCAGAATGGCAATGGCCAGTTATAGAAAACTGGTTAAATAATAATCCAATCTGATTTTATTTATTTTCTCAAATTTTAGTAATGAAAAATCTTATTTATAACTGGATAAAATATTGCAAAGTATTTGGTATAAGGAGAATATCAATTTTAATCATATTGTTTCTTTCAATATTTTCAACTGTTTTTGAGATAGGTGGGCTATCAATGTTCCTGCCAATTTTCCAATTTATTTCGAACCAATCCACTATAAATGAAAATGATGCAGGATTATCAAATACGATAATTAATTTTATAGCTGATTTAGGTATTAAGCCCTCACTTGGGATATTATTAATTATTGCTTTTTTATTATTGTGCGTTCGTCAATTTTTAACTTTTTTCAGCACATTATATACTAGCAAAATCCAATTTTTTGCAATAAAAAATGTAAAAGATATATTATTTAAAAACTATTTATATGCTAAATCAGCCCATCAGCAAAAAAATCCAGTTGGTATTATTTCAAATACAATATTGAAAGAATCAAATGGAGCAGTAAATGGACTGATGATACCAATTCAGATTCTTGCAAACTTAATTACGATGCTTGGTTCATTCTTATTATTACTAATTATTTCTCCACAGTTAACCTTAGCTACAATACCTATATTTATCTTAGTTAGTAGATTGCCTTATAGGTGGATAAAAAAAACAAAAATTGTTGCCAGAGATAGTATATCAATAAGTAATAGATTATCAGCATTTTTGGTTGCAAGATTAAAATCACCCAAGATTATTAAAATATCTTGTACAGAAGATAATGAGTATAGATTATTTAAAAATTTTACAATAAAACAAGCAAGTTTAGTTTATAAAATAAAAAAATTAAAAGCATTTACAACTTTAATTAGTGAACCTGTCTTTGTATTTATATCTTTATTGTTTATATATATATCCTTTCAATTTTTGGGTTTAAAAATAGAAGAAATAGGACTATTTATGTTTACTTTGAGTAGAATAGGCCCAATACAAAGAGGTTTAATTGTTAAATGGCAAACAATGAATGAACAAATGGCTTCGATTGAATTAATAACAAAAAAACTATCTTCACTAAAGGATCAGAAAGAAAAGGATACAGGAATTAAAGAAATTCAAATTATCAAGAAACATGTTTCTTTAAAAAATGTTTCATTTTCTTATAAATCAAATAAGCCTGTATTACAAAATATAAATATAAATTTTTATATGAATTCTACAAATGTTGTTATTGGTCCATCTGGAGCTGGGAAGTCTACTTTAGTAGATATATTAGCTAGGCTTCAATTACCAGATGAGGGCACTGTTTTTTATGATAATGAAGACTACTTAGATTTTAAAATAAAAAGTTTAAGAAGACTAATATCTTTTGTTCCACAGAATCCACAAATATTATCAGGAACAATAAAAGAACACATCACTTATGGTATAGAAAATGTCACTGATGATAAAGTAGTTGAAGCTTCGAAATTAGCATCAGCTCACGAATTTATATTAAAACTTGAGAATGGCTATGATACTGAAATAGGAGAAGATGCGTATAATCTATCAGGAGGTCAGCGTCAAAGATTAGATTTATCTAGAGCATTATTTAGAGATTCAAAGATATTAATCATGGATGAACCAACAGCGAATCTTGATCATAAAAATATTAATATTTTCAATGAAACAATAACTCAAATAAATAAAAAGCGAAATATTATCACTATTTTAATTACTCACCAATTAATTGAAAATATTAATATAGATCAGTTAATTGTTGTACATGATGGGAAGGTTGAAACGGTTGGCCCAATTGATAAGGTTAAAAAAGAAAGCACTTGGTATAAAAGTTTATTATAAGGATGATAAGATAAAATTTGAATAGATTAATCATTGATAATGAACTTAGTAATGAAATAATAATTAGTAATAATATTAAAGTATTTTGGTCCGGCGATAGTTCTGTTTTCTACAAAATTGAAGATGTAATTAAAAAAAATATTCAATTAAATAATGATATTCTTAAAAAAATCCTTATTAGTCAAAGAGGACATTTTTCATTTATTTTAAAATATTATGATTATATTTTTGCTGCGGTTGACATAGTATCTTCGTATCCTATATTTTATTCATTTAACAATAAACAAATAATAATTTCTAATTCCGCTGGAAAATTAAAAAATAAATACACCTTAAATAATACAGAGCCAAATGCGTTATTTGAATTTTATTCATCTAGCTATGTTACAGGCGAGAATACTATTTATAGTAATTTATTCAAAATAAGACCTGGTGAAATGCTCTGTATAAATTCAAAAAAAAATTCTTATAATTTTGAAAACTATTTTAGTTATAAGCCAACTATTGATCAAAATCAGAATAAAAAGGAAGTCAAATATTTAGATGAATTAGATAAAATAATGAACTCGATATTCCTAGATGTTATAGAAAAAGCAAATGGTGATCCCATATGGATACCATTAAGCGGTGGTCTTGATTCTAGATTTATAGCGAGTAAATTAAAAAGTTTAAATTGTCCTAATCTTTTTGCATTTTCATATGGTCCAAAAGGAAATTATGAAGCCAAGGCCGCAAAAAAAGTTGCTAAAATTCTTGAGATACCTTGGATCTTTATTAAGTCTAAACCTTCTCTTACGAAAAAACTTTTTCAATCATCTAAAAGAAAAGAATATTGGAATTATTCTAGTGGATACTATTGTTTGCCTTCAATGATGGAATATGAAGCTATATGTCAGTTAAAAAGAAAAAAAATATTAGATAAAAATTCAATTATTATTAATGGCCAAACTGGAGATTTTATTACGGGAGGTCATATTCCAAAATATCTTATTGAAAAAGGATCAACCGTAAGTGATCTCATAGATGCCATAATCGATAAGCATTATTCTATTTGGGAGAATAATCACGAGAATAGATTAATAGAAATCAAAAAAAAAATTGTAGAAACTTTAGGTTTAAATAATAAAAAAAATCTCAGCCCAGAAGAATTGGCATCATACTATGAATGTTGGGAATGGCAATCTAGACAATCTATGGCCGTTTTAAATGGACAAAGGTTGTATGATTTTTATGAATATAGATGGATGCTTCCCTTATGGGAAAAATCATTAGTCTCTTTTTATAAAACAGTTCCTTTAAAATTACGCTTAGATCAAAATCTATTTTTACTATATTTAAATAAATTTAATTATAGAAACCTTTTTATGAATTATCGTTCGGAAAATAGAAGATGGAATTTTCCAATGTCAATATTTCTTAAAGTTTTAAGTTTAACTTTTAGAATACTTAACCTTAACAACAATAATGTTTATAAATATTTTAGTTATTGGAGTCATTATTCGAATCAGTATTCTTTTTATGGAATAATGTATTTTATAAATAATATTAAAAGAGCCGTAGTTCCTCCACAAGCTAGGGGTGTTCTTGCCCTTGGAGTAGAACGTTGGTTAGAAGAAAATATAAATTCAAGTAATAAAAAATTTTGAAAATTTTATTATTTCTTCGTCTTTATTCTCATTTTATTGATTCAATAAATAAAAAGGTTTGGTCTCCAAAAGGAATGCCCGCAGTTTATAAATTAATTGATAGACTAAATGCTAAGGGAATTCATACAGATGTTATATTTATCTCTTATGATAAAAGCGATAACATTAACAAATATCAAAAATTAAAATTTGATAAATTGGAAAATATTAATTTCCACATTTTTCCATATTATAATAATATAATAAAAGGGTTTACCTATTTAAAGATTAGGCATATAATAAATTCGTTACGTTTAATATATATAAACCAATATAATATAATTTATTGCGATCGGATCAATGTTGAATATGGGGGGCTTTTTGCAAGATTAGGTTATAAAGTTTTTCTAAGATTGCATGGAGTCGCATATCTAAATGATACTTTAAAGCCCACTAAAAAATTCTTTGTACCATCAATTGAATATTTTCTTGGTTATAAAGCCCCTTTTAGTGCTGTGATATGTTCAAGAGATGGCAGCCCAGGTTTAGATTTTATAAAAAGAATTATGAAAAGTACAATTAAATCAAAATTGATGTTAAATGGAGTGGATTATATTGATGGTTTAGATCGAGTTTTAGATTTAAGAAAAAAATATCAATTAAATCAAAAAACTAAAATTATTGCAACTATTGGAAGATTATCACCTGATAAATCACCAGATTTGTTTATCAAATCTATTGTTGAAGTAAATAAAAAAAATAAAAATATTTTTGGGATACTTATTGGGGATGGACCAATGAAAAAAGAATTACAAGATCTCATTAATGAATATGGTATTTCTGATAAAATATATTTATTAGGAACCTACGAGCATTATTTAGTTCAAACATTTTTACAACAGGCTGATATATTTGTATCGCTGAATTTATGTGGAAATCTTAGCAATGCGGTATTAGAAGCAATTAGTGCTGGTAAGTGTATAATCACTTTGGGTTATGATGATCAGACTAAAAGAGATCAACACTCAAAAATTGAAGATTTTAAAGAATCGATTATTTTTATTAATCATTATAAAATAATTGATGATCTATCAACAAAAATAAATCAACTCATTGAAAACCCCACTTTAATTCATAAAAAATCAAATGAAGTCAAAAAGTTAAATGCTAAGTATTTAGTATCATGGGAAAAAAGGATTGACAAAGAAATTAAATTTATTAATAGTGTTATTAAACCTACCTAATGTTTTAATAAAATAAATTATTTATATATGAAAATCGGAATATTTATGCTCCCTTATCTACCAATAATTGGTGGGGCGCAAACTCAAACTCACGGCTTGGCTACTGCAATAAGTAAATTGGGTCATCAAGTTACTGTATATGCTTCAAAAAAATGTGTTACTAAATGTATAAAACTTGGATGGGAATTTAATTATAGGATAAAAGCTTGTACCTCAGCAAAATACCCCATTTTTAGAATCAATAATAAATTATGGAGCCATTTAACATTTAAAGAAATAAATAAAAATATTTTACGAGATGATTTAGATGTAATTCAAATAATTATGTCTTGGCCTTGGGTATGTATAGCTGAAAAAATAAAAAAGTGTGATCGGCCAATAGTATTACGAACTGCCGGAGACGATATACAAATAGACTCAAATATCAACTATGGAGTCCGATTGAATAATAAAAGAAATAATTTAATTATGAGTGGTTTAAAATACGTTGATAGCTTTGTTGCTATCAGCAAAACAATAAAAGAAGAATACCTAAAATTAAATATTCCTTCTAATAAAATAGTGAGTATTGAAAATGGAATTAATGTTAAATCTACAAAAGAACAATTAGTAGATATTATTTCTATAAGGAAAAAATATAAATTACCGCTAGACAAAAAAATTATTTTATCAGTTGGTAGAAACCATCCAAAAAAAGGATTTAAGGACTTAATAGATTCGTTAGTTTATCTAAATAAAACAACTAATGAATATATAGTTCTTTTAATTGGTGAAAAAACCAATGAGTTAATTCCTTATGCAAAACATAAAAACCAAGAGATGAATTTTTTTCAAATAAATGAAATTTATCCATCAAAAAGCAAAATATCTTTTCCTACGAATGAATTAATTAATTTGTATAAATCATCTAATTATTTTGTTTTACCATCTTATGTTGAAGGTCACCCAAATGTTGTTGTTGAGGCTTCAATGTCTGGACTACCAGTAATTGTTACTGATGCACCTGGATGTAGAGACGTTATTAATCATGAAATAGATGGGCTTATTGTCCCCGTAAATAGCCCTCAAGAAATATCAAACGCAATAGAAAAACTTGAAAAAAACTCTGATCTTAGAAAAAAAATAATAAAAGAAAGTTATACTAAATTAGTAGAAAGAGATTGGAAAGACGTTGCTAATAAATATATTGATTTATATAAAAAATTAATCACTTAAAAAAATGAAAAAAATAACTATTTTAACTGGAGGCTTAGATGGGGGAGGGGCTGAAAAAATCTGTGTTCTTTTATGTAATGAATTATGTAGTAGGGGCTATAGGATTGATCTTTGGTCATTACATGATTCAAAGAAAAATATTTTACTGAATTCCCAAATAAATAAAACAATACTAAATAAAAAGTATTCCCGCTCAAGTTTATTCAAACTTTTTTCAATGATTAAATCTAATAATCCAAAATTGATTATTGCTTTTAGCCCCCAATTAGCTGTTTTGCTTTTATTTATAAGATTATTAAGGAGGAATAAATTTGTGGTTATTGGGAGAGCTATAAATACTTTGTCACATGAATATATATATAAAAAATCAATATGGACAAAGTATGTTGTAAATAATTTAATAAAATACTTCTTTCAATCATCAGATGCTATAATTGCCCAATGCGATGGAATGCGAAATGATTTGATTGATAATTATAGTATAAGTAGTAAAAAAATAGTAAGGATTTATAATCCAGCAATTTTAAATCAAATCTCAACTAAACCTTATGTAAAATATAGTAAACGGCATGAGATTATTTTTGTTGGAAGATTTGAGAGTCAAAAAGGTCTTGAGTATTTATTTAATGCCTTTAGTTTATCTGTCAATAAAGATAGCTCATTAATTTTGAGAATGATTGGCGAAGGATCAATAAAAAAAGATTTAATAATTCTTGCTAAAAAATTAAATATTAATAAAAATCTTATTTTTGAAGGTAATAAACAAAACTTATACGAATATTATTGCAAAGCAAAGGCTACTGTTTTAACATCAATTTACGAAGGGATGCCAAATGTCCTATTGGAATCTTTACGTGCCGGTACTCCAATTATTTCTTTTGATTCACCACATGGACCTAGAGAAATAGTGATCGATGGAATTAATGGATATTTAGTTCCATATTTAAATATTAAAATATTTTCAGAAAAAATTTTAGAGGCTACTGGTAGTAATAATTTTAGTTCAAAAAAAATAATTGATTCATCAAAAAAGTTTTCTGTTAATAATATTGTTGATCAATATGAAGAGTTAATAAATAATCAATTTCACTTAATAAATTAATTTACCAAAGGGGACACTTTGAGTATTGAAATACTAAAATCTAAAATGAAATTTATAGTCATAGGTGGACAAAAATGTGGTACAACTTTCATTCAGTCTGTTCTGAGCCAATCTAAATTAATTAGCACTCCTTATTTAAAAGAAACAGACTTTTTTTCGAATAATTACGAAAAGGGATTAAGTTTTTATTCTAATTATTTTACGAACCAAGATGCAGAAATCTTTGGTGAAATATCAGGGTTATATATGCAGAAACTATCCATAGCCAGTAAGATTCTTGAGTCCTTCCCTAAAATAAAAATTATTTTGATTGCAAGGAATCCAATTGATGCTGTTGTAAGTGGTTACTATCATATGATTCAACATAAAGATAGTGAAGGAATTAATAAATTTATAGAAGATTTATCATATGACAATAAATGGTTACTGAGATGGATGTATTTTAAACATATTGATGAATATTCTGGAATTTCCAAAAAAATGGTAAAACCAAAAGTTTTATTTTTTGACGATTTAATAAAAAACAAAAAAATGTTTGTAAAAAATTTATTTGATTATATTGGAATCAAGGGAAGTAATTCAATTTCTTTTGATAAAATTGAGCAGAATGAAGCTAAAACAGTCCGGTTTCAATGGTTAGGTGGATTGATGCATAAATCATATATAAATATTCGAAAGTATAATCTTTCTATTCTTAGAGAACTAATTGAAAAATCTAACATAAAAAAAATACTTTACAGAAAAGGTGTCTCTAAAGAACAATTAAGTGATAATAATAGAATAAAACTTATTGATATCTATATAAATGATATTAAAAAATTAGAAAAATATACAGGAAGAAATTTATCTAATTGGTATAATTCAAAATAATAAAATTAGTTTTTTTGGTTGGTTGATTATATTTAGTGCAGTTGGGCCTTTATATACACCAAAAATAATATTGTTCTCTATTCCTTTTTTACCTGGGGAGTTATTAGGTATAATATTATCAATTTATTTTTTATTGAAGGGAGTTAAAATCAATTCATTTATTAAATATTTTGGTATTTATACACTAATTATGTGTTATTCAACCTTTTATTCCCCTTTATATAGAGAATATTCTTTCAGCCCAGAGATGACAATTCTTGCAATTAAAAGAATACTGATATTATTATTATTTTTTTCAGCATTCTTTATATCTAAAAATGAAATAGAAAGACTTCCGCAAAAAATACTATTTTTATATTCACTGCCATTTATTATTCATTTGGGATTTATAATTATTAATATTTTCCAAGGGATTGACTTTTCATCTTTTTGGAGCAAAAACCCAAAAACTAATTTAACTTTGTTAACTTACTGGAATATAATTGGTGGTAAACTTGTTCCTATAGGTAATACAGGTACATCACCACAATTAGGTGTTTTTAGCGCTTGCCTGTCATTAATTTTTTTAAGTTTATATAGCCAATTAAAGGAAAAGAAATATTTATTATTACATATCCTTTTTGTGCTTGCTCTAATCTTTACAGTAAGTAGAAGTGGATTACTAGCATTTATAATTGGAATAATTTTCTATCTGTCTATTGATAAAACTAATATTAAGTACAAGTATATTTTTTTTAGCAGCATATTAATCTTTTGTTTAGGAATTTTTGCATTTGGTTTCATTACAAAATTTGGATTGATTAACAGATTAATTAACTATGGCGGTATTCAAGATACAAGTTCAGGATTAAGGATTTATATTTGGTCCACATATTTTTTAGGCATTTCCAATAATCCTTGGTTGCTATTAACTGGAATCGGTTTTAACTCTAATCTACCGTCTCACTTTTTTAGTGGAGGAAGTTTATTTGTCCCTGGAAGTTTTGAAAGTTTATATCTTGATGCAATTGCGTTCGGTGGAATTTTTTGCCTTTTATTTTTATTAATGGCTTGGTACAAATTGTTTAAAATCACAGAAAAATATTCACAAGTATCAAATATTTATAATAGATCAATTCTTCGTGGTATATATGCATTTATTCCAGGATATTTTTGTGCAAATTTTTTTGGCAATTCTTTCCAAACTGATTTTTTTCAAAGTTTTTTTCTTATAATTACGGGTCTAATATATTTTGATATTATGAAGACAACAGATACCAAAAAATATTGAAGAAAAAAATATTAATACTTATAGAAGCGTGGTGTCCCTATAAAGGTGGTGGCCAGAAACATACTGAATATCTTATAAATGGATTAATTAAAGATTATAATTGTAATGTAACCCTTTTAACAAGAAAGTTAATTATCAATAATAATAACTTTACTAATAATGAGTCCAAAAAAAATGGATTATTAAAAATATTTAGGTTAGGGAAATTATCAACTTTCGATAGCAAAGTCGGAAAAATTTCTTGGATTATTGGGAGTGTTTATTATTGCATTAAGAGAGAATATGACTTGATACACGCTATGCCAAATCTTGGTGCTATTCCCGGAAAAATTTTATCAGTTTTATTAAAAAAACCTATTGTTTATTCAATACAAGGTTCAACTTTTGAAGCAAAGGTTAGAAAGCGAAAGTTATTTAAAAGAATAAAAAATTACATATTGTTTTTTATTCAGACTAAGATTAATTATGATGCAGTAATATCAGATAGTTCAAGGATTGATCAATTCTTTAATAGAAAAAAACTATATATAATTCATAATGGTGTAGAAGCAAAAATGTTTGATGTGAATGTTATAAGGGATGGTCATTTTAGATTATTATTCATAGGCAGATTGCATAAACAAAAGGGTCTCAAATTTTTAATTGAAGCAATGGAAAAAGTTGTATCTATAAATAATAAGATTGAATTAATTATAGTTGGTGATGGGGAAGAAAAAACCAAGCTTTTATCTAAAGTAAACTCATTAAATTTAGATAATAATATTAAATTTATTGGTGAAAAAAAATATCAAGAATTACCAAAAATTTATAGTTCATCTGATTTGTTCATTTTGCCATCAATATTTGAAGGGCAGCCATTATCATTATTAGAAGCTTGGGCGTCAAAATTACCAGTTTTAGTTACTGATTGTGGTGAAAACAACAAAATGGTAATAGATAATTATAATGGATGGATCGTTCCCATCTCAGATTATAATGCATTAGCAGAAAAAATAATATTTGCGATGAAAATGAAAAAAGAAGAATTAAAAAAAATTGGATTAAACGGATATAATAATGTGATTGAAAACCATAATTGGAATAATAAAATTAATGAAGTTTATAAGGTTTATAATAGTTTAATAAAATACCATAGGAATGCAAATTAATTATGAAAAATAATAAAGAGATTCTAATAACTGGTGGTTTAGGAATGATAGGCAGTACTCTTGCAGTAAAATTATTTAAACTAGGTTGTAACGTAACTATTTTGGATGCTGAATTAAAACGTTATGGGGGAAATCATTATAATATAAATTCAATTAAAGATAAAATTAAATATGTCAAAGGTGACATTAGAGATATAAAAACAGTTGACTCATTAGTTTTAGGAAAGGATATAATATTTAATTTTGCTGCTCAAGTTGATTATAATTATAGTCTTATTGATCCAATTCTTGATAATGATATCAACTGTAAAGGACATTTAAATGTATTGGATTCTTGTAATCGATTAAATAAAGATGTAAAGCTAGTTTATTCAGGCTCAAGAATGCAGTATGGGAGGATAAATGAAAATCCTGTTACTGAGGATCATATTATGGATCCATTAAGTGTCTATGGCATAAATAAATTAGCTGCTGAAAAATATTATTTAGCATATTATAAATCTTATAATATAAATAGTGTTTGTTTTCGCATAACTAATCCATATGGACCGCGAGCACAAATAAAATCTCCTAGTTATTGTATTTTAAATTGGTTTATAAGACAAGCAATGGATGGAAATGATATAACTATTTTCGGAGACGGGCAGCAAAAAAGAGATTATATTTATGTAGATGACATTGTTGATGCAATGATAAAATCAGCTTTTAATGATAAGACAAATGGGAATGTTTATAATTTAGGATATGGAAAATCTATTAAATTTATAGATATGGCCAAATTAATTATAAGTGTTGTTGGAAGGGGGAAAGTGTTAAAAACAGATTGGCCTAAAAATTGGAAGAACGTAGAAACTGGTTCAATTCAGATTAGCATAAAAAAACTAATCAATGATATCAATTGGTCCCCTAAAGTTGAAATAGAGAAGGGAATTAAAAAAACATATGAATTTTATAATACCAATAAAAAGCATTATTGGTGATGGTTAAAAAGTTAATATATATTTTTTATAAAATAGTTTCAAATTTCTATTTAATAATAATAAGAAATAAACAAATATTTCCTGGGCTATATTTATTAAAAAAACCACATATTATTAATAGAATAGTTTTTTATCTAAATGATAAGAGTTTTTTTCACCTTGGAGATCAATTATTTTTTGCCCAAACAATTATTGCGTTAAAAAATAATAACTTTCCTATTGAGGTTTTGGCTCCAGATAATTTAAAATTATTTTGGCGTGCTAATGGAATTAAAATTAACTCACTTGGTAGTAAGTTAGATAAAAAAAGCGATCTTGTTATTACATACCCTCCTGTTTATATAAAGCATAAATTACATTCTTATAATTCATTAATTGTCGATTTTACAAATTCAAAGATCAATTCAAGAATTACAGATTATTTTTCTGAAAAATTATCACATATTATTTTTTCAAAGCCTCTTCAGAGGCCAAAAATAAAATTTGATTTAAATATTAATAAAAAAATTAAAAATCAAATTATAAATATTGGCGAAAATATATGGGTTTTCAATAATCAAATTGATTCTGGATTTTTTAGAAAATCATTTAAAAAAAATCAAAAGCTTTATAATAAAATGATGTATTTATTTAATAAAGGAGAAAAAATTATTTTTGTTGGAAAATCCAGCAATAATAATATTTATGAAAAATATTTTTCTCTTGATTTAAGGGGTAAGACTACTCCTGATGAAATATTTTCATTGTTGAGCCTAAACTGTGTAAAAGGTGTAATATCTTATGATAATTTTTTGATGCATGCTTGCCTGCTTCTTAATAAGAAAGCTCATATAGTTTTTAGAGGAAGATATTCTAGAAAAAAAGAACTTCATCATTATAATAACGTAAATACAGCATTTAGTTATCCTTCAAGAAAAAATATTTGGTACATTTAAATTGAAAATTAGTTATCACTTAATATTTTCGGTCGTATTAATTATATTTTCACTTGTTACTAGATATCTATCACAATATTATTCTGTGGATGATCCTAACTATAGGAAAATACACAATGATTCAAAGTCACAAATTGGAGGTGCAATATTTGCACCTATTCTCATAATTTATTTTTTCTTTTATCAAAATGTAGAATTATGGTTCATACTTTGTGGAATTGTAACATTATTATTAGGAATGTTTGATGATAAATATACTTTGCATTGGTCTGCAAAATTATTATTTCAATTATTACTGGTACTATTTCTTGTAAATTATTTTTTTGGTCAAATTAGTCAAATTAAATTTTTTCATTATACCTTGGTATTGTCTCAATTAGAATTATCATTATTATTTACAATTTGGTTTGTTGGTGTATATAATGCAGTAAATTTAATTGATGGTTTAGATGGCCTAGCATCTGGGTTTGTTATTATTGTTTGTATTACACTAGGAATATTAAATAGTAATACTTCTTTTTCTGAATTAAATTTTTTTGTTTCTATAATATTAGTTGTTTTTCTATTATTTAATCAACGGCCAGCGCACATTTTTATGGGTGATGCTGGGAGCTTATTTTTAGGTTATTATTGTGCTGTTTTGCCATTATTGCATTATGATTTAAATCATAATGCAAATTCAATTATTGATATGACTCCATTCATAATTCTTTTCAGTTTCTTAATCGCAGACACTACACGTGTTTTTTTTACAAGAATTCTATCAGGTAAAAGCCCTATGACGCCAGATACTATTCATTTACATCATTTGGTTTTACAAAAGAGCGGAAGTTATTTAGCTACACTTTTTGTTATTTTCTTTACTGTATTTTTCTCCGGAGTAATTATTATTTTAAATAGTATATTTAATTTTAGCCACATTGGCATGCTTACATATTTAGTATTGCTATTCTTATTTGTTTTAACACCTCCAGCACCTACTTATGTAAGTATTATCACAAAAATAGTAGACCCTATTTATAAATGGAATAAAATAAATATTAATAATAATAAGAAACCCTATACTTTAATTGTTTTTATCTTATTATCAATAGTTTTAATAAACACATTTTTAAATGTAAATATTAATTCATTGAAAGTTATTGAAATATTGGTGATAAGTATATCTTACTTTATTTTAATTAAAATTAATAAATATAAAATTTCATTGGTTGGTACAACTCAGGTCCTTTTATTTTTATTTTTTGCTGGTAATTATTCGCCAGATAACCCTGGATTCTTAATGCAGCTATTTATATTACTATTATTAGTTACATTATTTGTTGCCCTAGTTAAGGGGACCTCTAACTTCAGAATTAATAATTTTTCACCTTTAGATATTATTTTTTTATTGATGATATTAAGTATTATTGTATTATTTATTTTTGGGTTTCAAATTAATATCTGGTTTTTTCTTAATGCCTTCGTTATTTGGTTTGGTCTAGGGTTTTTACTTGCGGAAAAAAAATATCTATAAAACCATTTTGTATTTATTGAAATTAATTTCTAATAAACTTTCTTTTACATTTTTATTTATAATTATCATTTCTATTGCAAATGCTAATGGAGGTTTCGATAATGGCACGGCTACTGGGAAAAATAAGTTTCAAATTGATATTACTTATAATCCATTTGGTAAAATATCCTTTGGACAAAGTTACTCAGTTATAAGCTATGGTTTTACTGATTACCTAGATTTCCATGGATATATTTCAAATCATCAAGAGGGATTTAATTCATGGTATGGCGGCATATTCTATCAATTTTTAAACCATGAAAAGATTCATTTGGCTACTGCAGTTGGCATCCGTGGCAGATTTGATTTATCTAATTTCCAACATATTTTTTTACCACAGTTATTGTATACAGTATTAATTACTGATAGAATTTCCATTGGGGGAAGCTTTGTAAATGTATATGATAAACCAGAGGAATATAATTATGGATTTGCAAAAGATATATCTATCAGTTACAAATTAAGATATAAGAATAAAAGCATTGAAAATGTATCATTAACTGTAGGATTGTTCAATCCTGTGACATGGGAACCTAAATCTAATTTTGTACCTACTTACAGTATTGATATTAAGTTTAATTAATTATATGATATCAATCAGAGAAACAATCCATAAGATTTTTTACATATTATATTTTATTTGTATAATTAAGGCTCAAACGCATATAAATAGCGATCCATTCTATTTGTTGATTACTGAGAAAGCTCAGTTCCAAAATCCTAGTGCAAACCAATCTACTTTATTTAGACCGCTCTTTTATTCTACAGATTCATTGGCTTTTTCTTTTATGTTTCGAAATGAAACATATTTTAATGATAATGCCCCAAATCAAGAAAATATGGATGTTAGATATTTTGGTAAAGGAATAGGAAATTTCACCTCTGTTGAAGTCTCGGCGAATAGTCCATATTTTTCGTTATTGTTTGAACCATATATGAGAAATAATCATTTTGTTGAAGTGCAGGATGTTGATAATCGGGAAGACCTATTTAAAGTATTAAATGATAGATCATTATCTACAAATTTATCTGAAGCTAAACATCCCTTTAACTTTCTTGCATTTTTTCATTTTAAAGGATTAGGCTTTGGATGGCATAAAGGTAATAGGTGGTGGGGCCCTGGGATACATTCTAGTTTACAAATGACCAACAATACACAACCATTAATGGGTCATATTATAGGAACAATTAAAGAACATAGAATTGGACCATTTGGGTTTTATGGATTATATACATTTGCTAGATTAAATCAAAAAAAGGGAGATGAAGCAAAATATTTTACTTCTTTAAATGGAAGAGGAACTTGGTATGGTCCTATAAATTTTACTTTAGGCTTTAGCAGAAATTATATAACAGGTGGTGCTAAAAATTTATCAAATTATGAGTGGAGTGAAAAAGATGCGAGATTAATAGTTTTTGAAGGTTTACTTACAAGCAATATTATTAATAATGAATATACAGTTGGAGGTCATGATGTATGGGATCAGACGCTTTCAATGTATTCGATAATTACTTTACCAAACAGAAATCTCAAGATTTATGCAGAAATCGGAATGAATGATAATAGAATGTATTTTGGTGATTTATTATCGCAGCCTGATCATAGCATGGCAACAATTTTTGGTATTCGCGACTATGGTATAGGTATAAAAAATTTTGTTTGGGGTTTTGAGTGGGTAAATCTAATGATGACTTATTCTTCAAGGCATAGACCAACTGGTAAGGGCATTTGGTATGATAAAACTATATATGATTATAGCACTTATATGGGGAGGCGTTGGGGAGCCCACTCAGGAAGTGATTCAGATGATTGGTATTTTTATGCAGGATACTTATCAGAAAAATTCATGTTAATTCCTGGTCTTAATTATGAACGGCATGGGATTGTAACTCACAGGCCGGCTGAAGTAAAAATAGAGCTTAGGCTAGACACTAGATACAAATATAAAGATATTTGGTTTGGAATTTATTATGAGAATCAGTTTGAGGCATTTTTGGGATTCCCAGATTATTATTATGAAGATAAATCTGGGAACCCCATAGACTCTTCTGACGGCAAATTAGCTAATGCTCGTAAAACAAATACGCTAATTTTATCTATTAATAAAATAATTAACTTTTAATATTTTCGATTTAATCGAATATTATTTATATTATATTTAATTAATTTAATTAAAATGAATAAAATATTCCGAATATTATTAATATCTCTCTCAATAGATATTGTCTTTGCGCAAAATGCTGAAGAACTCAAGAGGTTTATGGAAACATACAATAAATTGAAGGTAGATCAGCAGGCAAACGATATTGTTAAACAAAATATTGATGCTGATAAAGGTTTGAGCGATGGACTTCCAGTAAAAGTTTTAGTTAATCCTAGTGATATTTCAAAATATTACGAAGAAAGAATGAATGTAATTCAAAAAGAATTGAAAACATTAAACTCACTTCTTTTGTTTACAGATACTATTCCACCAATTTCTAACTTTGGGTATAATTATTTTTCTCATAGAGATTCTATACAATTTATAGATAATGCTAACGTTAGCGCTGATTATATTTTGGGCTATGGAGATGAAGTCATTATTTCTGTTTGGGGTCAGGCAGAGCAGTATGAAAAGAAAATATTAAATAGAGATGGTACTATTTTTGTTGATAATGTAGGTTTATTATATTTAGGAGGTAAAAATCAAGATCAAGCTAAATCTTATATTTTCAATAGATTCTCAAAGGTATATGCGACTTTAAATTCAAAACCTAAACAAACCTTCCTTGAGTTTTCAATTGGCAAAATTAAAAATATTAATGTTTCAGTATCTGGTCATGTTCAATTCCCTGGTAACTATGTTGTTAATCCTTCTATTAATATTCCCAATATATTAATATTAGCTGGAGGAGTAAACTCAACAGGAAGTCTTAGAAATATTTTTGTTCAAAGGGCAAGTAGTTTTGTAGACACTTTAGATATATATCCTTTGATAACAGGCGTTGGTATTGTAGACCATATTCCACTTTACGAGGGTGATATTATTATAGTTCCTTCAAGAGGACAAACAGTCGCAGTTACTGGTAATGTATTAAATCCTGCATATTATGAATTAAAAGCAAAAGAGAGCATATCTTCAATTATTAAATATGCTGGTTTCAAAAATATTGACTCTAACCAGAAGTTAATAGTAGCTCGCTCTCCCCGTCCAAGTATTTATCTCAACCCTTCAGATTTAGATAAGTCATTCTTAATGGATGGAGATAGTTTGATATTACCCGTGCCATATAGTCCAATTAGATCAATATCTATATCAGTTGCAAATAGGGAATTCACTAATATCCCCTGGGTTGAAAATTTGTCTTTCTCAAAAATTCTTGACATTATTTCTATAGATCAAAATAATGTTGGTTCTGTCGAAGTTATTAGAAGAAACATGAAGAATAATAAACAAGAAGTAGTTCCATTTGATAAAGAAAAAAATGAAGATTTTATTTTTGAACCGCTTGATCATTTAACTATTCATCTATTTGAATTATTTACACCCACTAAAACGGTAGTAGTAAAAGGAAATATTATATCTCCAGGAACTTATCCATTAATTAATAATGAAGAGTCTTTGTTATCAATTATAAATCGTGCTGGTGGCTTACGTACTGGAATCGATATAAGAAATGTTTTGGTCAAGAGGGATACGCTTACTTTTGGGTCTGAAAATGGTGATTTAATACTAACTCCTGGAGATACAATTATAGCAAATCCGTTAGTTGGTACTGTAAATGTAGAGGGCGAAGTACATAACCCTGGTAACTTTGAGTGGACTAAAAACAATACAGCAGGGAATTATATTTCCTTTGCTGGTGGTTTAACTACCTATGGAGATAAGAAACATATAGTATATATTACTCCTTATGGACAAGCGACCAGAATAACATATAAAAGTAATGAATTTGTTATGCCAGGTAGTACAATTCGTGTAAGTGAGAAGCCACTTTCAGAACAGAATGTGAAGCCTGATAGATTTTCACAAATCAGCAGTATTGTTACATCTTTAGTAAGTATTGCGATACTTGCAAATACTACTAAAAATAATCAATAGTTTGAAGTTTAAAATAAGTTTTATATTAATTTTATTTGTTACTTCATGCGATGATATCGGACAAGGATATCAATGGAATGATCAATCATCCACAGCATTTTCAAGGCAATATGGAACTAAGGGATATGATTATGGATGGAATGCAGCATATTCCCCTTTTGATGAGGGTATAATAATTATTGGAGAAAGAGGACCGGCAATCATAGGACAAAAGGATCTTTGGGCTATAAAAACAGATTCAAGAGGAATAATAGAGTGGGAAAGAACATTTGGCGGAAACAATGATGATGTTGGATATGATGTTATTTCAACCTCAGATGGAGGTTTTTTATTTGTAGGACATACCTGGTCATTTGGGAATAAACAACAAGTGTACGCGATCAAAACGGATATCAATGGCAACCTTAATTGGGAAAAAACTTATGGTGGAAGTATGTGGGATGTTGGCAATGCCGTAATAGAATTAGCTAATGGTGGATATATTATTGCTGGTTATTCCAATAGTCCAAATATTTCTTCCGGAAATACGGATATGTTTTTGATAAAAATTGATCAGTACGGGGAACTTATTTGGCAAAAAGCTTATGGCAATCGTGGCTTTCCAAATCATGAATGGGCCTATGATATTATCCAATTGCCTGATAATGGATTTATAGTTGTGGGATCTAGAGATAGATATAGTAATGGTTCATTAAATGGGTTAATTATTAGAGTTGATAAAGAAGGTAATGTGATTTGGGAGAAAGAGCTATTAGTTGAAGGAGAAAGTTCTGAATTGATTTATAGTATATCTCAATCGCCTGATGGATATTATTATTTATGTTCTGGAAATAACTCTATTCTTTCACCTGAAATTTATTACCCAAAAGTAATTAAAATGGATAATTCTGGTAATATTGATTGGCAAAGAAGTTTAAACTCGAGCAGCAAGTTTTACCATCAATTTAGAGCAGTGGCTACAAGATCTGGAGAAATTATTGTTGTAGGTTCTTCGGTTCAAAGCCTAGCGGGTACTTATAATGAAGATGCATTTATGACAAAACTTGATCCTCGTGGAGAAATACTTTGGACTTACCCTTATGGTACTGCAGATGAGGATGATTGGGGCTGGGCAGTTTTTGAAACCCCAAAAAGAAATATTATTTTTGTTGGTTCAACAAAATCATTTGGAGCTAGTCTTTTTGATATCTATTTGGTCGGTACAAATGCAAAAGGTATTTCAAACTAGAAAAATTTTGGATAAAACTACACCAACAGCAGAACAAGTTGTATTAGATGTTATGAGACATTTTGGGTTTCGACGAAATTACCAGGTTGCTGAATATTTTGATGTAACACCTCAAACATTATCTGGTTGGATTAAAACTGGAGAAATCCCAGCTAAACATTTAATGAAATATAATGATGAGATTTTAGGCTTTAGTAAGAAAGAAGTAATTACTTCTGATTTTACAGGTCACCCTGAGAATCAAGCATATAATAATGTTAATCAGAAAAATAAATTTTCACCATATCTTATAAAAACAATACTAAAAAGGAATATTAAAATTGTTTTGGGATTACCTTTTGCTACAACGTTATTAACAATAATTTATGTTTTTTTGATAGCAAATCCAGTTTATACATCTATATCAAAAGTATTGCCGATTTCTGAAGATGGATCAAGCTCTAGCGGTTTCACAGGGATGGCTGCTCAACTAGGAATTAATATACCTATCGCTATTGGAGGAACTGTTCCTTGGGATGAAATTTACCCTGAAATTGTTAAGAGCAGTGATTTGTTAAGAACTATTCTTGCTGAAAAGTACCTGACACATAAATATGGAGAAAAATCTTTAAAAGAAATATTAATTAATGAACATTCTCTTGTAAAATATAACCAACAAGATCAAGACAATAGAGCCGTAATTGAGTTAAGAAAAATGATAACAATTGTTAAGGATCGGCTCTCCCCTGTTGTTACCCTAGAAATTTCTGCATTTGAACCAAATTTTTCAGCGGAATTATCAAATAGATTGATATTTAAATCAGGTCAGATTCAACGTCAATTAAAAACAAATAGAGTAAGACAAAAGCGTCTTTTTATTGAAGAAAGGTTAAGTGAAGTATCAAGCGAAATGAAAGCAATGGAGAAAGAACTCAGAGAATTTAGAGAGTATAATCGAAATATATCTTCTTCACCTTCACTTCAAATGCGAGTTCAAGAAATGGGAAGAGAATTAGATTTACAAAATAGTCTTTATGTTACACTAAAAACGCAACATGAGAAGGCAAAAATTGATGAAGTTGAAAGAGATGATATGGTTCAGATTATTGATGGACCTAGTGTGCCAGCAAAATTAACACGACCCAAAAGAGGGTTTAGTATTACGCTTGCTCTTTTTTTTGGTATTTTCATGTCAATTTTCACTATCTATTTTCGTGAAAATTTTTTTGAAAGTAATATATAATTTTAAACAAAAGAATAAATCAATTTATTATATAAAATTTTCTTTTAATTCATTGAAAGGAATTATCTAGTTGATAGTAAATACTATTTTACTAAAAGAAACTTTATATTATTCATTTTCTAAAGCTATCCCTGGGGTTGTAGGATTTTTTTCCGTTATCATATTTATGAGAATGGCTGGATCCTCAGAATATGGTGAATATAGTTTTCTTTTATCTCAATGCAATCTTATAGTCGCTCTAGGATATGGGTGGTTAAATCAAGCACAATTACGTTATTTTTCCTTAGATAACCATCAAAATCATTATATAAACAATCAAATAAGAGCTTTGATTAGCTCGTTTCTATTTTGTCTTTTAATCCTATCTATTCTTGTTTTGATTCAATCTCTATCGATGCTGATATGGATAATCTCAATAATAACTATTGCTTCAATGGGGATATTTAACTACCTAAAAACCTTGTATCAAGTAAAAATTTTACCAAAAAAAATTGTTTTTCAAACAAGCTTTCAGTCTCTTTTAGGTTTATTATTAGCTTTAGCACTAATGCAACTTATTGGAACCAGTAAAATTTCTTTACTGTTAGGTCTGACTTTATCATTTATTATAACTATATTAATTATTATTAGAAATAAAACTAAAATTCTTTCTTCATTCTTTCGCAATTATAAAAAAAATGATAATCAAATTAGTTATTTAAGGAAATGGTTTATTTATGGAAGTCCATTATCTTTATGGTTTGCTATAGGATTAGCTTTGTCTTATCTAGACCGGTTCTTTATTAATTATTATCTTACAAGTTTTGATTTAGGGATTTATGCTAGCATACAAGAACTACTAATTCGTTCATTTTCATTAACTTTGTTTCCTTTTATAATGGCACTTCACCCCAGAATAATGAATTTATGGAATAAGTCAATGACTAAAGATGCTGTTCGATTAATTCTAAACAGCATTTTTTTGATTATTATTGTAGGTATAACCTTATCATTTTTTGTTTGGCAGTATGATGATTTAATTTTTATTGGAATAAAAAAAATAATCCCAGAAGTAATGTTCCAGTCAAAAAGATTGATTCTACCACTATTTTTTTCTGGATTTTTTTGGCAATTATCTTTTTTAACTCACAAAATGTTAGAGTTAAATGAACAAACAAAGTCTATGATCATAGCAATTATACCTTCTTTAATAATTAACATAATTGGTAATATCTATTTTTTACCAAAAATTGGTGTTTTAGCTACTGCATACACTGCATTTTTTTCAGCATTGATTTATTGTATTATAACTAGTATTTATAGTATTTATTTAATTAACAAAATGAAACCAGTATAAGTTTTGTCAATATTCCCAATAATAACAATAACCTTTATAGCTGGATTAACTCGCTTTATAACGAAAACTTGGATTTCACCTGGCGCTTTCTTTTCTTTATGCTGGTCTTTTTTCTTAATAGTACCAATTATTTTTGCCCCTGATTATCAAACAGACCATTTAGCATTATGGTTTATTACTATTTTTACTATGGCATTAGCCGCTGGCTCTATAATTGCTTATTCAAATAATTCCAATCAACTAGATTCTAATTGCGAATATTTTGTACAAAATATCAATTATAAACTGCTTTTTTATGCTTTACTTCTTTTCTGTGCTATAAGTTCTATTGGACTATATTTTCTTTTTCAATATGCTACAAATAAATATATATTAAATAATTATTATAGTAATTGGATGTTAATTCCAAGCATGATTGCCATTGATCGATATAGTGGAGTTTTGGATTATCCATTTTTAATCAAGTATAGTCTGTATTTAATCTATCCTGCTAACTTATTAGGAGGAATACTCTTTGGTCAAATAAAAAATTCCAGAAAAATCAAAATTTTTTCATTTTTACCATTGTTTTTGGCTATTCTTTTGGGAATTATTGAAAGTTCTAGAACAAGTATCCTTTTAGGTCTGGTCCTATTTTTTTCAGCTTGGTTAAGCACTTTGATGTATAAATGGCAATTTATGAATATTCATAAATCTTTCTTTAAGATTGCATTAAAAAGTGGTTTTTTCCTAGTGGTTTTTACTGTTTTTTTTATTCTTATTCAATGGTTAAGACAAGGAATGGATACAATAATTATTGAATTAATGATTGATCGTATTAGCGCTTATTTTTTTGGTTATTTAGCAGCCTTCTCTAAATGGTTAGTTTTAGATTCAGAATTAAATTATAGTAGTGGATTTATTACTTTAGCTGGTCCATTTAATCTAATGGGGATTATTGATCGACCACTGGGATTTTATAATTCAATTCAAATTGCGAATGGCGTTTCAACCAATATCTTTACTGCATTTAGAGGAATAATATCTGATTTTACGATCCCAGGGGCAATATTAATTGCATTTTCAATCGGATTTTTTTCTCAGACTATTTTTCAAAGCATAATTAAGAAAACGTTATTTAGAATGTTGCCAATTTCAATGTTTTATGCATTTACTCTTTATTCCCCTTTAATTAGTATTTTTCATTATAATAGCATTTTTTTCTCTTGGTTTATTATTTTATTTATTCTAGTCCTTGCAAGTTATGAATCTGTGGATAATTACAGTTAACTTCGGAAATACTAGAGCTACAAATTCTTTAATTGAATCTTTATCATTTGTAGAAAATTTTAATTCAATTAGAGTTGGGATAGCAGATAATCATAGTTCTAACGAAAGTTATGCTAAACTAAAAAAAATAATAAAAAATTCAAAACTCAAAGTAAAAGTTTTTCCCAATAAAAAAAATTTATACTATTGGCCCGCCGTAAAAAAAGTAATAAATAATTTAAAAAATGAGATTGGTAATTATCCTGACTGGATTATTGTTTGCAATAACGATATCACATTTTCAAACAATAATTTTTTTAGTGAATTAGAAAAAATAGATATAAAAGAATATCCAATCATTGGCCCGAATATCATTAATTCTAAGGGGAAAAAACTGAACCCTTTTATGCTTAATCCCTTATCGAAATTAGAAAAAATTTATTGGAATCTTTATTTTAGTTCTTATCCATTATCTTTTGCAATGTCATCAATAAAAAAAATGTTAAGCTTCTTAATTAAGACTCATCATTCGAAAAATTTAACTAATATTAAAAATGTATATGCTGTACATGGGAGTGCAATATTGTTTTCAAATTATTTTTTTAATAAAGGTGGTTGGCTTGATAGTAATTTTGAAATGTATGCAGAAGAATTGACGGTAGCTGAAATTGCAAAAAAACTTAATTTACCAGTTACCTATTATCCAAAATTAGAAATTATTCATCATGAGCATAGTACTATGATAACCATGAATAAGCGTAAAATTTATTATAAACAAAAAGAATCTCACAAATATTTTCAATCATCTTATCTTAAATGAGAATACTTTACATACATCAGTATTTTAATACACCCAAAATGCCTGGGTCAACACGATCATATGAATTTGCAAAGCGTTTGGTTGCTAGGGGTGATGTTGTTTATATGATTACATCTAATTGGCAGAACAGATCTAATTTATCTTATTCGATGATTGATGGGATTCATATTTATTGGGCGCCGATTAGATATAATAATAAAATGAATTATTTTAAACGTATGTTTGTCTTTATTAAATTTCTTTGGTACGTATTTTCTTTAGGTAGAAAATTAGATTATGATTTAATTATTGCTAGCAGTACCCCTTTAACAATAGCTATTCCATCAATATTGCTGAAACGACTAAAGGGAACAAAAATGATTTTTGAGATTAGAGACTTATGGCCCCAAATTCCTATAGCAATAGGTGCTATCAGATCAAAAGTTTTGATTAAATTAGCAAAGTGGCTTGAAATAATAACGTATAACTGCTCGAATCATATTATTTGCTTGTCCGATGGTATGAAAGATGAATTATCTTCAATGGTATCAACTAAAAAAATTACAGTTGTAACAAATTTAAGTGATATAGAAGGGTTTAATAATTTTGAAAAAGGCGAAAAAATAATAATACCAAAAATTGGAAGAAACCCTTTAATTGTATATTCTGGAGCATTTGGTCGTATTAATGGTATACTTTATTTAGTAGAAATAGCAAAAGAAATGTATAAAATAAACCCAAATTTATTTTTTTTATTAGTTGGCAATGGATTTGATAAAGATAACATTATTAATAAATCAAAAGAATATGGTATTTATAATAAGACCTTTTTTTGTATGGATTATTTACCTAAAGATCAAGTCCCATCCTTGCTCTCAAAAGCTACAATAATTTCATCTTTTTTTATAGATTTACCAGAGATGGAAAATAATTCAGCAAATAAACTTTTTGATGGATTAGCGGCTGGCAAACCAATAATGATTAATTATGGAGGTTGGCAGGCAGAACTATTGAATGACTCAGGAAGTGGATTTGTTATACCACCAAATAATTCAAAAAAAGCTGCGAACCTAATTCAAAATATTATTGATGATAAAAAAGTCTTAATTCAAATGTCTAAAGCTTCAAGACAATTGGCATATAAATTTGATATTAAAACTAATTATAAAAAATTTGAAGGAATAATTGATAATATTTTTATTTCCTAGATTAATAAAAAAATTATGACTTACAATTCTAGTTGTCCAGTTTGCCAGAATACTGAAGCGTTAAAACTTATTAGGTGGAATCAATATAGTATAATTCATTGCAATAGATGTGAATTAGATTATTGTGCAGAAATGGTTGAAAAAGAAATAGGTGGGGATTCATCTCCAGTTAATTCTCGAGGTGTTAAAATGATGGCTGAGATATTTCATAGAACAAATGAAATTGCCAACCTTTTTGTAATAAAAAGAAAAAATATTTATGAAAGTTTGTTGAAAAGGAATTGTAGCCAAATATTAGAAGTTGGATGTGGCCCAGGTGTTTTTTATAAACCGTGGAGTAATTTAGATGTTAAATGGACTGGTATTGATATTAATCCATATTGGAAAGAATTTGGGGAAAAAAACGGTGTCCCAATCTCAAATAATCCAATTCATTCATTAAAGACTAAATATGATGTTATAATGGCTCACCAAGTAATAGAGCATGTCGAAGATCCAATTATATTTATGAAAAATATCAAGGCATTACTTAATCCAGGTGGAATTGTTCATTTAGAATTACCAAATCAAAGTAGTCTTATGGCTCGATTAAGAAAAATCTCTTCAATTATTTCGAATGATTATGGATTTATTCAGCCTCCTATGCACTTAAGAGCATATCATGAAAAAACAATAGAGTATTTATTTAATATTATGAATTTTAAATCAAAAATGATATTTGTATGCGGTAATACAGATAAAACTTGGGGGCAAGTTAGAGAATACGATTTATTGCAAAAATTAATGTTTCATTTTTCAGGTAAAATAGGTTTAGGTAGTCTTTTAATTGGGGTTGCTCAATTAAAATCTTAAAAGATTTTTTATTTGGTTAAAATATTTTTTGATAAATTTGTTAGTTCTATTGGATTAATTATCCTGTTTCCGATAATTATTATTACTGCATTAATAAGTTCATTTTTTCAAGGATTTCCAATATTATTTTTTCATGAGCGTCTAGGCAAAAATGGTGTTCCATTTAAAATGGTTAAATTTAGGACTATGTCAAATAGTCGATCTATTAGCGCAGAACATGATATAACAAGAATAACGAAATGGGGTCGTATTCTAAGAAGATCAAGTATAGATGAATTGCCTGTCCTATTTAATGTAATTAAGGGGGATATGAGTTTAGTTGGTCCCAGACCGCTCCCCGTAAAATATCTTGATAGATTTAATGATTTTCAAAAAAAAAGGATGGATGTTAAACCAGGAATTACTGGATTAGCTCAAGTAAATGGTAGGAATCATTTATCTTGGGAGGATAGATTTAGTTACGATGCTGAATATATTAGCAAAAAATCATTTTTTTTGGATTTGAGAATATTATTTAAAACTTTATATATTGTTCTTTTTCGAAAAAATATTGACAGCAAATCTCAAGAAATAATGCCTGAGTTTATGGGCACTGGTGTGCATGAAGGCGAAGAACAAAAAAAGATTTAATGAATCATTTGGTTGAATCATTATATAAAGATAATAAAGTAGGTTATTAGCATTTTATTAATAATACCTATAATTTGTAAATATCAAAATAATAAGATACAAAAATTACAATCTATATTAAATTTTACCCCGTCTTGGGGAATCAGCTTTTTATTAAAAATTAGAATCCTATAAAATCAAATTTTTATTCAATAAATTAATTATATGAAAAACATAATTGTATATGGTGCGGGAGAATTTGGATCATTGATTTCAAATATTGTTAGTTTTCATAGTGATTTAAATATAGTTGCATTTGGAGATAATGATACTGAAAAAATAGGTCAATTGATTGATAAATCACCTATTTTTAGCGAGGACGATTTACTAAAATTTGCTGAAGAGAATGAAATAAAACATGCGATTACATCAATTGGAAATAATAAAATACGCGCAGAGAAATATACCATACTAAAAAATAGAGGTTTGCACATGCTATCTCTTGTTCATCCACAAGCATTGATTGATACTAAAGTAAAATTTGGTGATAATGTTATTATTGAAATGGGTACCGCGATTCATACAAATAGTAATATAGGCAATAATGTTTTTTTGGGCGGAGATGCGCTTATAGGTCATCATAATACAATAGGCAATCATGTATTAGTTGGAGGGAATGTGTCTTTTGGAGGATCGGTTTTTGTTGAAGATTATGTATCAATAGGAGTAGGAGCTTCAATAAAACCAGGTGTACGGTTAGGTAAAGGCTGTGTGGTTGGAGTAGGCGCAGCCGTTATAAAAGATGTTGCTCCAGGCTCTGTTGTGGTCGGAGTTCCTGCTAAGCCAATAAAATAGCTTTTTAAAGTATCCCGAATGAATAAACAAATAACTGATAAAGAATTTCGTAATCAAATTTGCTCAATTAAAAGTATTGCTGTAACTGGATTTCGTTGGTCGGGTACCCCACAATTATTGCTTCGTTTAATAAGAAAAGAATTTGATGCTAGTGGTGAGCCAAACGGACTTACAATTATGTTTACTAGTTCTGCAACTGATCCAGGCTTAGATCATCTCGCGCACCCGGATTTGCTTGCATGCTCTTTTGGTAGTTATTATGGATCTATACCTGAAATTAGAAAATTAGTTCAAGAAAATAAGATTAAAGGTTATTCTCTTCCTCAAGGCCAGTTATCGTTATTATTTAGAGAGATTGGTAGAGGTAGTCCTGGATTAATTTCAAAAGTTGGAATGGATACCTATGTTGATCCAAGATTAAGTGGAGGAAAGCTTAATAATAAAACTATTGAAGATGTAATTGATATAATTTCTATAGATAATGTAAAATATCTATTTTATAAATCTAAACCTGTTGAAGCTGCTTTAATTAGAGGGTCTATCGCAGATAAATTTGGTAATATTTCAATGATGAATGAGCCAGTAAAAACTGAATTTTTATCTATGGCACAAGCTGCACGATCTTCTCAAGGAAAAATTTTTGTTCAGGTTTCAGAGCTGTCAAATAATAAATTATCTCCTAATATTATTGATTTGCCATCTCATTTAGTTGATGGGTTTATTTTGACAGAGGATATAGAAAATGATCATCGTCATACAAATAAATATACTATTCACGAAGGCTTACTATCTAATGGGGACTATAAAAATGAAATAAAGAATGAAAATAATGACCCATTATACAAACAGCAAATAGGTTTACGTGCCTTAAAGGAATTATCGGCAAAATCAAATGTTATTCTAGGGCAAGGAGTTCCTGAGATAGTTGGCGTTTATGCGCGCCAATCGCCTGAAAAATTCCACGATGTATTAACTTTTATGGAGTCTGGTGTAATTGGGGGAATTCCTGAGCGAAGGCCTGACTTCGGAGTTGCTTTTGACCCTAGCGCATTTTTAACTCAGGATAATCAATTTGTCGGATTTAATGGAGGGCATATAGATATGGCAATTTTAAGTTTTGCCCAATTTGACTCTAAAGGGAATGTAAATGTAAGTGTACTCGGGGATGATTATTTTGGTTGCGGGGGATATATAGATATTTGTCATAGAGTAAAAAAGATTTTATTTGTTGGAGCGTTTACAGCTAAAGGTCTTGAATTATTAAAAGATAAGTCTGAATTGTCAATTAAAAATGAAGGTAAAATAATTAAGGCTGTTCAATCTGTTGATGAAATTACTTTTTCTCCAAAACTTCAAAAAAAGCTGGGACACAAGATATTAATTATCACGGAACGTTGTGTTTTTGAAATCAAAAATGATCAGGTATTTCTAGTTGAAATTTCAAAAGGAATTAATTTAGAACGAGACATTTTAAATCAAATGGAATTTGAACCAGTATTGAGTGATAATTTACAGATTTATCCATTATGAGTTAAAATTTGAAAAATCATAAAAAAACTATCTATTTATCTCCACCGCATCTTAATGGGCAAGAAATCAAATTTATTACAGATGCAATTGATTCAAACTGGATAGCCCCTCTAGGACCAGATGTAGATCAATTTGAAAATGAAATGGCTAAGTTTATAGACATAGATTATGCAGCAGCATTATCATCTGGAACTGCTGCACTTCATTTGGCATTAAAGATTATTGGCGTAAAAAGTGGCGATTATGTTTTTTGCTCAGACTTAACATTTATTGCAACAGTAAATGCAATTAAATATTTGGATGCTAATCCTATATTTGTTGATTCTGAAGAATCAACATGGAATATGTGTCCAAAATCATTAGATATGGCATTTAAAAAATTTAGTCCCAAGGCTGTTATTGTTACAGATTTATATGGACAGAGCGCAGATTATAATACAATTTCTGAAATTTGTAAAAATTATAATACACCAATAATTGAAGATGCTGCGGAAAGTCTAGGTGCTGAATATAATAATAGGAAATGTGGCTCATTTGGTGAAATATCGATATTATCATTTAATGGTAACAAAATTATTACTACTTCTGGCGGTGGTATGCTTTTAACAGATAATGAAGCTTATATAATTGAAGCAAAAAAACTAGCATCACAATCAAGAGAACAAGCGATTCATTATGAACATGCTCAAATTGGTTATAATTATAGAATGAGTAATATTTTAGCGGCCTTAGGACGTGCACAACTAAAAAGCCTAAGCAGTTATGTTGAAAAAAGGAGGAAAATTTTTAATTATTATTATGATCATCTTAATAATATCAATGAAATATCATTTATGCCTGAAATTAAAAATGGTAAATCATCGCGATGGTTATCTGTGATATTATTAAAGAATAAAACACACGATAAAATAAATGAGATTATTAAGGTTTTTGAAAGAGAAGGTATAGAAACAAGACCTATTTGGAAGCCGATGCATCTTCAGCCTATTTATTTTGATACGCCTTTTTATCATAATAAAATTAATCCATTATCAAAAGATTTGTTTGACCGCGGTCTTTGTCTTCCTTCTGGGTCAAGTTTGACAAATGATGATCTGGATAAAATAATTGATATTCTTTGCAAAGAAATCAATGAGGATTATTAGGATATAATAAGTTGTGGAAATAATATATTCTAAAATAGCCTCAAATAAGATTTTACATATAGTTCATAGAGAACAGGAATTTTATAATCTTGAAAAAGGGCATAGAAAAGATCTTGTTGATGTGAAGGAATTTATCCAATTATCTGCTATGAAAATGAAGAAAGGACAAACATTTAAGCCCCATCAACATATATGGAAAGATGGAGAAAAAAGGGTTGTCACTCAAGAGTCGTGGATTGTAATTAAAGGAAGTGTAAAATGTAGTTTTTTTGATACAGATGGCAGTTTATTAATTGAGCCTATCTTAAATGCCGGGGATTGTAGTATAACATTGGGTGGGGGTCATACATATACAATTTTGGAAGAAAATACATTGGTGTATGAGTTTAAAACAGGCCCTTATAAGGGCGCTCAAAATGATAAAGCTTTTCTTGGTGAAAATTAAAGTTTTTTGATATGAGTTTTGAAATTGTTAAAAAATTTGAAGATGAAATTGCGCGGTTTTATGGTTCTCCTTATGCAGTTGCAGTTGATTCTTGTACTCATTCCATCGAACTATGTTTAAGATATAATAAAGTTAAAAAAATCATTATTCCTAAACATACATATCTTTCAATTGCTTTCTTAGCAAATAAAATTGGTATAGACTTAGAATGGAAAGATGAAAATTGGGTTAATTATTATTATTTAGGTGA